>OGEP01000070.1_pt1 | contig 160125 bp, 144 predicted proteins | sample 1570721 | NCBI WGS metagenome assembly OGEP01 (sample SAMEA2582131, study PRJEB24529) | metagenome | biome: Human gut stool | place: China | collected 2011 | reverse complement strand
CGGCTGCCCAGCGGCGGACGGCCTCGTCCAGCGCCGTCTCGACGCCCTCGCGGGCGGCGACGGCGATGTGCGCGAAATCCGTGATTTCGCACCAACGCACCCAGGTGGAGAAATTGTTCCACTGATCGCTCCCCAAAAGGAGCACGACCGGAATCGAATCGCCCGTTCGGCGGCGAATCGCCTCGAGCGTGTCGATCGTGTAGGTTTTCCCCGGCCGCAGCACTTCGCGTTCGTCCACGCGAAAGCGGGGGTCGTATTGTAGCGCACGCCTGAGCATCGTCACGCGGTGAAAGGCGGACGTCACGCGTTTTTTCTGCCACGGGTCGCCCGCGGGCAGAAAATCGACGCGAAGGATCGGGAGCGCCTCGAGCGCCGCTTCGGCGAGCGCCAGATGTCCCCGGTGAACCGGGTCGAAGGTGCCGCCCAAAAGAGCAAAACCGCGCCGCATCATGTCAGGGATTCGTCGCTTGAGAACTGAAGAGCCGCACGGCGCGACCGTCCTCGAAGCGTACGCCGAGCCAGTTGAGTTCGAGCATCTGGAAATTGCGCTCGTTTCGGAGGAACCGCTGACTGAACCAGTAGTGCCAGCCGTCGGCGGCGTCAAGCGACGCGGGACCGAGAAGTTCGAGGACGGCCTCCTTCGTCATGCCGAGCCCCACCTTGCCGAGCCGCACGGGGAGACGCTCGGGCGAGAGCGACCGGCAGACGGGATCGGGCTTTTCGCCCTCAGCCATCCATTCGAGCTGCGCTTCGGAAACGCGCGGACCGTCGGTCGCGATGAGCCAGAGACGCATAGGACGACCGCCCTCCGTGCCCGCGAGGCACAGGATGTCGCGGCGAAAGATCCCCCGTCCCTCCGAGAGGCGCATGCCGCCCGTACGAAGGGCCACGTCTTCGAGCGTCGTCTTCTCGAGCGTCACGACGGGCTTGCCGAGACGCACGAAGGGAGCGGGAGGCTCGGTGAGGGTGGCCGGGGCGTCCATGAGCGTGGCGGGATAGCCCGCGGGACCGCCCGCAGCCGACGCGGCGCCCGAAACGAGGGCGAGGATCGGGAGGAAAAAAGCAAAACGCATGGCGGACCTTTCAGAGTGACCTTCTTACTTGAGAACTTAGCATTGCGCGCTCCCGCTTTGGGAAAGTCGGCCCAGAAAATGCGTGAAGGCACGTTTCCGCGTGCAAAAACGTGCCTTCAAAGAGAGGAAAAGTCGACTTTAGCGGCCGATCGCGCGGTAGCCGATGTCCGAGCGCATCTGCATGCCGTCGAACTTCACCTGGTGCGCGGCTTCATAGGCGCGCTCCTGCGCGGCCTTCACCGTGTCGCCCAGACCCACGACGCAGAGGACGCGGCCGCCCGAAACGATCGTGAGGCCTTCGTCGTCGAGCGCGGTGCCCGCGTGGAAGACGTGCGTTTCGGCGTTGTCTTCGGGGAGCGCTTCGATGACGGCGCCCTTTTCGGGACGCGTCGGATAGCCGCGGGCGGCGCAGACGACGCCGAGCGCCGTGCGCGGATCCCATTCGACCGTCTTTTCGTCGAGCTTGCCTTCGATCGCGGCTTCGACGAGTTCGGAGAAGTCGCTCTTCATGCGCATCATGATGGGCTGCGTTTCGGGGTCGCCGAAGCGGCAGTTGAATTCGAGGGTGCGAACGACCGGAGCGCCGTCCTTGCCCTGGGAAATCATGAGGCCCGCGTAGAGGAAGCCCGTGTAGCGGATGCCGTCTTCGGCCATGCCGCGCACGGTCGGGAGAATGATGTTTTCCATCGCCTGACGGTAGATTCCTTCCGTCACGCACGGGGCGGGCGAGTAGGCGCCCATGCCACCCGTGTTAGGACCCTTGTCGCCGTCGAGGAGGCGCTTGTGGTCCTGCGAGGTCGCCATCGGGAGGACGTGTTCGCCGTCGACCATGACGATGAAGGAGGCTTCTTCGCCGTCGAGGTAGTCTTCGATCACGACGCGGGCGCCCGCGTTCCCGAATTCATGGCCTTCGAGCATCATGTCGATCGCTTCGTGGGCGGCGTCTTCCGTCATCGCGACGACGACGCCCTTCCCGGCGGCGAGGCCGTCGGCCTTCACCACGATCGGAGCGCCCTTCTTCGCGACGTATTCGTGCGCGGCGGCGGGATCGGTGAAGCTTTCGTAGTCGGCGGTGGGAATGCCGTGGCGCTTCATGAAGGCCTTGGCGAAGTCCTTGGAGCTTTCGAGCTGCGCCGCGGCGCGCGTGGGCCCGAAGATGCGAAGACCCCGGGCGCGGAACTTGTCCACGATCCCGGCGGCGAGCGGCGCTTCGGGACCGACGAGCGTGAAGGCGATGCCTTCGCGTTCGGCGAAGTCGGCGAGCTGATCGAGATTCGTGACGGGGAGGTTTTCAAGGCCTTCCGTCACGGCCGTCCCGGCATTGCCTGGGGCGACGAACACCTTTTCCACGCGGGGACTTTGCGCCAGGCGCCAGGCGAGGGCGTGTTCACGGCCGCCGTTGCCGATAACGAGAAGCTTCATAAGAGAGTGCTCCGAGAGAAGAGGTAAGGGAGAAAAAGGGTGTTGCGAATTCTCGCAAAAAAGGCCCGCGAACGCGAGCCTTTCGGAGGGAAAAATTACTCTTCGTCGTCGAAGACGGCCGAGGTGTAGACCTGCTGCACGTCGTCGAGATCTTCGAGCGCGTCGATGAGCTTTTGCATCTTCGCGGCGTCGTCACCCGTCAGGACCGTTTCGTTCAGGGCCTTGTAAGTGATTTCGGACATTTCCGGGGTGAGGCCGGCGGCTTCGAAGGCCTTCGTCACGGCGTCGAAGGCGCTCGGATCGCAGGTGACTTCGACGGAGCCGTCGTCGGGATCGGTGACGACGTCGTCGGCGCCGGCTTCAAGCGCGGCTTCCATCACGGCGTCTTCGGAGGTGCCCGGCGCGAAGAGGAATTCGCCCACGTGCTTGAACATGAAGGAGACCGAACCTTCGGTACCCATGTTGCCGCCGTTCTTCGTCAGGGCGTGACGGACGTCGGCGACGGTGCGCACGCGGTTGTCCGTCGTGCAGTCGATGATGAGGGCCGCACCGCCCACGCCGTAGCCTTCGTAGCGGACTTCTTCGTAGGAGACGCCTTCGAGCTGGCCCGTACCCTTGAGGATGGCGTTGTTGATCGTGTCCTTCGGAACGTTGCCCGCGCGCGCCTTCACGAGGGCGAGACGAAGACGGGAGTTGGTGTCGGGGTCGCCGCCGCCGAGGCGGGCGGCCACGATGATTTCGCGGACGAGCTTCGTCCAGAGGTTGGAGCGCTTGGCGTCCTGACGGCCCTTACGGTGCTGAATGTTGGCCCACTTGGAATGACCGGACATGATGTACCTTTTTTTCTTGTGCAGACCTCGGCGAGGCCTTGGGGGCCTGGCGCACGGGGAATCGGATTGAATGCGGGAGAGTCCCCCGGAATCGGGACCCTCGAAAGAATGCGCTATTCTAGCGCAAAAAGAGGGGGATGAAAAAAAGCCGAAGCCCTGCGGATGCGGGCTTCGGCTTCGTTCAGAAAAGAGGCTTATCAACCGAGGATGCGTTCAACGGCGTTGGCCCAGACGTTGAGGCCCTGCTTGACGGCGTTTTCGTCAATGTCGAACTTCGCGGTGTGATGGCCCGACGGACGGTCGGCGCCGAGCACGAAGAACGCGGCCTTGCCGCCGTGCGCCTGCACGCGGCGGGCGAGGATCGTGGCGTCTTCGGAGCCGCCGAAATTCATGGCGTCTTCGCGGACGTTGATGCCTTCGACGGCGCCCGCGGCTTCGCGCAGTACGTCGACGAGTTCGTCGTCGTTCGTGAGGTCGACGGCTTCGCCCATCTTTTCGATGTGGTATTCGCAGCCCTGGGCGTGCGCGCAGCCTTCGATGATGGCGACGGCCGAGTCGTACATGTGATTCGATGTCTGGTATATCACCCTAAATAAAATTTATAACGACGGCCGAGTCGTACATGTACTGGTTGATTTCACCCGTTTCGCCGCGGACTTCCATCTTGAGGAGCGCGTTCGAGGGGATGACGTTGCGGCCTTCGCCGGCGATCATCTGGCCCACGTTGATGCGGGTCATGCCGGAGCCGTGGCGGGCGATGCCGAGGAGCTGCACGACGGCGTTGGCGGCGCAGGCGAGCGCGTTGCGGCCGGCGTTGGGTTCGACGCCGGCGTGGGCGGGACGACCCTTGAAGGTGACGTCGAGCTTCGTCGTGCAGAGGAAGCCGTACGGACGGATCGAGACTTCGCCCGACTTGCACATCATGGCGACGTGGGCGGCGAGGAAGTAGTCGGCGTCGTCGACGATGCCCGAGGCGGCCATGCCCGCGGCGCCGCGCACGCCTTCTTCGGCGGGCTGGAAGAGGATCTTGAAGCGGCCCTTGAGCTCATCCTTGTGGTCGGCGACCCAGTGGGCGAGCGCAAGGCCCGTCGAGGTGTGGGCGTCGTGACCGCAGGCGTGCATCAGGCCCGGACGGGTCGAGGCGAAGCCTTCCTTGGCGGGAATGTGGTCGGCGTCGGTCGATTCGGTGACGGGCACGCAGTCGATGTCGAAGCGCACTGCGAGCGTGGGGCCGGGACGGCCCGTGTCGAGCACGCCGACGCAGCCCGTGAGGCCGTCCATTTCGGCGAGAAGTTCTTCGGAAACGCCGTGTTCGCGCGCATAGGCGATGCCGGCGTCAACGACCTTCTGCGAACGACCGAGACAGTTGTCGGGATTGATCACCTTCTTGCCCGTGAGGACTTCGTAGCCGTAGGAACGAAGCGTTTCAATGATGAAGGCGGTGGTGCGGAATTCGCTCCAACCTTCTTCAGGCATGGTGTGGAGGTGACGGCGAATTTCGATGAGTTGATCGTTGTAAGCGCAAGTAGAGGCCATTTTGTAAGCGTCTCCTAAAGGGATGGATGGGCGCGAGGAGCGCCCGTGTCGAGCACACTATAGGCGCATCGCTCGGGAATGTCATCAGGGAAAGTTACGGGTCTTCTATAAGACCTCCCCTCGGACATTCGACACTCGCCAAAACCCCGATTTTCCCGTAGGATTAGGCTTGTGAAAAATGAGGGCCCCTTCGGGTCCGAACCAAACGAAGGAGATGCAAATGGCGCTTTCTGCCGCAACGAAGGATTTTGCCCGTCGACTCTTCGATACGGTCCGCGAAATGAGCGCGGACGTGCGCGGCGTGACCCGTCAGGGTTACGGCCCCGTGGAAACGAAGGTCCTTGAATTTCTGAAGGACGAAGGCCGCAAGCTCGGTCTCGAAATCGAAACCGACGCGGCGGGGAACGTCTGGATGACGATGAAGGGGCGCGATTCGACGCGTCCCGCCTTCGTGGCCGGAAGCCACGTCGACAGCGTCCCGCAGGGCGGCAACTTCGACGGTCTCGCGGGCGTCGTCGCGGCCTTGGTCGCCGCCAAGCACATGCACGACGAAGGCGTCGTCCCCGCGGTCGACTACCGCGTCCTCATGATGCGCTGCGAAGAAAGTTCCTTCTTCGGGAAGGCCTACGTGGGGTCGCTCGGCATGCTCGGCCGCCTGAAGGCCTCGGACCTCGCTCTTCGCCACCGCACGGAGGCGGGAACGCTCGCCGACGCGATTCGTTCGACGGGGGTCGACCCCGAACGCCTTACGACGGGCGAACCCGTCGTCGAAGTGAAGAAGATCGGCGCCTTCGTGGAACTCCACATCGAACAGGGCCCGACGCTGACGAGCCGCGAATCGCCGCGCGTGGGCGTCGTCACGGGGATCCGCGGGAACATCCGCCACAAGAACGTCGTGTGTCTCGGCGAAACCGCGCACTCGGGCGCCGTCAACAAGGAATACCGCCACGACGCGGTGATGGCCGCCGCGCATCTCTTTGCCGAAATGGACGCCGCCTGGGACGAATTCCTGGCCGCCGGGAAGGACCTCGTCTTTACCGTGGGCGTTCTGAAGACGGGCGAAACGGCCGCGATCTCCGTGATTCCGGGCGAAGTGCGCTTCACGATCGACATGCGAAGCCTCAAGAAGGAAACGCTCGACGAATTCCATGCCCGCCTCGAAGCGGAAGCCAAGAAGCTCGAAGCCGCGCGCGGCGTGCGCTTCGTCTTTGACGACGCCCTCTACACGGCGCCCGCCGTGCTTTCCGACGACGTTTCCGAACGTCTCCACGCGGCGGCCCGCGAAGCGGGCATCCCCGTGATGCCGATTGCCTCGGGCGCGGGTCACGACTCGGCCGTCTTCGCAAACGCCGGCATTCCCGCGGCGATGATCTTCATCGCCAATCAGCACGGCTCGCACAACCCCGACGAAGCGATGGAACTCGACGACTTCATGACGGGTGCGGCGCTGCTGACGGAAACCGTGCTCCGCTATGCGTAAGCCCAAGACCGCCGTACTCTTTCTCGAGAGCGACGAGATCCTGCGCGCGGGCGCCGTGTCGGTGCTCGAGGCGGACGGACGCTTCTCGGTGGGGCGGGCCCGAAACGCGGCCGAAGCGAGACTCGAGTGGAGTCTGCGGCCGTCCGTTCTCGTGCTCCCCGTCGATCGGGAGGCGTTCGATCCGTACGCCTGGCTCGCGCTTGCGCGCGAGCGCGCGGGCGTCAAGGTGCTCCTGGCGCTCGATCCCGACGAGAATCCCGCCTTCGTGAGGCCTCTTCTCAAAAGAGGCGCCTGCGGCTACGTCGAGCGTACGAGCGACGCGGCCAAGCTTCCGGAACTCCTTGAGCGCGTCCTTCTCGAGGGGCGCGTCGAGGAAGGAGGGGCCGTTTGCCGTGCGCTCGCCGAGTACGAAGCGGTCCGCGCGAAGCACGCGTCGCTTCTCGGGCTCCTCGAGGGGCTCTCCGACACGGCCTACGCCGCGCTCGTGGGACCGCTGGCGGGCGACTCCGACGCCGAGACGGCGGAGCGTCTCTCGCGCGTCGTGCGAAGCGTGCGCGACGCGCGAAGCGAGGCGAAGAAAACCCTTCTTCGCGCGGGCTTCACGCGCGAATCGGTGATTGAGGCCATCGAAGAGCTGAGGCTTGCCGAGAAGACGGGGGGACGCCTCCCGGCGCTTCGCTGATCGCGTTGCACATCCAATAAACGACGACTCCCCGAAGGGCCGAAACCCGACGGGGAGTTTTCGTCTGGTGAGAGACGGTGCGATTACGCGGCGACGCGCGGAACCGTGAGACTGCCTTCGGGCATCAGGATGACCGAGGGACGTTCGCCGACATAGGTCTTCGCGAGCGCAAAGGCTTCTTCGGGGGTGTCGACCGCCGCGGTGAAGAGCATGTCGCGCGCGAGTTCGCGGTCAAGGCGCGAGACGAGAATGAAGCGCGCCTTCGAGAGCGGACGCGTGATGGCGAAGGCTTTGTTCGCGCCGATGCGGAAGTTCTCTTCCAATTCCTTCTTGATCGCTTCCGGGGTCTTGAGACGGCGGAAGGTCTCTTCGAGGACGGCCGAGCCCGAACCTTCCTCGCAGTCGGCAAAGAGGATCACGACGCCGCCCTTCTTCACGGCGCAGGCCGCGTTGTCCATCGTCTTTTGCATCTGATAGACATTGATGTCCTTCGGGTAGCCGCCGCAGGAGGCGACGACGAGATCGGCTTCGTGCGGGATTTCGCAGCCGTAGACCCGGTCGACGAAGCGGCAGGCTTCGTTGTGGGCGGCGACGTAGTCGCCCGCGAACATGCGAAGGAACTCGTGCTTGGCGTTGAGAATGGCGTTGAAGAGGAAGAGCGAGCGGCCCTTCGCAAAGAGCGCGACCCCTTCCATCTGGTCTTCGTAGCAGGGGTTCCCCTTCGTGATGCCGAGGCCCGCCTTTTCGTCGAGCATGAAGCTGTGGTTGACGCGCACGGTCTCCATGGCGGCGCAGCCCGGAAGAACGGCCTTGCGGCCGCCGCCGTAGCCCGAGAAGTAGTGGTGCACGATCGTCCCGGTGAGGATCACGTGGTCGACGTTGCAGAGTTCCTTGTGAATCCAGACGGGCGTGCCGCGGGAAGTGTCGCCGAAGTATTCGAAGTCTTCCGACTTCGTGGCGATGGAATTGAACATGCGAAGGCGCGAGGCGACTTCCTCGCCCACCTGCTCGACCATCTCTTCGTGCGACATTTCGCGGTGCGTGCCGAGCGCGAAGACGATCTTCATGTTTTCGTCGGGGACGCCGAGGCGGTTCATTTCGTTCACGAGCACGGGCATGAAGTCAAAGCTGTTCGCGACGCGCGTCGGATCGTTGCAGATGAAGGCGACGGTGTCGCCGGGCTTGACGATTTCCGCGATCGAGGGAAGACCGATCGGGTGGTGGATGGCTTCGAGAACGCCTTCGGCGACGTTTTCCATGACGGGGAAGGTCTCGGTGCGGACTTCCTTGAGGATGAGTTCGTCGTCGAGTTCGAAGGTCTTGCGGCCGCGGCCGTAGGCAAAGTCAAAGGTGCGGATCGACATGATGAGTGAGCGAATATGAAACTGCCGCACTTCGAAGGTTCGACGTGCGGCAGGAGGTCCTTATGAGATCTGGGTTACGCCGGCGACCGGAGCCGCCGGTTGATATGAGAATCAGATGTAACCGTAGACCATGCCGAGGATGTAGCCCACGAGCGAGGCGGTGATGACGCCGATCAAGCCCGGAGCGATGAAGGAGTGGTTGATCACGAAGCGGCCGATGTGGGTCGTGCCGGAACGGTCAAACTGGATGGCGGCCAGGTCGGACGGGTAGGTCGGCAGGATGTAGTAGCCGTAGCAGGCCGACGAGAAGGCAACCACGAGGCCCGGAGGCGTGCCGATGGCGAGGGCGACCGGAACGATCGTCGCGACGGCGGCGGCCTGGGAGTTCACGAGCTTCGAGACGAGGAGCAGCACGATGGCGTAGGTCCACGGCGCTTCACGAACCCATTCGGTAAGGATTTCCTTGAGGTTGGCCAAGTGGGCGGCGAACATCGTGTCGGCCATCCAAGCCACACCGTACACGGCCACGATGGCGACCATACCGGCGTTAAAGACGGCGGTCTTGGCGACGGCGGAAGCCTTCGTCTTGCAGAACATGACCATGAGGGCGCCGGCCGTCAGCATGAACATCTGAATGGCGAGCGTCATCGAGAGGGCCTTGCCGCCGGAGGCGGGGCGCAGCGACGGGAACATGCCGAGCAGAGCAACCACGGCCACGGTGGCGAGGAAGATGTAGAGCGAAGCCCACTGTTCGGGACGGAACTTGATGCCGATGAGGGTCGTCGTTTCGCCGTAGACGTACTTGCGCTGTTCCGGATCCTTGATGAGTTCCTGGAAGGCTTCGTCCTTGTCGAGGTCCTTGCCGCGGAAGAGCGAGAACGTGGCGAGAGCGAAGATGCCGACGATGGCCGACGGGATCACGATGGCGAAGAGCTGCGTGAAGCCGAAGGGCTGACCGCCGACTTCATAGCCGTCCAAGAGGGCGATCATCGAGACGGCGGCCACGGCGGCCGGCGAGCAGATCACGCCCATCTGAGCGGAAATGGTGGAAGCGGCAAGCGGACGTTCCGGACGGACGCCGTTCTTGATGGCCACGTCATAGATAATCGGGAGCATCGTGTACACGACGTGACCCGTACCGCAGAGGACCGTCAGGAACCAGCAGATGTAGGGAGCGAGGTAGCAGACGAAGCGCGGATGACGACGGAGCATCTTTTCCGCGATCTGGAGCAGGCAGTCGAGACCGCCAGCGGCCTGCAGGGTGGCCGAAGCGCACACCACGGCGAGAATCGTGAGAATCACGTCGACCGGGGGCTTGCCCGGCTTGAGGCCGAAGCCGAAGATGAGGACGATCAGGCCGATACCGCCGATGAGGCCGAGGCCCATGCCGCCTTTACGGGCGCCGTAAAAGAGCGCCGCAAGCACGACCAAGAGTTGGATCCAAAAGTCTAAACCGAGTGCCATTTTGGTTCTTCTCTAGAGTTTGGTTGGTTAAGGTTTGAGGTGTCAAAAACACAAGGACAGCTAATTCTCTACGTTTCGCCGGCGCTTTTCCCAAAAATTTGAACGTTGTTTGACGAAAAACGGAAAGTTCACGCGATGGTGACGATCGTTTACATTCAAATACGATCAATCTCCTAGGTATTAGCCCGAACACCTAGAGAACCGCGGGTCCCGAGAATGTGAAAATTTGTTTCTCGGAAAGAAATAGGCCGCCCCTCGACGGAGGCGGCCTTGCCTTTCAGCGAAGGTGCGTCAGGTTATTTGGCCTGGCAGCAGGGCTTCACTTCAACCTTCCAGGGCTTCAACTGCTTGAAGAAGTCGTTGCCCTTGTCGTCGACCAGGATGAAGGCCGGGAAGTTTTCGACGCGGATCTGATAGACGGCTTCCATGCCGAGTTCCGGATACTCGATGCATTCGATGCTCTTGATGGCGTCGCTCGAGAGAACGGCCGCCACGCCGCCGATCGTGCCGAGGTAGAAGCCGCCGTGCTTCTGGCAGGCGTCCGTCACGGCCTGGGTGCGGTTGCCCTTGGCGATCATGACCATCGAGCCGCCCTGGGACTGGAAGAGGTCCACATAGGGGTCCATGCGGTTGGCGGTCGTCGGACCCATGGAGCCGCAGGCGTAGCCTTCGGGGGTCTTGGCCGGGCCCGCGTAGAGGACCGGGTGCTTGAGGAGGTAGTCGGGGAGGCCTTCGCCGCGTTCAAAGCGTTCCTTCCACTTGGCGTGGGCGATGTCGCGGGCGACGATGATCGTGCCCGTGAGCGAGACGCGCGTGGAGACGGGGTGCTTCGAGAGTTCGGCGAGAACGTCCTTCATCGGCTGATCGAGATTGATCGAGATGCCGCCCGCATCGCCGGGCTTGCGGAGTTCTTCGGGGATGAGGCTCGCGGGATTGTCGTCGAGCTTTTCAATCCACAGACCGTCGCGGTCGATCTTGCACTTGACGTTGCGGTCGGCCGAGCAGGAGACGCCCATGCCGATCGGGCAGCTCGCGCCGTGGCGCGGAAGACGGATGACGCGGACGTCGTGGGCCATGTACTTGCCGCCGAACTGGGCGCCGAGGCCGATCTTGCAGGCTTCTTCAAAGAGCTTCTGTTCGAGCTCGAGGTCGCGGAAGGCGCGGCCCGTTTCGTCGCCCGTCGTCGGCAGATCGTCGTAGTAGTGGCAGGAAGCGAGCTTGACCGTGAGCATCGTGCGTTCGGCCGAGGTGCCGCCGATCACGAAGGCGATGTGGTACGGCGGGCAGGCGGCCGTGCCGAGGCTCTTCATCTTGTCGATGAGGTAGGGGACGAGCTTCTGCGGATTGAGGACAGCCTTGGTTTCCTGATAGAGGTAGGACTTGTTGGCCGAGCCGCCGCCCTTGACGACGCAGAGGAACTTGTATTCCATGCCTTCCGTCGCTTCGATGTCGATCTGGGCGGGAAGGTTGCACTTGGTGTTGACTTCTTCGTACATCGAGAGCGGAGCGTTCTGCGAATAACGCAGGGCTTCCTGGGTGTACGTGTCGTAAACGCCCTTGGAGATGGCTTCTTCGTCGCAGAAGCCCGTCCAGACGTTCTGGCCCTTTTCACCGTGGATGATGGCCGTGCCCGTGTCCTGGCAGAAGGGGAGCACGCCCTTGGCGGCCGTTTCGGCGTTGCGCAGGAACGTGAGGGCGACGTACTTGTCGTTGTCGCTCGCTTCGGGGTCGTGAAGGATCTTCGCGACCTGTTCGTTGTGCGAACGGCGGAGCATGAAGTTCACGTCGGTGAAGGCGCGGTGGATGAGCTTGGTGAGGCCTTCGGCTTCAACCTTGAGGATGGGATGTCCTTCGAATTCGGAAACCGAGACGTGGTCCTTCGAAACGAGGACGTATTCGGTTTCATCCTTTCCGTGCTGGAACATCGGAGCGTACTTGAAGGCGGGATTTTGAGCCATGCTTCTTCCTTTTTTTGCTGGGAAAAAGGTCCGCGCGACGCAGCGCGGACTTGTTATCGATGCGGCGCTCGTCGGGCGCCGCGGTTGGGTCTCGTGGATTCTTCAGAACCCCCGCAAAAAGGGGGCCTGAAAAAAGTCAACGATGCATTATCCGCCCTCCTTTAGAGCTTCGCAATGCAGAGAATCACGAGTGTTGACACAGAAGAAAAAAGACTGCGCATCTTTGCATTTCGAAGGGAGAGCGGACGGTTCTTACGCAAAAGGCTTCCGGGTGAGCCGGATGTCGAGCGAGAAGTTGTTGCCCTTGAAGTAGTTTCTCGAGCAAAGGAGCACCTCGCCGCGGGGATTGCGGAAGGTGCGCAGAATTTCGAGGATGGGACTCCCCGGTCGCGTGCGAAGCGTCTTCGCGAGCTCGGACGTCAAGATTTTTGCGCGCACCGACTGATCGATCGTCTGGCAGGCGTCGTTGCGAAGCCGGCAGAGAAGATTGATGAGGGGCACCGTGGGCTCGGCGCGGATGGTGTCGAGAAAGCGTTCGTTTTCGGAGGGCATCCACGCCGTCGTGAGGCCGAGAACTTCGTAGGGCTGTCGGCCGAAGCGCGCGAAGTCGATGCGCCAGACGGGTTCGTTTTCCGCAAAGGGAAGATCCTCTTCCTCTCCGGGCGCGTAGACAAAGTGCGACTGCGCGAGAATTTCGCGCGGCTGCAGGTTGTGGTAGGGGTCGAGGTTCGAGAAGGACTCGACTTCGTAGTAGAAGTTCGGCAGGTGTCCGGTGTTGATCACCTGCGAGCCCACGTGCGGCGTGCGGCGCACGTAGCCCAGACGCACGAGTTCGGCGTAGGCGCGGCGCGCCGTGTGGCGGCTCACGCCGAAGGTGTCGATGATTTCGCTTTCCGTGGGGAGAACGGAACCCACGGGGTAGCGGCCGCGTTGAATGTCCTCGACGAGCGAGCGGTAGATTTTTTCCCAGAGGGGCGTGCGCATGCGGAACTTCCAAAAAAGAACCCGCCCATCGGGAGATGAGCGGGTTGCCTTATGGGGAGAGAATCTCCCGAATTACTTCCACCAGTTCAGTTCGTCGGGGATGACGTAACGGGCGGCTTCCTGACCGGCTTCAACCTGTTCGGCGCCGATCGAGTAGTTGGTCCAGGCCGTGAGCGTACCGCAGACGATCATCAGGAAGGCGATGACGAGCATCGTCTTGCGAAGGCCGGCACGGTCGCCGACGCGCTGGTCGATGATGTCGCGTTCGGGGTTCTTCGCGAAGATGTCCCACTTAACGGCGAGGCGATAGAGACCGATCATGCCGTGGAGTTCCGTGATCACGAGGAAGATGAACGTGTAGAGCATGCCGGAGTGATAGGTGTGCACGCCGATGAGGTTGGGGTCAAAGCCGCTCGGGTTCGTGAGCATGCCCATGACATGGGGGAACACGAAGAGGAAGAGCAGGAAGGCCGTGACGAGCTGGATCATCCAGAGCGTGGTGTCGGGGTGACGGAGCAGGCGATAGTGGGCCTTGATGTCGCGGCACTGATGGTACGAGGTCGGGAAGCGACGCAGAGCGCAGAGGGCGTGCAGCGTCACGCAGATCGTGATGAAGAGCACGAAGATGAAGTGGAAGGACGGATGATCCTGGCCGTCAAGGAAGTGACCGCCCGAGAAGGCGATGAGGTTCCAGAAGACGTCCTTGCCGAACTGCACCGAGCTCGTGAAGGCCATGTGGCAGAAAAGGAAGAGGCCGAGGATGAGGCCGGTGACGGACTGCGTGACGTCGCAGATGGCCGTGAAGCGGCTCTGACGCTTGGCGTCCTTGAGACCGACGCCCCAGACGTTTTCGGTGGCCGTCGGGGTGTTGGCGTACTTGATGGATTCAGGGGTCGTCATGATGACTTGTCCTTCGGGGAGTTTGGAAATCGTTGAAAACAACGCGCGGCGCCCGATACAGGAGAGCGCCGCCCGCGTGGTTGGTCCGTGCAATCTACGTAGTGCGACTGCCGTTTGTACGGCCGCAATGATGCCTGTTTTTTCAGGGTTTGTCTTTGATGAATGTCATGAAATTTTACGAAATTCGTCCGATGTAACCCAAAGCAGGCGGGAAAACCGTCTGAAAGAGCCTATTTCTTCGGAGAACTACATAGAAACCCTGAAATACGAGCGTTGAAACATCTCATAAATCTGCAAAATCAATATACGCGAATGTACGTAAAAAAAGCGGACGTCGAGACCGGGCTCGGCGTCCGCTTCAGGAAATGGACCGGGAACGGGGCTTACTTCGTGCCGAAGATGCGATCGCCCGCGTCGCCGAGACCCGGGACGATGTAGGCGTTTTCGTCGAGGTGATCGTCAAGCGCCGCGACGTAGACCTCCACGTCGGGGTGCAGTTCCGTGAAGGTCTTCACGCCTTCGGGCGCGGCGACGAGCGCCATGAACTGGATCTGCGAGCCGGGAATGCCGCGCTTCTTGAGGGTGTCGACGGCGTAGGCGCCGGAATACCCCGTGGCGAGCATCGGGTCGACGACGATGAAGTTGCGGCCTTCGGTGTCAGGAAGACGCACGAAGTATTCGACGGGGCGCTTGTTTTCGTCGCGGTAGAGACCGATGTGACCGACGCGGGCGCCGGGCATGAGCGTCAAGAGACCGTCCGTCATGCCGAGACCGGCGCGAAGGACCGGAACGATGACGGGCTTCTTCCCTTCCATGACGGGCGCGTCGAATTCGGCGAGCGGCGTTTCGATGCGGCGGGTCGTGAGCGGATAGTCGCGCGTGAGTTCATAGCCCATCAGCATCGCGATTTCCTTCAAGAGCTCGCGAAAGTCGCGCGTGCTCGTTTCCTTTTCGCGCATGAGCGTGAGTTTGTGCTGCACGAGCGGATGGTCAACGATGTGAAGCTTGGGAAAGCGCGGATCTTTACGCATGATGGCATTACTCCGGTTGAATCGAAAAAAGAGCGGGCAGGGCCCGCTCGCAGGAAAGAGTGGTCAGAAGAGATCCTTGAAGAGCTCTTTTTTCTCGGCCGTGTCCTTGGCGTCCTTCTCGGCCTTGGAGGGTTCCTCGTCGGCGGGAGGGAGAGGCGGCAGCATCTTCGCTTCGATTTCCGAGAGCGAAGCGCGGATCGCCTGCAGGTTCTTCGCCTGATAGTCAGCCTGCATGGAAGCGAGTTCGGCGAGCTTGGCGTCGACTTCGCCCGAGCGCGCGCGAACGAGCGAGAGCATTTCCTCGGTGCGTTCCGAGAGCATCGTCTCGATCTTGGTCAAGCGCTCGTTCATTTCGGTATGGAGCGCCGTCACGCGGCTCTTGTCGGCTTCGTCGGCGAGGTGGCGCGCCGTGCGGGCTTCCTTGTAGGCCGAACGGATTTCAAGCGAGACGCTCGCCTGCTGCCAGACGGTGTAGATGAACATGCAGAGAACGACCACGGCGAAGGCCGCCACGACGATGACGCCGAGCGGAGCCTGAATCTCGCGGTAGACGAGGTTGACGGTCATCACGGTCGAGAGGGCCGTCCAGTTGATGATGAGGAAAACGGCGAGGAGGATGAGAACCAGGATGATTCCCAGCGTTCGCAATTTCATGGTGCAACTCCGTGCCGCTTCGATCGGAAACGGCCGCAAGTGAATGAATGGCGTTCGGAGCGCCCGTGAGGGCGCTCCTTCAGCATAGCAGAGTGGGCGTTACGGAAACGTCCCGAATCAGGCCTTGTGGTAGCTCGTCACAAGATCCACTTCCTCACGGGCGCCGAGCATGACGGCGACGCGCTGGTGAATCTTCTCGGGCACGATGTCGAGAATCGGGGTGTGGCCGTTCGTCGAGGCGCCGCCCGCGTTTTCCATGATCATCGACATGGGGTTGGCTTCATAGAGGAGACGAAGCTTGCCGGGCTTGGCGGGATCGCGGTTGTCGCGCGGATAGAGGAAGATGCCGCCGCGCTGCAGGATGCGGTGGACTTCCGCGACCATCGCGGCGACCCAGCGCATGTTGAAGTCCTTGCCGCGGGGGCCGGCCTTCCCGGCGAGGAGTTCGTCGATGTAGCGGCGCACCGGCGCTTCCCAGTGGCGCATGTTCGAGCAGTTGATGGCAAATTCCTTCGCGGCGGGCGCGACGCGGACGTCTTCCTGCGTGAGCACGAAGGTGCCCGTCGAAGGATCGAGCGTGAAGAAGACGACGCCGCGGCCGAAGGTGAGGCAGAGCTGCGTCTGCGGACCGTACATGCAGTAGCCCGCGGCGACCTGGTTGCGGCCGGGCTGCAGGAAGTCCGCGTCGACGGCAGTGCGCTTCGGACGGACGGCGGGCGTCACCGAGAAGATCGAGCCGATCGAAACGTTGATGTCGATGTTGCTCGAGCCGTCGAGCGGGTCGAAGGCGATGAGGTAGGGACCGACGGGGAATTCGTCGGGGACCGACATGACTTCGGGGATTTCTTCGCTCACCATGCCGCAGACGGCGCCCGAACGGACGACGGCGTCGACGAAGATGTCGTTGCTGATGATGTCGAGCTTCTTCTGGTCTTCACCCTGAACGTTTTCGGTGCCGGCAAGGCCGAGGACGCCCGCGAGCGCACCCTGACGAACCTTGTGGCTGATCGTCTTGCAGGCTTCGGAGACGCTCGTGATCAGACGGGCGAGTACGGGGTCGAGCTCATGGAGCGATTCTTCACGGGCCAGATATTGAGAAAGAGTGGTTGCCACGATGCGATTTCCTCAGGTGGGATTGTTGAGAGCCTTTTCGACGACTTCCAAGACGCTCTCGGAGAGTCGGTCCTTGTGCAGATAGACGTTCTCGAGCGCTTCGAACTGAAGGCGCGAGAGCTGCGGCGTGTAGCGCCGCCAGTTTTCGAGCGTACGGGCGACGCGGGCCGCCACGTGCGGGTTGATGCGGTCGAGTTCGAGGACGACCTCGGTCCAGAATTTGTACCCTTCGCCGTCCTTCGTGTGGAATTCCGAGGGATTCTGCGTGAAGAACGCAAGAAGGAGCGAGTAGACGTTGTTCGGGTTCGAAAGCGAGAAGAACTCGCACTTCATGAGTTCGCGAACGCGCTCGAGCACGGGGAGTTCGCCCGCGTGCGTCTTCGTCGTCGCCTGAACCGTGAGCCACTTGTTGACGAGGAGCGGCTCGGGAAGATAGGTCTGCAGCGTTTCGACCTCGAAATTGTTCTTGCTCGGCACGTTCGAGTCGACGATGAGCTTGAGCGCGGCGAGTTCGTCCGTGAGGTTCTCGCGCTTGATGAGCTGATCGCGCACGCGGATGACCGTGTGGTGGCTCGAGGCGCCCATGAGGTAGTAGAGCGCGAGATTCTTGAGGGCGCGCTTGCCCGCGCTCTCGGGGTCGGGCGAATAGGGCCCGGGCGTGACCGAACGGTCGACCGCGGCCGTGAGTTCGAGCTGCAGGCGCTTGGCGATCTGAACGCGAAGCGCCTCGCGCGCCCGGAAGGCGACTTCGGGATCGATGAAGGGAAGCGATTCGCCGATCGTGCGCTCGGAGGGAAGCTCGAGCGTGACGGCCGCGTAGGCGGGCGAGAGCGTTTCGTCGGTGAGCGTACGCTTGAAGGCGTCGAAGAAGACGGCGGGGACGTTGTCCTCGCGTCCGGCGAAGCGGTCGCGAATCAGTTCGCGCGTCGTGCGCAGCATCAGTTCTTGCATCGCCTCCCAGCGGTTGAAGGGATCGGTGTCGCAGGAGGCGAGGAGCGCGAGATCGTCGAGCGAGTAGTCGTAGCGAAGGCGAACGGGCGCGGCGAAGCCCCGGTTGAGGCTCGGCACGGGCGCGGACGTGAAGCCCGTGAAGACCCATTCGTGACGCGCTTCGGTGAGTTCAAGGGGCGACTCGAGTTCCACGACACCCTCGGGCGTTTCGAGACGAAGCGGGCACTCCTTGCCGTCGCGGTCAAAGAAGGCGACGGGGAAGGGCATCAGAAGCGGAGCCTTGTGGGGCTGGCCCGGCGTGGGCGGCGTCGCCTGTTCGACGACGAGGTGGAACTTGCCCGCAGCGGCGTCCCATACTCCTTCGACGGCGACGACGGGCGTGCCCGCCTGTTCGAACCAGCGGGCGAACTGCGAGAGGTCGCGTCCCGAAGCGTTCGCCATGGCCGTGAGGAAGGCCTCGCACGTGACGGCCGAGCCGTCGTTCGTGCGGATGTATTCGTCAAAGCCCTTGCGGAAGACCGTCTCGCCGAGGAGCGTGTGAAGCATGCGGATGACTTCGGCGCCCTTTTCGTAGACGGTCATCGTGTAGAAATTGTTGATTTCCTTGTAGCTCTCCGGACGGATCGGGTGCGCCATGGGGCCGGCGTCCTCGGGGAACTGCGCGGCGCGCAGGGCCTTGACGTCTTCGATGCGCTGCACGGCGCGGGCCGTCGGGTCGCCCAACATGTCGGCGGAGAATTCCTGGTCGCGGAAAACGGTGAGGCCTTCCTTGAGCGTGAGCTGGAACCAGTCGCGAAGCGTCACGCGGTCGCCCGTCCAGTTGTGGAAGTACTCGTGCGCGACCACGGACTCGATGTTGAAGTAGTCGCGGTCGGTCGCGATCGCCGGATTGGCGAGGGCGTAGCGGGCGTTGAAGATGTTGAGCCCCTTGTTTTCCATCGCGCCGAAGTTGAAGTCGTTCGTCGCGACGATCATGAAGAGGTCGAGGTCCAGATAGAGGCCGAAGCGCTTTTCGTCCCAGGCGATGGCGCGCTTGAGGCTTTCCATCGTGTGTTCGGTCTTGTCGATGTCCTGCGGCTCCACCCAGACTTCAAGCGTCACTTCGCGGCCGTTGCCGAGACGGTACTTCTCGCGGCGGCACTCGAGCGTGCCCGCGACGAGCGCGAAGAGGTAGCAGGGTTTCGGATAGGGGTCGACCCAGCGGACTTCGTGGCGCCCGTCGAGGAGGTCGCGCGATTCGACCCGGTTGCCGTTCGAGAGAAGGACTGGATAGAGCGCCTTGGGGGCGCGGATCGTGACCGTGAACTTCGCGAGCACGTCCGGGCGGTCGGGCCAGTAGGTGATGCGTCGAAAGCCCGTTGCCTCGCATTGGCTCATGAGGTTCTTGCCGGAGGCGTAGATCCCGGAGAGCGCGGTGTTCTTCGAGGGGCTGAAGCGGTTGACAATGACGACCTTCGCCGCTTCGCGCAGCGCCGGAATCGTGAGCGTGGTGTCGGTGAGAGTGTATTCGCTCTCCGCGAGCGCCCGGCCGTTGACGTTCACGCTCACGAGCGTGACGGCCTCGCCGTTGAGGACGAGGTCGAGCACCTTGTCGTTCGTCTCGGGATTGGGACGCACGTCCATCGTGGACGTCACCGAGCTGCTGTCGGGGTCGAGATCGAATTCGAGGTGAACCGAATCGATGAGATGCGAGGGAACCTTGTAGTCTTTTCGGAAAGTCGTGCCCATTCTTATGCCGGCCTCTGTCGAAATGGTGTCGGGCCCGCCGTTTGCGGCGGGCGTGCATCGGTTGATTGTAGACAAACTATTGCTGTTCGTGGCAAAAACGAAAAAGGCCCCGACCGGAAGTCGGAGCCTTTCTCTGAGATTTCGCAGAACCGAAATTACTTGGCCTGGGCGACGGGGAGGATTTCACCCGTGTAGTTGTGACCGGCCGTCGGGTGGCAGCTGATGCAGTCCACCTTGGTTTCCGGCCCCATGCCCTTGTGGATGGCGGCGACGAGCGGCTTGCCCGGGTTGTACATGCGCTGAACGTCATGGCAACCGCGGCAGGCTTCGAAATTGTCGGCGCGCATCGATTCGAGGACGGCGGCGGCCATTTCCGGACGCTTTTCAATCTGCTTTTCGGGGGTGCTGAGCGAACCCTGGATCTGGCCGAAGAGCGAGATCGAACCGGCCTTGGCCTTGTACATGAGCATTTCGACGTAGTCGATCGGGCCGACGTGTTCGTTCGAGTGGTTCTTCAGGTGGCAGTCCGAGCAGCCGGCGGTGGCGCCGGAAGCGGTGCGGAAGTGGTCGCCCTTCTGATAGGCGATGTAGGTCGCATCCATAGAGTGGCAGAATTCACCGCAGAACTTCGGCGTACCAGCCCAATGCACGACGCTCGTGAGAATACCGACGAAAATGATGCCGACCACGACGCCGATGAGGCCGATGCCGGCAAGATACCAAACGCTGTTCTTTTCCATCTTGGAGCCTTTTGTTGAAGTTCACCGCCGATCCCGGAGGGAGTGGGAGGGCGGGAGCATTGTCTTTTCGTCGGCGGCAAACGGAAAGGGGGTCTTCGCCGACACTAAGCAGGCTGTAATGTTATTCAGAAAAATGTAAGAAATGTTTTTCATCGGTTGACTACAGTCAAAGAGAGAGGAAATTCCTGCAAAAAGATGAATACTTTTCCGATTCCGCACAACGAACTACGTGCGAATCCTTAGGGAATTTCTCTTGCTCTCTGAAAGACCTTACTGCGCAAGCGCTACGGCGATGTTGTCGCAGGGCATGAGCACCCAGGCGGGGCCCTGACGGCGCAGGCCGTGGTGTGCGCGGGCAAAGCCTACGAGCGTAAGTCCCGAGGGGAGGCGAACGGTACATTCGCCGCCGTGATCGTCGCGGTCGCAGTGCACGACCGTGCCTTCAAGGAGATTGTCGGCGGTCGAGGGCGGCTCGGAGAAGATTTCGACCCCCGTCGCCTTGCAGAGCGCAATGACGCGCATCCCTTCGCGAAGACCGAGGAGCTGCGCGCTCTCTTTGGTGACGGAGGCGCGGATGAGATGGTCGTCGTCGATCGCAAGGAGGAGTCGCACGAGGGCCGATCCGATCTTGAGCGTGTGGATCGTGGCAGGCAACTGGTTGCGCATCGAGATCAAAAACTGTCCTCCCGCCGCGGAAAGCCCTTCGGCGCCGTTTCGGCCGAATTCCTCCAGCACGCGGCGCCGGGCGCGCACTAGCGCCTCGTTGAGGCGCAGGACGTCCTCCCCGCGGGGCGTGATGCGGGTTCCGCCGCCCGAGCGGCCGCCCACGACCTTCTCGACGAGCGGGCCGCCCGCAAGATTCGAGAGGGTCTCAATCGCCTGCCAGGCCGCCTTGTAACTCACGCCCGCGCCGCGGGCGGCTTCCGAAATCGACCCCACGTCCGCCACGCGGCGAAGGATGTCGAGCCGCTTGTCAATGGTCTCGTTCAAGAGGTGCGTGAGCAACACCGGATCGGCCTGAACATTTTCCTGCGGCATGCATGTCTCCCGAGTGGTTTTCTTGCGGCGAAGCGGAAATCTCGCTATCCTTTTTAGGAATAGCGATGGCGCGGGCGCTTTCGCCCGCGCAGCTGTTTTCTCACTCTACCAAATTTCAGGACGGTACCGTTTGCGCACCATCGTCAAGGAGAATTCCAAATGAAGAAGACCTGTCTTGCCCTCCTTGGGGTCGCCGTGGCCTCGGGTTCGCTCTATGCCGAAACCGTCCGCGTGGCCGTCGCCGCCAACTTCACGGCGCCGATCAAGGAACTCGCTCCGATCTACGAAAAGGCCACGGGCGATAAGCTCGTGCTCTCGTTCGGCGCTACGGGCGCTTTCTACGCCCAGATCAAGAACGGCGCTCCCTTCGACGTGCTGCTCGCCGCCGACTCGAAGACCCCGGCCAAGGCCGTGAAGGAAGGTTTCGGCGTGGAAGGCACGAACTACACCTACGCCATCGGCAAGCTCGTTCTCTGGAGCTCCGACGCCGGCTTCATCAAGGATCAGAACTCCCTCAAGAGCGACAAGCTCCAGAAGCTCGCCGTCGCGAATCCGAAGCTCGCTCCCTACGGCGAAGCCGCCCACCAGGCGATGGAAGCCCTCGGCATGAAGGCCGCGCTCACGCCCAAGATCGTCGAAGGCGACAACATCGGCAAGACCTATCAGTTCGTCGCTACGGGCAACGCTCAGGCCGGCTTCGTCGCCATGAGCCAGTGCGCCAAGGACGGCAAGTTCACGTCGGGTTCGGGCTGGGTTGTTCCGCAGGAACTCTACAAGCCCATCACGCAGGACGCCGTGCTCCTGAAGGCCGGAGAAAAGAACGAAGGGGCCAAGCGCTTCCTCGAATACCTCAAGACGAACAAGGAAGCCGACCGCATCCGCTTCGTCTACGGCTACGATACCGCCAAGTAATCACAGAGAGAGGAGAACGGCATGCCGCTTACGCCGGCCGACCTCGGTCCCGTGTGGCTGAGTCTGAGACTCGCGTTTGTCACGACGGTTTTTCTGCTCATCCTCGGCATGCCGCTCGCGTGGTGGCTTGCGCAGCGAAAAAGCGTCCTCTGTGCTCCGATCAGCGCGATCGTGACGCTTCCGCTCGTCCTGCCGCCTTCGGTTCTGGGCTTTTACGTCCTGGTCGCCCTCGGCCCTTCGGGGCCGATCGGCGCCTTTACGCAGCTCTTCGGAATCGAGACGCTCAACTTCACCTTTACGGGGCTCGTGGTGGGGAGCGTGATCTATTCGCTTCCCTTCATGGTGCAGCCCCTGCAGAACGCATTCGAAGCCGTGGGCACCAAGCCCATGGAAGTCGCCGCGACGCTGAGGGCTGGTCCTCTGGACGCCTTCTTTTCCGTCATCCTTCCCATGGCGCGTCACGGCATTCTTACGGGCGTACTCATGACGTTCGCCCACACGATCGGGGAATTCGGGGTCGTGTTGATGATCGGCGGCAACATTCCGGGCGAAACCCAGGTGGTGTCGACCGAAATCTTCACCTACGTGGAAGGGATGGAATACGACAAGGCCCACTGGCTTGCGGGCGGCATGCTCGTCTTCAGCTTCTTCGTCCTCCTTTCCCTCACCTATTTTGAACGGCACGGCGCCGGAAGGAGCGGGCGATGAAATACGGCGTATCGGTTCGCCTCGCCCGTTCGACGGGCTTTGCTCTCGAGGCCGAGGCCTCTTTCCCGGAAAAGGGCATCACCGTGCTCTTCGGACCGTCGGGCTGCGGAAAGACCACGCTTCTTCGCTGCGTCGCGGGGTTGGAACACCCCGAGGGCCGGGTCGTCATCGCCGACGAAACGTGGCAGGACGACGAAAAGGGAATCTTCCTTCCCACCCACAGCCGCGCGCTCGGCTACGTTTTTCAGGAGGCGAGCCTTTTCCCGCATTTGAACGTCGAGGACAATCTCCGCTTCGGCCTCAAGCGCACGAAAGATCCGCGCGGGAGCGAAAAGCTCGCCGAAGCCGTGGAACTTCTCGGGATCGGTCATCTTCTGAAGCGCCGCGTCTCGGAACTCTCCGGCGGCGAGCGGCAGCGCTGCGCCATTGCGCGCGCGATCGCGATGACGCCCAAGGTCCTCCTGATGGACGAACCGCTCGCGGCCCTCGACTGGAAGCGCAAAGAAGAGATTCTTCCCTGGCTCGAGCGTCTTCGCGACGAACTCTCGATGCCGATCCTCTACGTGACGCACTCGGCCGAGGAAATGATGCGCTTGGCCGACCGCGTGATTGCGATGAAGGACGGAAAGATCGTCTCTTCGGGGACGCTCAACGAAGTGCTCGGCGCGATCGAAACGCCGGTGCGCCGCGCCGAAGGACCCGTCGTGGTCCTCGACGGCACGGTCGAGTCGATCAACGAGCGTTGGTCCGTGGCGGAGGTGCGCACGAAGTCGCTTACGTTCGAACTTCCCAAAAAGCATCTTCAATTGGGCGACGCCGCGCGTCTCGTCGTCGCGGCCCGCGACGTGAGCATTGCGCTCGATCGGCACGACGATCAGTCGATCCGAAACGTGCTCCCCGCCGAGATCGTTTCGCTTGAGGCCGATCCCTCGGAAGGCCGCACGCTCGTGACGCTTCGCTCGGGCGAGGAGACGGTGCTTTCACTCGTCACGGACGAAAGCGTGGAGCGTCTGCAGTTGCGTCCCGGTCTCTCGGTGTGGCTGCAGGTGAAGTCCGTCGCCGTTGCGCTCTGATTTCTTCCCGCCGAAACGAAAACGGGCCCGTCCGAAGACGGGCCCGACTTATTTATGAACGTCGCAGACGCGCCGATCAGCAGCGGCGGGCGAGTTCGACGGCCTTGCCGATGTAGGTGGCGGGCGTGAGCGCAAGGAGTCGATCCTTGGCGTCCGCGGGGATGTCGAGGCCGGCGATGAATTCGCGCATCGTTTCCTTCGTGATGCCTTCCTTGCCGCGGGTGAGCGCCTTGAGCTGTTCATAGGGGTGCGGCACGCCGTAGCGGCGCATGACGGTCTGAACGGCTTCGGCGAGGACTTCCCAGGCGTGATCGAGGTCTTCGGCGATGCGGTGTTCGTTCACCTGAAGCTTGCCGAGGCCGCGCGTCAAGGCGTTGTAGCCGATGAAGCAGTAGCCGAAGGCGACGCCGAGGTTGCGAAGCACCGTGGAGTCGGTGAGGTCGCGCTGCCAGCGCGAGACGGGAAGCTTCCCGGCGAGATGGCCGAGGAGGGCGTTGGCGATGCCGAGGTTGCCTTCGGAGTTTTCGAAGTCGATCGGGTTCACCTTGTGCGGCATCGTCGAGGAGCCGACTTCGCCTTCCTTCAACTTCTGCTTGAAGAAGCCCATCGAGATGTAGCCCCAGACGTCGCGGTCGAAGTCAAGGAGGATCGTGTTGGCGCGTTCGATTTCATGGAAGAGCTCGGCCATGTAGTCGTGCGGCTCGATCTGGATCGTGTGGGTGTTGAAGGTGGCGCCGAGGCGTTCTTCGACGACGCGCTTCGAGAAGGCTTCCCAGTCGAAGTCGGGGTAGGCGATGAGGTGGGCGTTGAAGTTGCCGACGGCGCCGTTCATCTTGGCGAGGATCTTGACGCTGCGGATGGCTTCGATCACGCGGCCGAGACGAACGGCCACGTTCGCGAATTCCTTGCCGACGGTCGTGGGCGAGGCCGTCTGACCGTGGGTGCGCGAGAGCATCGGGATTTCGGCCCATTCCTTGGCGAAGCCCGCGATCGTCGCGTGGATCTTTTCGAGGTATTCGACGAGCGCCTTGCGGCCTTCCGTGAGCATGAGCGCGTGGCTCGTGTTGTTGATGTCTTCGCTCGTGCAGGCGAAGTGCACGAATTCGGCTGCGCTCTTCAGTTCGTCGTCGTGGGCGACGCGGTCCTTGATCCAGTATTCGACGGCCTTGACGTCGTGGTTCGTCGTCTTTTCGATCGTCTTGACGGCTTCGCAGTCTTCGAGCGAGAAGTTTTCATAGAGACCGCGAAGGAAGGCCTGACCCGATTCGCTGATGCGGGGCAGTTCTTCAAAGCCCGCTTCGGAGAGGGCGATGAGCCATTCGACTTCGACGCGCACGCGGGCGTTCATGAAGGCGTATTCGGAGAAGATGCCGCGCAGAGCGTCCGTCTGACGGGCATAGCGGCCGTCGATCGGGGAAAGAGCTGTAAGAGCGTTGAGTTCCATTTGAGAGGAATCCTCGGATAGATAAAGAAAAGGAGAAGCGGGACGTCGGGCGCCCGCAGAAGGGAGGGCGCCGCAAGAGGTGCCTCATTCTATCAAAAGGGGAGGACCTGCGCCCGAAGGTAAAGGAAGTCCGGGAACTCGTGAGGAAATATTGCTTTTCGTGAGGAAATCCGGAAGCGTCGCAACGGGCGGCTTTTCCCGGAAAGCGCCTGCAACAAGCGAACTGAACGATTGTTCACTATTTCGAGGCGTCCGTCTCCCTCCGTTTTTCGTTACGTCCGCACAAAATCGGAGAGACATTTCGCCGCGGGCATTCCGTATAGTGAAGCCATCGGGAACGACGCAGTTCCCTCACTACCATACAAGGAACCAAGATGACGAAGACGAAGAAGATTTTGGCTACGGTTGCCGCCCTCGGCGCGATGACGGTGGGAGGTTTCGCCCTTGCGGCGCCGGCCGACGGTCCTCGCCGCGGTTCGGACGTTCCGCCCTGCGTGGAACGCAGCTTTTCGGCATCGGACTGGGCGGCCGCCCGCTATGAAAGCCTCGGCGAAATGCTCACGCTCACCGATGCGCAAAAGCCCCTCTGGAAGGCCTATGTCGACGCGCGCATGGCCCGCTTTGCCGAAGCTCCCCGCGACGTCAAGCCTGCGGTCGACGTGCAGGATCGGCTTGAGCGCCGTGCCGAACGTCTCGCCGCCCGCGCCGACCGCGTGAAGAAAATCGCCGACACGCGCGCCGAACTTCTGAAGTCCCTCTCGGTCGAACAGAAGTACGTGCTCGAATCGTACGAATACCGTCACCGAGGTTTCGCGAAGGACGGCCCCGACTTCCGCCGCGATCGTGACGACCGTCCGCTGCCGCCCCATCTGCGTGACCGAGACGACCGTCCGTTGCCGCCTCATCTGCGTGACCTCGACGATCGTCCCCTGCCGCCGCATCACCGCATGATGCCGCATCATCCCTACGGTCCGGGTTTCGACTGCCCGTGGCGTTGATGCGCTGACTGACTCCTTCCAAAACGAAACGCGCCAGAAAGGGCGCGTTTGTCGTATTGCAGAAGGGAAAACTCAATCCCAGCCGAAGCGCTTCGCGAGGCGTTCGTTCGCGGCGTTGAGGCGCGAGAGAAGCTGAATGGGCGTGATGGAGCCGAGCTTTCGGGAAATGTGGGCGCGGTGCACTTCGACCGTGCGAGTCGAAAGGTTCAGGAGTTCCGCCACTTCCTGGTTGCGCTTTCCTTGATAGAGCAACTCGAGGACTTCGCGTTCGCGGCGAGAAAGATTGTCGAGAAGGAGCTTCAACGTCCGCTTTTCCTGCAGGGCCTCGCAGATGTCGAGGGCCTTGCCGATCGTGAAGTAGAGAACTTCGGGGTCGACAGGCTTCTCAAAGAAGCTCACGGCGCCGTTTTCCATGGCGCGCACGACGGAGCGCATGTCGGCCGAGCCCGAAAGGAAGATGACGGCGATGGGGCTTTGGGCGCTCCGCAGTTTTTCCTGCACCTCGAGCCCTCCGATTCCCTTCATGTGCAAATTGAGCACGAGCACGCCCGGACGATCGAGATCCACTTCTTCCAAAAAGGCTTCGCCCGACGGAAAGGTGCGCACGTTCATGCCGTGTGTCGCCAGGGCAAAACGGATGGTTTGGCGCACGTCGTCGTTGTCGACCACCCAGACGGGGGCGGAAATTCTGCTTCGTTTTTCTTCCATGGCGCTCAACGGTGCGGGAAAAAGAGACGGTTACGGAGAGGAGACCGAAGTCTTGCATTATACGGGCAACCTTGGGGAAATTGCTGAGATAATGAGAGGAAGCACCGGAGATTTCCGGCCTCATACCCGATATCTCGCCTGACACATGAAAGATTTCGCCGCCTACGACAATTCGCCGAGAACGGACCGGACGGTGCATCCCGTGGAGGGGACGCCGGCCGCGGCGGCGCTTGCGCGAAAACTCCCCAAGACGCTGTCGCTCGGGACGGTGGGGTGGTACCACCCTTCCTGGCGGGGAACGGTGTACGACCGCTTCACGGGGGAGCGCCCCGACTGGTTTCAAACTTACGCGGCCTATGCGGCGCATCCGCTCTTTCGCACGACGGAGTGGGTTCTTTCCCGCCGACGCCGAACCGACGAGCGGGACTGGCAGCGAATCGCCCTTCTGACGCCCTCTGACTTTTCCCCGCTCATTCGCCTTTCGGGGCGCGTGACGGATCCGGTACTCAGGCAGCGCCGCGGCGAGGCGGCGGGCGAAAATCCCGAGTTTCTCTCGATCGATCTCGTTCGCGAGACCGTGACGGAGCCGATCGCCAAGCATTTCGGCGCGAATCCTCCGGGCGTGCTTCTTGATCTTCTTGCCGATCCGAGGCGGGGCGCCTATCGTCCGGCGGAGCGCAAGGCCTTCTATGAACGGCTCGAGGTCTTTCTTGCGCGTTGGCGCGGGGAAACCGAGGTGCCGCTTTACGTGAACGTCCGCACGCCTCTTCTTCAGACGCCCGCCCTCATGAAGCTTCTTTTGAAAAGCAGCGCGTATCCCACCCTCACGCTCACGTCGGGGGGCGCAAGCCTTTCGGCGCAGTTGCGCTCGCTCGCCTGGTACGACGAAGCGGCGGGCGAGGCCGCCCTCCGTACGCCGCTGATTCTTCGCTGGCTCGCGCCGCAGGTGCCGACGCACTTCCGGGGCGAGCGCGCGGGGCTCGATCCCGTCACGACGACGCGTCTCGCGTACGCCGCGGCATCGGCTCTGCATGCCGGGCGCAGGGTTCTCTTTCTCGCCGACGAAAAGGCCGAAGGGAATGCGCCGGGGACGGTGACGCGGTTTGCCGAATCCGTGGCGGAGCGCCTTCGCAAAATGCGCGAAGAGGCGGAGCGCGAAAAGCGGAACGCTCCGCCCGATCTGCCGCCTCTTCAACCGAGTCAGAAATAAGTCGACTCGACAGTCTTCCGTTCGTTTTTCTTCGCGTCCGCGACGGGTCGTCCGCAGAGCACGAAGCAAAGAAGCGTTTCTGTTTCGGGGTCATAGAGTCCGTCGGGACGGCGAAAATCCTTCCCGGACACGGTCTTAGCGGCGTAGCCCGCAAGATGCAGGGCGTCGAGGAGCCGCATGAGGGCGGCGCCCGCCGAAAGAAGGCGTTCGTCGCGGTCGCGGCGCGGCGCGTCCTTCGTTTCACGCAGGATGAGTGCGAGGCACCCCGGGCCCTTCTTCGCCTTTTTCACGGCCTTTTCCCGCGCCGCCTCGTCGGCGTCCTCGGGGAGTTCCGCGAGGAAGATTTCGCCTAGCATCTCTCGGTCTTCGCAGATCACGACGCGGAAGGGATAGGCGTCGTCGTGGCAGGGGGCGTTCTCGAGGAAGCGAAGGATCGCCTGCCATTCCTCCCGATCGGGAGCGGGGTCCGTCAGGTATTTGGGGCCGATCGAGGCGCGCGTCAGAAGTGCAGAGTCTTCGGGCATGGGTTTTCTCCTCAAATGGTGTTTCGACGCCCCGCGGCGGAGGCGTCCGAATGTCTACAATACGTCATTCGCACGGGCCTTGCCCGATTCTCCATTTTTCCTGCTGTTCACCATGAAGCGCATCTGGGATATTTCACCCGCGGTCGGCGTCTCGAGTCCCGTCTTTCCGGGGGACGCCCCCTTCACGATCGATTGGTCGGCCCGCGTCTCCGAGGGAGACTTCGCCAACGTGTCGATTCTGCGGTTTTCGCCCCACATCGGGGCGCACGTCGACAGTCCCATGCATTTGGATTCCGCCGCGCCCGACGTGGCGGGACTGAAGCTCGAGACCTTCATCGGGCGATGCCGCGTGGTGGATCTCTCGCAAAACGAACGGACGGGAGAAATCGGTCCCGACGAGTTTCCGCTTCGAAACCTCCCGACGCGGGTGCTCGTCAAAACGCGCGCCAAGCGCGTCGACGGCTGGTCCACCGACTACCGCCCGATTTCACCCGCGCTCATGCGGCGGATTATCGACGCGGGCGTCGTGCTCCTGGGCGTCGACATGCCGAGCGTCGATCCTGCGGAGAGCACCGTCCTCCCCTCGCACCGCATTGCGCTCGCGCACAACCGCGTGCTGATGGAAAACCTCGATTTGTCGGAAGTCCCCGCGGGCGACTACGAGTTGATCGCTCTTCCGCTTCGCCTTTCGGGGGCGGAAGCGAGCCCCGTGCGCGCCGTGCTTCGTTCTCTCACCGTAGGTCGATAATGTCTCAGAAATACGTTCAGCCCCTTCGCATCCGCTTCAGTCACTGCGATCCCGCGGGGATCGTCTATCACCCGCACTACTTCACGATCCTCAACAACCTCATGGAGGACTTCTGGCGGGAGGTTCTGGGCTACGGCTACGAAGGCATGACCGAGCGCCGCATGGGCTTTCCGGTGGTGGGCGTCCACGTGGACTTCTGTTATCCGAGCCGCGTGGGCGACGAATGCGTGATGAAGTGCTGGATCGAGCATCTCGGCACCTCGTCGATCCGCTTTGCGATGACGATCGAAGGCGTCGACGGAACGCTTCGTCTGCAGGGCACCGAAACCGTGGTGTGCGTGAAGCCCTCGGCCTCGGGCGACGGATTGGAAAGTCTCCCCTTTTCGGAAGAAACCCGCGCGAAGCTTCTGCCTTATTTCATCGATTCCAAACTCACGGTGCGCGCCTGAAAATCGCCGCCGAGCGCCTCGAGACGCGCGTTCTCTCCGGCAAGAAGCCGAAGGACCGTCTCCCGGCGCTCGTTTGCGCCCGTGACGAAAAAGCGGTGCTCGGGCGAGAAGCCGTCCGAGAGCGCGTCGTTCGCCGCGAGGCGGCGCTCCAACTGTCGAACCACGGCGGGCGCGGGGTCGATGAGTTCGACCCCGGGGCCGGCGACCTCGTGCAATACGTCCGATAAGAAGGGATAGTGCGTGCAGCCGAGCACGAGCCGGTCGGCATGCTCCTTGACGAGGGGCGCGACGTAGCGTCTCGCAAGTTCCACCGTTTCGGGCGCGTGAAAGGCGCCCTTTTCGACGCAGTCCATAAGCCCGGGACAGGGCTGATCCAACACCTTCACGTCGGCGGGCGCAAGCGTCTTCAGATGCTGGTACTTGGCGCTTCGGATGGTCTTGGTGGTGGCGAGCACCCCGATCACCTTCGTCTTCGTTTCACGGCAACCCGGCAGCACCGCGGGTTCGATCCCGATCACCGGAATCGAAAGCCGTGCGCGAAGCACCGCCGCGCCGACGGCGGTCGCCGTGTTGCAGGCAAGGACGATCGCCTTGACGTTTCGGGAGAGAAGAAATCCGACGAGGCCCTCGAGCCGCTCGAGAATGTATTCGTCCGAGCGGTCGCCCCAGGGCGCGCCCTCGCAGTCGGCGGCAAAGACCGTGGATTCGCCCGGAAGAAGTTTCTTCACCGCCGCGTAGACGGAGAGTCCCCCGAAGCCCGAATCCAAAATCCCGACGGGGGCTCGGTTCACGAGCGGGCCTCCGCGACCAGCACCGCGTCGAGCCCAGTCGTGATGCGGCCGTCGGGCCACTCGACGATGGGACGCTTGATGAGCGTGGGCTTTTCAAAAAGCAGGGCGCGAAGCGTGTCGGCCTTCTCGGCCGCGAGTTTTTCTTCGGGCGTGAGCGTACGCCAGGAGGTGCCGCGTCGGTTGACGAGCGTCTCCGCGCCCACGGCCGCGAGCCAGGCGTCGATTTTGTCCGCCGTGAGCGGCGTCTTGCGGAAATTCACGAATTCGTGTTCGATCCCCGCAGTCTCGAGATGGGCAAGCGCCTTTTTGACGCTCTGACAATTGGGAATGCCGTAGACCTTGAGCATGCTTTCTTCTCCGAAAAGCGCGAATTACGCGGCGGCGCGGCCGAGTCGGTCGGCGACCGCGGCCCAGGGGCCCGTCGAGGGCGTGCGAAGGGCGAGGATGCGGTCCGCACCTGCGCGGTCGAGTTCGTGCAGGTTTTCGTAGAGCGCCCGACCGTAGGCGAGCGGATCCGATTCGGCGGCGATCGCAAAGACCGGACGCACAGGCAAACGCGCGAGAAGTTCCGCGGGGGCCATGACGGCGATGCGTTGGTCGGCGAGCTCGGAAGCACGTGTGAGGAGCGACGCCTCGTCGTGAAGTTCAAGCTTCGTGCGGGGAGCGTAGTGGCTCTTCAGACGTCCCGAAGCGCGCGGCGCGTTCTTCCCCGCGTCGGGGACCGCAAAGCCCAAGGTTTCCTCGAGCATTTCGCGCGTCACGACGCCGTGGCGCAGGATCGAGGGCATGCCGTCCGAGAGGTTCACCATCGTCGACTCGATCCCGAATTCGCAGGGACCGCCGTCGAGAATCATGTCGAGTTTTCCTTCGGGCTTGAGGCCGAGGTCTTCGGCGACGTGCGCCGCCGTCGACGGACTGATGCGTCCGAAGGTGTTCGCCGAAGGCGCCGTGAGGCCCTTATGCGTCTCGCCCGCGAAGCGTTCAAGCAACGCGTGCGCGACCGGGTGCGAGGGGCAGCGAAGCGCCACCGTGTCCTGACCGCCCGTCACGAAGGTGCCGCAGCGTTCGCTCTTTTTGAGAACGATCGTGAGGGGGCCGGGCCAATAGGTCTTGACGAGTAGCCAGGCTTCGGGCGGAACGTCGACGGCCCAGAAGGGAATCGCGTTGGGACCCGCGACGTGCACGATGAGCGGGTGATCCGCGGGCCGCCCCTTGGCGGCGTACGTGGCGAGCACCGCTTCGCAGTTGTCCGCGTCGGCGGCGAGCCCGTAGACGGTTTCGGTCGGAATGGCGACGAGGCCGCCCTCGGAGAGAATGCGGGCGGCCTTTTCGACGGCTTCAAAATCCACAGATTGCGTCATGGAAAGTCAAACCGGTTCGGGAAGGTTCAGAATGCGGGCGACCGCGCGGGCGCGCTCGAGCGCTTCGTCGCGCGTGGCGCCGAGGACCGTGACGTGCCCCATCTTGCGGGCGCGGCGCGGTTCGGCCTTGCCGTAGAGATGCAGTTTCGCGCCCGGGACGGCGAGGACCGAAGCCCAGTCGGGGGAGCGAAGCTTCCCTTCTTCGTCAAACCAGAGATCGCCCAAGAGGTTCAGCATGACGGCGGGCGTGCGAAGCGACGTGTCGCCCAAGGGCAATCCCGTCATCGCGCGCACCTGCGCTTCGTACTGACTCGTCGTGCAGGCTTCGATCGTGGCGTGGCCCGAATTGTGGGGGCGGGGCGCGAGTTCGTTCACGACGAGCGTGCCGTCCTTCAGAACGAAGAATTCAACGCAGAGAACACCCACGTAGTTGAGGGCGAGCGCAATCTTTTCGGCGTAGCGCTTCGCTTTTTCGGCCGTTTCGTCGGTGACGCGCGCGGGCAGGACCGAGACGGCGAGAATGCCGTTGCGGTGATGGTTTTCCGAGACGGGGAAGACGACGACTTCACCCGAGGCGCCGCGGCAGACGATGACGGAAATTTCGAGCGCGAGGTCAAGGCGCTTTTCGAGCACGCAGTCGACGCCGCCGAAGGTGCGGAAGGCCGCAAGGACTTCCTCGCGCGTCGTGACGCGGGCCTGGCCCTTGCCGTCGTAACCGAGGCGGGCCGTCTTGAGGATGCCGGGGAGCAAATCCTTCGAAACGGTTTCGGCGTCGCGTTCATTGCGCACGGCCGCGTGGGGCGCGACGGGCACGCCCGCGACGTCGCCCACGAAGGTCTTTTCGCGGTTGCGGTCCTGCGTGACGGCGACGGCCGAAGCCGGAGGCGCCGTGCGCACGCCGAGCTCGGCCAAGCGCTGAAGCGCCGGCGCGGGAACGTTTTCAAATTCGGTCGTGACGGCCTTCACGCGGCGGGCGAGCTTTTCGAGCGCCGCTTCGTCGTCGTAGGGAGCGACGATCGCTTCGAGTGAGACTTCCGCGGCGGGGGCGCTTTGGCCGGGTTCGAGCACGGCCACGTGGTAGCCCATCGTCGCGGCCGCCTGGGCGAACATGCGGCCCAGCTGGCCGCCGCCCATGAGGCCCAAGGTTTCACCGGGGAGAAGAATGCGGGACATCATGGTCGGCACCTCAGCGGGGAAGCGTCATGGCGCGGGCCTTGGCGTTCTGATCGCGGCGGAACTGCGCGAGCTTTTCGGCGACGGCCGCGTCCGTGACGGAGAGAATCTGCGCCGCGTAGAGGGCGGCGTTCGCGGCGCCCGCCTCGCCGATCGCGAAGGTCGCGACGGGAACGCCCTTGGGCATCTGCACGATCGAATGGAGGCTGTCGACGCCGCGCAGGTACTTGGAGGGAACCGGAACGCCGCAGACGGGGAGCGTGCACTTGGCGGCGATCATGCCCGGAAGATGGGCGGCGCCGCCCGCACCGGCGATGATCACCTTGAGGCCGCGGTCGCGGGCCGTTTCGGCGTATTCGAACATTTCGTCGGGCATGCGGTGGGCGCTCACGACGCGCGCTTCGAAGGGAATCCCCATCAGGTCGAGCATGTCGGCGGCGTTTTTCATCACCTCCCAGTCGGAGTTGCTGCCCATAACGATGCCGACGAGCGGAGCGGAGTGTTCCATGGCGAAACCTCTTAGAGAAAAAGAAAATCAATGAAAAGGGAAAAACTTTCGGAAGGTGTCCGCGGGGACGCTTTTCGAAGGTTCTTCCGCACGCTAAGACGGAAACGGGGCGCACGGCGCCCCGTTTCGTGGAATCGGACCTTATTCGATGTCCGTGTCGGTCAAGCGGCGCAGCGCTTCGCGATACTTGTCGGCCGTCTTTTCAATGATTTCGGCCGGGGCGCGCGGCGCAGGCGGGGTCTTGTCCCAGGGCTGCGCTTCGAGCCAGTCGCGGATGAACTGCTTGTCGAAGCTAGGAGGCGACATGCCGACTTCGTAGCTTTCGGCCGGCCAGAAGCGGCTCGAGTCCGGCGTGAGGACTTCGTCCATGAGGCGGACGTTGCCTTCGGCGTCGAGACCGAATTCGAACTTCGTGTCGGCGATGATGATGCCCTTCGTCGCGGCGTATTCGGAGGCGCGGCGATAGAGTTCGAGCGTGGCGCTGCGGATCTTGTTGGCGACGTCTTCACCGTAGAGTTCGACGACGCGTTCAAACGTGATGTTTTCGTCGTGCGTGCCGACGGCGGCCTTGCCGGCCGGCGTGAAGATCGGTTCGGGGAGCTTTTCGCCCATGCGCAGGCCTTCGGGGAGCTTGATGCCGCAGACGGCGCCCGTCTGGCAGTATTCCTTCCAGCCGCCGCCGATCAAGTAGCCGCGGGCGACGCATTCGACGAGGATGGGCTTCAGGCGCATGGCGACGACGGCGCGGCCGCGGACCTGATCGCGTTCCTCGGGCGCGACGACGCTTTCCGGATCGATCCCGGTGAGGTGATTGGGCAGAACGCCGTCGAGCTTCTTGAACCAGAAGTCGGTGATGGCGGTGAGAACCTTGCCCTTGCCGGGGATCGGGTCGTCAAGGATGACGTCGAAGGCGGAAATGCGGTCCGTGGCGATGATGAGGAGTTTGTCGTCGCCGACGGCATAGCTTTCGCGCACCTTGCCGCTGTAGACGCGGGGCAGGGACGTGATGGTCGTCTTGGAAAGACCGGTCATGTGTTGCTCTCCCAGAGAGATAGTCAAATCGGACGGAGTGATTGTACCGCTTTGACGATCCGCTCTCAGAGGATGAGGCCCAAAACTGCGGGAACCGCGATGAAAAGCCAGGTGAGTCCGAGAATGAGGCAGGCGATGAGGACGGCGGCGCTTCCGAGATCCTTGGCGCGGCCGCTCAAGGGGTGGATTTCCGGCCCGATGCGGTCGACGACGGCCTCGACGGCGGAGTTGAGCAGTTCCACCAGAACGAGGAGCAGAAGCGAGAGGATGAGAAGAAGCTTCTCGAGTCCCGTGACGGGGAGAAGAAGGGCCACGGGCGTGAGCACGATCGTGAGCATCGCCTCCTCGCGGAAGGCGGCCTCGTTCTGCCAGGCGGCGCGGAAGCCCTGAAGGGAATAGCCGAAGGCGTTCAGAAGGCGGCGAAGGCCCGTTTTTCCTTTGAGCGCGTTGGCGTCTTGGGGTTTTTCGTTCGTCATGGAGCAAAAGACTAAACGAAAACGCGCGCTTGTGGCGTCAAGCGCGCGTCTCGGAGTTGTCACACGATCAAATCACGTGCGATTAGATCACGTTCGCCTTGAGCGTACCGTCGGCGTAAAGCGCGGCCATGCGGTCGAGCGAGACGGGCTTGATCTTGGCGCCCTGACCTTCGCAGCCGAACTCGAGGTAGCGGCGCTTGCAGAGTTCCGTGGCGGCCTTGCGGGCGACCTTGAGGAATTCGCGCGGGTCGAACTTCGAGGGATTTTCGACGAGGAAGCGGCGGACGGCGGCCGTCATGGCGAGACGGATGTCCGTGTCGATGTTGACCTTGCGAACGCCGTGCTGGATGGCCTTCTGAATTTCTTCGACGGGCACGCCGTAGGTTTCGCGCATGTCGCCGCCGAATTCGCGGATTTCGGCGAGGTATTCCTGCGGAACCGAGGAGGAGCCGTGCATGACGAGGTGGGTGTTCGGGAGGCGTTCGTGAATTTCACGCACGCGGTCGATCGAGAGGATTTCGCCCGTGGGCTTGCGCGTGAACTTGTAGGCGCCGTGCGAGGTGCCGATGGCGATGGCGAGCGCGTCGATCTGGGTGGCCTTCACGAAGTCGGCCGCCTGATCGGGGTCCGTGAGGAGCTGTTCGCGCGTCATCTTGCTGTCGGTGCCGTGACCGTCTTCCTTGTCGCCGCGCATCGTTTCCAAGGAGCCGAGGCAGCCGAGTTCGCCTTCGACGGAAACGCCGATGCAGTGGGCCATTTCCACGACGCGGCGCGTCACGTCGACGTTGTATTCATAGGTGGAGATCGTCTTGCCGTCGGACATGAGCGAGCCGTCCATCATGACGGACGTGAAGCCCGAGCGCATGGCGCCCTGGCAGACGGCCGGGCTCTGACCGTGGTCCTGGTGCATGCAGACGGGAACGTCGGGATAGGCTTCGACGGCGGCGGAGATGAGGTGGCGCAGGAACTGTTCGCCGGCATACTTGCGGGCCCCGGCGGAGGCCTGCATGATGACGGGGGCGCCGACTTCGCTCGCGGCGGCCATGATGGCCTGAACCTGTTCGAGATTGTTGACGTTGAAGGCGGGCACGCCGTAGCCGTTTTCGGCGGCGTGATCGAGCAATTGACGCATGGAAACGAGGGCCATGGCGGGAAACTCCGATCTAGAGAAAAGAGAAAAGGGACGGCGGGACGCCGTCCTGTTGTTAGTTCGAATTGTATAGGGAAAAAGAAGGGCTTGCGTCAACGAGACGTGTTCTCGCCGCTCTCGCCGATCGTCGTCCTCACGCACCATTCGGACCAGGAGCCGGGATAAAGCCCCGCATAGGATAGACCTGCGAGACGCGCGGCGAAGATCGTGAGCGAGGCGGCGATTCCTGAACCGCAGTAGTGCAGAATCGGACGGTCGTCTCCCTTGAGCGTCTCGGCGAAAATCGCGCGGATTTCTTCGGGCGTGCGCAGACGTCCGTCCTTCAGAAGACGCGAGGCGGGAAGGCTCACCGACCCCGGAATGCGTCCGGGGCGGGCGTCGACGGGTTCGACGAGTCCCACCCAGCGGGCGTGCGGACGGGCGTCGAGCAAAACGTGTGAGCCCGCGCGGAAGATTTCGAGCGTTTCCTCAAAAGTGAAGACGCCGGAAGGCTTTTCTTCGAGGGGTGCGAGGGTCTTGGCGGGGCGCATCGAAGGAGCGTTCGCCGTCTCGAATCCGAGTCGCGTCCAGAGGGCGAAGCCGCCGTCCAAAAGCGCCGCCTTCGGAAAGCCCGCGAGCAATGTCGCGTACCAGGCGCGGGCGGCCGAGCCCATGCCGCCGTCGTCGTAGAAGACGACGGTGTCTTCGGGCGTGACGCCGATCGACGCGAGGAAGGCTCGGACTTCTTGGGAGTCCTTCCAGGGATTGCGTCCGCGGCCGGGTTCACCCCGGTCGACGAAGGAGGGACAAAGGGGCGCGTGGAGCGCCCCCGGAAGGAAGGCGACGGGGGCGGGACGCACGTCGACGACGACGGCGTCCGCGTTGCGAAGCGCTTCGGGGGAAAAGAGAAGATGGGTCATGACGATGTGAGCACGCTCGGGTTGGCGGCGATCTGCTTTTTGATGCCCGTGAGAATCGCGCGGGCGATTTTCCGCTGGTGAGCGCGGTTTTTGAGAAGGCGCTCTTCCTGCGGGTTCGAGATGAAGGCGGTTTCAACGAGAATCGACGGAATCCCCTGGCCCTTCAAGACAGCAAAGCCCGCCTGCTCGACCTTTTCCTTGTGAAGGCGGTTGATCTTCTTCATTTCGCGAAGCACCGCGGCGCCGAGGCCGAGACTGTAGGAAATGGTCCAGGAGCTCGTCATGTCGATCAAAACGCTCGCGACGGTCTTGTCGACGTTCGCGATGTTGACGCCGCCGATCAGGTCCGACTCGTTCTGACGCTGGGCGAGCCAACGGGCCGAAGCGCTCGTCGCGCCCCGCTGCGAAAGCGCAAAGACGGAGGAGCCCCGCGCCGAACTCTTCACCCACGCGTCGGCGTGAATGCTGATGAGAAGGTGGGCGCGGGCCTTTCTCGCGATCGCGACGCGGCCGCCGAGACTCACAAAGTGGTCCGACGAGCGCGTGAGAATCGCGCGCATGTCGGGTTCCTTGTTGATTTCGGCGGCGAGAAGCTTCCCGATCGAGAGGACGACGTCCTTCTCGCGCGTCTTGTTGCGGCCGATCGCGCCGGGGTCTTCGCCTCCGTGACCGGGGTCGACCACGATGACGAGACGGTGCTTTTTCTTGGCCGGTTGCTTGGGCGGTTGCTTCGCGGGCTTCTTGTCGTCCTTCGCCGTCGTCACGGGCGGCTTCTTGACGGGCTTCGAGGGCTCGGGGTCCTTCGCGGGCTCCGGCTTCTTGCCGTTTTCGAGGTCCGCAAGCAGTGCGGCGAGGGGATCGTCCTCAACGTCGGTGTCGTCCTCCCCTTCGGCGACGCCCGCAAGAATCTTGCTGATGGGGTCGACGGGGACGGCCGGATAGAGGTCGAAGACGAGGCGGTACTTGTAGTTCGCGAAGGGCTTCAACTGAAAGACCTCGGGCTTCACATCCGTTTTGAGGTCCATGACGAGGCGCACGATCCCGGGCTGATACTGCCCGATGCGCATCGCCTGAATGTAGGGGTCGTCCGCCTTGACGGCTTCGATCTGCTTTTTGAGCGAGGCCGTGAAGTCGAGGCCTTCGATGTCGACCACGAGCCGAAGCGGGCGCGAGGAGCGCACGAAGAAGTATTTGAACTTGAGCGGGCCGTCGTGCTCGAGCGTGACGCGCGTGTATTCCTGCGCAGGCCACATGCGCACGGCGACCATCTGGGCGCCGCGCGCGAAGTCCGCGGGCAGAAAGGAAAAGAGGAGCGTCCCGGCGGCGCCGGCGATCAGTTCGCGGCGTCGCATGCGAGGGCCTCGAAGATTTGCCGGCCGGCGGGGGTGAGGGCGCGAAGGCGCGCGCGGCGGCCGAGTCCGTCGTGCTCGAGTTCGATCACGGCGTCGGCGTCGGGAAGATAGGGGAGCGCCTTTTCACTCCACTCGGTGACGGCGAGAGTGCCCGGCGCGAAGTCGTCGCGAAAGCCCGCGTCTTCGAATTCGATCGGATCTTCGAAGCGGTAGAAGTCAAAGTGCGCGAGCGTGACGCCCCAGACGGGATAGGTTTCGACGAGCGAAAACGTGGGGCTCTTGACCGGACCCGCAAACCCCGCGGCGCGCAGCATGGCGCGCACGAGCGAAGTCTTGCCCGCGCCGAGGTTGCCTTCAAGACGCAGTGCAAAGCCCTTTTCCCGGAGCAGTTCGGCGTTGCGGCCGAAGGCGTCGGAGAGCCGGGCGCCGAGACGGTCGGTGTCTTCCGGCGTCGGAAGGGCAAGGGTCAAAACGGATTCGGACACGGAGCACCTGTGTGAAAAGAGAAAGAAGAATCATTGTAAGCGACGCGGAGGATCCGCCGCCCGCAATCGAATGCAACGACGTGAAACGAAGCAATGCAAGAGGCAGATGTAACAAGTTGTAAACGACTCTTGCCTTTTTATGACGGTTCCTGCATAATTCCAATTCTCCGATGAGCACTGCTCGACGGAGGACAAAATGGGAAGCCGGAGTAGCTCAGCTGGTAGAGCAGCGCATTCGTAATGCGAAGGTCGGGAGTTCAAATCTCTTCTCCGGCACCATCAAACAGAGAGGTCTAAAACAAGTTTTCTTGTTTTAGACCTTTTTTGTATTCGGGCGTCGGAAACATCACCGTCACCCGAAAGAGCGCGCCCGACCGAGAAACCGGCCGGGCGTTTCGCCATCATTTCCCCCGTCAGCGGGCGGACGTCTTGTCCACAGCCGCCTTCTTGTCGCCCGCCGTCTTTTCGGCGATCGCGTCGTTGAGCGCGTCGACGATCCCCTTGGCGAGGGCGTCGCGGTCGAGCCCCGCCGCCGAGACGCGGCCGTTTTCGTACTTGAGGTCGTTCAAGGTGATGCGGGCGTTCAGGACCTTGTTGACCTTCCCCGCCTGCTTTTCAAGTCCCCTCTTGCCCGTGAGCGCTCCGAAGATCGAAGCGATCTCAGCGACCTTTTCAATCTGCTTCGTTTCCTTGGTGCCGGGCTTTTCGATGACGAGCGTCTTCACCGCCGCGCGAAGCGGCTCCTTCGTGTCGACGTCCATCCCCGTGAGGCGAAGCCCGTTCAAGGTCGCAAGCGACTTGTTGCCCGCGTCGACGAGGTCGAACGTGGTGAGCGACGCGTCGCCCTTCCACTCGACAACCGGCGTGTCCTTCTGCATGGCAAGCGCCAGATCTCCGGCGACATTGAGGGTGCCCGACTTTGCGCCGTAGCCCGCGAACTTTCTCGCGAGCGGCGAGAAGGGCGAGAGCTGCAGATTCTTCGTCGTGAGCGCTAGGTTCGCGGCGACCGGATTGGCGCCCGCCTTCCCCTTGACAGACAAAGACCCGCCCGCCACGTTGGCGGAGAGCGAAAGGTCGCCCCGATTATCCTTCGCGGACGAGAACTTCTGGGCGGAGACCTGAAGCTTCGAGACCGAAATCGCGGTCTGGGGCGAGGTCGTCTGATCCTTGTAGTTGACCGTGGCGTTGCGAAGCGTCGCCTTGCCGAGCGACCAGTTCCAGGGAGCCGCGGCGTTCGCCTCCGCGACCTTTTCGGTCTTGGGCGCGGCTTCCTTCTTGTCGGCGGTGTCGCCGCCGACGAAGGGGAGGTTGAGGCCCGACTTCGTGTTCCGGAGATTCACCATGACGGTGTCAAAGAGCACCGTGTCGACGGCGACGTTCTTCTTCGCAAGGTCGAAGGCGCTCACGGCCACGTTGGCGTTCTTGAGCGACAAGAGCGTGTCGAGGCGGTTCTTCACCGTGATCCGCGTAAGCGTCAAGTTGCCGCTTGCGGTCGTGTTCGCCTCGTCGTGACGGGCGTTCACCGTAAAGTTCGCGAGACCCGCGACGTCAAGGCCCGTGGCGTTCTGCACGTAGCCCGCCGCCTGACGGAAATTGATCTTGTCGCCCGAGAGGCTCGCCGCCACCTTGAGGGGCGAAAGCGACACCGTGCCCTTGAGGTTGGTCGTACCGTCGAGGACGCGCGCAGAGAGCGCGAAGCCCGCGGGGGCGGCCCCTTCGGCCGACGTAAGTTTCGTGAGATCGGCCTTGAGGTTCGAGACCGTCATGTTGACGGCCGGACGGACCTTGCCGTCGTGCCAGGTGATCGTGCCGTTTCGCACCGAGAGGGTGCCGAGCGACCAGGCCCAGGGCGCGGAAGAAGCCCCGGCGCTCTGCGAAGCGGCGTCCTTCGGAGCCGCCGCGTCGGGGGCGGAGGCGGTCGCCGCGAGGACGCCGTCACCCATCGTAAGGTTGGCCTTGGGACTTTCGATCGCGACGGTGTTGATGTCGATTCTCTGTCCGATCGGGTCGATTTCCTTGGCGTCGACCGTGAGCGACTTGGCGCTCAGAAGGAGAGCGTCCTTGCCCGCGACGCGCTGTTCGACGAGCACGTCGTCGAGTGCCACCTTCCCCGAGACGAGAAGCTGCGCGGGATTGCCGCCCGTGGGATTGCGGAAGACGAGCGACAGGTCGCTCGTGAGAAGCCCCTTGTCCAAGTGCGCCGGCGCCGTGCGAAGCGCGGGCACGAGCTGCAGAAGCGGAACGACGTCGAGCTTCGAGACGTTGAGGCGCAACTGCGCTTCCAGCGACTGTCCGAAGGGACGGGTCGAACCCGTCGCGACGATCGGCGTGCCGTTGAGCTTGAGCGAAAGCTTCGGCGTCACGATGCTTTCGCGCTCGGCGGGAAGCGTGCTCACGAATGGCAAAGCAAGCGTCAGGTCTTCGATTCTCTGGTCGATCCCGCGCGTCTTGTCGACAAAGCGAAGCGACGTGTCCGAAACGTTCACGTTGTAGACCGCGAAGGCGGGAAGCGCGGAGTCGGCCGCCGTTTCGGCGGGTGCGTCCTTGGACTCGTACTTTTCGGCTTCCTTGAGGTTTTCGTCCGACCAGGTGAGCGTGCCGTGCAGGCCCTTGACGGTCACCTCCTCGATGACGGGCGCCATGTTGGTGATCGTGGAGCCGCTTGCGTCCACCGCGAGTTCGTCGAGCGTGAGAAAGTACCCCGCGCCCTCCTGACTCTTGATGGAGAGCCCCTCCAATTCAAAGCGCCAGGTCCAGGGATTGAAGCGGATGTCCTTCACCGCGACGGTGCGGCCGAGTTCGGTGCTGCCGAAACGCTCGAGCACGGTTCTCGCGACGTAGGGGACGCCGAAGTAGCCGAGGCCCGCGTAGAGCGCGGCGCCCACGGCGACGGTGATGCCGGAAACTTTCAGAAATTTGGACATGTTGTCGAGGGGCCCGAAAAGAAGCCGAAGAAAAGAGGGAACGTTTGTTCTCATTATTATCGCCCCGAGGGACGGGGACGCGGCAAACGAAAAATCTTTCTCCCTCCAAACGTGACGAAACGTGTCGAATTTTTGTCTCGGGCGGCTTGACCTTCAAGTTTCTTGAAGGTGTGTAATGCCCTCAACAGTGAAAAATCGTTTCGAAGGAAACGACTCGGAGAGTTTTGATGATCACCGTTTTGTCCGTTAAGGAAATGTGTTGTCCCGTCGAAGGACGGGCCGTGGAGAAGGCTCTGCGCGCGATGGAGGGCGTCGAGGAGATTCTCTTTGACTATGCGGCGCGCACCGTGCGCGTGACGCACGGGACCGTCGCCGTCGAAGCGCTCGTGCGCGAAGTGGAAAAGCTCGGCATGACCGCGTGTGTTTCGGAGGCGGCCAAGAGCGAAGCCCCGGCGATTTCGATCCGCGTCCCGGAAATGGACTGCCCCGTCGAAGCGGCGCAGATTGAAAAGGCCTTCGCGGCCGCGGGATTGCCCAAGGCGACCTTTGACACCGAAAGGCGCGTCGTGCGCGTGGCGGCCTCCTTTGAAGCCGCGAAGGCGGCGATCGAGTCCTGCGGCTACCGCGCCGAGCTGCTTCGCGAGCCGTCGGGACGAATCGTCTTCAAGGTGCCCGACATGGACTGTCCCGTCGAGGTGGCCGAAATCCAAAAGGCGCTCAAAAAGCGCGGCATCGAAGGGGCCGAATGCGATACCGAAACCCGCACCGTGACGCTTTCGGGCGACGAAGCGACGGCGAAGACCGTGAAGGAAGCGATCGAATCCTGCGGGTACGAGACCGAACGCATCCGGACGTCGTCGGGACGAATCGTCTTCAAGGTGCCCGACATGGACTGCCCCGTCGAGGTGGCCGAAATCCAGAAGGCGCTCAAGAAGTGCGGGATCGAAGGCGCGGAATGCAACACCGAAACCCGCACCCTGACGATCTCGGGCGACGAGGCGACGGCCGAGGCCGTCAAGGCCGCGATCGAATCCTGCGGCTATGAAGCGACCCGCGTGGAGGTGAAGCGCAAGGCGGCCGCTCCCGAAGCTGATCCCATTCCCTGGGGGCGCTACATCACGGCGCTCGTCATCGGGCTTCTTTCGGAAGCGGTCGAGCTTTGGTCGCACTATGCGGCCGAGAGCCTCCCCGTAAGCGTCGAAACCGCGTCGTGGGCGTCGATCGTCTTCGCCCTGATCGCCATCGCCTTGGCCGGTCTCGCCACCTTCCGAAGCGGTCTCACCGCGCTTCGGCACGGCAACCTCAACATGAACGCGCTCATGAGCGTCGCGGTGGTGGGGGGCGTGCTGATCGGCGCCTGGCCCGAAGCCGCCATGGTGATGACGCTCTTTCAGATTTCCGAATCGATTGAACAGCTCGCCATGAACCGCGCGCGCAATTCGATCCGCGATCTGATGAGCGTTGCGCCCGAAAAGGCCATGGTGCGCCAAGCCGACGGCCGCTACGTCGAAGAAGCCGTGGCCGAGGTGCTGCCGGGCGCCGTCGTGCGCGTGTCGCCGGGCGACCGCGTGCCTTTGGACGGCAAGATTTTGAAGGGCGCGACGTCGCTGGACGAATCCATGGTGACGGGCGAAGGTCTGCCCGCGGAAAAGGGAGAAAACGCGACCGTCTGGGCGGGAACCGTGAACCTCACGGCCACGATCGAAGTGCTCGTCACGGCGGCCGCGACCGACAGTCTTACGGCGCGCATCATCGACGCCGTCGAAAACGCGCAGTCCGCGAAGTCTCCGGTGCAGCGCTTCGTCGACCGCTTCGCGACGATTTATACGCCGCTCGTCTTCGTCGTGGCCCTGGTCGTCGCGATCGTTCCGCCGCTTTTCTTCGGCGACTGGGGCGGTTGGTTCTACAAGGCGCTTTGCCTCCTCGTCATCGCCTGCCCGTGCGCACTCGTGATCTCCACCCCGGTCACGGTGGTCTCGGGCCTTGCGACGGCCACGCGCTGTGGCCTTCTCGTGAAGGGCGGCTTGTACCTTGAAGAAGCCCGGAAACTGCGCTTCGTCGGGCTCGACAAGACGGGTACGCTCACGAAGGGCGAGCCCGCGGTCGCGGACGTCTTCTATCCGGACGACTTTGATCACGCGTCGGCCGACCGCATGGCGGCGAGCCTCGCCGCCATGAACAAGCACCCGCTCTCTCAAGCGATCGTGCGTTGGGCCGACAAGAAGGGAATCGAACCGCAGGCGGTCGAGGGCTTCTCGGCCCTGCCGGGGAGCGGCGTGACGGGCCGCGTCGGAAGCGGCACGCTTTGGCTCGTAAACGAGCGCACGCTCGACCAAATGGGCGTCTTGACGCCCGACGTGCACGACGCCTTCGTGCGCTACGCCGAAGCCGGCATGTCGACCGTGGCGCTCACCGACCGGTTCGGCGTGCGGGCGGTCTTCGGACTCGCCGACACGGTGAAGGAAGACGCCGCCGAAGGTTTGCGCCAACTGCGCGCCGTGGGCCTCACGCCTCGGCTTCTGACGGGGGACACCCCCGCCGCCGCGAAGGCGCTCGCCAAGGAACTCGGTCTCGAAGACGTCCGTGCGGGACTCTTGCCTGACGACAAGCTTCGTGAAATTGAAGCCATGCAGAAGGAAGGCCTCACCGCCATGGTGGGCGACGGCATCAACGACGCCCCGGCCCTTGCGCGCTCCGACATCGGCATCGCCATGGGCGTGCGCGGCACGGACAGCGCGATCGAGGCGGCCCACGTCGCGGTGATGGACGACAAGATCGGCTCGATTGCGACGCTTGTGCGGCTCTCGCGCATCACGCATGCGGTGCTCGTCGAAAACATCACGATCGCGCTCGGCATCAAGTTCCTCTTTGCAGCCCTCGCGCTCTTCGGGGTGGCCTCAATGTGGATGGCGGTCTTCGCCGACGTCGGCACCTGCTTGATCGTCGTCGCCAACGGGATGCGGATGCTCCGCATGAAGCCGCGTCTCGACGCGATGGCGAAAAACGCGGTCTGAGGGCTACACTTTCCTTTCGAAGAATTCGAAAGGAAAACTACGGCATGACCGATCAACGCTTCGCCCGACGCCCCCGCATCTGTTTCGACACGGAAACGACGGGTCTCTACTGGCGATCGGGCGACCGGGTGTGTGAAATCGGGGCGGTGCGTCTCGACGAAGACTTCCGCCCCGTCGCCCGTTTTCACAGCTACGTGAATCCGCAGCGTCCGATGAGCGAGGGCGCCTATCGGGTGCACGGGCTCTCGGACGCCTTCCTCGCCGAAGCACCCGTCTTCGCCAACATCGCGGCGGATTTTCTCGCCTTTACGCAAGGAGCGGAACTCATCGCCCACAACGCGGTCTTCGACGTGGGTTTCGTCAACAACGAGCTTTCGATCGCGGGCTTTCCGTCGCTCGAAGAAAACGGCTGCACGGCGCTCTGCACGCTCACGCTTTCCCGAATGCTCTATCCGGGCATCCGCCATTCCCTCACGGACCTTTGCCGATACTTCGGCATCGACGACTCCCGGCGCGTGAAGCACGGGGCGCTTCTCGACGCGGAGCTTCTGGCGGAGGTCACAAAAAAGCTCCTCACGCGCGGCGCGTAAGGAGCTCGTTCCCGGATTCCCCGCAGGAATCACTTGTTTTCGAGGGCCGCCTTCTTGGCGGCCTGATGCTTTTGCAGGGCCTTCCAGGCGAGGCCCACGAGGACGGGGCCGAGAATGGCGGCGAAGATGCCGAGAAGAAGAATGAGGGAGAGGTTGTTCTTGATGAAGGGGATGTTGCCGAAGAGGTAGCCCGCCCCGACGATCGAGACGGCCCAGAGGACGGCGCCCGCGCCGCTGAAGAGTTCGAAGCGAAGGCCGTTCATGCGGGCCGCGCCCGCGATGAGGGGAGCGAAGGCGCGCACGATCGGGACGAAACGGGCGAGAAGGATGGTCTTGCCGCCGTGCTTCACGTAGAAGTCGTGGGCCGTGGAGAGCTTCTTCGGATTGATCCAGGAGACGCTCCCGTCGTAGATCTTGTTGCCGAGCCACTTCCCGGTGGCGTAGCCCACCGAATTCCCGAAGATGGCGCCGAGCGCCACGGCGAGCATGATGATCCAGGGACTCGCGGTGCCCGACGCCGCCACGGTGCCCGCGACGAAGAGGAGCGAGTCGCCCGGGAGGAAGGACATGATCACGAAGCCCGTTTCGAGGAAGAAGATCAGGAACATCGCGACGTAGATGAGCGTGCCGTAGTCCGTGGCGAGCGAGACGAGAAAGTGATCCGCGTTGGTGAAGAGATCGACGATAAGACCGAAGATGTCCATGGTGTGTCGGTTGAAAAAGGGCCCTCGTCTCCCTCGGGTGAACGGCAGGGCTTCGGGATGCAAAATCGCAAATTGCCCTCTATCATACTGAATGCTTTCCCCGCATGGGGTGTAGAAAAAAATCAAAACCGTAACGGAAGTCAACGAGGGCATGCAGGACAGTCAAACCCCCGAAAAGAAGGCGCGCCGCCCGATTGCGGCGCTTCCCAACGAATTGGTGAGCCAGATCGCGGCCGGCGAAGTGATCGAACGGCCCGCTTCGGTGGTGAAGGAGCTCGTGGAAAATTCGCTCGACGCGGGCGCCACCGACATCGAAGTCCGCGTGGACGGGGGCGGTCTCAAGCGCCTCGTCGTGACCGACAACGGCTCGGGGATCGCGAAGGACGACCTTCCGCTCGCCGTCATGCGGCACGCGACGAGCAAGATCCGCAACCTTCTCGAACTCGAAGAGGTGATGACGCTCGGCTTCCGAGGCGAGGCCCTGGCGAGCATTGACTCCGTTTCCGCCATGACGATCCGGAGCCGCACGCCGGAAGATTCGCACGCCTGGGAGTGGAAGGAAGGGCGCGTGACGCCCGCGGCCGGAAGTCCCGGAACCCGCATAGAAGTCTGCGACCTCTTCTACAAGACCCCCGCCCGACGCAAGTTCATGAAGTCGGACGCGACCGAAACGGCGCATATCCTCACGCAGGTCGAGCGCCTGGCGCTCGCGCACCCCGAGGCGGGGTTCCGCGTCGTGGCAAACGGCCGCGACGTGCTGACGCTCCCGCCCCAGACGCCCGAAGCCCGCATCGCGGCAGTGCTTCCGAAGGAATTCCGGGAGAACTGCCGACCGGTGAACGCCCTTCGCGACGGCATTCGGCTGACGGGGCTCGTGGGCCTTCCCGTGATCGGCAAGGCCCGCACGCAGGACCAGTACTTTTTCGTGAACGGCCGCTTCGTGCGCGACAAGCTTCTCTCGCACGCCGTGCGCTCCGCCTATCAGGACGTGATGCACGGCCAGACGCAGCCCCTTTACTGTCTCTATCTCGAAATCGACCCGACGGCGGTCGACGTGAACGTGCACCCCACGAAGAGCGAAGTGCGCTTCGCCGAGGGGCAGCGCATCCACACTGCAGTCTCCTCGTCCGTCCGTGCGGCGCTCTCGTTCTCGGAAGCGACGCTGCCCGAAGGAGGACTCCCAGAGCCCGAACGCGTTTTCGCGCCGGGAAGCGGCGCGAAGCGGGACTTTGAAACCCGCAAACCGATGCGCGAAGACCGTCCGCCCGTCGCAAACGCCATGCGGCTTTTCGGAGCGGACCTTGATACGGCGCTCGCCGCCGAGTCGGGACGGGCGCTGGAGGCGAAGACTCCGTTCCTCAACGACACGCTTTCCGAAGAAGAAAAGAGCGGCGCCGCCTTCACAGCGGGCGCTGCCGATTCGAACCGCTTCACCGCTTCGTCTTTGCAGACGCTCACCGAGCGCAACGGCTACGCGGTTTCGTCCGGGGCCGCGACGCCCGAAACGACTGCGGTCGAACCCGAACCGATCCCCGAAACCTTCCCCGCCGAAGGTTCGGGGGAGAAGGGGGGATTCGAACCCACACTCGAGAATTTCGAAGCCGACCGTCCTTATTTCGGACGGGCCCTGGGGCAGGTGGCGGGCGTCTACGTTCTCGCCGAAAGAGAGGACGGGATCGTGGTGGTCGACATGCATGCGGCGGCCGAGCGCGTCACCTACGAGCGGCTCAAGAAGTCGCTTGACGCCAAAGACCTTCCCGTGCAGCCCTTCCTCATCGCGCAGGTCTTCCGCGTGACGCCCGCCGAGATCGCCACGATCGAAGCGCACAAGGAGGAGCTCCTCGCCTTCGGGATCGACGTGAGCGTGACGGGCGAAAACGCCGCGGCGCTTCGCGCCGTGCCTGCGATCATCGCCGAAGCGCCCGCCGACAGTCTCGAGACGCTCGTCCATGAAATTCTCGACGAGCTCGAGAGTTTCGGCACTTCGGATCTTACCGAAGTGATGCGCAACAAGGTCCTCGCCACCGTCGCCTGTCACGGCTCGGTGCGGGCGAACCGCAAGCTTACGCTCCCCGAAATCGACGCGCTCCTGCGCTCGATGGAGAAGACCGAACGGATCGATCAGTGCAATCACGGCCGGCCCACGTGGAAGCTTCTCACGACGGACGAACTCGACAAACTTTTCCTGCGGGGACAGTGATGACGGCGCCCCTCGCTCTCCTCCTTCTCGGGCCCACGGCTTCGGGAAAGTCGGCGTTGTCGCTCGCGCTCGCGCGGCGTCATCCCGTCGAAATCATCAGCATCGACTCCGCCCTCGTCTATCGGGGCATGGACATCGGAAGCGCCAAGCCGACGCCAGAAGAGCGCTCGGTCTGCCCGCACCACCTGATCGACGTGCGCGAGATCGACGAACCCTACAGCGCGGCCGACTTTTTGACGGACACGGCAAGACTCGTCCCCGAAATCCGCGCCCGCGGGCGCGTGCCCCTCATCGTGGGGGGCACGATGCTCTACGCAAAGGCCCTGCGCGAAGGCTTGAACGACCTCCCCACGACTTCGCCCGAAGTGCGAAGCGAAGTGCTCGAAGAAGGAGAGCGCCTCGGCTGGCCCGCCATGTGGGAAAAGCTCCGGGAGATCGATCCCGAAACGGCGGCGCGGTTGCAGCCCGCCGACCGTCAGCGCATCGGACGCGCGATCGAAGTCTGGCGCATGACGGGTAAGACCCTTTCGAGCTTTCACGCCAAAGAAGCGGAGCCGCTTTTCCCGATGCTCTCGGTGGGGCTTTTGCCGCCCGACCGCAAGCTTCTCCACCGCCGCATCGAGGAGCGCTTCGACGCGATGTTGGACGCCGGGTTCCTCGCCGAAGTGCGCGACCTCATGAAGAGTCCGCGCTTTGATCGGGAGAGTCCCGCCATGCGGGCCGTGGGGTATCGCCAGGCGATCGACTGTTTGTCGGGCGAGTGCGGTTTCGAGGAATTTCGCCTTGCGGGCATTGCCGCGACGAGGCAGCTCGCCAAGCGCCAGATGACCTGGATGCGCTCGATGCCGGACTTGACGCTTCTCGATCCCGACGATCCGGCGACGCTCACGACGCTCGACGGCATGGTCGAAACGCTCGAAAAGGGACTCGGGGCATGATGGTCGAGACGCTGGGGCTTCCGGGCGTTCTTCTTCTGACGCCCGCCGTGCACGAAGACGCGCGGGGGTATTTTCTCGAGAGCTTTCGCGCGGAGGAATTCGCGCGGCTCGGCATTCACCGTCCCTTCGTGCAGGAAAACGAAGCCTTCACCGTCAAGGCCGGGACGATTCGGGGGCTTCACTGGCAGGCCCCGCCCCACGCGCAGGCAAAGCTCGTACGGGTGCTCTCGGGCGTGATTTGGGACGTGGTGGCGGACGTGTGCCCGACAAGTCCCAACTATGGAAAATGGGTGGGCGTGACGCTTGACGCGCGCGAGCGCGCGTCGCTCTACATCCCGGCGGGTTATGCCCACGGCTACGTCACGAGAACGCCCGACACGCTCGTCGCCTACAAGGTCGACCGCTACTACGCCCCGGAGAGCGAACGCTCGGTGCGCTGGGACGATCCCTCGCTTTCCGTCCGTTGGGACGTGGTGAATCCGATTCTCTCCGCAAAGGATGCGGCCGCACCATTGCTCTCATCCGTCCGGGCGGAAGACTTCCCCGAGGACTTTTGGCTCGGAACCCAGGAAAAGTAAAAGGGACCGCCGCCCGGCGGGCGGCAGTCCCTTCAGAATCAAAAGAGCGGTCGGCGCGGATCAGCGGACGACGCAGGGGGCTTCCCCTTCGGGGAGCTTTTCGATGCGGCCGATCGTGAAGACCTTTTCGCCTTGTTCTTCAAAGAGGGCCTTGGCGCGTTCGGCGTCCTGGGCCGAGACGATCACGACGAGGCCGATGCCGTTGTTGAAGACGCGGTGCATTTCGTGGCGGTCGATGTTGCCCTTTTCTTCGAGCCAGTCGAAGATCGCGGGACGCGTCCAGGAAGAGCCGTCGATCACGGCCTGCACGCCTTCGGGGAGGACGCGGGGCACGTTTTCGACGAGGCCGCCGCCGGTGATGTGGGCCATGCCCTTGATGCGCACCGACTTGAGGACTTCCAGGACGGGCTTCACGTAGATGCGGGTCGGTTCCATGACGCGGTCGGCCAGGGTCGCGCCGTCAAAGGGCATTTCCCAGTCGGCGCCGGCGACTTCCACCACCTTGCGGATGAGCGAGAAGCCGTTCGAGTGCGGACCGCTCGAGGCGAGCCCCAGAATCACGTCGCCTTCGTCGATCGTCGAGCCGTCGATGATCTGATCCTTTTCAACGACACCCACCGCGAAGCCCGCGAGGTCGTATTCCCCTTCGGGGTACATGCCCGGCATTTCGGCGGTTTCACCGCCGATGAGGGCGCAGCCCGCGAGTTCGCAGCCCTTGGCGACGCCCGAGACGACGCGGGCGGCGACGTCCACGTCGAGCTTGCCGCAGGCGTAGTAGTCGAGGAAGAAGAGGCTCTTGGCGCCCTGCACGAGAATGTCGTTCACGCTCATGGCGACGAGGTCCTGGCCCACGGTGTCGTGGCGGCCGAGGCGGAAGGCGAGCATGAGCTTCGTTCCCACGCCGTCGGTGCCCGTGACGAGAACGGGGTTCTTGTATTCCTTGCTCACTTCGAAGAGAGCGCCGAAGCCGCCGATGGAGCCGAGAACGCCCGGAACGAGGGTGCGCTTGGCGGCGGGTTTGATGCGTTCGACGAGTTCGTCTCCGGCGTCGATCGACACGCCGGCAGCTGCGTAGGAGAGTTGGGTCATTGCCTTACCAATCAGGAAAAGAGGGGCGGCGCAGGATTTGTCTTTCCGTGAAGAAACCCCTTGCCGCTCAGGGGATGGAGCCCGTCGGAGGGCTCAATGAAGAATTGGCAGAGAGTATACGCGAAGACGGGGGAAGCGTCTTCTCCCGCCTTTTCTTTTCTTCGGTCGGGTCCCTCTCGGCGCCGCATGATTTTCGCATTCGCGGTAAACTCTTCCTTTCTAGATGTTGCCGCCGGGCTTCCGGGCCCGATCCGGCGGAATTCCCTCAGAATTTCTTCCACGCCTCATGCACGACTCGGAACAATACTTGCTGGCTATGCCCGCGGAAGACACGCCCACGCTCGACAACTTCGTGGTCGGGGCCAACGGACAGGCCGTCATGGTATTGCGGGAAGTGGCCCGCGGAGCGGGCCCGAAATTCGTGTATCTCTACGGCCCCAAAGGGGCGGGCCTCACGCACCTTCTCACGGCCCTGCGCCCTGCGAGCCGCTTTCGCGTCGAACCCTTCGATCCCGCCGTCAAGCTCTATACGGTGGACGACATCGACGAGCTCGACCTGGGCTTTTCCCGTCAGCTGCGAAATCTGCAGAACGAAGTGATGCGGGTGCCCGACGCCCGACTCGTCTGCGCGGGGCGCTGTCCCATCGACGCGCTCCCCCTGGGGGACGACATCAAGAGTCGGCTGCACGCCGGCGTGTCGTTCGGCATCGCGCCGCTCAATGAAGCGGACCGCACGGCCGAACTCATGCGGCTGGCCCATCAGAGGGGCTTCACCCTCACCTATGAAATGACGAACTGGATCGAACGCACCCTGCCTCGGGATATGAGAACGCTTTCCCGCGTGTTGGCGGCGGTGGACCGGCTGAGCCTCATGACGCAGCGGCCGGTGACCTTCCCGCTTCTGCGCGAGGCCGTGCAGGTGCTGCAGCGAGATCCGCACTTCTCAAACCCGGCGCAGTCTTCGTCGCAGCCCTGAGGGGTGCCGAAGCTCTGCGCAACGGAGACAGCACAACATGAAACTGGCCGTATTTGACCTCGACCACACACTTCTGCCGATCGACACGGGAGACGGCTGGACCGTCTTTCTGATCGAAAAGGCGGGCCTGGGCGAGGAATTTCTCGAGACGAGCCGACGTCTCAACCGCGAATATCACGCGGGCACCTTCTCGCTCGACGAAATGATGAGCTTCGCCATGGGGCTTCTCGCGCGCTACCCGCGAAAGACGCTTGAAGCCTGGCGAGACGAATTCGTGCGCGAAAAGGTGGCGCCCCACGTCGATCCCGTGGTGCTTCACTACCTCGAGCAGTGGCGCGAACGCGGCTGCACGCTCGTCCTCGCGACGGGGACGCACCGCTTCGTCACGGAGCCCGTCGCGAAGCTCTTTGGGATCGAACATCTCGTTGCGGCGACGCCCGAAACCGACGCCGCGGGCGAATTCACCGGCCGCGTCGCGGGATCGCACAGCTATCAAGCGGGGAAGGTGATTCTTCTCCAAGAAAAGATGAAGGAGCTCGCGCAGAAGAGCGGCGAAGACGTCGCGATTGAAGCCGCCTTCTCGGACTCGATCAACGATCTGCCGCTTCTCGAATTCGCCGAAAAGGCGGGGGGCGAAGCCTATGCCGTGCACCCCGACGAAGCGCTGCGTGCGGTCGCGCTTGAGCGCGGCTGGCACGTCCTTCGACTCTTTCCGGAAAGGAGTTCCCAGTGATCGAAACCTTCATTGACCGGGTCCGCTCCTTTTTCCAGCCCAACGAAGGCATCGTCAAGGAGCCCCGCGTAATCGGACCCGACGAACACGGGATCGATCCCGCGCTCGTCGCCTGGCAGGCCAAGAAGACCTGCGAACAGCTGCAGGCCCGCGGCTACCGCGCCTACATCGTGGGCGGTGCCGTGCGCGACCTTCTTTTGGGCGTCACGCCCAAGGACTTCGACGTCGTCACCGACGCGCGTCCCGAAGAGGTGAAGCGCTCGGTGCGCCGCGGCGTCATCATCGGGCGGCGCTTCCGGCTCGTGCACGTGATGTTCGGAAACGAAGTGATCGAATGTTCGACCTTCCGCGCGCTCGCGGGCGCGGGCGTCGCGAAGGACGCGACGGGCCGCGTCGTTTCCGACAACGAATTCGGCGAAATGTGGGAGGACGCGGCTCGCCGCGACTTCACCTGCAATTCGCTCTACTACGACCCGAAGACCGAAGAGCTCTTCGACTACCACCGAGGGTTCGACGACATTCAGGCCAAGCGCCTTCGCATGATCGGCGCTCCGGAGGAGCGCTACCGCGAAGACCCCGTGCGCATGATCCGCGCGGTGCGCATCGCCGCGAAGTTGGGCTTTAAGATCGATCCCGCGACGGAGCGGCCGATCGGAAAGATGGGCGTGCTGCTTCGCAACGTTCCGAAGCCCCGCCTCATGGACGAACTTCTCAAGATCCTCACCTGCGGGCACGCGCTCGACTGCGTGAAGAAGCTTCGCGACGAAAAGCTCGATCAGGAACTCCTTCCGATGCTCGAGCGCATCGTGACGGATCCCGAGTGGGAGCGCTTCCTCATGGTGGCGCTGAAGCGCTCGGACGAGCGCATCGCGATCGGGAAGAAACTCTCTCCCTTCTTCCTTCTCGGCACGCTTCTCTGGCCGCAGGCCGCGAGGCGTTGGGAATACAACGAAACGAAGCTCGGCATGAAGCGCCTGCCGGCTCTGCACTCGGCCGCCGTCGAAGTGCTCGAGGGCCAGTCGGGACAGTTTGCCGTACAGCGCCGCATTCAAAACGACATCTACGACCTCTGGATGCTCCAGGGGCGCCTTGAGCGCCGCACAGGGAAGGCCGCCTACGCGGTGCTTCGCCATCCGCGCTACCGCGCGGGCTGGGACTTCCTGCTTCTTCGCTCGCTCGTCGACATGGCCGACAAGAACCTCGTCGACTGGTGGGAGCGCTTTGCTGCGGCCGACGAAGAGGAACAAAGGGAAATGCTCGCCGTGACGCAGCAGGAGGCGAGAAATCAGCCGCCGCGTCCGAGCGCGAAGGAGGGTGCCGCCCCCGCCGTGGAACCCCGCCGGCGCCCGCGTCGCCATCGTCCGCATCGCCGCCGCAACGCGAAGAAGGAAGAAGCTTGATGGCGCTCGTCACGATTGCCCTCGGGGCCAATCTGGGCGAGCCCCTCGCGACGCTCAGGAAGGTCGTTTCCGACCTCAAGAGCTCGCCCGAATTCTCGGACATTTGGGTGAGCGCCTTCTATGACACGTCTCCCGTCGAATCCTCGGGTCCCGACTACGTGAACGCCGTGCTACAAGCTAGAACGGACCTCGAACCCAAGGAAGTCCTTCATCGTCTGCAGGCGCTCGAGAACCGCTACGGGCGCGTGCGGCCCGAGGGTGTCGTGAACGCTCCGAGAACGCTCGATCTCGACGTCCTCCTCTACGACGACCTCACGAGCGACGATCCCGAACTCCTTATTCCGCACCCGAGAATGACGGGGCGGCTTTTCGTCCTCGTGCCGCTTGCCGACCTGACGGGCGAAGACTTCGTTCTCGAAGGCCGGACGCTCGGCGAATGGATTGCGGCGGTCCACCGCAAAGATCCTTCTCAGTCCATTGCTTTTTTGACAAGGACCTGATAAACTTCGACTTCTTCTTTACGAGAAGTCTCCCCCAGGTGGCGGAATGGTAGACGCAGCGGATTCAAAATCCGCCGGGTAAAACCGTGTGAGTTCGAGTCTCACCCCGGGGACCAGTTTCCAGTCCCGTACTGTCGTGTGCAGTGCGGGATTTTCTTTTGTCTGCAGGCAATTCGGGACGTTTTGCGTTCGCCTCTTTCTCAGACGAATGGCGGGCCAAAACGGCGAGAAAGCAAAATCTACAGGGGGTAAGACAGGGGGCAAGGAGAAAGCAGCCTCTGCGATTTTCCTTGTTTACCCCCTATAGAAGCCCCGGTCTTCTTTCCATCGATTATCCACTCGCCTTTCGGTGCGGGACCATTTTGACAAGACTGTCAAAATGATCGCCTGCACCGCGTTTCGGCGAAGTGTGCGCTTCTTTCTTCCCGCCAAAGAGAAGGGGCTCCGACGTTGATGTCGAAGCCCCAGTCCATTCCTTCTCAATCCGAAACTCAGCCCTCGGCCACATGGCGCAGGAACGCCGCCAACTGCAGCATTTCCTCCTGACAGAGTTCGTGGTCCATGTCGTAGGCGTGGTATTCGAAGTTCGGATTCACCTCGTGAATCACCCGGGCGCTCCGCTCCGCAATGAGGGGCGAGACGACCGAGTCGAATTCGCCGTGGCCCATGAAGACGGGCGTGCGGCGACCCGCAGGGGTCGCTTCGTTGTAGAGACGCCCGGCGTCGGGGAGGTAGCCCGAGAGCGCGGCGATGCCGGCCAGGGGCGTTTCGGAGCGAAGCCCCGCATAGAGCGCAATGGCCGCGCCCTGCGAGAAGCCGCCGAGGACGATGCGGTCGCGGCGAAGGCCCTTTTCCTCGAGTTCGCGAAGGAGCGCTTCGATGCGTCGGGCGCTCGTCTTGATCCCGAAGAGGTCGACGTTCTTCTCAAGATCCGGATGACGGATGTCGTACCAGGCGCGAAGCGCGTGACCCGGGTGAATGCTCACTTCGCAGACCGGGGCGTTCGGGAGAATCATCCGGCAGGCGGGGCCGCCGAAATCGAGAATCTCGTCGGCAAAGCTTACGAAGTCGCGGTTGTCGACGCCCATCCCGTGAAGCCAGAGGAGCGTGAGTTCCGGAGGACGAACGCTCATGCGGGGCGAGACCATCAGCAGGTCGTTCGCACGGAAGGGTTCGACCGGTTCGGGCTCAGGCTTGGGCTGCGGTTTCGGCTCGGGCTTCGGTTCCGGTTTGGGCTCGGGCTTGGGTTCGACCGGGGCCTTGGGCGCTTCGGGTGCGCGGACGGGTTCCGCGGCCTTGACTTCGACCCTCACCGCTTCTTCGGAACGGGGCTGGTCCGAACCTTCGATCTTGATGCCCTTCGGGGCCTCGGGCTTTTCTTCCGGCTTCTCCGCGGGCTTTTGGGGCTTCTGAGCGTTCTTCGGACGGAAGGCCTTCACGACCTCGTCGTTCGTTTCGATGTAGGGGCCGCCGATCAGATCGATGCAGTAGGGAACGGCCGCGAAGATGCCGTTTACGATCGAGCGGCCTTCTTCGTCCTTGAGGCCTTCGAGCGTTTCGGCGATCGCCTTGGGACGGCCCGGGAGGTTGATGATGAGGGCCGCATGGTCGGGCGTTTCACGAAGGACGCCCACCTGACGCGAAAGAATCGCGGTCGGAACGAAGTGCCCCGAAATCGCCCGCATCTGTTCGCCAAAGCCCGGCATCTCGCGCGTCGCGACGGCGAGCGTCGCCTCGGGGGTCACGTCGCGTCGCGACGGCCCCGTGCCGCCCGTCGTGAGGATGAGGTCGCAGCCGATGATGTCGACAAGCTCGCGAAGGGTCTTCTCGATGTCGAAGCGTTCGTCGGGGATGAGGCGCTTGTGAATCGTGAGGGGATTCTTCACGGCCTTTCGCATCCAGGCTTCGAGCGCGGGAATGCCTTCGTCGCGATAGACGCCTCGGCTCGCGCGGTCGGAGACCGAGACGAGCCCGAGAATCAGTTCGTTTTCCGTTTTGCGGGGCGGTTTCATGCCGGTGTCCTTATCTGTGATCAGGCCTTTTCGTCGTCCTCTTCCTCATCACGGAAGAGTTCGAGCGGTTCCTCGAGCGTCGCGTGGAGGAAGCGGTAGAGTTCGCGCGCGTTCTTCGGCGGCTTCTGGAGTTCGCGCTCCTTGCGGGCGCCGCGAACGAGCGTGCGAAGCGCCTGAATGTCCGTTTCGGGGTGTTCGTCGATGAACTTCTTCACGGCGTCGTCCCCTTCGATCATTTTGTCGCGCAGCGTCTCGCAGCGGTGAAGGAGCGCAACGGCGGCGCGGGATTCGCCGGTCGCGCGGTCGATCGCTTCGCGCACGGCCTTGGGATCCATGTTGCGCATTTTCTTGCCGATCAGCTGCAGCTGACGGCGCTGCGCACCAAAGGAGCGCATGCGGCGGAATTCGATGATTTCCGCGAGCACGTCTTCGGGGAGATGAATGCGCTTGAGTTGGTCGTCGCCCAACTTCGTCATTTCGCGTCCGAGCTCCTGCAATTCGAGCTGTTCGCGCTTGAGCTGCGATTTGGAGGGACCGCGCTCGATCTCTTCGTCGTCCTCAATGAAGTCCTGACGCATAACCTTGAAATCCTAAAAGAAAACCGTATGATAACGGCTTTCAGTCGCGGGAGATGCGCATGGAACGCGAAGAGGCGAAGAGTCCGAAAACGAACGAAACCGAAGCCGTGGCGAAGGCCGCGCTCGAGCGCGCTTTGAAGCTCGGAGCCGACGAATGCGCGGCCGAAGTGAGCGCCGACCGAGGCTTCAGCGTGACCTACCGAATGGGCGAGGTCGAAGCCCTCGAATACACGTCGGAAAAGGTGCTCTCGATCGCCGTCTGGAAGGGTAAGCGCCGGGGAAGCGCCACGACCTCGGATTTCTCCGAGCGATCCGTCGAGCGCGCGGTGCGCGCGGCGGTCGCGATCGCGAGCGTCGCCGAAGAAGACGAGGCGACGGGGCTTCCGGACGAGCGCGATCTGCAGACGGAATTTCGGGATTTGTCGCTCAGCCACCCCTACGAGGGAACGCCCGAGGACGCGATCGCTTATCTCGCGAAGGCCGAAGAAGCGGCCCTGAAGGTCGACCCGTCCGTCGAGAATACGGACGGCGCGGTCTTTACAACTTCGTCGGGGCGCTTCACGCTCGTCAATTCGCTTGGCTTTTCCGCGGGCTACGACTATTCCCGCCACGACGTCGACTGCGTGGCGGTGGCGGCCAAGGGGGACGACTTCGAACAGGACGCCTGGTGGGGACAGGGCCGAAGCGCAACGGAACTCCCCGATCCCGAGACGCTCGGACGGCGCGCGGCCGAACGAACCGCGGCGAAGCTCGGCCGCAAGTCCATTCCCGGCGGATCGGTTCGGGCGCTTTTCGCTCCCTACGTCGCGACCGAATTCCTGGACATGCTCGAAGACCTTCTCTCGGGACGGGCTCTTTACCGCAAGACCTCGTGCCTCCTCGGACGGGAGGGTACGGCCATTCTTCCCACCCATGTGTCCGTGCTGGAAGATCCCTATATTCCTGGTGCGATCGGCTCGGGCGTCTTCGATGACGAAGGCTGCGCGGGACAGCGCCGCGCGATCGTCGAAGAGGGCGTCCTGCGGGGAAAATTCCTTTCGAGCTACACCGCGCGCAAGCTCGGCTGCCGCACGACCGGGAACGCGGGCGGCGCCTACAACCTGATTTTGACGAGCTCCGAGACGACCCCCGACATGACGGAAAAGGCGATGCTCGAGCGCCTCGGGACGGGACTCTACGTCACCGACACGATCGGGCGCGGGTTGAACCCCGTGACGGGGGACTATTCCCGCGGCGTATCGGGCTTCTGGGTCGAGCGCGGCGTCATCGTTCATCCCGTGGGCGGGATGACCTTGGCGGGGAACCTTCTCGACATGTTTTTGAGCGTCGAGGCGGTGGGGGCGGAGGTCTACGACAACGGGGCGAGGCGATCGGGCTCGATTCTCCTCGGACCCGTGCAATTGTCGGGCGAATCCTGAGAGCCTTCGGGCGCGATCCGCTACAATACGTCCTTTTCTTTTCATCCTGGCCGGTCAAGCCATGCGAGAACAATACCTATCCGACTTTGATTTCGAGCTCCCGCAGGAGCTCATCGCTCAATATCCTCTGGAAAACCGGACGGCTTCTCGTCTTCTGCACGTCACCCGCGACGTGATGGAGGACGGCACCTTCACCGACATCGAAAAGTTTCTGCGCCCGGGCGACCTGCTCATTGCCAACAACACGCGCGTCATTAAGGCGCGCCTTCTCGGCAAGAAGGAAACGGGCGGCGCCGTCGAAGCCCTCATTGAACGCGTCACCGACGAAACGCACGCGATCTCGATGCTTCGCGCGAGCAAGTCTCCGAAGCCGGGCACCAAGCTCTTTTTCGGCAACGCCGTCGTGACGGTGATGGGGCGCGAAGGACAGTTCTTCGAACTCGCCTTTGAGCGTCCCGTCCTCGACGTCCTCGACGAAGAGGGCCACGTGCCGCTTCCGCCCTACATTGAGCACGAAGACAGCAAGAACGACGAAACCCGCTATCAGACGGTGTACGCCCAGTATCCGGGCGCCGTGGCGGCCCCTACGGCGGGGCTTCACTTCACGGAAGAGCTCCTTGCGCGCCTCAAGGCCAAAGGGGTCGAGATCGCCTACGTGACGCTTCACGTCGGGGCGGGGACCTTCCAGCCCGTGCGCGTCGAAAAGCTTTCTGAACACCATATGCACTCCGAGTGGTACCGCATGCCCGAAGACGTGGCCGAAGCGATCAACCGCGCGAAGGCCGAAGGCCGCCGCGTCGTCGCGGTCGGCACGACCTCGCTTCGCACGCTCGAGAGCGCGGCGGATCGTCCGGGCCATGTGGAAGCCGGCGCCCGCGACACGGCGCTCTTCATTACGCCCGACTACGAATTCAAGATCGTCGACGCACTCGTGACGAACTTCCACCTCCCGAAGTCGACGCTTCTCATGCTCGTTTCGGCCCTGGTGGGCCGCAAGCGCATCCTCGAAGCCTACCGTCACGCCGTGGAAAGCCGCTACCGCTTCTTCAGCTACGGCGACGCCTGCTTCCTCGAGCGCGACCCCGAGGCCGCCAAAAACATCGACTAACGCACCGAACAACGCAAGGATTCGACCATGTCCTTTTCTTTTTCCGTCAAAACGACCTGCGGGCGCGCCCGCCGAGGGACGCTGACGCTCAATCACGGCACGATCGAAACGCCGATCTTCATGCCGGTCGGCACCTACGGGTCCGTGAAGGCGATGGCCCCGAACGAACTCACCGAGATCGGCTCGCAGATCATTCTCGGCAACACCTTCCACCTGTGGCTGCGCCCGGGACTCGACGTGATCGGCGCGCACGGGGGCCTGCACGACTTCATGCAGTGGCATAAGCCCATCCTCACCGACTCGGGCGGCTTTCAGGTCTTCAGTCTCGGCGAACTGCGAAAGATCACCGAGGAAGGCGTGAAGTTCAGCAACCCCATCAACGGGGCGAAGCTCTTCCTCACCCCCGAAATCTCGATGCAGATTCAGCGCGTCCTCAATTCCGACGTCACGATGGTGCTCGACGAATGCACGCCCTACAAAATCGGCGACCGTCCGGCGACTGAAGCCGAAGCGGCCGCGTCGATGCGCATGAGCCTTCGCTGGGCGAAGCGCTCGAAGGACGAATTCGAACGCCTCGAAAATCCCAACACGCTCTTCGGGATCGTGCAGGGCGGCATGTTCGAGCATCTGCGCGAAGAGTCGCTTGCGGGTCTCAAGGAAATCGGCTTTCACGGCTACGCCGTGGGCGGTCTCTCCGTCGGGGAACCGAAGGAAGAGATGCTCCGCATCATGGACGCGATCGTGCACAAGCTCCCTGAGGACCGTCCCCGCTATCTGATGGGCGTGGGTACGCCCGAAGATTTGGTTGCGGGCGTCTCGAACGGGATCGACATGTTCGACTGCGTGATGCCCACGCGCAATGCCCGCAACGGGTGGCTTTTCACGCGCTTCGGCGACGTGAAGATCAAGAACAGCCGCTACAAGAACGATCTGCGGCCGCTTGATCCGACCTGCAACTGCTACACCTGCCGCAACTTCACGCGCGCTTATCTGCATCACCTCCACAAGGTGGGCGAGATCCTCGGCGCGCGGCTCAACACGATTCACAACCTCTCCTACTATCTGAACCTGATGCAGGAGATGCGCGACGCCCTCGAAGCGGGGACGTTTGAAGAGTGGAAGGCGCAGTTTGCGGCCGATCGGGCCCGCGGCATCGAATAACGCGCTTCGTTTTAAGTTTGCGTGAAGACGTTCGCTCGTATAATGATGCGCACGTCTCTCTTCCCGCCCCCGCGAGGGGGCGGAGGAAACATTGGTTTTTTACAAGTGGAGTTCTCCCATGTGGTTTATTGACAACGCCTACGCGGCCGAAGCCGCCGCTCCGGGCGGTATGGAAGGTTTCCTGGTTCAGGTCGTTCCCCTCATCATCATCTTCGCGCTCTTCTGGTTCTTCCTGATTCGTCCGCAGCAGAAGCGTCAGAAGGAACACATGCAGATGTGCGAAGCGCTCACGAAGGGTGACGAAGTCATGACGATCGGCGGTCTCGCCGGCCGCATCGAAGCCGTCCAGGAACAGACCGTGACGCTGACGATCGCGACGGTCGAAGGCAAGTCCGTGAGCGTTCGCATGCAGCGCGCCGCGGTGCAGTCGGTCCTTCCGAAGGGCACGCTCAAGTTCTAAGCCCCGCGAAAGCGATTCGAGAAAGGCGTTGAAGGCCGCAAATCGGCCTTCGGCGCCTTTCGGCGATTCAAACGGTCGGACTTCGCGTTCGATTTTTACCCGTTAGGTCACGTCCGGGGCGCATCGCTTCGCGTGACGGAGACAAGCATGAACCGATATCCTCTTTGGAAATACCTGGTCATCGTCGTCGCTCTCCTCATCGGTCTCGTCTATACGCTGCCGAACTTCTACGGAGAGTCCCCCGCGGTGCAGGTTTCCTCGGGCAAGGCCACGGTCAAGGTGACGGAAGACACGCTCAAGCGCGTCGAAACGTTGCTCGCCGAGGCGAAGATCCAGCCCAACGGCGTCTTCTACGAGCAGGGCGCTCAGCAGAATTCCATCCGCGTGCGCTTCGAGCCGACGGAAGCCGAAAAGCAGCTGCAGGCGCGCGAAGTGATTGAAAAGGCGCTCAATCCGAATCCTTCGGATCCCTCCTACATCGTGGCGCTCAACCTCGTGCCGAACACGCCGGAGTGGCTCCTTTCGATCAACGCCCTCCCGATGTATCTGGGTCTGGACTTGCGCGGCGGCGTGCACTTCCTCCTGCAGGTCGACATGCACGCGGCGATTGAAAAGCGCGGCGAAGCGATCGCGACCGACCTTCGCACGCAGCTTCGCGACAAGCGCATCCGTCACACGGGCATTTCCCGCAGCGGCAACGACATCACGATCAGCTTCGGTTCCGAAGAGGAACGCGCCCGCGCGAACGACCTTCTTCGCAACACGCAGCCCGATCTGACGCTCACGCTTCCCGAAACCTCGACGAAGCCCTACGTGATCCGCGCGTCGCTCACGCAGAGGGCGCTCCAGAACATTCAGGAATACGCCCTCAAGCAGAACATCTCGACGCTGCACAACCGAATCAACGAACTCGGCGTTGCCGAACCCGTGATCGCCCAGCAGGGTGCCGACCGCATCGTCGTGCAGTTGCCGGGCGTGCAGGACACCGCCAAGGCCAAGGACATTCTCGGCCGTACGGCGACCCTCGAAGTGCGTCTCGTCGACGACAGCCCCGAAGCCCTTGCGCAGCTCGCCCAGGGGAACGTGCCCTTTGGCGACGAACTCTTCAAGGAACGCGACGGCCGTCCGATCCTCGTGAAGCGCCGCGTCATTCTGACGGGTGAAAACCTCAACGACGCCCAGCCGGGCTTTGACGGTCAGACGCAGGAACCGACCGTGAACCTCGAGCTCGACAACCGGGGCGCCCGCATCTTCCAGGACGTCACGCGTGAAAACGTCGGCAAGCGCATGGCCATCATCCTCTTTGAAAAGGGGAAGGGTGAGGTCGTGACGGCGCCGGTCATCCGTCAGGAAATCGGCGGCGGCCGCGTGCAGATTTCGGGGCAGATGACGACCGTCGAAGCCACCGACACGGCTCTCGTGCTTCGCGCCGGCTCCTTGGCGGCTCCGATGGAAATCGTCGAGGAACGCCTGATCGGGCCGAGTCTCGGTGAAGCCAACATTGAGGCGGGCTTCCGTTCGACCCTCTACGGCTTCGTGATCATCGCGATCTTCATGGCGGTCTACTACCAGGTCTTCGGCGTCGTTTCGGCCGTGTCGCTTCTCTGCAACGTGATGATGCTCGTCGCCCTCCTTTCGATGCTGCAGGCGACGCTCACCTTGCCGGGTATTGCCGCCATCGCGCTTACGCTCGGCATGGCGGTCGACTCGAACGTGCTCATCAACGAACGCGTGCGTGAAGAACTGCGCGAGGGACGAACCCCGCAGGTGGCCATTTCCGAAGGTTATGAACGCGCCTTCGCGACGATTCTCGACTCGAACATCACGAGCTTGATCGCCGGCATCGCGCTCCTCATCTTCGGTTCGGGCCCGGTGCGCGGCTTCGCCGTCGTGCACTGTCTCGGCATCTTGACCTCGATCTTTACCTCGGTCGTCGTCTCGCGTTCGATGATCAACCTCATCTACGGCCGTCAGAAGAAGCTCGCGCGCGTGCACGTGGGCATGATCTGGCGTCCCAACAAAGAAGCGAAGTGAGGAGCTGAGCAATGGAGTTTTTCCGCATTCATAAGACGATTCCGTTTCTGAAGTATCGTCACATTCTGAACGGCATCTCGCTTGTCAGCTTCCTGATCGCCGTCTACTGGATCTTCACCCACGGTCTGGCCTTCTCGATCGAATTCACGGGCGGCACGCAGATGGAAGTGAACTTCCCGCAGGCCGCGAACACCGAACAGATCCGAACGGACCTGAAGGAAATTTCCAACGAAGTGCTCGTGCAGAACTTCGGCACGGCCCGCGACGTGGTGATCCGCGTTCCGAACAAGGAAGGCGTCACGTCGGGCGAAATCGCCGCGAGCGTCATGAAGGTGCTCGAAGCGAAGAACCCGGGTGTGGAACTTCGCCGCACCGAATTCGTGGGCCCGCAGGTGGGCGACGAACTCGCCCGCGACGGCGGCACGGCGCTCGCGCTCGTGGTGCTCGGCATCGTGATCTACCTCGCCTTCCGATTCGAGTGGAAGTTCTCGATTGCGGCCATCATCGCCAACCTCCACGACATCGTGATCGTGGTGGGGATCTTCTCGGTGATGCAGTGGGAATTTTCGCTTCCGGTGCTCGCCGCCGTGCTCGCGGTCTTGGGGTACTCCGTGAACGAATCGGTCATTATTTTCGACCGCGTCCGCGAACACTTCCGCAAGATGCGCAAGGCCGACACGATGGAAATCATCGACTCGGCCATTACGGCGACGATCTCCCGTACGGTGATCACGCACTCGTCGACCTTGTGCATGACGCTCTCGATGTTCTTCTTCGGGGGCCCGGCCCTGCACTACTTCGCCCTGGCGCTCACGATCGGCATTCTGCTCGGCGTCTATTCCTCCGTCTTCGTGGCGGCGGCCATCGCGTTCTACCTCAACGTCAAGCGTGAGGACCTCGTGAAGGTCGTGAAGAAGGAAGAGCTCGACGAAATGGTGCCGTAAGGCGAATCGACTCTCCGTCAAAACGAACCCCGCTCTTTCCCTCGAGAAAGGCGGGGTTCGTTGCGTTTGGACGAAAAGAATCAGTCGGCTCGGAGGTACCAGAGCACCGTCCGGCGCAGTCCCTCGGCAAAAGGCGTGAGGGGCCACCAGCCGAGCTCCCGCTGAATCTTGTCGGGCGCGATCGCGTAGCGGAAGTCGTGCCCGGGACGATCTTCAACGAAGGTGACGAGCTCGTCGTAACGGTGTCCCGCCCAAGGGCGCAGTTCATCGAGGAGCGCACAGATCGCCCTGACGATCTCGAGATTCGTCTTCTCGTTGTGTCCGCCCACGTTGTAGCGCTCGCCCGAGCGGCCCTCGTGAAAGATGAGGTCGATCGCCCGGCAGTGGTCGCCCACCCAGAGCCAGTCGCGCACGTTCTTGCCCGTTCCGTAGACGGGGATCGCTTCGTGCGCCAGGCACTTGCGGATCACCGTGGGGATGAGCTTCTCGTCGTGCTGCCAGGGGCCGTAGTTGTTCGAGCAGTTCGAGATTGTGACGTTCATCCCGTAGGTGCGCGCATAGGCTTTGACCAACAGGTCGGAAGAAGCCTTGCTCGACGAATAGGGACTGCTCGGCGCATAGGGCGTCTCCTCCGTGAAGAAGCCTTCGGGACCGAGACTCCCGTACACCTCGTCGGTCGAGACGTGGTGAAAGCGGGAGGTTTCCAAAGTGCCGTTTTCGCGCCAGTAGAGGAGACACTCGTTCAGAAGCGTCGCCGTTCCGACTACGTTCGTCTCGATGAAGCGAAGCGGATCGGGAATGGAATTGTCGACGTGGCTTTCGGCCGCGAAGTGAAGGACGCCTGCCACGTTGAATTTCCTCAGGACCTCGTGAAGCAGTGCTGTGTCGCGGATGTCGCCGTGCACGGTCTCGACGTTCGCCATCTTCCCTTGACGTTCAAAAACCTCCCTGCGGGCCGCATAGGTGAGAAGGTCGAGATTGACGAGACGGTATTCGGGGTGCGCTTCCGTGAAGTAGTCGATGAAGTTGGCGCCGATGAAGCCGGCGCCTCCCGTGACGAGAAGGGTTTTCTCAAACATGCAAAAGAGTCCGACGGGACGGGGCCCGAGGCCTCGTCCCGAGAAAAGAGGGGCGTCGGGCGCCCGTCAGGCGCCGCGTCCGTAAAGCGACTCGAAGATCTTCCGAAGGATCCCGTCGACGTGATGCACGAGCGACGGCTGGGCCGAGGTCGGATTGTCGCGAAGATGCTCAAATCCGAAGTCGTTTTCCGACAAAAGCTTCTGGAGCTGATCCTTCCATTCGGGCGGGCTTTCCGCGGCGCGCCAGGCGCCGCGTCCGCGGCCGAAGTGGGCGATCGCGAGGTAGAGAAGCAACGCTTCGAGCGCAAAGCCTTCGAGCGCCTTGTCGCTCCAGGTGAGTTCCATCCCTTCCTTGCGGTGGCTCGCATTGTAGACGGTGGCGGCGCCAAGACCCGAGAGAGCGCCCACAACGGCGCCCACAAGGAGCCCGAATCCCAAGGTCAAGCCCGCCGCGGCGGTGTCGGCGATCGCACCCGAGGCGGCCCCTGAAGCGGCGCCGATCACGGCCGCCTGACTCTTGTCGACCGTGTAGACGGCGAGGTGCCAGTCGCTCTTCATGCGTCGGATGATTTCGCGGTTCACGCCCGTGCCGTGCAGACCGTTCACCGACAAGAGGCGCGTCGTGAGCGCGCAGAAGCTGTCGGCGGCGTCGGCCGACAAAGAAGCCTGAGCGTCCTTGACGACGTCCGTCTTGTCCTTGAGGAAGCCGAAACGCTGCGCCATCGAGATCGCCTGATCCTTGAGCGAGGGCGTCGGGACGAGTTCGGTCATCGTGAGAAGATGCGTCAGGTGATGCGCGATCGCTTCGACGGAACTCGCGTAGACGGCGCGGCGGCCCCGCACCCAGACTTCTCGAAGCGAGGCGTAGGCGGCGGAAAGCGACTCGGGGAGGGCTTCGCCGATTGCGTCAAAGAGCGCCACCTCCTGCACCCAGCAGCGCGCAAAGGCGTCCATCGGGAGGATCTTGTGAACGAAGGGATAGAGAGCGAGCGCCTTCTGCCAGGCTTCGATCTCTTCCTTTTCCTTGGCGCGACTCGGGTCGCCCATCTGGTTCAGAAGCACGATGACGGGCTTTCCGATCCAGGAGAGGATCTCCATTTCCGCGGGAATGTAGCCCGCGCGGTCGGGGCGCTCCGTTACGTTCACGAGATAGAGCACCACGCTCGAAGTGTCGCGGATGTGACGCACGACGCGCTGATCGAGGAAGAAGGCCTTGTCGGTGAAGCGGTCCCAGATTTCGCTCAAAAACCATCCGATCGGGTTCGAGCGGCCGCGAAGACGCTCGGCAAGGCGCACGGAATTGCCGAAGCCCGGGGTGTCCCAGAGAACGAGCTCGCAGCCTGCGGGATCGCGCGCGAGTACGTAGTCGTCCGTCGTTTCGGTGACGTGCGGACGGTCGGCGACCTCTCCCACGTCTCGTGAGAGAAGCGTGCGCGCCAACGTGGTCTTCCCGATGTTGGTGTGACTCACGAGGCTCAGGTGTACGCGTAATGGATCGGAGGAAAACATCTGAAAAAAATGCCGGTGGTTTTCTCTTATTGTAGGCGCAGGAAGGTGAGCGTCGCATGACGCTCCGCGGCGAAGCTTTCCCAGAGGGCCTTTCGCGCAGTGAGACGCTCGGAGTCGGCTCCGAATTGCTTCTCAAGACCCGAGAGATCGACAAGGAGCGGCAAGTTGCCCTCCCGGCGCTTTGCGACCACTTCGAGCCAGCGCCCGTGGACTTCGTCCTCGGGCGTGGCGATGCCGTCAAAGAGGAGAACCGCGGCCCCGGTCTCGACCGAGGCGAGGATGTTTTCGGGTTCATCTTTCCAGACGTCGATCGTTCGCCAATGAAGATCGGGTTGCATCAGCAACGTCGCCGTGCGTCGGCGAAGCGATTCGTCGGCGGGGACGGTCGTGAGGACCGTCGCGCCCGTCAAGGCGGGAGAGACGGATGCCGAATTCTGCGGGGAAGCGGTCGCTTCCGTTTCCTCCTCGGTCCAGACGAAACTCGTGCGGGCGGCCTTGGCGCGGCGGTCCGCAACGAAGGCGAGAAGAAGCCGGGGAAGAATCACGACGCCCGCGACGAGTCCCATGAGGCGAAGAAGCCAGGCGGCCGCGTCGGGACTCCCTTCGGGGTTCACGCGAAGATTCATGTCGGCGATCGCCGCGGCGTCCGGGAAGGAAAGGCCGAAGATTTCGAGCGGAACGAGTCCGTAGGTGGCGGCAAAGAGGTTCGCAAGCCACGCCTCGTGGCCCGCAAGCCAGGTGCTTGTCCAGCCGACCGTGTAGGCGGTGCCGATTCCTCGGAAGGCGAGTCCCGTCAAAAGCCCCGCGCCCAAGGCCGCGGCCGCGAGATGAAAAGCGCGCGCCGCGTCAAAGCGAAGCGAGGGTGCCAGAAGCGAAAGCCACAGGGGACGCTCCTTGAGCGTCTGCTTTTTCACCGCGGGCATGCGAACCCGCGCTAGGAGTTCCGTGAAGAGACGGCGTCCCGGCCACTTGGGCTCAAAGCCGAGGAGTCCGGCGACGGCGCCCACGAAGAGGAGAACGTAGAGAACGAGCTGCCAGAAGAGAACAAAAAGGAGCGCGGGCGACAAAAGGTTCACGACGGCGCCTTCCGACGTGAAGCGGTCGGTGAGAACGCCGAGCAGATAGGCGGCGAAGACCAATATGCCCGTAAAGAGCCCCGTCGGGAGCGTCGGCATGCGGGAGGGCTTGAGCGAGCGTCGGCTCAAAACGAGCTTCGCCTTTGCGAGGGTCCGATCCTTCGGATCTTTCCCTGCGATGAGGCGGGCGTCGGCCGCGGCCGACGTTTCGGGGCCGTCGATCTCTTCAGAAGCGCGGGCGGCGATCAGCACGCCCGCTTCTTCGGGCGTCACGGCAAAACGGAGGGTTTCCTTCACGACGCATCTCCCAAGGCTTTGCGGATGACGGTGTTTTCGGGCGTCTCCCAGTGGTAAGAAGGATCCACGATCGAATCCGTCGGATCCTCACCCTTCCATTCAATCCCCGCAAGATCGAGCAGGAGAGGCGCCGTCCAGTCGGTGCGGAAGTTTTCCGACGCGGCCTTGCGGTCCGCGGCCGGACGCTCCCAGAGGAGCGCGGGAATGCGGTAACCGCTCGGCAGGTTCGCCGCATGACCCGTACGGTCGGCGAGGTCGCCGATTTCCTGCCCGTGGTCCGACAGGTAGAACCACGTGACGGGACCGGACTTGGCCGCCGTCATCTTGAGGGTCTCCGCGAGAATGTGGTCGTGGTAGCGCATGGTGCGGTCGTAGTCTTCGCGCGTTTCGATCGTAAGGAAAGACCGTCCCTTTTCTTCAAGACGTTGTTCGACCGGATTGTCGGGCGTCCAGACTTCCGGATAATCTTCGGGCGCGCGAAGACGATAGTGCGGATGCGCGCCGATGAGATGCACGATGACGAGGTGCTTGGGCGCGGGATCGGCGAGCGCTTCGCGAAGCGGCCCGATCACCTTTTCGTCGAGCGACACCGAGGAGCGGCCGCCCAATTTGTTGAGAAAGAGGCTTCGGTCGGCGAGCGACGCGAACTGCTGACGGATCGCTACGTCTTCCTGATTGCTGATCCAGGTGATGCGGTAGCCCGCCGCGCGAAAGAGCGGCAGGAGTAGATTTTCCTTCGGGCCTTTTTCCGTTGCGGCGAAGGTGAACATGTCCTCAAACGACGCGACGGTGCTCGACGACACGGACCAGGCGTTCTCGAAGACTTCCAGGGGCGGCGTGAGCGTTTGGGAGAGACCGCGAAGCTCCGGCGTCGTATCGAGTTCATAGCCGTAGAGCGACCAGGCCTTCGGATTGATGCTCTCGCCGATCACCCAGACGATGGTGCGGGGACCCGCGTCGGCCTTCGTGAGAAGCGCCTTGCCGCGAGCCAAAAGCGCGTCGCGCGAAGCGAGGGTCTTCGCCCAGTTCGCCTTCACCTCTTCGACGTCCGCGACCCAGCCCGGCCAATAGAGAAACGGCGAGAAACGACGCCAGGGCCGCACGCCGTATGCGGCGGCCGACACGATGACGAGAAAGCCGACCAGAATTCCGGCGGCCCAGCGCGAGACGGATCGGTCGCCTTCGCGCAGTTTCGCGATAAGGCGCAGTGACAAGAGAATCAGAAAGAGGACGGGGACGGTCCAGAGAAGAATGCCGCCCCAGTCGTTTTGGAGAAATTCGAGGCCTTCCGAAGACGTGGTGTTCGCGACCGATTCCAAGACGTAGGACGAGCCAGGGTCGGTCTCGTAGGTGTGAAGAAGGTAGCCCCGCACGCCGATGTCGAGGAAGGAGACCGTCAGTCCGATCCAAGCGAGCGCCTTTGCGACGAAATGGGGTTTTCCGTCGGGAATCCGAAGGAGCAACAGAAGAACGAAGGGAAAGGTGAGTCCCCAGACCTGCAGGGCGCGCCGCCAGGAAAATGCGGCGAGCGCGAGAAGAATCGTTGCGAAGAGGATAACCGCCGCCGTGCGGCAGACGTTGCGGTCGGTCGTGAAGAACCGGAACATGAATGGTCCACCTCAGAAAATCGGACGCCGGGACAGCAGGGTGCGGGCGGCCGCTTCCGGATCGGATTTGCCGCAAACGGCGGACACGACGGCGATTCCGGCGACGCCCGTTTCATAAACGGAGCGGGCGTTCCCTTCGTGGATGCCGCCGATCGCGACCGCGGGGACCGGTGCGTGCTGAAGAAGCGAACGAAGTCCGTCGAGTCCCACGACGGGGGCCGCGTCCTTTTTGGTGCCCGTCGGAAAGACGGGGCCGATGCCGATGTGATCCGCCGCGGGCGAAAGGCTCGACAGTTCATCCATATTCGAGATCGATTGTCCCACGAATGCGTCGGGACCGACGATGAGCCGGCAATCTTCGGGTGACAGATCCTTTTGTCCGACGTGTACGCCCGCGGCGCCGACCGCGCGGGCGACGTCCGCGTGGTCGTTGATGATGAGCGGGACGGACGCGGGCATGACGCGAAGGAGCTCCCTCGCGCACTCGGCAATCGCACGTTTTTTCCAGTTGGGGGCGCGCAGCTGCACGACGGTGACGCCGCCGTGGAGGGCGGCGAGCGTCGTCTCGATCATCCCGTCGGCCCCGCCGCAGAGATCGGGGTCGAGCACCAGGTAGAGGGTCAGGTCGAGCGCTCTCATGCCTTCCTTCCCGTGAGATAGAGACCGTCGATGTAGTGAACGTGAAAACTCCCCGGCGCCTCGGCGTGTTTGGCAGCGTACTCCGCCGCACGTTTGGCGAGCGTGGACGCGGCAGCCGCCGCCGCAACCCGGTCCGGCGTCACCGCGGCGAAGGCCGCGACCAAGGCCGAGAGCGAACACCCGGTGCCGACGACGAGCGTCGCCATTGCATGGCCGCCCGAGATCGAAACCGTGCGTTCGCCGTCCGTCACGTAGTCCGTTTCGCCCGTGACGTGCACGACGGTCGGAACGGTGCGCGCGAGAAGTTGCGCGGCTTCGAGCGCCGAGTCGGATGAGTCGCAGCTGTCGACTCCTTTTCCGGACGAGGAAAAGCCCGCGAGCGCACGGATTTCGCTGGCATTCCCCCGGATGACGGTCGGGCGCTTTGCGACGAACGATCGGATGACCTCGTCGCGCCAGGGAATGCCGCCCGCCGCCACGGGATCGAGCACCCAGGGCGTGCGTTTTTCGTTGGCGGCGTCCGCGGCGAGGTTCATCGCGCGGATACGTTCGGCCGTAGGCGTGCCGATGTTGATCAAAAGACCGTCGGCGATCCCGGCGAAGGTGCCCGATTCCTCCGGCGCCACGACCATGGCGGGGGAAGCGCCGGCCGCGAGCAAGACGTCCGCCGTGATTTCCTGCACGACGTCGTTCGTGAGGACATGCACGAGCGGGCGGTTCGCACGGAGTTTTTCCAAAAGTTCGGAGAATTCGGATTCGGGAAAGTCGATCATGGCGCAAAGAGGCCCCTCGGGGTCTCCGGGGGCGATTCGTATGAAGAGAAGGAGATAGTAGCAGTCCCGAAAAGCGTCGGGCGCTTCCTTTGGCTAGAATGTTTCCTTCGATTCGTTACCGCCAGACCGACATGCTTGTTCATCCGCAGTTCGACCCCGTCGTTTTTACGCTCGGTCCTCTTTCCGTGCGTTGGTACGGCGTAATGTATCTTTTGGGCTTCGCCGCTTTCTGGTGCCTGGGACGCCTGCGCGCCAAGGAAGCCTGGCGCGGGATCACGCCCGAGGACGTGGAGGATCTGCTCTTTTACGGGGTCTTCGGCGTGGTGTTGGGCGGACGGCTCGGCTACTGCCTCTTTTATCAGCCGGGCTACTATCTCTCGCATCCGGGCGAAATCTTTGCGCTTTGGCACGGCGGGATGAGCGCGCACGGGGGCCTTCTCGGCGTCATCCTCGTGATGATTCTTTTTGCCTGGCGAAAGAAAAAGTCGCTCTTCACGGTCTCGGACTTCGTGGCGCCGCTCGTGCCGCTCGGTCTCATGGCGGGCCGCATCGGAAATTTCATCAACGGAGAGCTTTGGGGGCGTCCCGCTTCCCCCGATCTTCCCTGGGCGATGGTCTTCCCTCAGGCGGCCGACGGCATCGCCCGTCACCCTTCGCAACTCTATGAAGCCCTGGGCGAAGGCCTTATTCTCTTTCTTATGCTCTACGTCGTCTCCCGCAAGCCGACGAAGCCCGGCTTCGTATCGGGACTCTTCTGCCTTGGGTACGGTGTGGCGCGCTTCATCGTCGAATTTTTCCGCGAACCCGACGCCTTTTTGGGACTTCAGGCGCTTTCCCTCTCGCAGGGACAGTGGCTTACGATTCCCGTCATTTTGTTGGGCGCGTTTTTGGTTTGGAGAGCACGCTGAATGTTTCGTTGCGTCATCAATCTGGATTCCTCCATTGACCGCTGGCACAGCATCAAGTCGCAGTTCGACGCTTTTGGGCTCGAAGTCGAGCGCATTTCGGGAGTGTTGGGAAAGGCCTTGACGCAGGAAGAAACGGCGGCGGTCCTGAAACCCGTTGAATTCGGCTACGTCTACCCTCTGCAACCCTCTGAGATAGGATGTTTTCTGAGTCACCGCAAGGCCTGGGAGGCCTTCCTTGCGTCGGGGGAAAAATGGGGTATGGTACTCGAGGACGACGCACGCCTTGCCAAGGAATTTCCCGAAATTTTCGCCAAAGAAGACTGGATTCCCGAGGATGTGGACTGTCTGAAGGTGGGAAGTAGCGGCCTGTCGGTGAAGGTTCGGGACATCCGCAAGATTGCCGGCATCGGTACGATTTTCCGACAGGTTCGCCCGACGCCCTTCAATACGGCCTGCTACCTCCTCTCTGCGTCTGCCGCACGGGATTTGCTCGCCATGACGACGCGCTTTAATTGTCCTGTCGACTACATGCTCTTTTCGCCGTGGTTCGACTTCGTGCATACGCACAAGGTCTATCGGCTTGATCCGCAGCTCGTGCGAACGGTGGGAGCGCCTTCGGACATCGGTCTCAGAAAATCGAAACGCTTCAGCCGTCCCTGGCGGCATCAGTTGAATCCTCTTCGGTGGTGGCGTCAGATCTGCATTTCGTACGAGAAGAGAAACGGCACCCCCTATCGGATGAAGGACGGAACATTCGAATGAGAAAAGGCGCGGCAATGCCGCGCCTTTTCTTCCTAATAAATTCACTCCCGATCAGGCCGCCATGATCGCCCGATAGAGCATGTAGGAGGCGAGCACGTAGAGAAGCGAGGCGAAGATGCGCTTCAAGGGCTTCGTGTCGATGGAGTGCGCTACCTTCGCGCCGATCGGAGCGGTGAAGATGCTCATGACGGCGACCGAAAAGAGGGCGGGAAGGTGAATGTAGCCGAGCGTGTAGGGGAATCCGGGAAGGGTGGGTTCGGCCCAACCGCTCACGATGTAGCCGATGGTGCCCGCAAAGGCGATCGGAAAGCCGAGCGCGGAAGAGGTGCCGATGGCCTTGTGCATCGGAACGTTGCAGTAGGTGAGAAAGGGCACCGAAATGAAACCGCCGCCCGCACCGACCAAGGCTGAAATGGTACCGATCGCGGTACCTGCGCCGACCATGCCGGCCGTGCCGGGAAGACCGCGCGATGCGGCTACCTTCTTTGCAAAGAACATCTTCGTTGCGGAATAGCCGACGAACCCCGCAAAGATGAGCGCCACCCAGAAGGTCGAGAGATAGCCCGTGATTTGTGCGCCGAGAATACCGCCCAGGAGAATGCCGGGGGCGATGGCGGCGACCACCTTCCAGAGGACTGCGCCGCGGGAAGCATGAGCTCGGACGGAGGAGAGCGACGTGAAGAGGATCGTCCCCATGGAGGTCGCGATCGCCACATGCACGATGTGTTCGGTCGGAATGTCCGCGTAGGAGAGAAGAAGCGTCAAGAAGGGCGTCAGAACCATGCCGCCGCCGATGCCGAGAAGACCGGCGAGAAAACCCGTGCAGCAGCCGAGTGCGGCCAGGGAGAAAACAATCCAGAGCTCCATGATGTGCGGACTCCCAAGGGATGAATCAATCAGTGAAAGAGGGTTTTGAGAATATGCGCGAAGTCGTCCCGCTCAACCGGCGTGATGGAGAGGCGGTTGCCCCGCTGCAGAATGCGAAGATTGGCGAGTGCCGGGTCGTTGCGAAGCGCCTTGATCGGGATGACGGGGCATTTGGCGAGGGCCTTCACGTCGATCGTGAGCCACCGGGGATTCTCTTTGGGGCTCTTCGGATCGAAGTAGTCGCTTTGGGGATCGAACTGCAGCTCGTCGGGATACGGCGCGGAAGCAATTTCCGCCGCGCCCACGATGCCGGGTTCGGCGCAACTCGAGTGATAAAAGAGCACGGCGTCGCCCACTTCCATGTCGTCTCGGATGAAGTTTCTCGCCTGATAGTTGCGGATGCCGAACCACGAAACCGTTTGGTTCGGAGCCGAGAGCGCGTCGTCGATGGAGCATTCTCCGGGTTCGGACTTCATCAGCCAAAAACGGCGTGCGTTCAGAAGACGCTCAAGAAGGTTGGGCGAGAGAGACATGAGTGCGCCTCAAAAGAAAAAAGGGCAACCGTGGTTGCCCTTCGAGAAAAGTGCTCCTGCAGTGGAATCGGGCTACGTATCCTGAACCGGGAGTTCAGGGCGGTCGGCTCCGGGACGGACTGGGCGGTACAACGCGTGTTCCGCACTCCATCGGTCCTCGAGTACACCAACCTATTTGTCAAAGCATTGGTTCTAGGTACCTTGGAGCCCGAACGCTCTCACCGCAGGATTGCAATCATTGTAGCGGAAAGATTCGAGAAAATCAGAAGAATCCCGAAGCATGGGCGGGTGTGGCGTAGATCGCTTCCTCACAGAGTCGGCAAAGGTCGTCGATCTCCTTCTCCCACAGGGCCGTATCGACGGCCGCGTCGGCAACGGCGGCCGCCCGGGAAACCGCGGGTTCTTCCAACGGCTGATCTTCCGGCAACGTTCCCTGAGGCGCAACGGACGGCGTCGGCTCATCCGAAAGCACGGGCTCGGAGACTTCTTCAGGAAGCTCGAGCGGCAGTTCGGGGTCCGGCTCCGGAGCCTTGGGTTGGGAAACCTTTTCTTCGAGCTCCGCGACGCGGGCTTCCAGCGAGGTCTGTGTCTTGGAGTCGTCGTACGCGATCTCGAGCGCGGCGAGAACGGCGATCTGATCGAGCGCCACGACGCGCCCGCCGCTGCGGATCGCTTCCATGTGCTGATCCACGCGCTGAGCGCACTGCTCGAGCACGGGTTCTTCGCCCGGCGTGACGGCGAGGCGATAGTTGCGGCTGAAAATGCGCAAATTGAGTTCGGGCATCGTCTCTCCTTACGATTCGAATTCGGCGGGATTCGTCAGACGATTGAGCTGCTGGATCTGGGCGTTGAGTTTCTTGAGTCGCTGCTGCGCCTGATCCAGTTCGGCTTGAGCGGAAGCCAATCGACTGCGAAGACGAAGGTTTTCCTGACGTTCTTCCCTCAATACGAGCGTAAGCTGCTCGATGAGGCGGCGAAGCCGCGCGAGCTTTTCCTTCATTCAGAGGTCTCCTTCTTCGCTTCATCCTTAGGAAGATCTTCCTTCGGAACGAAGTTTCGAATGTTTCCGAGAATCAGTTGGTCGGCCTGTTCTTCATCGGGCATGGCATCCGACGTCCAGCTCTTGACGCGGTCTTCATCGTTGAAGTAGACGGTGAGGCGGCGAAGCTGCTCTTCCCCGTTGCCGCGGCGCAGATAGTAGACGTAGTCCCACTGATAACGGTGGAACTGGTCGCGGATGAGCGGAACGCCGAGAAGGAACTGCACCTGGGCGGCGGTCATGCCCTCTTCGAGCTGATTGACCATTTCGCTGGTGACGAGATTGCCTTGGTGAACGTCCGCACGGTAGGGCTGCAGGAAGTAGGGAATGTAGTCGGTGGGGTTTTCCCAGGCGTCCGCCATGCTCGAACACCCCGTGAGATTTGTGGTCAGGAGAAGCAGGGCGGCGGGTGCGAGGAAACGTTGGAACTGCATGGTGAAAGGGTGTTATTTTGAAAAGGTTCAATGCAAATTGGCATAAGCCCCCTTATGATACGCATCATAAGGTCCAAAGAGGGAGCAAAAGGTGAACGAAACGTCTCGAAACCAATCCACGGAACTCAAAACGCTCGGTCTGAAGGCGACGGGGCCCCGCATGAAGATTCTGGAGCTCTTTCAGAGAATCTCCGAACAGGGGGAAGGCGTGGTTCGGCATCTCTCCGCCGAAGACGTCTACCGCATGTTGGTGGAGGAAAAGAGCGACATCGGATTGGCGACGGTCTACCGCGTTCTGACGCAGTTTGAAACGGCGGGCATTCTGGTGCGCCACCACTTCGATTCGGGCCGCGCCACGTATGAACTTGCCGAAGGTCAGCACCACGACCACATCGTGTGTCTGCGTTGCGGGCGGGTCGAGGAGTTTGTCGACGTCGACATCGAACGCATGCAAAAGAGCGTGGCGAGAAAGTACGGCTACGAACTGTGCGACCACTCCCTGATTCTCTACGGCATCTGCGAAGCGTGCCGCAAGGAAGAAGAGCAGAAGCATGAAAAACAGTGAAATTCTGGCGGAATTTCCCAAAATTCATCCGGTCTATCGGGGCGACCTGGACGGTCGCTCCGTTCATTTTGAGGACGCCGACGTCGACGATTGGAAGCTGATCGGCAAAGGGGGCGAGCGTCTTACGTGCTTTTCGCCTCTCTTTCCCGAGGGCTGCGTAAAACTCAGTGCGCGGTTTTGCTGCCCGCAGACCGTGCGCGAGGTCGACTACCTCAATTACCTCCGAAAAAAGGGCGTGACGGCAAGTTTCATGCCGAAGTTCCTCGGTTCTCTCTCGTCTCCTTCCTACGTGGGACTCGCGGTGGAGGCCTTTCTCCCGACCGAGGATCGGAAGATTTGGCTCCTCGGCGACTATCTCCGGGAAGTCAAAGGGGCGGACGAATCGGTGTGGAAGCGCCTCGAAGACGCCCTGCGCGCGACGAAGCGAGAAATGCATGAAAAGGGCGTCGTGGTGAGCGACATCGGAACCTCCAACATGTTCATCATCGAAGAAGCGGGGAGACTGCGCCCCGTGATTTTCGACGGCTATTACATTCCCGAGCACATCCCGACCGCGAAGTACATCCCGTGGTTTCGCAACCTCAAGATCAATCGGCAGTGGGCGAAGTTCGCCCGACGCTATCAACGCGCAACGGGGCGAACCATCAGTTTCGAATGAGGAGCCCCCGGAAGACGACGTTCAGCGCAAAGATGATCGTCGCCATGGCGGCGCCGCTCGCGAGATACCCCGCATCGAGACTCTGAAGGGCCGCGACGGCGCCCGTGATGGTTTCGGGACTGTAGAGAAACACCAGGGCCGAAATCGTGGTGAGCGCGTTCGAGAAGAAATACGCGAACGTTTCCCTGAGCGGTCGTCCGCAAAGCGGCGTGAGGACTCTCATCGTCGTGTAGGCGTAACCGCGCCCCAAAAGAAGTCCCGCCGCTTCATAGGTGGCGGGAAGCGCCTTGAGACTTGTGCTGAGCGTCAGGTATCCCACCGTAAAGAGGTGCACGAGCGTGTTGAAGAGAACGAGCAGGCGGTTCCCCCATACGCCCGAAAAAATCTCCCAACCGCTCAGACTCATGGCAAATCCCAGGCCCAGAATCGTGCCCGGAACGGCCATGGGGAGGAGTGCCGCCGCATGAAAGAGGACGCCCACGGGCCGCACAGACGGACCGTGGCGCGTCATGAGAACGCTCGTCACCCAGGCGAGAAGGACGCCCGAGACGGCCGTCGAGAAGGCGAGTCCGAGACTGTTGAGAACCGGCGCGAAGCCGTAGGAGAGCGAAGTAAGCGAATAGGCCTCGAGCGTCCAGGCGCGATCATAAGGCCAGGCCTTGACGAAGGACGCAAGCACGACGGCGCCGATCGAAGCGAGCATGCCCGCCACGATGAACCAGGAAAGCCCTCCGAAAAAGACGTCTCGCCCCCGGTTTGGTTCGATTCTCAAGGCTTGCGGGGTTGCCCGTTCCTCTTTGCGGCGCGAGAGAAGTGTATAGGCACCGAAGGCGAGAAGCGACGGAACCATGAGCCAGAAGCTCAGCAGAGCTGCACGCTGAAAGTCCGCGAGACCGATCGCGTATTTGTAGATTTCGGTCGCGAGCATCGGAACATTGCCGCCCAAAAGCTTCGGTACGCCGAAGTCGGTGACGGTGAGAACGAAGGCAATCAGAAGGGCGTTGACGAGGGCATCCCGAAGATGCGGCAGGAGAACGGTTCGAAAACGTCGGGCGGCCCCGCTTCCCAAAAGAAGCGCGGCGTCAAGCAGGCGTTGGTCGAGCGTCCGGAAAGCGAGAGAGAGCTGCAGAGTCGTATGCGGAAGCGTAAAGAGAACGCCTCCGGCCAACAGTCCCGGCACGCCGTAGAGCGATGTCGGAAAGAGCAGTCCGTAGTTGCCGAAGAGATAGACGAGTCCCATGGCCGGCATGAAGGAGGGCGCCAGAAGCGGGACCATGAAAAGCAAGCCCAGCGCCTTGCGGCCCGGCGCCTTCGTCATCGTCATGGTGTAGGCGAGAATGCCGCCCAAAATCGTGCTCAAAAGCGCCGTGAGACCGCCCACCCAGAGGGTGTTGCCGACCGCGCGAAGCATCGGACGGGAAAGAAGCATGCCGAGAACGTCGCCCGCCGGCGTTGTTCCGGAAAACGCCTCTCCCACGAGAGCGCCCAAGGGAAAAAGAATCCCGACGGCAAGCGGAATCGTGAGAAGCAGAAGGAGGCCGCGCATCACCATCGGCACCACCTTGCCTTGGGAAGTTGAACGACGAGCAGTTCGCCCTCACGAAGCCACGGATGCTCCACCCGCACGACGTCCGCCGTGACGGTGGTCTTGAAGTCGTTCAAAAGCACGTGGGCGCGAAGCATGTCGCCCCGGAATTCGAGGCGCTGCACTTTGCCGACGAAACTCTCGGGGGCGGAAATCGTCTGTTCCGTGGGTTCGGAGAGCTTCACGTCCGCGTAGCGGATGCCGACGGTACCGTTTGAGGTTGGGAGCGTGAGCAGATTCATGTCGCCCACGAACGTGGCGGAGAAGGCGCTCTTCGGATGTTCGTAGAGTTCGTCGGGTGTGCCGAAGTCTTCGAGCTTGCCGTCGTGAAGGACGGCCACGTAGTCGGAGAGCGTCAGCGCTTCCGTACGGTCGTGCGTGACCATGAGCGTCGTAACGCCGCTTTTTCGCTGAATCTCCCGCAATTCTTCGCCGATCGCCGTGCGGCTCCAGGCGTCGAGCGCCGAGAGCGGTTCGTCCAAAAGCAGAATGCTCGGATTGGGCGCGAGGGCGCGGGCGATGGCGACGCGTTGCTGCTGCCCGCCCGAGAGTTCGTGAGGGCGGCGCTCAGAGAAGGATTCGAGTCCCACGAGCGCGAGCATTTCCCGCATGCGCTCCCGTCGGGCGTCGGCCGACCAAAGCGGAGCGCCGTTTGCTCCCTTTCCGTGAAGACCATAGAGGACGTTTTCCGCCACCGTGAGGTTTGGAAAGAGGGCGTACTGCTGAAACACCATTCCGATCTTGCGGCGAACGGGCGGAACGTCGGTGATTTCCGTGTCGTCGACGAAAATTTGTCCGCCGCTCGGACGCTCTAGCCCCGTGATGAGGCGAAGCAGCGTGGACTTACCGCAGCCCGAGGGCCCGAGGAGGCTTGTGAAGCGCCCGCCCGGGAAGGAAAGCGTGAGCGGGTGAAGCGCCACGGTAGAACCGAAGCGCTTCGTGAGGTCTCGAAGATGAAGCGTGTGACTCATGTTCGTGTCCTTATCGTTCGCCCACCACTTCCTGCCACTTTTGAAGAATCTCGTTTTTGCGCAGGGCGGCGTTTTGGAAGTTCATCGGAATCATGTGCTCGAGCGTCTCTCGTCCTTCTTGCGTGGAAAAATCCTCGCGGGCGGCAATGCCGCTGAAGTCGGCCGCAATGCGGGCGACTTCCTCGCCTGCGCAGAAGTCGAGAAACGCCTTGGCGGCTTCGGGGTGTTTCGTACCGGCGACCAGGGCGCTTCCTTCGGCATCCCAACCGATGCCTTCTTCAGGCTCGACAACCTTGAGGGGAATCTTCGGGTTACGGTAGGGCTTCGTAAAGGCGTTGGAGCTGAGTCCAATGGCGATTTCCCCCTGCGCGACCATCGAGACCGGGCGCGATCCCGAGAACGTGTAAAAGAGCATGTTCTCGTGAAGCGCCTTGACGAACGCCCAGGTCTTTTCTTCGCCGAAGAGTTCCAACCAACCCAGAAGAATCATGTAGCCCGTACTTGACGAGACGGGGTGCGGCATGGCGATTTTTCCGCGATAGACGGGATCGGCGAGGTCGGTCCAGTGCTTCGGAACGGGAAGATTCTGCCGCTCGAGAAGTTCTTCGTTCAGGCAGATGGCGCTTCCCCAGGCGTTGATGCCGACCCACATCGAATCCTTGGAGAGGAAGCGAGAGTCGAGCGCTTCGGCGTCTTTCGGTCGGTACGGCGTAAGGACGCCCTCGGCGGCAAGCGTCTCGAGTCCGATGACGGAAAGCGCGTGCACCACGTCCGCCTGCGGCGCGTTTCGCTCCGCGAGCAGACGTGCGACGATGGGCGAAGCGGAATCCCGCAGAAAGGTGATTTCGATGTCGGGATGGCGGGCTTCGAAGGCTTTCTTGTAGAGCGTCAAAAGCTCGGGCTGCGAGGCCGTGTAGACCCGCAGCGTTTCGGCCCCGAGAGGTCCGGCCAGAAAGGCCGTTGCGAGCACCGCCGCCAAAGCCGCTCGGCGGAAAAAGGGGAAAAGGCGCATTACTCGAGCTTGAACTCTTTCTTGATCGTTTCGATGAGAAGACGCGCAATCTTGTCGGACGTGCTCGTCGACTTGTTTTTGAGGTTGAGCGAAATGAGGCAATCGAGCACCCGTTCGCGGAGGATGGACGAGCTGATTCCCTCGGTGCGCGGGAAGATGACGAGTTTTTCTTCCGGAATATGGTTCGAATTGTCGTTGCCGTGCACGAGCAGATCGCAGTTGTGCGCCACGACGAAGGCGTCGTCGATGAGCCACGGGCAGGGAACGACTTCGTCGACGTAGCGGATCGCCTCGAGGATCTCCTTGCGCTCTTCAAAATTGAGTTCGGGAACGTAGCCCTTCTTCTTTTCAATTTCTTCGTCGGTGGTGAGCGCCACGACGACGGTTCCGATCTCGTGCGCCTTCTTCAAAAGGCGGATGTGACCGTGGTGAAGGAGAGTGGCCGACATGTCGACCATGACGCGCAAAGGCTTGTCCATAGTGAGACCTTTTCAGAAGTCGATGTACTGCACGCGAAAACGGCGGTCTTCGGGCGGCAGGGGAGTCATGTAGTCGTTGCCGTATTCTACCTTGAGGTAAACGTCGGGAACGCGCGGACCCGGCATTTTGCGTCCGCAAAAGTCGAGTGCTCTCGTGACCGGCAGCATTCCGTCGAGCGGAAAGCTGTTGTCCTGATAGTACTTGGATTCGTAACGCAGCCGCGTGAAATGTGCGGCACGGTCCGCCTTGTTGCGAAGGTAATTGCGGATGGGGCGGCAGGGGTACTTGAGAAGACTCAGCAGAATTTTGGTGGGGTGCCAGGCGGGATAACGGTGGCGGCTGTCGATCCACTTCTTGAGCCGGAGAAGCGTCTCCGCTTCGGGCCCCGTCTCGCGCAGCACGAACAGATCCAGAAAAATGGGCTGCCACTTCGTCATGTCCTGACCGCGGACAAAGTGGTAGCGGTCGTCGCGGAACTTGATGATGCGCTCGCTCCGGTCGATTTTCAGGTGAGCGGGCAATTCCGACTGCAGTGCGCAGAGCTTTTCGAAATGGGGACGCGTCATCATGAGGTCGACGTCGTCGTCCCAGGGAATGAATCCGTGATGACGCACGGCGCCGAGCAGGGTGCCGAAGGAGAGCATGTATTCGATTCCGTGGGCTTCGCAGAAGTCGTCGAATTCGAAAAGAAGATCCTTCAGCTTTTCGTGATAGCGTTGACGCTCATCGTCGGTGAGTTCAAGTTGCATGGCGGACCCCGCAAGCAAAAAAGGCGCAGAAGATGTCTCTTCTGCGCCTCGGAATTCTGGTGCGCGATACTGGTTTTGAACCAGTGACCCCTGCCGTGTGAAGGCAGTGCTCTACCACTGAGCTAACCGCGCCAACTGAGAAGACGTATTATACAGACTTCAAGGAAAAATGCAAGGGTCCGGAGAAAAAAAAGTTCAGAAGGTCAGCCCCAGCGTCCGCCGATGCTGTCGCAACCCTTGTTCGCGAGCTCGTCGGCCTTCTCGTTGCCGGGTTCTCCGGCGTGTCCCTTTACCCAGCGCCACTCGATGTCGAACTGTCCGCAGAGACGATCGAGCTCCTGCCAGAGTTCGCGGTTCTTGACGGGCGTCTTCGAGGCGGTCATCCAGTTCTTCTTCTTCCAGCCGTGAATCCACTTGGTAATGCCGTCTTTGACGTAACTGCTGTCGGTGTGAATGATGACGGGGCAGGGGCGGCGGATGAGCTTCAGGGCTTCGATGACGGCCGTGAGTTCCATCTGATTGTTGGTGACGTTCGGCGCGCCGCCGAAAATTTCCTTCGTGTGAGCGCCCCAGACGAGATAGGCACCCCAGCCTCCGATTCCGGGGTTGCCTTTGGAAGCGCCGTCGGTCCAAATTTCGAGTTTCTTTTCCGTGTTGTCCGTTGTCATGGCTGAGTGTCGATTTTCGAAGAGAGCGGGCGCGGGACGGTTTTTTGCCCCGCTTTGCCGGCAAGAGCGCTGAGTGTATCCGTAAACGAAGTCGTGACGGGCGGAATGCGGCCGGGGATTTTCTTCACGGCGGAGAGAAGATAGAGATTCCCGCACTGCGGGAACCAACGGTCCCCCGCCTTGTCGAGCCACCGCCAACGGTTGAGCGCCGTAAGACGCCGACGTGCGGGGCGATAAATGCCGAAGTGACCTTCCTCTGTTCTCAGTCCCAAAAGTGCGAACCAATCCTTGAGGCGCGGAACGCTGATGGGCATGGTGTCGGCGGGGAGATAAGGCCGACATCCGAACCGAACGAACTGCTGATGCCACCACCAAGGGCCGAGAGGATTGAAGCCCGCCAGAAAGAGACGCCCTTCGGGGGCCAGAACGCGGACCGCTTCGGCGAGGAGTTGTTGCGGTGCGGGAGAAAAGTCGAGGCTGTGCGGCAAAACGACCAAATCGAAGCTTTCGTTCGCAAAGGGGAGCGCTTCCGCAAGCCCCCTGACGAGATGCCAGTCCTCGCGAAGCGACTCTTCCCTCTCGGAAGGCTGATCTGAAAGGAGGAGCCAGTGTTCCTTCATGCCGTTGGCGCGCAGTGTGTCGAGCAACGGCATTCCAACCTGCAGGGCGCGGTCGCCGAGGACGTGCTCGACCATCCCGTCGAGAAGGCGGGATTCCCACTGTCGGACAACTTGTCCTGGCGGAGACTGAAAAAAGGAAAGCGTGTCTTCGGTCTGCATGTCGTCTCACTGAAGAAGATTCCTGATCATCGTAAGGACGGCGCCTCACGTACGCTCACCCCTTAACAGATTGTTTCGCAATCCGCGTGAAGCACACGTTAGACCCCAAGTCTTCCGTAGAATAGTGCATTCTCCCGAAGATCGATTTTTCTTTTCCCCAACGCCCTTCATGCCGCATTACTTTCCCCGTTCGCTTTTGGCGCTTGCCTTGAGCCTTTCCTTTTTCGTCGCTACTCCCGGCGCACAGGCCGCTTCGGAAGACGACGACATTCCGGCGAGCGTCGCCAATGCCGAAGCCCTTCCTGCGGACGAAGCGAGTTCGGTGGAGGAGCTCGGCGTGCCGTCCGACGTGTGGGAGCGAATCCGCCGCGGCTACGCCATGCCGGTGCTGCAGTCGAAGCTCGTGGACCGTTGGGTGGATTTCTACACAAAGGATCCGGCGTATCTTCGCCGCATGAGCGAACGGGCGGGGCAGTACCTCTACCACATCGTGGAGGAAATTGAAAACCGCGGCATGCCGACCGAACTCGCTTTGCTTCCGTTTGTGGAAAGCGCCTTTCAGGCGGAAGCGCTCTCTCGGGCGAAGGCGGCAGGGCTGTGGCAGTTCATGCCGGCGACGGGCAAGGCCTACGACCTCGCGCAGAACCTGTGGCGGGACGATCGGCGCGATGTACTGGAAAGCACGCGTGCGGCGCTGGATTATTTTGAATATCTGCATGGGATGTTCGGGGACTGGCATCTGGCCCTTGCCGCGTACAACTGGGGCGAAGGAAGCGTACAGCGGGCGATCCAGCGCGCAAAGCGCCGCAAGCAGCCGACGGATTATCTGCATCTGAGAATGCCGAACGAGACGGCCAATTACGTACCGAAATTGGAGGCTGTAAAGCGCATTATTTCGGAACCGGCCCGTTACGGCATCACTTTGCCTGATGTGGGAAACGAGCCTTTCTTCGTGACGATCACGAAGCCCCGCGACATCGACATCGAGACGGCGGCGGAACTCGCGGGCATGCCGCTTGAGGAATTCCGGCGACTCAACCCGAGCTACAAGCTCCCAGTCATCGTGGCCTCTCACAACAACGTCATGCTTTTGCCCGCCGACAAGGTCGACTTCTTTGTCGACAACCTCGCAAGTTGGATGGACAGCGGCCAACCCCTTTCGCAGTGGACGACCTATCGTCTGCAACAGGGGGAAACGCTCGCACAGGTGGCGGGTCGAAGCGGCATGACGGAGGACGAACTGCGCAAAGTGAACGGCATTCCGAAGGGACGCCGCGTGCTGGCGAATTCCACCCTTTTGGTGCGTTCGACCGGGACGGAGGATCAGCAGGACATTGCGGCTGAACTCGCCAATGCCAAGCTGCAGCTCTCTCCCACCACGACCTGGCGTCGCGTGACCTATCGCGTGCGAAGCGGCGACACGCTCTCGGGCATTGCACGGCGTTGGCGCATCACGATGAAATCGATCGTGACCGCCAATCGCCTGCGCTCGGACCGTCTGCGCGTGGGACAGCGTCTCGTCCTGACGGTGCCGAACGTACCGCGTCAGGCCATCGCTTCGACGCAGCGCTCGGAACCCTCGCAACACGTCATTCACCGTGTGCGTGCAGGCGAAACGCTCTCGCAGATTGCCGAACGTTACGGTGTGAGCATTGCGCAGCTCAAGATGACGAATCGAATCCGCACGAATCTCATTCGTCCGGGACAGCGCCTTCGCATTCCGTCGGGCGCTGCCGATGCGGTGTCCGATACCAAGATCTATACGGTCAAGGCGGGCGATACGCTCTCGACGATCGCTTCGCGCTACGGCGTGTCCGTGGTGCGTCTGAAGCGTGCCAATCGTCTGTCGGGTGATTCTCTGCGGATCGGCGATCGTCTGGAAATTCCTACGCAGGTGACGGTCTCCGAAGCGCCAAAGCGCGTGGCGAAGAGCCGAACGCACCGCGTGCGCTCGGGCGAGTCGCTCTACACGATCGGGAAGCGCTACGGCGTGTCGGTCGATCGGCTTAAGGCCGCCAACGGCCTTCGCCGCAATACGATCCGCGTGGGACAGGAGTTGGTGATCCCCAGCGTGTCGAATCAAAAAGCGGTGTCCGAAGGGAAGGTCTATCGCGTTCGAAGCGGCGACACGCTCTCCGAAATCGCGCGGCGCTACGGGACGACGGTGTCGAAGTTGCGTTCCGCCAACGGTCTCACTTCCAATCGTCTCCGCATCGGCCAGGAACTCAAGATCCCGTAAACGGATTCCCTTTCCCATGGTAGGCGAGAATTGGCGAAAGAGGCTCGAATGGGTACAATACTCCCTTTCGGGAGAGAGTCTCTCCGCAACCAATTTCATAAAGAGTACTGACCATGGGTTTTCTTGCTGGTAAGAAGGTTCTGATTACGGGGCTGCTTTCCAACCGTTCCATTGCCTACGGCATTGCCAAGGCTTGCCATCGTGAAGGGGCCGAGCTCGCCTTCACCTATGCGGGAGACCGTTCCTGCGACCGAGTTCACGCCTTTGCCGAAGAGTTCGGCAGCAATCTCGTCTTCAAGATGGACGTGAGCAGCGACGAAGAAATTCAGTCTGCCGTCGAAGGCATCGGCAACGCCTGGGGGGCGCTCGACGGCGTCGTGCACTCGATCGGCTTCGCCCCCCGCGAAGCGATCGCCGGGGACTTCCTCGAAGGCCTTTCCCGCGAAGCCTTCAAGATCGCGATGGACATTTCCGCCTACTCCTTCCCCGCGCTCGCGAAGGCCTGCCTCCCTCTGATGGAAGGCCGCAACGGTTCCGTCTTGACGCTCAGCTACCTCGGCAGCGAACGCGTGGTGCCCAACTACAACACGATGGGCCTTGCCAAGGCCGCTCTGGAAGCGAGCACTCGCTATCTCGCCTCGAGCCTTGGCCCCCGCGGCATCCGCGCCAACGCCATTTCGGCGGGCCCCATCAAGACGCTTGCCGCGTCGGGCATCAAGGACTTCTCGAAGCTTTTGCGCATCATGGAGAATTCGGCTCCGCTCGGCCGTACGGTCACGATCGAGGAAGTCGGCAACACGGCCGCTTTCCTCTTGTCGGATCTCTCGAGCGGGATCACGGGCGACGTGATTTACGTGGATGCCGGCTTCCACAGCGTGGCCGTCGCCGTCACGGAGTAATGGTCGCGTCCATGAACGCGTAAAAAGGAGGAGAGGCGGTGTGTCTCTCCTCTTTTTGTCTGAGGGTAGAGTCTCAAAGAAGAGCGGAACGTCCAAGGGAACCATCTCATGTTTTCAAAAGTCGCCATTTTTGTTAAACCCACCGAGAGTTTGGCGGGACCATTGACCGCTCTGATCTCTGTGATCCGTAATGCCGGTGCGGAAGTCTTTCTGGACGAACGCAGTGCCCAGACATTGGGAGACCGCGCCGGAAGCAGGGGGTACACCCGGGCGGAACTCGGAGAGCTTTGTGATTTGGCCGTTGTGTTGGGCGGCGACGGAACCATGTTGGGAGTGGCGCGTTCCTTGGCTCCCTTCGGTACGCCCATCGTGGGCGTCAATGCCGGACGTCTGGGATTCATCACCGACATCGTGCTAGAAGACATGGAGCGCCTTCTTCCCGCCCTTCTTCAGGGGCAGTGCACGCGGGATGTGCGCAGAATGTTGCGTGCGGAACTTGTTCGAGACGGCGAAAACATCTTTTCCGGTCTGGCCGTGAATGACATCGGTGTCAGTCACGGTCGCGCCGGCGGCATGGTGGAGTTCATCGTCTATGTGAACGGGATTCAAATGGCGAGCCAGTCCGCCGACGGCATCATCTGCTCCACGCCTACGGGTTCTACGGCGTACTCACTGGCGGCGGGCGGTCCTTTGCTCGCCCCCATGCTCGACGGCGTAACGCTGGTTCCCGTGGCGCCCCACACGCTTTCCAACCGTCCGATCGTGTTGCCGGGAGAATCGTCGATCGACATTGAAATCACGGAAAGCCGTGATGCGGTAGCCTACTTCGACATGCAAGAATTCTGTGATGTGTTGCCGGGCGACGTTCTTCGAATCCGCCAGGCGAAAGAATCCTTTACGTTGCTACATCCGATTGGGTACGACTACTTCGAAGTCTTGAGACGAAAGTTGAAGTGGAATTACATGCCGACGGGCAAGTGAGGGATATGGATTTGTTTGTGGATGGCTGAAAAATGTTGAGGTTGGTTATCAATCTAAATCGTTCGCCTGAACGTTGGAATGCAATCAAGGCTCAGTTGGATCGACTTCAAATTCCTGTGCGACGTATCGAGGCCGTTGATGGGAGAGATTTGTCTGTTGGTGAGATGGACGGTCTGTGCCTGCCAGAAGATCGGTTCTTGGGGAGAAAACTTCAGCCGGGAGAGATCGGGGGCTTTTTGAGTCATCGGAAGTGTTGGCAGGAACTTCTGGACAGCCAAGAGCAATATGCATTGGTCTTGGAGGACGACCTTTTGCTGTCGGAACGTTCTCCTGTGTTTATGTTGACGGAAGAGTGGATCCCTAAGGATTGCCATCTGGTACAACTGTTTGTCTTCAGGAAACAGAAGAAATACCTGTGTGCGAAAAAGGAGTATCAACTCTCTGACGGGGAAAAATTGTGCCAACCGGTTTATCCGACGCCTGTTGGAGCGCAGGCGTACATCATCTCCAGAGAGGCTGCGCTTGCGGCAGTGAAAGAGTCCGAAAAGTTCAATCTCCCTGTGGATGAATTTCTTTTCGCTCGCCCCGGTTTTACCAGGCGTTTCCCGTGTTACCGCCTCGAACGCGCCGTCGCGATGGATGCGGATGTACCTTCTGACATAGCAAGAAATAAGGACAAGGGGAGAAGGAGTTTCTTGCTGAATGTTGTAAGGTTTGTCGATCGAATGCAAAAATCTATCGACAAAAAAGTCGGCAGGATGACGGGAAAATACGTTGAGCGGATTTTTGAGTTCGAATGACGGAAAACTTTGTCGAGGGGAAGTAGATGCTGTGCTCTCTGGATCTGAGAGATTTCGTAATTGTGCCGTCAGTGCACCTTGAGCCGTTGTCCGGCTTCACTGTATTGACCGGGGAAACCGGAGCTGGCAAATCCATCCTCATCGACGCTCTGCAGCTCATTCTGGGAGCAAGAGGCGATGCCGGTGTGGTGCGGGAAGGGGCGGAGCGCACGCAGATCGTTGCGGAGTTCACGCTCGTCGAACGCACCAAGGCCTGGCTTAATTCCAATGAATTGGATGTGGGGGAAGACACGCTCCTCATTCGGAGAACGGTCGACGTGAAGGGACGATCGCGAGCCTGGGTGAACGGCATTGCCGTGACGGCAGCTCAGTTGCGTGAGCTCGGCGAAACGCTTGTAGACGTGCACGGACAACACGCGCATCAATCGCTTCTCAAGTCTTCCTACCAGTTGAAACTTCTTGACGATTTTGCGGAGAACGGCGACGTTCTCAAAAAGGTTCGTGAAGCGTTCGAGGCTTGGACCAAGGCGAGAAAGACGTTGGAAGAGGCGACGGCCAATGCCGACGCCCTGGCGGAAAAGACGGAGCGCCTGCAGTGGATGATTGAGGACTTGGAGTCCCTCAACCCCAAGAAAAACGAGTGGGAGATGCTCAATCAGGAACACTCCCGTTTGGCTCACGGCGTTGCCATTCGTGAAGGATTGGACTCAGCTCTCGAAACGCTTCACGACGGCGAAGTGAACGCCACCGAACTTTTGGCTTCCGTTCACGGAAAATTGATGGGGTTGGCGCGTTACGACGATCGGCTTGCCGCTATTGCTGAAACGCTTTCCACGGGTATGGATCTGGTGGAAGAAGCGGCGCAGGACGTGATGCGTTATGTCGACCGCAATGATCTGGATGAAGATCGTTTTGAAAAAGTCGATCGACGTGTGTCGGCCTACTACGAACTCGCGAGAAAATTCCGCAGCGAACCGGAAACGCTTTTTGAACGACTGGAGAATGCACGAAATGAACTCAAGAACCTTACGTCCGTGAAGGATGTGAAGGCTCTGGAGAGAGCGGAAAAGAAGGCTCTCGAAACCTATCATGCTCGAGCAGCGGAACTCTCTAAACGGCGGGAAGACGCGGGCAAACGTCTGGCCAATGCCGTGACGGAAGAGATGCAGACGCTGGCCATGAAGGGCGCTCGAATGGAGACGGCCTTGGTGCCGAACCCGCCCTCGGCGAACGGATCGGAGCATTGCGAGTTCCTGATTGCCGGTCATGCGGGTGTGCAGACGCGGTCGTTGCAGAAAGTAGCTTCGGGCGGTGAACTCGCGCGCATCAGTTTGGCGATCGCCGTCATCACGGCGAAGATTACGCCGGTGCCCACTTTGATCTTCGACGAAGTGGACAGCGGTATCGGCGGCGCCACGGCCGAGGTGGTGGGACGACTCCTTCGTCAGTTGGGAAGCGATCGACAGGTTTTGTGCGTGACGCACCTTCCGCAGGTGGCCGCATGCGGGCATCACCATTGGCGCGTGGAAAAGACGCAGAGAGACGGCAAAACGCAGAGCAACCTGCGCGTTCTCTCGCCCGACGACCGCGTGGAGGAAGTGGCGCGCATGTTGGCCGGCATTTCCATTACGGACAGCACCAAGTCGGTCGCGCGGGAAATGCTCGCGCAACCGACGGCATAAGGTCCTCACGCCGCACAAAGACGGGTGAGTTCTCCGAGCACCATATCGACGGAGGGCCACCCGTCTTTTTCGTTCCCGAGAACCACCGCCTTGGGGTTCCAAGGACTCGTTCGGGTGATGTCTGTGACGCCGATCAGAGTGATCTGCGGCGCCGAAACGGCGGCCGCGATGTGGCTCACGCCCGAATCATTGGCGACGACGACCGCCGCCTTCTTGGCGAGTGCAGCAAAAGTGCCGAGCGTCGTGGACGGAAGAATGCGGGCGTCCGGACAGGCAACCTTGGCTTCGGCCGCTTCATCGGGCGAGGGAAAGACAATCGGTTCGATCCCCATTTCACGAAGCGGGGCGCAGAGCGCGTTGAAATGCGGCCAGGACTTCTTTTTCCCGTGATGCACGCCGCGTGCCACGGGGGCGAGCAGAGCGAAACGTTCGGGGATGTCGTACTTCCCAATGAGATTGCGGGCTCCCGCTTCGTGACGCGTCAGAAGCTTCAATTCCAATTGCGGCGGCACCGTATCCCATGCGGGTTTCGCGCCCCAGGCGAGCAATGCCGAGTGTGCGAGCGTAAAGAAGCGTTCCACCTCGTGCATCTTTCCGGGTTCGGGGAGTTTCTTGTCCAACAGAAAACCACGGCCGTCCGTTCCGAAACCGGCGCTTGCCACACGACCGATCGAAAAGAGCAGGGCGGAACTGAAGGAGTTGGGGAAGAGAAGCCCGCGGGGCTTTTCTCTAAGAACCGAGGCAAGGCGGCGAATGCGCCCCATATCTTCCGTGACGTGGCCTTCGATGGGGTCGAAGCGCCACCCCATGCCGGCAAACAAGTCTCCCGCCCAACGCTTTCCGACGAGAACGGGCATGAAGCCGCTTTGCTCGAGCAACTGAAGTCCGGGCAACGCCATGCAGCAGTCGCCGATGTGATTGGGAAGTCGACAGAGAATGTTTGGCATGAGAGTCCTTTTTACGAACTGTGAATTTCGTGCGGAGCCTTGGCATTGTAGCGGGTAAGCCGCTATGATGAGTAGCCTTTTGATTGATGGAAGTACGTAACGAATGAAGCACATTCCGATTCTCAGCAATCCCTACATGATGCGGCTCTTCCGCTATCTGCCGCCCTACAAGTGGCTCATTATCGGAGCGGCGGTCGCGATGGTCGTGTCGGGGGGCGCTTCATCCCTCATCGCTTTGGTGTTGGGAAAACTCACCGACATGGGTTTTTACGACAAAGACCCCTCGGTGATCTATTGGGCGCCCATTGCTCTTATCGGCATCTCCATCATTCATGGCGGATCCCAGTATCTGAGCCAGTTTTTGCTCGTTCGGGTTTCGCAGAACGTGTTGATCAAAGTTCGCACGCTCATGTTTGATCGGGTTCTCCACTGGGACAACTACCTCATTCAAGAAAACAAATGCGCGCGCATTCAGGCGAAGTTCATCAACGAAGCTTCTACCGCTCTGGGCAATGCCGCCTCCATCATGACGACGATCATTCGAGACAGCATTCAGATCGTCAGTCTTGTCTGCGTACTGATTTATCACAACTGGCGTCTGACGCTCCTCACTTTCGTGGTTGCTCCGCTTTTGGCTATTCTCCTGCGTTGGGTGAATAAACGCATCAAGCGGCTTACCACGCAGACGCAGAATATCTTCGGCCAACTCATCGGTACGCTTCAGGAGTCCTATGAAGGTCATCGCGTGGTGAAGATATACAACGGATATGAATATGAAACAAAGCGCTTTTTCGAGGTCAACAACACTCTGAAGAATCTCCTTTTGCGCACGCAGCGAGTGAAGGCGGCGGCGACGCCTCTTACCCAGCTCATCACGATGTCCGCCGTTTCGGTCGTGGTCGTCGTGGCGCTTTTGCAGGCGCAGTCGGGGTCTTTGACCATGGGGGAATTCACGACCTTCCTTTCGGCCATGCTCCTGCTTATGCCGCCGATTCGTCATCTTTCCACGCTGAATGGTTCGACCGCCGCGATGACGGCTGCTGCGGAGAGTCTTTTTCAGACGATTGATGCGGAACCCGAAAAAGATCCCGGTACGCGGGAGCTGGTGGACTATCAGGGCGCGGTGCGTTTTGAAGACGTGGGCTTTACGTATCCGGGGCAGGAAAAATCTGCCGTGGAGAACTTTACGCTCGACGTGAAGCCCGGCGAAATGATCGCTTTGGTCGGAAGTTCCGGTTCAGGAAAATCCACTTTGATCAACATGATCCCGCGCTTCTGGGTACCGACCAAGGGCGAGATTTATTTTGACGACGTACCTCAGAGAGAATTGACGCTTGCGTCATTGCGCTCCCAGATTGCACTCGTGAGCCAGGAGGTCATCATCTTCGACGACACGATTGCGGGGAACATCGCCTACGGTTGCAAAGACAAGGTGACGCGCGAACAAATCGAGCGTGCTGCGGAAGCCGCGGCACTGACCGATTGGCTCGCTACGTTGCCCGACGGTTTGGACACGCAGGTCGGCAATGCCGGCAATCGTCTGAGCGGGGGGCAGCGTCAGCGCATCTCTATCGCCCGTGCCTTTCTCAAGGACGCCAAGATCCTGCTTCTTGACGAAGCGACGAGTGCTTTGGATGCCGAGAGCGAGCGCTACATTCAGGAGTCCCTCAAGTCTTTGATGAAGGGACGAACCTCTTTTGTCGTGGCGCATCGGCTTTCCACGATTCGGGATGCAGACCGCATCATCGTCATGAATCAGGGGAAAGTCACCGAAATCGGCACGCACGAAGAGCTCCTTGCTCGGGAAGGCGAATACGCCCATCTGTGTTACCTGCAGCGCTTGACGCAATCCTGAGACATAACGTCGCAGACGAGACCCAACGCAATGAAAATCGGTTTGTTTTTGCATCGTTATTTTCCGTTCGGCGGCCAGCAAAGAGACTTTTTGGGGGTGGCGCAGGCTCTGATCGCCTGCGGACACATCCCCGAAATTTTCGTAAGGGATACGACGGATCCGATTCCCTTGCCCGACGGGATACCGATTCACCCCATACATTGCGGAGCGTGGTCCAATGCCGGCCGGGCGAAGCAATTCTCACGGAAGGCTTCGTCATTGGCGGATCGTCTGGGGGTGGACGTGCGGCTGGGGTTCGTCAAGATGCAGAAGCTCGATTTTTATTTCTGCGCGGATCCCTGCCTCAAGGCAAAGGTTTCGCATTGGAAAGGTTTGCTTCCTCGCTACCGCACCTATCTCGAGCTTGAAGCCGAGACTTTCCGACGCGAGGGGAACACGCGCTACTTTGCTCTCTCACAAGAACAGGTTGACGAGTACGCGGAAAACTACGGAGTGGATCGCCGACGTTTTGAAGTCTTGTTGCCCAATTTGCATCCTTCGTTGCAAAACGGCTCTTCCGATCGTGAGGCCGGGCTGAGACTGCTTTTTGTTGGTTCGGATTTCCGAAGAAAAGGTTTGGATCGACTCTTGGCCGCCTGCGCCAAGACAGATGTCCGTCAAGGCGATGTCCAACCGGAAGTCATTATCGTCGGAAAAGGTGAAGTTCCTTCGGAACTATGCCAACGCTGCGAAAAAAGCGGATGGTTGGTTCGCGCCGTGGGACCGCAGTTGGATGTCCGTCCGTTTTACACGACAAGCAGTGTTTTGGTTCATCCGGCCCGATCGGAGCCGGGCGGTTTGGTGTTGCTCGAAGCCATGTCGCAAGGACTCCCTGTTATTGCGACGGATGTGTGCGGCTATGCCCGCTTCGTCCGAGAGGCGAACGCCGGCTGGGTTCTCTCTGAAAATTCGGTCGAAGAGTCTTTGCCGAAGGTGCTTCAGGAAATCCTGTCGTCTCCCGCCATGTTGACGAAAAAAGGGGCTAAGGCACTCTCGTATGTACACGCCAAGGATTTCTTTAGTTCTCACCATCACATTGCGCAAACGTTGTTGCAGGGGCCTGTCGCATGAAATTGATTTTGAATAAGCCGTTTGACCAATGGGGGCGGCGGGCATTTGAAGAAGTGCGCTCCCTGCAGGGAACCGTTGCGCGTTCCTTGGAGACGAGAAAGACCCTTCGCTTTGAAATGGGAGGGGGCGCCTATTACGCCAAGTACCATAAGGGCGGAAGTGTCGGAGAGTTGCTGAAGAATCTTTTGAGTCTGCGAATGCCCGTGTTCAGTGCCAAGAACGAGTGGGAGACGATCGAACATCTGCACCGCCACGGGGTGGACACCATGACGGCCGTTGCCTACGGTTACCGTGGCGTAGCGCCCCTGTGGACGGAATCTTTTTTGATCACCGAAGAACTCAAGAACTGCATCAGCCTTGAAGACGTGTTTCTAAAGGGCGTTTGGAAGACGCTGACGATTGTCGAACGAAGGAATCTGGTTTGTCTGCTTGCCCAGACGGTGAAAAAGATGCACGAAGCGGGGGTAAACCATCGTGACTGCTACCTCTGTCACTTTCTCTGGAACCGTGAAGAGAACAAACTCTACATCATTGATCTGCATCGTTCCCAGATTCGGACAAGCGTTCCCCATCGGTGGCTTCTGAAGGACATCGCTTCTCTCTATTTTTCTGCGTTGTCGCTGAATGTCCCGTCCACCTATTTGTTGCGCTTTTCACGACTCTACGGTGAAGAGACCTTGAAGGATCTCCTGCCGTCGATTGCCAAAAAAGTGGACAAGATCAAACGTCACAACAAGAGCCTGAAGGAGAAGCGGGGTTTTCTCTGAGACTTTACTTCTCGGAGAGCAACTCAAGCAGGAACGCTTTCTCTTTCAGGGCCGAATGGTATTGCTCCGAATGCTTCTTCTTCTCGAAGTAGTGTTCGAAGTTGTCGGAGTGGTTGTTTTTGTTGAAAAAGGAGAAGCCGAAAAGTCTGAAGCTTGCACGATGCTTGTGCAAGGTGTAAATCAGACGCACCCCGCTCGAAGGAAGGGCTTGCAACCGATCGGCGAGTTCGACCACGTCCTCTCGCGGGATGAAGTACACGTTGCACAGTTGGGTTTTTCGTACCAGATCGATGAAGTCTTGGCTCACATAGTCAAAGAGCGGATTGTCCGTCAGAATGGTCGGGACGTTCACTCCTTGGAAGTTGTTGCAAATCATCGCGAGCCAAGAGCATTTGGTGCCGATATGCTCTTCGTATGAATTGATTTGGAACTTGTTGAAGCGAACGACGATGTCGGAGGCGTCGATGTTGTCTTTTTGTAGGAGGTTGCGGTTGCCTTCTTCAATGGGGGCGTTGCCCACTACGGCGATGGACATGCCTGTGTTTTCTTCAAACAGTCTTGTGACGGGGAAGTCCTTTTGACGGGACGTGATGATTTGATAGGCCTCCTGGCTCTTTCTCATGACATCCGTCACGGGAAAAAGCTCATGGGAGCAAACGTAGTCGTTGAGCCGCAAGAATTTATACAAAAGATCGCTTTTGTATAAAGTTTTGAGTTCGGACTGCTCGTCTTGGTTGAGGGAACCGTGTTTTCTCAGCTGGGAATCGAGACGAATGCCAAGGATCTTCCAGTATGATTTTTTCTGGAAAAACTTGAAGTAGAGGAGGGCAAGCTTGTTGTCGCAATACAGCTTGTCAAGTTTCTCCTCCTGGTTCGTGGCCCAAAGGATTTTGAAGTCTCTAGAGCTAACCATGGCATCAGCCTCGTTTTGTTGATGTTGATGGACATTCTACGTGAAGGTGAAAAGTGATCAGCGTACTTTCGATCTTTCGAGTGGGACTGGGACCTTCTTCGTCCCATACCGTCGGTCCCATGCGCGCCGGCTTGGATTTTGTGAAGCAACTCGCTAAGAAAGGGTTGCTACGTCGTGTGACCCGCGTTTCGGTTCACCTTATGGGAAGCCTCGCGGCGACAGGGAAGGGACACGGGACCGATTCCGCCTGTCAACTCGGATTGATGGGGCTGCCTCCGGAAACGACGACCCCGGATCAAGCGGAATCGTCCTTGAAGCAGGTAAAGGAAGATTTGAAATTGGTTCTGAACGGAGAGCTTTCGATCGCCTTCGACCCGGAACGGGACATTTCCTTTGCCGCTGATGAGGTCGCTTCCTTCCACACCAATGCCGTGGACTTTTCTGCATATGCCGGTGATGAACTTCTCTACAAGAGACGTTTTTACTCCATCGGCGGGGGCTTTGTGGTCGCGGGTCAGGAACAACATCCTGAATTGCCGGAGGTCGTGGAAAAGGACTCGAAATCTCCGCAGGGAGAGGTGCCCTACCCGTACAAGACGGCTCGGGATCTGATTGGATTTGCCAATACGACTCAACAGTCCATTGCGGACGTCGTGATGGCTAATGAGTCCGTCTTTCAGGCGAAAGAATTGGTTAATGAAAAATTGGATGCGATCTGGGGCGTGATGCATGCCTCACTCGAAAGAGGCTTGCTGCAAACGGAACCTCTCCCCGGTCCTCTGAATGTGGCTCGACGCGCCAAACGTCTTGCGGATGAATTGCGTCGTGCTACCGACAATGATCCTTTGGCCGTTTTGGATTGGGTGACGGCGTATGCGATGGCGGTGAGCGAAGAAAATGCCGCCGGCGGGCGTGTGGTGACGGCTCCCACGAATGGAGCGGCAGGGGTCATTCCCGCAGTCATTCAGTACTACCTGAATCATTTGCCCGATGCCGATCCGCTCAAAGTGCGGGAGTTCTTGTTGACGGCAGGTGCCGTCGGCATTCTTTACAAGGAAAACGCCTCCATTTCCGGCGCAGAAGTCGGTTGTCAGGGAGAGGTGGGTGTTGCCTGTTCCATGGCGGCTGCCGGATTAACTGCGGTCATGGGAGGAACAGTGGAGCAGGTAGAAAACGCCGCAGAAATCGCTATGGAGCACAACTTGGGCCTTACCTGCGACCCGGTTGCTGGGCAGGTGCAGATCCCCTGCATCGAGCGCAATGCAATTGCCGCGGTGAAGGCAATTAGTGCCGCACGCATGGCTCTTCGCGGAAATGGCTCGCACTATATCAGCTTGGATCAGGTGATTCGAACGATGTATGAAACGGGCAAGGACATGCAGAGCAAATACAAGGAAACGAGTCAGGGGGGGCTGGCCGTTTGCATTGTTGAGTGCTGAAACCCATTACGTCATCGAAAACAGCTTACAGGAAACACTTTTTCGTGGAACAAATATTAATCAACCTCACTCCTCGAGAAACCAGAGTGGCCGTTGTGGGAGATGGCGTTCTTCAGGATCTGTTCGTAGAACGTGTCTGCGCCAAGGGCTTGGTCGGAAATGTTTATCTCGGACGAGTGGTCCGGGTTCTGCCTGGTATGCAAAGCGCTTTCGTGGACATTGGGCTTGAGCGAACCGGCTTTTTGCATGTTGCGGACTTGTTTGAGGCGCATTCGGAAGACGGGGAAACCAAGCCGATCGAACATGTTCTGCATGAAGGTCAAGCATTGATGGTTCAGGTGGCCAAGGATCCGATCGGAACCAAAGGCGCTCGCCTCACCACTACCATTTCGCTTGCCGGGCGTAAGCTCGTCTATTTGCCGCGAGATCCTCACATCGGCGTTTCGCAGCGAATCGAAGACGAAGCGATGCGTGAGCATCTCAAAGAGTTGCTCACGAGTATTCGTCCGGAAACGGAAAAGGGTGGCTACATCATCCGTACCAGTGCGGAAGAAGGCGCCACAGCCGAAGAGTTCGAGCAGGATATGGCGTATCTCGGTCGACTCTGGAAGGAAATTCGCGCAAGCCGAGAAACGAAACCGGCTCCTTCGTTGTTGTATCAGGATCTGTCGCTTGCGCAACGCGTGCTTCGCGACATGGTTCATCAAACGACCGAAGCGATCGAGATCGACGACGAAAAGAGCTATGCGGAACTCGTTGAATTCGCCGAGCGTTTTGTCCCGGACGTGCGCGGTCATTTGAAGCTCTACAAAGGAGAGCGCCCTCTCTTTGAGCTGCACGGCATTGAAGAGGAAATTGCTCGTGCTCTGGAACGTCGTGTGGATCTGAAAAGCGGTGGGTATCTAGTCTTCGATCAGACGGAAGCCATGACGACCATTGACGTCAATACGGGACGTTTCGTCGGAAAACGAGACTTCAGCGATACGGTCTTCAAAACTAATTTGGAGGCGGCGCAAGTCATCGCACGGCAACTCCGTTTGCGCAATCTCGGCGGCATCATCATCATCGATTTCATCGACATGGCTTGCGATGAGCATCGTGAGGCGGTGTTGGCGGAACTTCGCCGTTCCATTGCCTCGGACCGTACCCGCATGACGGTGAGTGACTTCACTGAGCTCGGGCTTGTCGAAATGACGAGAAAGCGCACTCGTGAATCGCTGGCGCATGTCCTTTGTGAACCTTGTCCGGTCTGTGGCGGCCGTGGAGAACTCAAGACGGCCCGGACTGTCTGTTATGAGATCATGCGGGAGATCGTGCGTCTTTCGCGTCAGTATCAGGAAACCAAGGAATTCCGCATTGTGGCGAGTGAAGTGGTGATCGACATGTTGCTTGAAGAAGAATCCGCCGCATTGGAGCTTCTCCAAAACTGTGTGCAAAAACCGGTGCTCCTGGAAGTGGAATCGAGCTATCACCAGGAAGACTACGACGTCGTTCTGGCATAAAAGGAATAAAAATGATGGAAGAGGCAACGCATACCTTTTACTGGTATGACTTGGAAACGTTTGGACTGGACCGAAGACGCGATCGTCCGGCGCAGTTTGCGGGTTGTCGCACCGACGCAGATTTGAATTTTTTGGAGGGCGGTTCGGGCGAGACGTTGTATATGCGTCCGAGCGAAGACTATCTTCCCTCTCCCGAAAGTGTCTTGCTGACGGGGATTACGCCTCAGGAATGCCAGGAACGAGGACTCCCCGAGCATGACTTCGCCCGAGAGGTGTGGAGTCGCTTCAATGCTCCGGGCACCATCAGCATCGGATACAACACGCTGGGGTTCGACAATGAAGTTTGTCGTTTCCTCTTCTGGCGTAATTTCCAGGATCCCTATGCGCACCAGTGGATGAACGGTTGTGGCATTTGGGATCTGTATCCGGTGATCGTCGCGTACTGGGCGCTTCGTGGAGAGGGTGTCGTTTGGCCGGATTGGAAGGATGTAACGGTTCGACAACCGGAGGAAGAACGCAGTGGCGTTTGCTTCCGTTTGGAGGAACTCGCCAAGGCCAACGGAATCCTGCACGACCATGCACATGATGCTTTGAGCGATGTGTTGGCGACCGTGGGGTTGGCACGGCTTCTGAAGGAAAAAGCTCCGAAGTTTTGGCGTTGGGCTCTGGCAAACCGAACGAAGGCGAAAGTTATCGAAGCCCTGAGTCAGGGACCGGTTGTCAGCGTAAAGACGATTTTTGGCCAACAAAGGGGATATACGGCCATTGTCATGAAATTGGCGGTCAATCCTCGAAATTCAAACGAAGTGTGGGTGTGGGATCTCTCGGAAGATCCTTCCGATCTGCCGAAGTTGACGAAGGAGGATTGGGAACGTCTTCTTTTTGCAAAGAAAGACGCTCTGAAAGAAGGAGAAAAGCGTCTGCCGATCTATCGCATCAACGTCAGCTCCTGTCCTTTCGTCTGCTCCGATTTGCGCGTGCTCTCTGAGGAAAAGGCGCAGCTATACGGCATTGACAAGGAGCGGTGCCTGAGGAATGCAGAAATCCTGCGGGGCGTCCTTCCGAAGCTCGGCGGAGCGGTAACCGCTCAGTGTGAGCGTCATGAAGCCGTTCCGGTGGACGTGGATGTGGCCCTTTATCAAAAAGGTTTTGACGTTACACGGCACGATCGCACGCTCAAAGCGCAGCTGGGATCCGCATCGTCAAGAGATCTCGCGCAAGGAAACTTCTTTTTCGATGACGCGGACTTCAATGAACTGTTGTTCCGCAGTCGTGGGCGCAACGCACCCGAGGGTTTTAGCGGGGAAGAACGTTTGAGTTGGCGCAAGCATTGCGCGGAGACTTTGCGCGACGGAAAGGGCGGAGCCCGAACCATTTCCCAGTACTTTGACGAAATCGACCGACTACAGGAAGAACATCTAGACGATGAAACCGCTTGTGAGAAATTGGAACTCCTCTATGAGTGGGGTGAACGCCTAGGCGAGAACTTCTCGTCGTAATTGCGCCGCGCCGGCGCTAGACTTAGAACTACAGAATCCTCTCGAGAACCGAATGTGAGGCATTTATGCTCAAGACCTACGGTATTGTTTCCGGTCTCGCTCCCAAGGGGGCCGTGACTATGAAGTCCGCTCTTCTTTCTGCAGCTACGAACAAGGGGTTGCAAGTAGAAGTGGTGATGGACGACCGCATCCCGCCCATGGACGCTCCCGATTCCCGTACGGCATTGGCCGATCAAAAAATTACGGTGATGGACGCGGTATCGGCTTTGGCCGAAGAAGGCGTCGCCGCCGTGTTGGTGGCGGGGTTGAAGGCTCAAAGCTTCCTTCCGGAAGTGCAGACCGAGACGCAGGTTCCGGTTGTGTCCCTGTGGAACGCTGTCGCTGACTATGCGCAAATGAAGGGCGTCGCCAAGATCGGTGTTCTCGGTAGTCTAGACGAGGCCGAAAAGAAGAGTCTCGTTGCTGCCTTTACCGGCTTTGAACTCGTCTTCCCGTCCGACGAAATCGGATGTTGCGGTAACTCCGAAGAACGCGCAACGCATATCGTTCGCGTGGCGGAGGATCTGAAGACGCAAGGGGCTGAATTGCTGATGCCTTGGTGCGAACACGCCTTTGAGACGCTCGCGGTACTTGAAGAAAAGGGCTTCTCCGTCTGCAATCCTTACCTCTTGGTTGGGGATTATGTTGTGGAACATGAATGGAAGCGCTTGGACAAACCCTTCAAGGTCGGGATGATCGGAGGGTTGGGGCCTGCCGCCACCGTTGACCTCTACGATAAAATTACGCGTTTCACGCCCGCCAAGACTGACCAGGAACACATCAAGGTGGTGGTGGAACAGAACCCGCAGACGGCGGACCGTACCGCCTGCCTGTTGCATGGCGGCGATGATCCGACGTTGGCGCTCTACGACTGTGCGAAACGTCTTGAGAAGGACGGTTGTGACGTCTTGATCGTTCCTTGCAACACGGCTCATGCTTTTGTTCCTTTCTTGGAACGCCACATCAAGGTTCCCTTCATCAACATGCAACGCGTGACGATGGAGGAAATTCAGCGCAAGCTCGGAAAGGACGCTCGAATCGGTCTGCTCGCCACGAGCGGTACCATTCAGACTGGGATCTATGCCGAAAAGGCCAAGGCCATGGGCATGCCCATCTTTACGCCGGACGAAGAACACCAAGCCCGCGTAATGGCGGCAATTTACGGTCCTCAAGGCGCCAAGGCGGGTTATACGGACGGCGTGTGTCGTGAAGACCTCGTTTCCGCGGCGGAATATCTTGTCAAGACCTATGACTGCAACTGCTTGATTCTCGGTTGCACGGAGTTGCCTTTGATTCTGGACGAAGACGATCACTTCCCCGTTGCCGGGAAGACGGTCTGCGTAGTGGATCCGACGGCGGTGTTGGCTAGAAAGGTTGTTGATGTGGCGATGCAAAATCGAAAGAGGGAGGGAGGTCGTGACTAAGGAGGTGGTAACGTCTGAGTTCTATGAACTTCAACAAAGAATTAGAGAGGTAAACGAGAATTTTGGTGATTTGAATTTTTTTAAAAAAACTCTTTATTGGTTTCCTTATAGGAAAAAGGATACCTTATATCACTTAAAGCCTTATCTCTCTCGCAGTAATTTTGAATTTTTGTCGGAGGCTTATTTTGGGTGGGGGCTTAACCCAAGAACGCTCTCGCAAATGAAAAAAGCCATTATAAGAAAAAAACCTTTTTTCTTTGTTGAGGATGGATTTATTCGGAGTCTGTATCATGGTGGTGCTGCTCCGAGATTTTGCTACGGGCGGGCTCTGACGATTGATACGAAGGCGCCTTACTATTGCGGTGATTTAGAGACGGATTTGGAAAATAAAATTTCCAATACAACAGAAGACTCATATGATTTTTCGGATGTCTCTAACATAATAAAGAAAATCGTTGATACTCAATTATCCAAATACAACCACCAGCCTCTTGCGCTCGATTTGCCAAGGAACGGTAATAAAACTATATTGGTTGTAGGTCAGAATTATGGAGATAAGTCCCTCCAATTTGGTGGAGTGGGGGATGATGTTTTTGATAGGATGTTGGGGGATGCTCTTAGCACGGGAGCGAATGTATATTACAAAGTTCATCCCGATGTTATTGATAAGAACAGTGAGAGTAGAAGGGATCCTAGAATCAATTTCCTACGAGAGGGATGTAATCCCATTTCTTTGCTGAAACAGGTCGATCAAGTGTATGTTGCAACGAGCCAGATGGGGTTTGAGGCATTGTTATTAGGTAAGCCTGTGAAAGTATATGGGAAGCCTTTTTATGCGGGTTGGGGGTTAACAGAGGATGTATTAAATTTCCCAAGAAGGCAAAAGGTGAAAAAAGTGGAGGATATTTTTTACGCTACTTATATTTCGTATACATATTATCTTGATCTGGAAAATAATGATTACACAACATTGCCGGGATTGATGGACACCTTGTTGAATCAGAGAAAAGAATGTTTGGGGTATTGATATGCACGTAAAAAATGTCGTTCCATCCCGTGTAACGTTCATCGGTTTGGGAACTATGGGATTCCCTATGGCGGGTCATCTTCAGGCTGCAGGGCATGAAGTAACTGTCTTCAATCGAACGAAAGCAAAGACAGAGCGTTGGATTGAGTTGTTTCACGGAGAATTTGCCCAAACACCTCGTGAGGCCGGTGAACGGGCTTCTTTTATTTTCCTTTGCGTGGGCAACGACGACGATGTTCGTTCCGTTGTATACGGGGAGAACGGTGTGTTGGTGGGAATGGCGCCGGGCAGTATCTTGGTCGATCACACGACGACCAGTGCGTTGTTGGCGCGCGAGATCTCGGAGAGGTGTGCAGAAAAGGGCGTTTCGTTTGTGGACGCACCTGTCACCGGCGGTGAATCAGGTGCTCAGCAGGGCACATTGTCAGTGCTTTGCGGCGGGGATGAACTGACTGTCAATCTCATTCGTCCGATCGTTTCTGCCTACGCATCTTCCATCACTCGAATCGGACCGGTTGGACACGGTCAATTGGCCAAGATGGTTAATCAAATTTGCATCGCCGGCTGCGTGCAAGGATTGGCCGAGGCCTTGGCTTTTGGGCAGCGTTCTGGTATCAACATGGAGAAAGTTCTTGCCGCCATCGGTTCAGGTGCCGCCTCTTCGTGGCAGATGAACAACCGCGGCATGACGATGCTGGAGGGCAAGTTTGATTTCGGATTTGCGGTTGATTGGATGCGCAAAGACCTCGGGATCGTTATTGATGAAGCGTCTAGGAACGGCGCGGATCTTCCTGTGACGAAAACGGTTGACGGCTTCTACAAAGAAGTCCAAAAGATGGGGGGTGGGCGCTTGGATACCTCAAGTCTCATTCTCCGTTTGTTAAAATAAGCCCCCATCAATCTTCCTTTCGATTCGCCCTCGCGGCACAAGATTTGGTTGCAGGGTAGCGGGCGTCCCACAAGACGCCACCCTTCCACCAAGGAAACTCGACCATGAACAACAAAGAAGACCTCAAAACCCCTGCAACGAATTTCATTCGAAACATCATTGAGGAGGACTTGGCCAAGGGAGCCAATCTTCCCCGTTACTGGTGCGGTCATCCGGCTCCGTACTCCGAACAGTTGGAAAAGGGAGAGCCCGATCACGTCAAGATCCGCACTCGTTTCCCTCCGGAACCGAACGGCTATCTGCACATCGGTCACGCCAAGAGCATCTGCTTGAATTTCGGCCTGGCCCGCGACTACGGCGGCTATTGCCACATGCGCTTTGACGATACCAATCCGGTGAAAGAAGATCAGGAGTACGTCGACGGCATTCTCGACAGCGTCCGTTGGTTGGGCTTTGACTGGGTGCACGAAAAAGAATCGAACCTCTACTTCGCGAGCTCGTATTTTGAATACATGTACGAGTTTGCCGAGCATTTGGTGAAGACTGGTTACGCCTACGTGGACGAGCAGACGGCCGAAGAAATGAAGGCCAATCGCGGGACGTTGCACGAACCCGGCCGCAATTCGCCCTATCGCGATCGTTCCGTGGAAGAAAATCTGCGTCTCTTCCGCGAAATGCGTGACGGGAAGCACCCCGAAGGCAGCATGGTACTTCGTGCCAAGATCGACATGGCGAGTCCCAACATCAACTTGCGCGATCCGGCCATCTACCGCATTCGCTTTGCAGAACATCATGCGACCGGCAACAAGTGGTGCATCTATCCGATGTACACCTTTGCGCATCCGATTGAAGACTCGCTGGAAAACATTACCCACTCGATCTGCACGCTCGAATTTGAAGATCAGCGTGCCTTCTACGATTGGGCGTTGGAGCGCATCGTTCCGGTTCTGCGCACGCCTCAGTTTGAGGAGGCAAAAGAAATCATCGCCTCCATGGCGAGCGGCGGCGACAACCGTGCCATGGCTTTTGTCTGCGCAGCCAAGGCGGCGGAACAGAAGTTGGGACACTCCATTCCGGAAGAACGAGTTCGTGAAATTTTCGCGAAGTGGGAGTCGATTCCCGATTCCATCGAAGACCATGGGGTGACCGCCTTCTTCGCGCTGTTGAAGGAATATCCGGAAAACTTCACGCCACTCCTTCAGGCGGCGCTCGAAGTGGTTCGTCCGAATTTCTTCCTGCTCTCCCATCAGTACGAATTCAACCGCTTGAATCTCACGTACGTGGTGGTGAGCAAGCGCAAGCTCATCCAACTCGTGACGGAAGGTTACGTGGACGGTTGGGACGATCCCCGCATGCCGACCATCGTCGGTCTGCGTCGCCGCGGCTTCACGCCTGAAAGTCTGCAGCACTTTGCCGAACGTTGCGGCGTCTCCCGCGTGGCGGGCGGTTGGATCGATTATTCGGTTCTGGAAGCTTCGCTTCGCGAAGACCTGGAAGATCGGGCGGAACGACGCATTGCCGTACTTCATCCGCTCAAGCTCATCATCGACAACTATCCGGAAGACGCTTCCGAAATGTTGGTAGCCAACAACCATCCGCAAAAGCCCGAGATGGGAACCCGTGAGATCTCTTTCTCGCGCGAACTCTGGATTGAGCGGGAAGACTTCGCGGAAGTGCCGCCCAAGGGCTATCGCCGTCTTACGATCCCTGCCGACGGTTCGCCCGCCAAGCCAGTTCGCCTCCGTTACGGCTATGTGATTGTGCCGACCTCCGTCGAAAAGAACGAAGTGGGTGAAATCGTGGCCGTTCATGCGAATTATCTGCCCGAAACCAAGTCGGGTACAGAAGGTTCTATGACGGTGAAGACGAAGGCTGCGATTCATTGGCTGGATGCAAAGACGGCCGTTCCCGCGGAAATCCGCGTGTACGATCGTCTGTTCCGCGTGCCGAATCCTGATTCGGGCGAAGGAAGCTTCTTGGACAACCTCACGCCCAACTCCAAGCAGGTGTTGAGTAGCTTTGTCGAACCTTCTCTGGCGACCGTCGAGAGGGACGCAAAGTTCCAGTTCGAGCGCAATGGGTACTTCGTTGCCGACCGTGTCGATCATGAACCCGGCAAGCCTGTCTTCAACCTGGCGGTTGGCTTGAAGGATTCTTGGGGTAAGTAAACGAAAAGGAGAAGGTGGGGCGATTGCCCTTAAGGAAAGCAGTCGCCCGCCTCCTGAACCTTGCAGAAAGGGAGTACCTCCTTTGAAGGAGCTGTCTTGAGCGGCTTAGAGGTTTTCCTGTGGTATGATCCTTTCCAAGGCGGGTAACCCTCTGCGGGGTGATCCGTTGAAAAAATCCGTTCTTCAGACAGTCGGCAGAACTGTGTTGATGTCGACTGTGTCGAAGAGTTGGATGAGGTGGGCATCGTTTCAAAGATATGGAAATGTTTGGAATGGGACCGCCTCCTGCACAAAAATGAAGTTCCCTACGTCAAGGAAGAAATCATCATGAAGAAGTTGATCGTTCTCGCTGCCGCCGCTCTTATGGCCGCCGGCGCTCAGGCCGCTTATAAGGACGGTTCCTACACCGGTGAAGGCAAGGGCCGCGAATCCCAGATTCAGGTCCAGGTGGACGTCAAGGGTGGCAAGGTTGCTGCCGTCAAGGTTCTGAAGCACGGTGAAACCGAAATGATCTTCGCCGCCGCTGCCGAAACGCTCTGCCCCGCCATCGTTGAAAAGAACGGTGTGGACGGTGTTGAAAGCGTTGCCGGCGCCACGCTCTCGAGCGATGGCATCAAGGCTGCCGTGAAGGATGCCCTGTCTAAGGCCCAGTAATGATTTCGTTCGGACGCTCGTAACGGGCATCCGTTGACGAATGAGAGAAAGAGGGATTGACACGTTTGGTGCCGTCCCTCTTTTCTTACGTATGAATGTCATACGTAAGAAAAGAGGAGTTAAGGAGATTATGAAGAGACAAGGATATTGGGCCGTTTCCGTGATGGCTTTCTTACTTGCCTGCGGTGGGGTGAGCACGGTTCAGGCAACCGACACGAAGGCGGTTCAGGCTCAGATGCAAAAGGAAGAATACGAGTTGCCGTGGATGAGTCTTCACATGGGAACCATCATTTCCGGCAAGGTGTTCGGTTCGAGCGAAGAGGAAGTCCTGAAGCTTCGTCAGATGGTCGAAGACGAAATCGTTCGCTATGAGGACATGATGTCGGTGCACAAGAAGACCGCTCTGAACGAAGTGAACGATCGCTCCGGTGAATGGGTTATGGTTCCGGAAGAAGTCGCCGAGATGACGCTCGAAGCACTGGAGGTGGCCAAGGACTCAAATCAGGCTTTCGAACCAACGATCGGTCCTGTCGTCAATTTGTGGAAGATCGGTTTCGGTGGAGACACCGTTCCTTCCGACGAGGCGATTCAAAAGGCCGTCCGGTCGGTCGACTATCGAAAGGTCGAAGTCCGCGAAACGTCGAACGGTTGGCAAGTTCGTGTGGCACCCGGACAGAACCTCGATATGGGCGGGATTGCCAAGGGTTACATCGGTCAGAAGTTGGCCGAGCTCCTTCGCAACCAAGGTGCCGCACACGCGCTATTGGATTTGGGTGGAAACGTCGTTACACTCGGCGGGAAGTCTGAGGATCGTCCCTGGCGAGTCGGTTTGCAGCGTCCGGATCAGGCGCGCAACACCTATTTTGCCGTTGTCAACGCCAAAGACGTGAGCGTGATTACGTCGGGCGCCTATGAACGTTATTTTGAAAAGGATGGCAAGCGTTACGGTCACATTTTGAGTGCCAGGACGGGGCGTCCCGTTTTGACGGACATTGCCTCCGTCTCTATCGTTGACGCCAACGGTGCCAAAGCGGATGCGTGGTGTACCGCACTCTTTGCCATGGGCTGGGACGCCGCGACAGCGTATCTGTCGTCTCACAAAGATATCCGTGCCGTACTGATGCATTCGGATTTGAAGCGGGTGTTTGCCAGTGAAGCCCTTCGGCCCATCCTGACCGTGACGGATAAAACGCTCTCCGTAACCTATCGTTGATTTCGTTTTCTTTTCTCTGCATTCGTTGTCATGGCCAATCCCCGCTTTGTCCACCTTCGTTTCCATTCCGAGTACTCCATCATCGACGGGATGGTGCGCATCGATCCGATCATTGAAAAGGTACTCGAGCATGGTGGTGTGGCGCTCGGGATCGCCGACATCATGAACCTATTTGGCGGCGTTCGCTTCTACACGCACGCCATGAAGGCCGGTCTGAAGCCCATCATCGGTTGCGACATTCGCCTGCACAATCCCGCCATGCCAGACGAACCGGATCGTCTGACGGTGTACTGCATGCACAGAGAGGGCTACCGCCATCTGTGCGAACTTCTTACGCGTGCGTATCTCACGAAGGAAGACCGTCTGCGCGGACAGATCAAGCTCGAGTGGTTCGAAGGAAAGCAGGGGGAAGGCCTCATTGCCTTGACGGGCGGCCCCGAAGGGGCGCTCGCGCGTCACTATGCCCATGAACTCCCGTCTCTGGCGGTGACCGAGCTGCGGCGCTACAAGGAGATTTTTGGGGATCGTCTGTATGTGGAATTGCAACGTGCGGGGCGCCCCGGAGACGAGGCGCTCGTGCATGAGCTTGTCAACCTCGCCATCGAAGTGGACGTACCCGTGGTCGCTACGCACCCGGTGCAGTTTTTGATGCCGGAAGACTACGAGTCCCACGCCATTCGTTGCTGTATTTCAGAGGGCTATACGCTCAACGACCCTCGCCGCAATCAGACCTTTACGGAAGAGATGTACCTCAAGACCGAGGAGGAGATGTGTCGCATTTTCGCCGACATTCCCTCGGCCTTGGAAAACTCGGTGCAGATCGCCATGCGCTGCAATCTCGACGGCGTTCTCTCGAAGCCTCAGTTGCCGCTCTTCCCGACGCCCGACGGCATGTCCCTGGACGACTACATCGACTTTCTCGCAAAACAAGGTCTGCAAAAGCGTCTGGACTTTCTCTATCCCGACAAATACGAACAGGCGGAAGTCCGAAAAGAGTACGACGAGCGCCTGGAGTACGAACTCGGCATCATCAAGAAGATGGAGTTTCCGGGATACTTCCTCATCGTTCAGGACTTCATCAACTGGTCAAAGCGAAACGACATTCCCGTGGGACCGGGGCGCGGCTCGGGTGCTGGTTCGCTCGTTGCCTACGCACTCGGGATTACCGACCTGGATCCCCTGGAGTTCGATCTTCTTTTTGAACGTTTTCTGAACCCGGAACGCGTGTCGATGCCTGACTTCGACGTCGACTTCTGTCAGTACAACCGCGACCGCGTGATTGAGTACGTGAAGGCGACTTATGGCGTCGACGCCGTGAGTCAGATCGCAACCTTCGGTACGCTCGGTGCCAAGGCGGTTGTGCGCGACGTCGCGCGTGCTCTCTCTATTCCCTACGGGAAGGCGGACAATCTCGCGAAACTCATTCCGCAGCAACCGGGAAAAAGCATCACGCTCAAAGAGGCGCTCGAAACCATTCCCGAATTCAAGGAAGCCGTTGAGAAGGAAGAGGACTATCAGGAACTCATTCGTCTCGCCATGCCGCTGGAAGGCATGACGAGAAACCTCGGCATGCACGCGGGCGGCGTGCTGATCGCCCCTGGGAAACTTACGGACTTCTGCCCTCTCTACAACTCGGACGGCAAGCCTGAAAACACGGTCAGTCAGTATGACAAAAAGGACGTCGAAAACGTCGGCCTCGTGAAGTTCGACTTCTTGGGTCTTACAACGCTTTCGATTTTGAAGAAGGCTGTGGAGTACATCAAGAAGCTTCATCCGGATCTGCCCTTTGAACTTGCCCGCATTCCGATCAAGGACGAAGAAACCTATCAGCTGTTCCAGGACGCCAACACGGCGGCCGTCTTCCAGTTCGAATCGGAAGGGATGCGAACCCTTCTGAAGCAGGCGCGTCCGGACCGTCTGGAAGACTTGGTGGCCTTGAATGCCTTGTATCGCCCAGGCCCGATGGATCTGATTCCTTCCTTCATCAACCGTAAGTTCGGTCGGGAAAAGGTGAACTATCCCGACAAGCGCATGGAGGAGGTGCTCGAAGAAACATACGGCATCATGGTCTATCAGGAACAGGTGATGCGTGTGGCGCAGGTAATCGGCGGTTATACGCTGGGCGGCGCCGACCTGCTTCGTCGAGCCATGGGGAAGAAGAACGTCGAGGAAATGAAGCGTCAGCGCGACGTCTTCATCAAGGGCGCGGGCGAACGAGGCGTGACGCCTGAAACCGCGACCGAAATCTTCGACTTGATGGAAAAGTTTGCGGGCTACGGTTTCAACAAATCGCACGCCGCAGCCTACTCCTATGTAGCCTATCAGACGGCCTACCTAAAGGTACATCACACGGCGGCCTTCATGGCGGCCAACCTTTGCATGGTGATGGACCAGAACGACAAGGTGTGCGCCCTGATCGAAGACGCCAAGGAAAACGGCGTCGCCTTCCTGGCGCCGGACGTGAACGAAAGCGACTGGTTCTTCACGGTGCCGGACGAAGGGCACATTCGCTACGGTCTCGGGGCCGTGAAGGGCGTAGGTGAACAGGTTGTGGAGGAAATCATGCGGGTCCGAAAGGAAAAGGGGCCCTTCAAGGATCTCTTTGACTTCACGGCTCGCGTAAAGGGCATGTCCGCCCGCGTACTTGAAAACCTCATTAAGGCGGGGAGCTTTGATTCGCTCGACGAAGACCGAGGCAAACTTTTCGGGAACATTCAGCACGCCTTGAATCTGGGACGTGCCGAGCAGGAAAACGACACGCAGGACAGCCTCTTCGGCGACATGGAGGAAGAGGTGGAACGCCAGGTTCAGTGGGTGGATGCTCCCTCTTGGAGCGATCGCGAGCGCCTGGTGAATGAAAAGAAGATGCTCGGCTTCTGCTTTACGGGACACCTCTTTGACGTGTACGAACGCGAAGCCCGACACTTCACGACCACCACGCTCAACCAACTCAAGGCTGGCCGCGAGAAAGTTCGTCTCTGCGGCGTTGTGACGGGCCTGCGTGCGATTCAAGGGAAGCGAGGCCGCATGGCCGCCATCACCATTACCGACAAAACGGCGGTGATGGACGTGGTGGTCTACAGCGAAATCTGGGACCGCATCCGCGGTTCCTTTGACGTGGACGATCTCGTCTGCGTGACGGGACGCGTGCGCTACGACGAATTCTCAAAGCGTCTCGGCGTCACTGCGGACGAAGTGTGGAACCTCATGGAACTGCGTCGCCGGGTGGCGCAGTACCTGGAGGTGGAGGTCACGAAGGATAATCTCCCCGCACTCGAAGAACTCAAGGACGTGTCGGACGATCTTCGCATCTACCAACGAGTTCCCGTTCGTTTCAAAATCACCTCCGACGGTAAGTCGGAAGGGGCGCTCTACGCAACCATGAAGGTTTCGAATGAGTGGGTGGATGCACTACGAATTGCAGGATACCACCCTCGTTTTGTGTACTGAGATCGTTGGAGTCGTAAAGTTATCTCCCTTTCAGGCTAGCGAGAAGTGAGTATATACGGAAGCGAAGATACTCTTTTGGGGAAATGAGGCTGAGGGCATAGCCTTCCTTTAAGAGGGGAGATAGCTTTCTGGCGAGTTCTTTGCTTAGAAGGTCGCTGTTATTCTTGAGTTTTGTGGCAATAGCACACGCGTTAAGTATTAATGCGTAATGAGAGATTTGTTCGGAGAATCTTAGAGTGTTGATTCTGGAAGTGATTAGTTTTCGGGAAAAAGCTTTCGCTCTGGAGAGACTGTTGGGTCTGTAACGGTACAGATATAGAGCCTTGGGAATATAGGTGATTTTGGATGCCTTGGTTGCAACTTCCATACAAAAGACCTCATCTTCAGAGAGAGTTTTTTCTTTATAGAAGCGCAGGCCTCGTATGGTTTCAGCGTTAAAGAGCCTCAAGCAAGAATATCCTCCGCTACCGTGAACTTTTTTCCAATTTCCAAGGGAGAAAATTTGTTCAACGAAAGATTCAGAGTTAAAAGAACAATAATTCGCGTACCTCTCGTTACTTATTTGGGCAAAGTTGATTCGTCGAAAGCAACAACCTGCGACATCAGCGTGCTCGGAAATAGATGCAAACACGAGTTCCTCGATCATGTCGGGAGAAATTACGTCGTCACTGTCACAAAATGAGATATAATCGTAAGATTGTCTCCTCTCAATTTCGTTAAGAGCAGTATTGCGGGCAGCGGAAAGTCCTCCGTTGTTTTCGCGTTTGAGGACTACCACTCGGGAATCTTTTTCCTGATAACGATAGAGAATTTCTAGGGAAGAGTCCGTGGAGGCGTCATCGACGGCGAAAACATCAAAGTTGACATACGTTTGTGAGAGTATGGAATCCATGCACTCAGAAAGGAACTCTTCCATATTGTAAACAGGTACAACAATGGCTACTTTTTTCTGGTGTTGTTCCATAGTGAGGCCTAATGTATAGTTGAGCTGAGAAATTGAGAGAGACATAACCGCCAGTTGTGGGTATGAAACAGTTGAGATTCTGTTGCTGGTAATGCTATCAGATTTCAGGTGGGTCTAGATTTAGAGGTCTCTGTCCGGAGTATTTTCAATTCATTTGTTTTCGCTCGGAACTTTCTGGATACTCGGCAATGACAATCTTGTAAGGGACTGTCTGAAGGATAATGAACAATTCAAAAAAAATAAAGACCGCTCTGAAGTAGGGAGCTCCAGAGCGGTTAGTTTTTCGAATGAAAACCGTTCCGATTTAGAAGGATTGATTCATATTACTTGGCGTTGCGTTCGGCAATGATGCCTTCCCAACGGGTCACCTGCTTGCGAACCTGTTCGGGCGCCGTGCCTCCGAGGTGGTTGCGGGCCTTGACGGAACCTTCAAGCTTGAGAACTTCGTAGACGTCTTCGCCGATTTCCTTCGAGAAGCTCTGAAGGACGTCGAGAGGAAGCTCTTCGAGACCGCAGTTGCGGTTGGCGGCTTCGCGCACCGTCTGACCGACGATGTCGTGGGCCGTGCGGAAGGGAACGCCGTGACGAACGAGATAGTCGGCAAGGTCGGTCGCGGTGGGGAAGCCCGCCTGGCAGGCCTGGAGCATCATGTCGGCGCGCGGTTCAACGCCGGCCATCATGTCGCAGAAGGCGCGAAGCGTATCCTTCACCGTGTCGATCGTATCGAAGACCGGTTCCTTGTCTTCCTGGAAGTCCTTGTTGTAGGCAAGGGGCGTGCCCTTCATGAGCGTGAGCATCGCAATGAGGTCGCCGTAGACGCGGCCCGACTTGCCGCGGGCGGTTTCCGGAACGTCCGGGTTCTTCTTCTGCGGCATGATGGAACTCCCCGTCGTGAAGCGGTCGGGAAGCTTGATGAAGGAGAAGCGCTGGCTCATCCAGGTGACGAGTTCTTCCGAAAGACGCGAGATGTGCATCATCAGAACCGACGAGGCGGCGCAGAATTCGATCGCGAAGTCGCGGTCGGAAACGGCGTCGAGCGAATTCTGAGCGACGGCTTCAAAACCGAGGAGCTCGGCCGTGTATTCGCGGTCGATCGGATAGGTGGTGCCGGCGAGAGCGGCGGCGCCCAGAGGGCTGCGGTTGACGCGGCGGCGCACGTCGAGGAAGCGTTCGCGGTCACGTTCGAACATTTCGACGTAGGCGAGCATGTGGTGACCGAAGGTCACGGGCTGAGCGACCTGCATGTGGGTGAAGCCCGGCATGATGATGTCGCTACCGCGCTTGGCTTGCGCAACGAGCACTTCCTGGAGGTGCTCGATGCGGGAAACGATCGTGTCGATTTCGCCGCGCAGATAGAGGCGGATGTCGGTCGCGACCTGGTCGTTGCGCGAGCGGCCGGTGTGCAGGCGCTTGCCGGCGTCGCCGATCAGGGCCGTAAGGCGCGCTTCGATGTTGAGGTGCACGTCTTCAAGTTCAAGCTGCCACTCAAAGACGCCCTTTTCGATTTCTTCCTTGATCTGCGCCATGCCGCGGCGGATGTCTTCGAGATCCTTTTCGGAAATCACGCCGATTTTTTGGAGCATTGCGGCGTGGGCGAGCGAACCCTGAATGTCTGCGAAGGCCATGCGCTTGTCAAAATCCACGCTGGCGGTGTAGCGGAGAACGAAAGCGTCGACGGGTTCCGAGAAGCGGCCGGACCAGGCCTTCTTCTTGGCGTGCAACGGGTCGTTCGAGAAATCTTCTTCAAAGCTCATAGCGGTTCCTTTTGTTTGGGGGAGGGATGACTTGAGTCGCGCGTTATTGTATCGGAACGCCTGCGTCGGAGCGAAGAATTTCCACAAAGCGGACTATTCGGCAACCCCGAATGTTTGCAAAACGTTTCAAAATGCAACCTCTCGCGAGCGACTTGGGTACCATGCCTATAATGCACCCTTTCGGGGTGTAGCGCAGTCTGGTAGCGCGCCTGCTTTGGGAGCAGGATGTCGGGAGTTCGAATCTCTTCACCCCGACCACTTGCTTGACAGAAGCATCTCTGCCCGTAGCTCAGTTGGATAGAGCATCGGCCTTCTAAGCCGAGGGTCGCTGGTTCGAATCCTGCCGGGCAGGCCAAGCGAGACGGGAACAAAAAATTTGATGGTGGGTGTAGCTCAGTTGGTAGAGTCCCGGATTGTGATTCCGGTTGTCGTGGGTTCGAGTCCCATTTCGCACCCCACCATACAAAAAGCTCGCGTTGCTCTTCAACGGCAACGCGAGCTTTTTCCTATTTCAACGATTCAACGTGCCATCAAACCTTGGCATAGAGCTTCGTGAAGGAAGCGTACTGCGAGGTCGCCGCTTCATCCGCGGGCACATAAAAAGCCGTGCCGACTTCCAATCCGAGAATGTCGCTCACGGCGAAATAACGAAGCTTCGGGCAGACGCCGGAATTCGAGCCGCCTTCGGTCTGGTAGGCGAGCATCTTGAGTTCGTTGGTCGTCGTCATGCCGATGGCATAGGGCGAAACAACGCGGTCGAATCCGTGATAGCCGAAGTTGAGCGTGCGGTGACCTTCAATGGCCTCCACGATCGTGTCCACCGTAGTCATGATCTTTGACTCCTCTAAAGACGCCGCGAAGAAAGAATCGTTCGCGACGGGTTTTGGTTGTTGGTTCATTTTCCATTATGGCAAGACGAAGGCGAATGCGGCCGACGCGTTCGAAAAAGCCCGCTTTTTGCCAAAACTTTCTCCTTTGGGGATTGCTCTGGATCATGAAAAGACCCTCCCCATCGGATGACGGAGAGGGTCAATGAAGAGATTTCGTCTAGTCCCCGAACGGGGAGAACCGACGCTTAGGCTTCAGGAAGTCGCGAGAGCTGTTCGCGCACCTTGGCGAGAAGATCCGTGAAGTCGGCGAGACGCTTCTTTTCCTGATCCACCACGGCCTGCGGGGCGCGGGATACGAAACGTTCGTTGGCGAGCTTCGCTTCGCACTTCTTGATTTCGCCTTCGACGCGGTCGACTTCCTTCGTCAGACGAAGGCGCTCGGCGGCGACGTCGATTTCGACCTTAAGCATGAGCTTGAAGTCGCCCACGATCGCAACGGGCGCGATCGAACCCTTCGCCGCAGCGGAGAGGTCGCCGACGTGTTCAACGGCTTCCAGGCGAGCGAGCGCCTGCAGATAAGGCGTAGCTTCGGCAGCCCTCGCGGCGTCGCCTTCGATCAGAAGCGGAACGCGAACGGAGGGCGAGAGCTTCATCTCGCCGCGCAGATTGCGCACCGCGTCGATCATGTCCTTGACGAGCTTCATCTTCCCTTCGGCGGCTTCGCAGACGTTGTCCGTCGCCTTCGGATAGGCCTGAATCATGACGGAGGTTTCTTCGTCGGCCGTGCGCGTGCCGGCGACCACAGAAACCTTCTGCCAGAGTTCTTCCGTGATGAAGGGGATGATCGGGTGGGCAAGACGCAACACCGTTTCGAGAACCGTCACGAGGGTGTGGCGGGTCGCACGGCAGGCGGCCTCATCACCCTTCAGCTGCACCTTGGCGAGTTCCAGGTACCAGTCGCAGTATTCGTTCCAGACGAAGGAATAAATGGCGTTCGCAGCATTGTCGAGACGATAGTCGGCGAAGGCTTCGCGAACCGTACGGATCGTGCGGTCGAGTTCGCCCAGAATCCAGCGGTCGACAAAGGAGAAGCTCATCTGGCTCGAGGCGGTTTCACCCACGCCGCAGTCCTTGTCTTCGACGTTCATCAACACGAAGCGCGTGGCGTTCCAGAGCTTGTTGCAGAAGTTGCGGTAGCCTTCGGCGCGCTTGAGGTCGAAGTTCACGTTGCGGCCAAGCGTGGCGTAGGCCGCCATCGTAAAGCGCAGCGCGTCCGCTCCGTGTGCGGCGATGCCGTTGGGGTAGTGTTCGCGAAGCTTCTTCTCGACGTACGGAGCCTTTTCCGGCTGACGAAGGCCCATCGTGTTCTTCTTGATGAGGTTTTCGAGGTCGATCCCCTGAATGATGTCGAGCGGGTCGAGGGTGTTGCCCTCGCTCTTGGACATCTTCTTCCCTTCGGCGTCGCGCACGAGACCGTGGATGTAGACGTTCTTGAAGGGAACGCGTCCCGTGAAGTGGCGCGTCATCATCACCATGCGGGCGACCCAGAAGAAGATGATGTCGTAGCCCGTCACGAGCACGGTGCTCGGCAGGTACAGGTCGTACATGTCCTTTTCGACGCCTTCGGGATTGGGCCAGCCAAGGGTCGAGAAGGGAACCATGGCGGAGGAATACCAGGTGTCGAGCACGTCTTCGTCGCGCGTAAGCTTCACGCCGGCACCCGCCTTCTGCTGGGCTTCGGCTTCGTTATGCGCCACGTAGACATTGCCTGCTTCGTCGTACCAGGCCGGAATCTGATGGCCCCACCAGAGCTGACGCGAAATGCACCAGTCCTGAATGTTTTCAAGCCACTGGCGATAAACGCCCTGCCACTCTTTCGGGAAGATGTTGACTTCACCCGATTCGACGGCTTCGAGACCCACTTCGGCGATGGACTTGCCCGGATAGAGCGTGCCTTTGGGCGCGGGCTTGCTCATCGCCATGAACCACTGGTCCGAGAGCATCGGTTCGACCACTTCGCCGGTGCGCGTGACGATCGGCACCATGTGCTTGTGCTTCTTGATCCCGACGAGAAGACCCTGAGCCTTTAGATCGGCGAGCGCCGCTTCGCGGCATTCGTAGCGGTCCATGCCGCGGTACTTTTCGGGAACGTTGTCATTCATGCGGGCGATCTTCGTGAGAACGTTCAGCATGGCGAGGTTGTGGCGACGGCCGACTTCAAAGTCGTTGAAGTCGTGCGCCGGCGTGATCTTCACGCAGCCCGAGCCGAATTCGCGGTCGACGTATTCGTCGGCGATCACGGGAATTTCACGGTCGGTGAGCGGAAGCTTCAGCGTCTTTCCGATCAGGTGTTGGTAGCGTTCGTCTTCCGGATGAACGGCGACGGCTTGGTCGCCGAAGAGCGTTTCCGGACGCGTCGTCGCCACGACGACGCCTTCGGAGCCGTCGGCGCCGGGGTAGCGGATTTCCCAGAGGAAACCTTCCTCTTCCTTGTTTTCCACTTCCAGATCCGACACGGCCGACTGGAGTTTGCAGTCCCAGTTCACGAGACGAGTGCCGCGGTAGATGAGACCTTCTTCGTAGAGCTGCACGAAGGTGTCGACGACGACCTTGGAGAGCTTTTCATTCATCGTGAAGTAGGTGTTCTCCCAGTCGACGCTGTCGCCCAAGCGACGCATCTGCGAGAGAATGGTGCCGCCCGAGAACTTCTGCCACTCCCAGATCTTCTCGAGGAAGGCTTCACGACCGATGTCGCGCTTGTCGATGCCCTGCGCTTCGAGCTTGCGTTCCACCACGATCTGCGTCGCGATGCCCGCATGGTCGGTGCCGGGAATCCACACGGTGCTGTAGCCGTCCATGCGGTGAAAACGCGTAAGCGTGTCCATCACCGTCTGATTGAAGGCGTGTCCCATGTGAAGAATCCCCGTGATGTTGGGCGGGGGAAGTTGGATGGCAAAGCCCGGCTTCGACGTGTCGGTGCCGGCGCGGAAATACCCGCGCTCTTCCCAAATCGGGTACCAACGCGCTTCGATGTCGGCGGGCTCGAAGCTCTTGGTGAGTTCTTGATCTTTGGACTGCGTCATGATCGGAAGATTGAGTAGGTAATGTTTGGAAATGAGAACGGCACGCCCCGCGAACAAGTGGGCGTGCCGTGGGTTTTCGTATTTTCGCACGAAAAAAAAGTGGACGTTACTGAGGAGCCTCTCCTTTGCGCATGAGGGCGCGCGAGAGAATTTCGGCGCGCAGTTCCCGCTCGAGGGCCTGACGAATCATGGGCTGAATCGATCGGTCCAGATCGGAGCGAACCCGCATGAGCGCATTGTGAAGCGTCATTTCGAGCGTTTGCGAGAACGCGTCGCGGATGCTTTTCTCGAGAACGGGCGTGAGGTGGTCGCAAAGAGCGGCGATCTCTTCTTCCGTGAGCAAGCGGTTTTCCGCCGTGGCGACGGACTCGTCGACGGCCGGTTTGTCAACGGGCGCTTCCGAAGCGGGTTCCGGTTTCTCTTCAGCGGATTTGACGCTCGCAAGCTCGTTCACTTCACGCCAGGTGAGCGGAATGCGTTCCTCGAGCGGCAAGACGCTCGGGGCCATGACGGGTTCTTTGCGTTCCATGAAAGTTCCTCAAAGTGTGGCGACGGTCGGTCACTGCCGACGGTCGTAGGCGGCGAGCTCGACGCCCGCCGCCTTGTAGGCGCGGTAGCGGGCACGGGAGGCCTGCAGTTCGTCGGGTTTCGTACTCACGACGTCGATGATGCGCGGAAAGCGCTCGAACGCGGTTTGCCATTCGGGTGGCAGGGCGTCGTCGAGAAGAAGCAGCACGTCGCCTTCGAGTTCTTCCAGACGCGTGGAGAGCAAGATGGGCGTATCGGGCGCAAGGCGATGTCCCGGTGCGACGTGCGGCAGGAAGGCGAGATCGCTGTAGCTCCAAAGGAGGGCGTCCAGCCTTCCGAGACGATTTGCGTCGGACGTCCACACTGCAAGCCGAAGCTTGCGGTGAAGAACCGTCTTTGCGACGGCGCAGGCGTAGCGCAAACGGTCGGGGACGTTGAAGTGAAAGTCGACTTTCTGCATGACGGCCATTATACCGAGGCGGTTTCCGTATCCTTCTTCGATTCGGCAAATGCCCGCAGAAATTCCACGAGCAACGCAACGGGACGTCCCGTCGACGCATGGTCTTTGCCACTCGTATTGGCAGTGCCGGCGATGTCGAGATGCGCCCAAGGGGTTCCTTCTACAAAGGTCTCCAAGAAGGCTGCCGCGGTCGAGGCACCCGCTCCGCGAACGGCGGAGACGTTGACGAGATCGGCGTAGGAAGACTGCATGAGTTCGGTGTATTCCGAATGCAAAGGCATCCGCCAGGCCAAGTCACCGGTCTTTTTGCCCGCATTGAGAAGCTTTTCGGCCAGATCGTCGCGATTGGAGAAGAGTCCCGTGTAGGTGCTCCCTAGAGCCACCATGCAGGCGCCCGTGAGCGTCGCAACGTCAATGATGAGTTGCGGTTTGTGTTCGAGCGCCTTGGTGAGGCCGTCCGCGAGAATGAGGCGGCCTTCGGCGTCCGTGTTTTGCACTTCCACCGTGCGACCGGAATAGGTCGTGAGGATGTCGCCCGGTTTCAGAGCCGTGCCGGACGGCAGATTTTCGCAGGCCGGCGCGATCGCAACGAGGTTGATGGGCAAAGCAAGGTCCGCAACGGCTTGTACGACCGCGAGTACGGAGGCGGCCCCGGACATGTCGTAAATCATGTCTCCCATCTTCGCGGCGGGCTTGAGCGAAATGCCGCCGGCATCAAAGGTGATTCCCTTTCCGACGAGAACAACCGGGGATTCGCCGCAGGAGGCGCCGTCGTAGCGAAGCTCAATCATTGCGGGCGGTACGGCGCTGCCCTGGGCTACGCTCAAAAGTCCTCCCATGCCGAGCGCTTCGAGCTCGGATTTTTCGAGAATCGTCACGGAGACTTTGTCGCGAGCAGTTCCGATTTCACGGGCAGCATCACAGAGAAAAGCTGGCGTGCAGAGATTTGCCGGGGTGTCGGCCAGACGGCACATTTCAGCAATGGCCGCGCCGATTGCAGCTCCCTCGGCGAGTGCTTTCGATTCGTCCGTGTCGGAGAGCCAAAGCACGTCCGGATACTGCGGCGTATCGAAGTCCTTTTTGTAATTCACTTTGGGTGCCAGAGCGCGAACGACGTTCTGGGCAAAAAGTCGAGCCCCCTCGTCTCGGCTGTCTCCGAACCAGTCGAAAGCTCCGAAAAGCAGGGACGGCATCTTGCGAAGTTTCGCTACGGTGGTGCGTACCAACGCACCGATGCCTTCGGGTGTACGCTCGGAACGATTTCCAAGATGAAGAAAAACCAATCCGGCGGGCCACTCACTGCAAGGAGGAACCGTAAGCATCTCTCCCTTCTGAGAGGGAAAGAGTCCGGACGAGCGCAAGGATTCAATGAGAGGTGCAGACCAGACATCGGCAGCGGCCTGCGTCGGCACAAGGGAGTCGCCGTCCTTCCAAAAGCCAAGAACGGGAAGACTTTCCGCCTTCATGGCGGTGATTTGAACGGGAGCGAAAGACATGAGATTTCTTCTCCAAAACAGGTTGACGATCATTGTACCCGTGCCGGAGTAAAACTTTTTTTAGCCGAACCCTTGCTTTTTCCGAAAAGTTCAGGCATACTTCGTCTCCTACAGTTTGACGAAGACGCAAGTCTTCGATCCACGGTGTGGGGGGGTAGCTCAGCTGGGAGAGCGCTGCGTTCGCAATGCAGAGGTCGGGAGTTCGATCCTCCTCCTCTCCACCACAGAATTCAGAAGGTCTCGAGAATGTTGCGTTCTCGGGACCTTTTTGTTGTGTCCTATCTGAGAGTGGTTGGAAACTTGCTGAAGAAACATCCGAGACGCAACAGCGTGCATCTGTCCGTCTCGGTTTGTTCGAGATCGTTTTGCGGTATGTCAACTCTGAAAGAAGCCTTTCAGATTTTTGAGATAGAGGATCAATACATAGACAATTACCAGGGCCGCAATCACAAGTTCAATCGTGGCAAGGATGTGTAGTTGTGCCGCGTATCCTTCGCCGCCAGGAATCCCCGCAACCAGAGCGGAAGATTTGTAGAGCGCGGTGGCTCCGATCGCCATCGGAAAGGTGAAGGCCGCATACCCTGGGGAGAACTGCAGACGCAGAAGGTTCCAGAAAGCGAAGTAAATGGCGATCGTCATGAGAACGGCAATCCCCAGAAGAATCGCGCAAAGAAGCAGATTGGGCTCGGGCACAACCGTGAGGTAACCTGCTAGGGAGAGGCTGGCCGGTGCCGCCATGATGGCGATCGTAGGCTTGGCTGCGTTCGGCACTTCCGTGAGAAAGATGAGACGGTAGAGCATGAGCGGCAACAGGATGGCGTAGGAGATCATCCCGATCGCCAACAACACGAGCGCAAAGGGTAGGAGCTCCGGCACGCCCGGGAAGGTCACGTCCGCCACGATGATGCCGACGGGCGGAATGAACCAGCTCGGTACCATCTGCGCCATGTTCGGGTCGCGAAGGCGATGAAAAGCAAAGACGGCGAGGGCGCACAAATGTCCGGCGACGGCAAAGCACCAGAGACCCACGGAAAAGTCGGGCAGAGCCATGCCGAGCGTCTTCGAAATCACCATGAGCGCCATCGCGAAGGTCGGCACGATACTTCCCACTACCGGGTGCTTCAAATCCGCCCAAAGCGTATCAAAGTGACAGATGAAGCGCACAACGAGGAGCCCGAGGAGGCACGAGGCTATGACGGCGCCGACAATCTGGCCGTAGCCGTGAAGCGGAAGAGCGTTTTCCAGGCACCAACCGAGACTGGCCACGCCGAGGGCGAGTCCCGCCATGGGGGTTGGAAGAGAACGGAAACGTCGGTGAAAAAGGCGCATGACCAACCTCTGACGGTCAAAAAGAAAAGATCGCCATTGTAGTGAGGAGTCATCGGGAAAAACCGAGTCAAGCCGTGTATTTATCAATTCATCTTCGTTCGGTAAAATTGAACGAATTTCTTCCTTTGTTCATAAGCTCGCGATGGAAAGACCTGTTTCTCTCAAACAACTGCTCGTCTTCACGGAAGTGGCGCGCGATGCCTCTCTCTCCGAGGCGGCCGAGCGTCTGTTGATGAGCAAAAGTTCCGTCTCGCAAAGCCTGACGGAGTTGGAAGCACGAATGGGAGCTTCGCTCTTTGAGCGCCTTGGAGGGCGACTCCGCCTAAACGATGCGGGGAGAAAACTTCTCCCCTTGGCGGACGACCTTCTTTCTCGAGCCAAGCATCTCCCGCAAATTTTCGGCAAAACGCCCTCGGACCCCTTGCGCTTGGGTGTAACGGAAAGCGTGGCGGCGCACTACCTCATGCCGTCTCTCTCGGAATTTCGGCGCCGCAGCGGGCGCTTCCCAAAAGTCCGCATCGGGAACACTGACGACATGATTCGGTCGCTTGCCGACTACAAACTCGACCTCGCCTTGGTCGAAGGCCTCGTGGCGGATCCCGACATGGACGTGAGGCTTTGGCAAGAAGAGCGTCTCTTCGTCGTGGCGGCGGTTGATCATCCCCTGCATGACCGAACGGTCTCTTGGGAGGAGTTGCGCGAGGTCGACTGGGTGTTACGGGAGCCGGGATCTGGAAGTCGTCTCTACTTCGAATCGCACCTCCGGGAAAAGCTCGGGCACGATCTCTCCGTCTTGGTACTCAATCATCACGACACCTTGTTGCGGGCCGTAGCGTCGGGACTCGGTGTGTCGCTTGTTTCGGAAGGCGTTCTTTCGGATCCGCACTTTGGTGGCAAACTATGCGCGATGAACGTACCGGAGCATTTTTCTCGGCGTCTTTCCTTTGTCGTGCGCCGTGGCAAATTCGAGACGGACGACATGAAACTGTGGCATGAAATTCTGTCCGTTCGGAGGGAGTGCGAGTCGCTACAATAGCCGAATCCCATTGAAAGGAGTTTTCTCATGGCCGAAGACGACGATGAAGTCTCTCTTCCCAAACTGCCCGCCAACACCAAGAACTACATGACGCCCGCCTGCTACCGCCGGCTTCTCGACGAGCGTGAGCATCTCGTCAACGTGGAGCGCCCGGAAATGGTGAATGTCGTGAGTTGGGCGGCGAGCAATGGCGACCGCAGTGAAAACGGCGATTATCAGTACGGGAAACGACGCCTGCGTGAGATTGACCGACGCATCCGTTTTCTGAACAAGCGCATCGAGTCGGCCGAAGTGGTGGATCCCGCCGCAAGACCCGCAACAGACCAGATCTTCTTCGGCGCTACGGTGCTCTACGCGGACCAGAGCGGCAACGAACACAAGATCCGCATCGTCGGGATCGACGAGGCCGACGCTTCCCACGGTGACGTGAGCTGGATCAGCCCGATCGCGCGCGTCTTTCTCAAGGCCCGCGAAGGGGACGAAGTGAAGCTTCCCACACCCGCGACGGTGACGCACCCGGCGGGCGTTGAAACGCTTGAAATTCTTGAAGTCACCTACACGAACGAGCAGCCCTATTGAGAGAGGCGGGAGTTTCTCTTCTAGAATCTCTCGACAAAACGAAGTCGTCCGATTTGCGTCGGACGACTTCGTGCTTTGTGAGGGTGTTGCCTTGACAGGGACTGCCGGGGCATCGGCTGTCCTTGTTGGTCAAGCCTTCTTTTTCTTGGGCGGAAGACCCGACTCCAACACTCGCTTCACCTTGATGACGACGGGTCGCTGTCCGATCGTGCGCATGACGTGCATGAGGTGACCCTTGTCGCGAACGAGAACCGTGAGGCGAACGAGTTTCTCAGGATCGTCCTCTTCCGTCATGGAGACGCCCACGATCGAAGAGTTCGACTGCGCGACCGCAGCCGTGATCTGCGCAAGGGCCGTGTGCAGGTCCGCGACGCGGATGTCGATCGGAACCGAGAACATGGCGCCCGGCCGCGTTTCCCCCCATTCGACCGTCATCCAACGCTTCGCGTCGGCCGTTTGACCGTGGAGCGCATGCGGGCAGTCCGCACGATGGACGCTCAGACCGTGGCCCGGACGCGTAAAGCCCGTGATCTTGTCACCCGGAATCGGGTGGCAGCAAGTGGAGAGCTGCACAGCCGCGCCTTGATTCCCCTTGATCTGTACGGGCGGAAGTTCCTTTTCGGCCTCCACGGCCTTGTTGCTCTGCGCGTAGTTCACAAGGCGGCGCAGCATCGTGGCGGGGAGTTCCTTGCCGAGCCCGATGTTGGCGTAAAGCGACGCGAGGCTTTCCGCGTTCACTTCCTTCTTCGTGAAACTGCGCCAGACGACTTCGGGAATCTCGTCGAGACGAACGTTGTTTTCCTTGGCGGCCTCTTCCAACGCGATGCGTCCGAGCCGCACGGCGTCTTCAAATTGACAATTGCGAAGGAACTGCCGCACTTCGGCGCGGGCGCGACCCGAATGGACGTAGTCGAGCCACGCGGGAGACGGTCCTGCATTGGGATTCGTCACGATTTCGACGATGTCGCCGTTTTGGAGCGTCGTTTCAAGCGGACGCGGTTCCCCGTTGATCTTCGCGGACTCGGCGTGGTTTCCCACGTCCGTATGAATCTGGTAGGCAAAGTCGATCGGGCTCGAGCCGCGCGGAAGCGACACGATGCGTCCCTTCGGAGTAAAGACATAGACGCGGTCGGGGAAGAGGTCGACCTTGATGTTGTCGAGGAATTCCGTGCTGTCCTGACTCGTGCGCTGAATTTCAAGGAGGCTCTGGAGCCACGCCGTCGTGCGCGCCTGCATGTCTGAGGAGTAGGCGTCCTGATGGTAGAGCCAGTGCGTGAGGATGCCGTCTTCGTTGACGCGGTGCATCTCTTCCGTACGGATTTGATACTCAATGGGCGTACCGGAGGGGCCGATCACGGTCGTGTGCAGGCTCTGGTAGCCGTTCGTTTTCGGGATCGCGATGAAGTCCTTGAAGCGGTGATGCACGGGCTTGTAGAGCGCATGAAGGGCGCCCAACGTCCGGTAGCAGTCTTCCTTCGTGCGAACGATCACGCGGAAACCGTAGATGTCGAGCGCTTCGGAGAAGGACTGGTGATTTTCGCGCATCTTGTTGTAGATGCCGTAGATCGTCTTGTCGCGGCCGATCACGCGGGCGCGGATGCCGAACTTGGGAAGGATTTCCTTCGTTTCGGCCAGGATTTTTTCAAGGATGGCGCGACGGTTGTTGCGCCGCAGAAGAATGTTTTCGTAGAGGACCCGATAGCGGAAGGGATAGCGGTTCGCAAAGGAGAGTTCCTGAAGTTCGCGGAACACCTTGTTGAGACCGAGCCGGTGCGCGATCGGAACGTAGATGTCGAGCGTTTCCTTCCCGATGCGGGCGCGTTTTTCGGGACGCATCACGCCCAAAGTCCTCATGTTGTGGAGACGGTCGGCAAGCTTCACGAGAATCACCCGAACGTCCCGCGCCATGGCGAGAAGCATTTTGCGAAAACTCTCGGCCTGGGCGATTTCGTTGGAGGCAAAGCGAAGTTTGTCGAGTTTCGATACGCCGTCCACGAGTTCCGCCACCTGAATGCCGAAGCGCTCGGCCATCTCCTGCTTGCTCAAAGGCGTGTCTTCGAGGACGTCGTGCATGAGACCCGCCTGAATCGTGGGGGCGTCGAGCTTCCAGGAGGCAAGAATCGTCGCAACCGCGATCGGGTGCGTGATGTAGGGTTCGCCCGATTTTCGGAATTGTCCGAGATGCGCGCTGTCGGCGTAGCGGTAGGCTTCGCGGACCTTGGCGACTTCGGCTTCCGACATGTACTGCTTGCAGCGCTCGATCAGGTCGCTCGCCGTGGCAAGCGTCGCCACGGGCTTGGCCGTAAAGAGCGGCAAGTCGGCGTCGGGCATCTCGTTTGAGGTCGGAGGCTCCACGAAGGTGCGACGAAGGAAGGCCTTCGGATCAAAACGTGGGATCGTGCGCGGCGCCGCAGCCGGCGCTGCGGTTGTCGGCGCGGTATCGTCCCGTGTCGCATAGAGATCTTCGGAAAATTTGTCCTGAGGCTGAGTCATAAAAGCCTTCCTTGAGGGGATGGTCCTTTCCGTGGAAAGAACGGGTCGCAGGGTCTTGACCCGTGCGATCATTATTTTTGGTTTCGGTTTGACGGCCGCATGATGCCAAAGAGCATCCGTCGGGCCGGAAAAAACAAACGGCCAGACGGGGAAGTTCTCAACGCACTTCCGTCTGGCCGAAATTCAAGCCGTATGGGCGAACGCTCAGTGAATCCGCTTGAGGAGTTCGACGCCGACCTCACCCTGCGCCACTTCGCGCAGAGCGATCACGGCGGGTTTGTCCTTGCAGTCCACCTTCGGGGCGTAACCCTGCGAAATCTGACGGGCGCGGTAGGCGGCCGTCAGGACCATCTGGAAGCGGTTGGGGATCTTCTTGAGGCAGTCTTCAACAGTAATGCGAGCCATGAAATTCCTATCTTATTCGAAGTAAGTGGGGGGAGTCGAACAGTATTTCACTCAGACCGGAACGCCGAGCGCCGCGAGCGTGTCGCGATGGCGGACGGCCTGCTGGCCGTATGCAAGTCGACTGGCAATGACGACGGCGCGCATTTGCGCGAGGGCCGCGTCAAAATCTTCGTTGATTATAACGTACTCGAATTCGGGCGCATGGGCCATTTCGGCCCCGGCGCCGAGAAGCCGGCGCGTGATGGTCTGTTCGGAATCCGTGCCGCGGTGGTGCAGACGCCACTCGAGCGCTTCGATGGAGGGAGGCAGAATGAAGATCCCGACGGTGCCGGCAAAGCGTTCTCGGACCTGGCGTGCTCCCTGCCAGTCGATTTCGAGAAGCACGTCGTTGCCCGCCTTCATCTGTTCTTCAATCCACACGCGGCTCGTGCCGTAGTAATTGCCGTGTACGAGAGCGGACTCGAGAAAGTCGCCGCGGGCCTTCATCGCTTCGAACTCTTCGACGGTCACGAAGTGATATTCGCGGCCGTTTTCTTCGCCCGGACGCGGGGCGCGCGTCGTGTGCGAAATGGAGAGCTTGATGGCGGGTTCAAGTTGGAGAAGGGCGTTCACGAGCGAGGACTTCCCCGCGCCGGACGGAGCCGTCACGAGAAAGAGTCGGCCCGAGTACTGTTGGGTTTCGGACATGTTGGGTTCCTCCGATGTCATCCGAAGATCATTCGAGGTTCTGGAGCTGCTCGCGCATCTGATCGATGTTGAGCTTGAGCGCAATCGAGGCCTGCGTCATCTCGATCGCAGCCGCCTTGGAGCCGAGCGTGTTGGCTTCGCGGTTCATTTCCTGCGTCATGAAATCGAGCCGCCGGCCGACCACGCCGCCTTTGTCGAGCGTCGCGCGAACTTCCCGCACGTGCGTGCGAAGACGGTTGATTTCTTCCGAGACGTCCATGCGCAGGGCATAAAGCGTCACTTCCTGACGAATGCGGTCGGAGACTTCTTCGCGCGAGAGCGTGCTCTTTTCGGTGAGCGCCTCCGAGAGCGCCGTTTCGAGGCGTTCCTGGAGTTTCGTTCGAAGATGTTCGTGAATCTCGGGCATGCGCTTTTCGACGTCCCCGACGATTTCGAGGATGTTTTCGCAGTTCTTGAGGAAAACGTGCTTGAGCGATTCGCCTTCTCGCGTGCGGGCGGCGAGAAAGTCCGCAAAGGCCCGCTCAAAGAGTTCGACGACCGCGGCACGGACTTCGTCCTCTGAGGCTTCGGGCTGGGCCGCAACGCCGGGGAGCGCCAGAATCTCCGCAACGGAAAGGGGCTTCGCATCGGGGGCGGCTTGGAGAATCGTCGTCTGCAGCGCAAGGATGCGCGAGAGTACGTCGGCGTGAAGCGCCGTCGGGGCCGAGGCTTCGTCGGCGCGAAGCGTCACGCGCACTTCCACCTTGCCGCGCGTCAGGCGCTTTTGCAGGGCTTCGCGAAGGAGGGGTTCGACAAAGCGGAGTTCTTCGCACACGCGAAGGTTGAGGTCGAGAAAACGGCTGTTGACGGAACGGCATTCGACCGTGGCGACGCCGACGGGGGTCTTTCCCGTCGCCACGCCGTAGCCGGTCATGCTGGCAATCATGGGCATGTCTTTCGGTATGAATTCACATTGGTGAAGGCGGAAAAATGGCTTTCCGCGAAGGGGTGCGCAATTGTAGCGCGAATGGGCGTGCGACCGTCGGGAAAAGAGAAGTGGGGCCGTTTCGGGCGTCCGGAAAGGAAAAAGCCCCGCGGGCAACGTCTACAATGTCGGCACACTGAAATCCAACGAACAAAGGAATTCCCATGAGTGAAACATTGCGTCGTGACGGCCGTCGCGCGGACGAAAAGCGTCCGATCACCTTCCTTCGCCACTACACGAAATACGCCGAAGGGAGCGTTCTCGTGTGCGCGGGCGACACGAAGGTCCTCTGTACCGCCTCCGTGTCGGCGGGCGTGCCGAAATTTCTGCAGGGCCGAGGCGAAGGCTGGGTCACGGCCGAGTACGGACTTCTCCCCCGATCGACGGGTACGCGCACGGACCGTGAAGCGGCCCGCGGCAAGCAGTCGGGGCGCACGCAGGAAATTCAGCGCCTGATCGGACGGTCACTTCGCGCCGTGGTCGACCGCAAGCTCCTTGGCGAATACACGATTCAGTTGGACTGCGACGTCTTGCAGGCCGACGGCGGCACGCGCTGCGCCTCGATCGCGGGCGCATGGGTGGCGCTTCGCGACGCCGTAAACGTGATGCTCCAAAAGGGCATGATCGCCGACGACCCGATTCGCACGCAAGTGAGCGCCATTTCGGTTGGCGTCGTCGACGGCCGCCCCGTGCTCGACCTCAACTACGTTGAAGACAGCGGTTGCGGCACCGACATGAACGTCGTCATGACGGGCGAGGGCGGTTTCGTGGAAATTCAGGGGACGGCCGAAGGCGCGCCCTTTACCGAAGCGGAACTGACGGAGTTGCTGCGTCTCGCCCGTAAAGGGAATGAAGAAATTCAGGCCGCGCAGCGGTCGGTCTTTGAAGAGGAAAAGTGATGACGGAAAAGAAACTCGTGCTCGCGTCGAACAACGCGGGAAAACTTCGGGAATTTCGCGCAATGTTTGCGCCCATGGGCGTGACGGTCCTGCCGCAGGGGGAATTGGGCGTTTCGGAGTGCGCCGAACCCTTTGAGACCTTCATCGAAAACTGTCTTGCGAAGGCCCGCCACGCCGCACGGGAAACGGGACTGCCCTCCATGGCGGACGATTCGGGCGTGTGCGTGGATGCGCTCGGGGGACTCCCGGGCGTCCATTCCGCCCGATTTGCTGGCGAACCCAAGAGCGACGACGCGAACAACCGCCTTCTCATCGAAAAACTCAAGGGCAAGACCGACCGCAGGGCGCACTACACCTGCGTCTTGGTGGCGGTTCGTCATCCCGACGACCCCGAACCCTTGGTTGCCTACGGCTTCTGGGAGGGAGAAATTCAGGAGACGCCCGAAGGCGAAGGCGGTTTCGGCTATGACCCGTACTTCTACGTGCCCGCCTGCGGCAAGACCGCGGCATCGCTCTCGGCGGAAGAAAAGAACCGTCTGAGCCACCGCGGCGCCGCGCTGCGTGAAATGGCGGCGCTCCTTGCCAAGCGTTGGGGTTGGGCGTGACGTTGAATCCCAAGGCGATTCCTCTCTCGCTCTACGTGCACTGGCCCTGGTGCGTGCGTAAGTGTCCTTACTGCGACTTCAATTCGCACGCCTCGGGGTCGGTTCCCGAGACGCGCTACGTCGAGGCGCTTCTTCAGGAACTCGAACGGGAAGCGCATTTGGCGGGCGGCCGGGAAATCCGGACCATTTACTTCGGGGGCGGGACGCCGTCCCTCATGAGTGCGGAAGGCTTCACTGCGCTTCTTGACGGCATTCGCCGACGCGTCTGCGTTGCGTCCGACGCGGAAATTTCGATGGAAGCGAACCCCGGAACGGCCGACGAGGCGAAGTTCGAGGCCTATGCCGAGGCGGGCGTCAATCGTCTGTCGCTCGGGATTCAGAGCTTTGACGACGCGTCGCTCAAACGGCTCGGCCGCATTCACGATCGGGCGGCTGCGGTCCGTGCGCTCGAAAAGGCGGTTCGCATCTTTCCGCGCGTGAACGCTGATCTGATGTTCGGGCTTCCCTTTGAGACGGTCGAGCGGCTTCGCGACGAAGTCGCGGCGCTCGTCGACTCGAAGACGACGCACGTTTCTTGCTATCAGCTCACGATCGAATCGGGGACGGCCTTCGCGAAGCGCGTGCCCGAAGGATTGCCTGACGAAGACCTCGCCGCCGACCTTGAGGAGGCGGTCGTGAGTCTCCTGGCCCGGGCGGGGTTTGTCCGCTATGAAGTCTCAGGTTACGCCAAGTCGGGTGAAATATGTCGACATAACCTCAACTACTGGACTTTCGGCGACTATTTGGCGATCGGTGCCGGTGCGCACGCAAAGATGACGACGGAGAACGGCATCTTTCGTGCGGCGCGCTTTGCCAATCCCGAGCGCTATATGCGCGCCGTCGAAGAGGGCGTTGCGCCTTATGAGGAAATCCGCCGCGTCACGGCCGAGGAGCTTCCCTTCGAATTCATGCTGAATGCGCTCCGTTTGACGGCGGGGGTTCCGAAACGCTTGTGGACGGAGCGTACGGGGCTCTCCGACGACGTGATCGCCGAAAGGGTGGCGCAACTTTGCGACGAGGGACTCTGGACGACCGAGGCCGACCGCATCAGCACGAGTCCCCGGGGCTTCGCCTTTCTCTCGAGCGTGCAGGAAGCCTTCCTCTGAGACGAAATTTCTTCGGTTGTCTTTCATTCTGCAAAAAGACGGTGCGCTTGGTGCAGGCTTCGCACCGAAACGGGGCATAATGACAAGACTTTCCCGCGACCTCTTCTTCTCAGGGGAGAACGCTTCGCTTGGCGGCGCACCCCTCCTTGAGAAGAAGCGGTTCGTACTGCATTTTTGGCACGGCGTTTGCTTGAAATGGGGTACGACCCGTCACGGTGACGGGACCGCGTCAATCCGTCTTTAGGAGAACACATCATGACGACCGCTGCGGACGCACTGCAGATGCTCAAGGACAACGACGTCAAGTACGTCGAACTTCGTTTCACCGACATTGCCGGCAAGGAAATGCACCTTACGGTTCCCGCCTCGCGCATCGACGAGGACACGTTTGAACTCGGACAGCCCTTTGACGGCTCGTCCTTTGCGGGGTGGCGCGGCATCGAAGCGTCCGACATGCTTCTTCTGCCCGATCCCTCGAGCGCACGCATGGACCCCTTCCGTGAAGTGAACACGATCATCTTCACCTGCGACGTGTTGGAGCCCTCGACCGGGAAGGGCTATGCCCGCGACCCGCGTTCGATCGCAAAGCGCGCCGAAGCCTATCTGAAGAGCACCGGGATCGGCGACGCCGCGTATTTCGGGCCCGAACCCGAATTCTTCATTTTCGACGCAATTCGCTGGAAGCACGCCCCGGGCGAGAGCTTCTACAAGATCGATTCCGAAGAGGCGCCCTGGTCGTCGGGTCTCGACCTCGAAGGCGGCAATCTCGGTCACCGCAACCGCGTGAAGGGCGGCTACTTCCCGGTCTCCCCCGTCGACAGCTTTGCCGACATCCGCTCCGAAATGTGCACCCTGATCGAACAGCAGGGCGTGCCCGTGGAAATTCATCACCACGAAGTGGGCTGCGCCGGTCAGTGTGAAATCGGCACGAAGTTCTCGACCCTGGTCGAGCGCGCCGACTGGACGCAGATCGTGAAGTACACGGTCTGGAACGTCGCCGCCGCCTTCGGCAAGACCGCCACCTTCATGCCCAAGCCCGTCGAAGGCGACAACGGTTCGGGCATGCACGTGCATCAGTCGATTTGGAAGGACGGTCAGAACCTCTTCTCGGGGAACGGCTACTCGGGTCTCTCCGATATGGCGCTCTACTACATCGGCGGCATCATCAAGCACGCCCGGGCGCTCAACGCCATCACGAACCCGGGCACGAACTCCTACAAGCGCCTCGTTCCGGGCTTTGAAGCGCCGGTGAAGCTCGCCTACTCCGCCTGCAACCGTTCGGCGTCGATCCGCATTCCGCACGTGACGAACCCGAAGGCGCGTCGCGTCGAAGTGCGCTTCCCGGATCCCCTCTGCAATCCCTACCTCGGCTTTGCCGCCATGCTCATGGCGGGCCTCGACGGGATTCAGAACAAGATCCATCCGGGCGAAGCGGCCGACAAGAATCTCTACGATCTGCCGCCCGAAGAAAACGCCAAGATCCCGACCGTGGCGCCTTCTCTCTACGACGCCCTCATGGCGCTCGACGAGGACCGTGAGTTCCTTACCCGCGGCGGCGTCTTCTCGGACGAATTCATCGACAGCTACATCGAACTCAAGATGAAGGACGTCCAGCGTGAACGCATGGCCGTGACGGCGGTCGACTTCGACCTCTACTTCTCGATCTGATCGATGAATCGCGGGGCCTTCGGGCCCCGTTTTTTCCAAAGGGTGCGAAGTGACGACGGCCGTGGAAAAAACGGTGCCGCCCGAAACGCTGTGGGCGGAGAGCGCGACGGGGCTCGGTTGGCTCGACGGGACGGGGCGTTTCGTCTCGCTCAATCCCGCGCTTGAAATGCTCCTCGGGGCCTCGAGCCGCGTTGCGGCGGGAGAATCCCTCACGCGCTATTTTCCGGACATGACGGGGTTCGAACGGCTCTTTTCCGAGCACGCCCGCGTGGAACTCACGACCCGTCTCGTGCCCGGTCCGGGTGAGGAGAAAAAGGCCTGGCTTTCGCTTCGCAGGGAAGAGACGGGCGGCTACTTTCTCGAAGCGCTCGACGTGGGCGAAACGATCCGCGTCGAGCGGGAAGCGGCCGTAGCGGAAGCGAGCGCCGCGGCTCGCGATCTTCTTCGGAACCTCGCGCATGAGATCAAAAATCCTCTGGGCGGCATCCGAGGTGCGGCGCAGCTCCTCGAAGGCGCGCTCACGAGCGACGACGACCGCGAGTGCGCCGCGATCATCCGCGAAGAGGCGGACCGCCTGCAGGCCCTGGTCGATCGTTTTCTCGCGCCCTATCGGCGTCCGAACGAGAAGGAGCCCTGCAACGTTTCGGCCTTGCTCGAGCACGTGCGAAGCCTGATCGAGCACGAATTTCCGTCGATCACGGTGGTGCGGGACTACGACGTCTCCGCACCCGACGTGACGGGGGACAAGGGTCGGCTGACACAAGTCTTTCTCAACATTGCGCGAAACGCGGCCGAAGCGATGGGCAACACTCCCGAGGGACGCCTTACGCTTCGCACCCGCATCGTGCGCGACGAATTCGTTCGAAATCGTCGGGTGAGACGGGCGCTTGCCGTCTTCATTGAAGACACGGGCCCCGGGATTCCCGAGACGCTTCGGGAGAGGCTCTTTTACCCCTTGGTGACGGGACGCCCCGAGGGAAGCGGGCTGGGGCTCAGCATTGCCGACGCCTTCGTCAGGGAGGCGGGCGGCGCCATTGATGTGGAAAGCGAACCCGGGCGCACGGTCTTTCGCGTGCTGCTGCCGTTTTGATGCGGGATTTGGGAGAGAGTGATGACGGAAGGTATGGTTTGGGTGGTGGACGACGACCGGTCGATCCGTTTTGTGCTTCGCAAGGCGCTGGAGCGCGCGGGAATTCCTTCGCGCGCCTTTGAGCGCGCCGAGGACGTCCTCGAAGCGCTCCGCGAAGAGCGCCCCGACGTTTTGGTGAGCGACATCCGCATGCCCGGCATGGACGGAACGAGTCTTCTGGAGGAAGTGAAACGCCGGCAGCCGACGTTGCCCGTCATCATCATGACGGCCTATTCCGACGTCGAGAGCGCCGTGGCGTCCTTTAAGGGCGGGGCCTTTGAATATCTCGCCAAGCCCTTTGACGTCGTGAAGGCGGTCGAAGTGATCGACCGCGCCCGAAAGGCGAGCGCGGAGCGCTCGAGCGCGGTCGGCACCAAGGTTGTGCACGATCCCTTCGCCCTTATCGGGCAGGCCGAGTCGATGCAGGAAATCTTCCGCGCGATCGGACGCCTTTCGCAGAGTTCCGTCACCGTCTTGATCACCGGCGAATCCGGGACGGGGAAGGAAGTCGTCGCGCGCTCCATCTGGCAGCACAGTCCCCGAAAGAACGCTCCCTACGTCGCCGTCAACATGGCGGCGATTCCGAAGGAACTCTTGGAGAGCGAACTCTTCGGACACGAAAAGGGGGCCTTTACGGGTGCGCTCGCGAGACGCGAAGGGCGCTTCGGCGAAGCCCGCGGCGGCACGCTCTTTTTGGACGAAATCGGCGACATGCCGATGGAACTCCAAACGCGCCTTCTTCGAGTCTTAAGCAGCGGCACCTACTACCGCGTGGGCGGCCACGAACCGATCCGCGCGGACGTACGCGTGATCGCAGCGACGAACCAGGCGCTCGAACGTCGCGTAAAGGAAGGGCTTTTCCGGGAAGACCTCTACCACCGTCTGAACGTGATTCGTCTGCGTCTTCCGCCGCTGCGGTGTCGCGTCGCCGACATCGGCCCCTTGGCGCGGTACTTCTTAAAGGAGCGCGCTGCGGAACTCGGAGTGGAAGAAAAGACCTTGTCGGATGAAGCGCTCGCGGTGCTCGAAAAGTTTCCCTTCCCCGGAAACGTCCGGCAACTCGAAAACGTCTGCCGTTGGCTTCTCGTCATGGCGCCTTCGAAGCTCATCCGCCCGGAAGATCTCCCCGAAGAGGTGCGGGAAGGAGAAGTGTTCTCTCCCGTTCAGGAAGAGGCGGGGGAAGCGGAGGAAAAGGGTGTCGACTGGCGCTCCGGGTTACGTCGGGAAATCCGCGACGCCCTTCGTTCGGGCGAGTCGCACCCGTACGACCGCTTGGTGACCGAGGTCGAGCAGATGCTCTTTCGGGCGGCGCTCGAACACACCAGGGGACGGCGCGGCGAAGCGGCGACGCTTCTCGGGATCGGGCGCAATACGCTCACGCGCAAGCTTCAAATCGAGCGGTGAAGGGGCCCCTTTGGGTAGAATGCGGTCTTTGCCCGCAACTCCTCAACGATCCCGTTACCTATGCCGACGATTCCCACGCTCGACGACTGGCTCGAGTCCCTCCGTTCGCTCGGAGCCAAACCCGAACACATCCGCAAGATTGCTCGGGCGCTCCTCGGACGCGCCCCCTGGCCGACCGTCGAGGACGAACGGCTTCCGAAGCGTCTCCGTACGGCTTTGCCGCAGGTGCGGGCATTCTGGACGTCGCTCGCCCGCATGGTCTCGAACCACCCCGGCGCATCCGGGGAACGGCTCCTTCTGGAGCTTTCCGACGGCGAGTGGGTGGAGTCGGTTCTGCTTCCGCGCGAAGGCGTTTGCATTTCGACTCAAATCGGCTGCGCCGTCGGGTGCGTTTTCTGCATGACGGGAAAGAGCGGCCTCGTTCGGCAGCTCTCCGACGCGGAAATCGTCGCGCAGGCGGTGCTCGCTCGAGCGAGCCGTCCCGAGACGAAAAAGGTCGTCTTCATGGGGATGGGCGAACCCTCGCACAATCTGCGAAACGTCCTTTCGGCCCTCTCTTTCCTCGCCGAGTACGGAGACTTCGGACACAAAAATCTCGTCCTCTCGACCGTGGGGGACGAGCGGCTCTTTGACGCGCTCTTTGCGTCCGACGTGCGGCCGGCCCTTGCCGTGTCGCTGCATACGGTGGACGAAGAGAAACGCCGCAAAATGCTTCCCCGCGGCTGCCGCATGACGGTGGACGCCCTCATGGAACGAGCTGCACTCTGGGCGCGGCATTCGGGCTATCCCGTTCAGTACGAGTGGACGCTTCTCGCGGGCGTCAACGATTCGCTTGAAGAAGCCGAAGAACTCGCCCGTCGCATGGCGGGGCAGTACGCCATGGTGAACTACATTCCGGTGAACGCCGTCGAAGGTTCGCCCTGGTCGCGTCCCGACCCCGAGCAGGTGAAGGCTTTGGTTTCGCTTCTTCGTTCCCGCGGCATTATTGCGACGGCCCGCGACTCGGCCGCGCAGGACGTCGACGGCGGCTGCGGGCAGCTTCGCGCCCGGGCCCTTCGCATCCGAAAGGAGAAGGACGTCACGGACGCTTAACGAAGACTGCGGACCGTCGCTTTCTTTTCCGCAAAACGATTCCCGCGGTAGAAATCCCGCGCATCTTTTTCTACACTCTCCCAATTCTCTTTTTTCCCGTCGCTCCGAGCGTTCCCCGGAGCGTCTGCGTTTTCCTTTTTCCTATGCATCTGCGAACACCCGCCTCCACACTCGCTGCGAACCTCTGGCTTTTGGTCGGACTCGTCGCGGCGCCGCTCGAAGCCCGAGCCTATCTCGACCCGGGCACGGGGAGCATGCTCCTTTCGATCGTCGTGGGCCTTGCCTCGTCGGGCTACTTCTTCATCCGACGTCTTCCCACCCTCATTCGGCAGTTCGTCTTCCGGATGCGGGGCGAAGGAAAGGAATTGTCCGGCAAGCGCATCGTGATCTATGCGGAATCGGCCGCCTATTGGGGAACCTTCGAGCCGGTCTTGCGGGCTCTGGCTGCGTCGGTGGAACGCGTGACCTACTTCACGTCGGACGAAAAGGATCCGGTCTTTTCGGCGGGTTTTTCGCACGTCGACGCGCACTATATCGGCAAAGGCAACGCCGCCTACACGTCGCTCGGCTTTCTGGAGGCGGACCTCTTCGTTCTGACGACGCCTGGGATCGACGTTTTGCAGATTCGCCGCTCGAAGGGCGTCAAGCGCTACGTCCACCTCGTGCACGCCGCGACCGACATTCACGGCTACAAGCTCTACAGCTTTGACTACTACGATGCGGTCTTCTGCTCGGGTCCGCATCAGGTTTCGTCGCTTCGTACCTTGGAGGCCAAGCGTCACACGGAACCCAAGGACCTCCGCATCGTGGGTTGCGCCTATTTCGACCGCATGGCCGCGCAAAAGAAGGAATGCACCGTCGTGCCGGATCCGAAGACCGTGCTGATCGCTCCCACTTGGGGGCGTGCGGGCCTTTTGACGAAGACGGGCGCCGCCATTCCGAAGCGTCTGGCGCAAGCGGGCTACCACGTGATTCTGCGACCGCACCCGCAGAGTTTTGTCTCGGAACTGCCGCTGATGGAAAGCCTGCAAAAGGAATTGGCTTCCTTTGAGAACATCGAATGGGACCGCAATCCCAACGGCTTTTCGTCTCTCTCGCGCGCGGGGGTCATGGTCTCCGACTTCTCGGGCGTCGTCTTTGACTTCGCCTTTGTTTTTGAGCGTCCGGTCGTGAGCATCGGCGACGGTTGGCAAAAGGACGGCTACGAAGCCTGGGATCTGCCGAACCCCGCCTGGGAAATGGGCGTTTTGGATGAAATCGGCATGCACCTCGCCGCAGGAGAAGAGGAGAAGGCTGCGGAAGCGGTCGAGGCGCTCCTCCGGGAGGGCGACGCCCGAATCGAGCGCATCCGCCGCGTACGTGAAGCGGACATCAAGAATTTCGGTGCCGCAGGCGCTCCCATCGCCCAAGCGCTTCTCTCGCTTCTTGCCGAAGTGAACGCTCCCGAATCTCAGGCGGCGCATGCCGCCTCCCGCGTCTCCGGAAAGGAGGAATAAGGCATGCTGACCGTTCTCTACACCTTCTTCATTGCGCCGCTCGAACTCTTCATGACGACGGTGCTCGACTGGGGATACGGGCTCTTCGCCTCCTACGGCTGGTCGATCGTTCTCATGAGTCTCGTCGTCAACACGGTGATTCTGCCGATCTACAACAAGGCCGAAGGTTGGCAGGAAGAGGAACGCGCCGTCAAAAAGAGCTTCGAAGCGACCGAAGCCATGATCAAGCGCACCTTCAAGGGGCAGGAGCGCTTCGCGATGCTCACCACGATGCGTCGGCAGGCGGGGTATTCCTCCAAGCTTGCGCTTCGTTCCTCGCTCGGGTTCTTCCTGCAGATTCCCTTCTTCATCGCGGCCTATCACCTGCTCTCGAACATGACGGTTCTGAAGGGCGTCGCCTTCGGCCCGATCGCCGACCTCGGCGCCGCCGACGGCCTGATTGCCGTCGGGGACTGGCACATCAATGCGCTCCCGCTCATCATGACGGCCGTGAACCTTCTCTCGGCCTTCGTCTACACGGCGCGGCTCACGAAGCAGGACAAGATTCAGCTCTACGGGCTCTCGGCGCTTTTTCTCGTGCTTCTCTACACGTCGCCCGCGGCGCTCACCTTCTACTGGACCCTCAACAACGTCTATTCCCTCGGGAAGAACATTGTGGAGAAGAGCCTTCTGCCGTGCTGGCGTGCGACGAAGCACGCCGATCCCTTCGCCGGTCTCAAGGCTTTCGGCGAAAAGCGCCGTCTCGCGCTCGGGGTCCTCGGTGCGCTCCTCATCGCGGCCGACACGGTGATCACGGCCGACACCTGGAACTACATCTCGCTTCGCGAGACGATTCCGGCGCTTCGTCTCGAAATCTTCCTCGTGCTCCTCTCGACAGGCTGCGGGCTTTTGGCCGCGGCTTTCCTGAGCTTTCCCGTTCGCGAGCGTGCGGGAAGCGCCCGCGCGACAGCGAAGGGCCTGACGCTCCTTGCCTTTGTTTTGCCCTGGATCGTGGCGCTCGGTTGCCGCGGCATGATGGCGGAGTGGGTGCTCATTCCGAAGGAACCGCCCGTCCTTGCGTGGACGACGGTGGGCGTCGCTCTTGCGGCGCTCGTTTGCGCCCTTTGGACGCTTCTTCTCGAAGGAGGCTTTGCGAAGCTCTCGTGCTTCGTACGTGAAGACCTCTCGGGCGTTAACACGGGGCTCGCCGTCCTGCTCGTCACGGTGCTCTTCCTTGGTCTTCCGACGCTCATTTTGTCTTCCGACCCGGATTCGGTCGCAACGACCTTCGACGTTGTGATCCCGTGCTTCATGCTCGTCGCCGTGGCGGGCTGGGCGCTCACCTACGCGTACCTGCGCGATCTCCCGCGCGGAGCGTCGCTGGCGTTCTTCTTCCTTCTCCTCTTTGCGAACCTCCTCGTCGTGGGCTACGCCTTCCTCTTTGTGGGCGACTACGGCCTCATCAACGGGGGTGAACTCGAAAAGACGCAGACTCTCTATGAGAGCGCCAACCGATGGAAGGACATCGCGGTGGTGGCGGGTATCGCCGTGCTCAGCTTCGTGATCGTGAAGAAGGTCCCCGTCAAGACCGTGCGCGACTTCTCGGCTCTCTTGACGACGCTTGTCTTCATCCTTTCGGGCGTGATGCTTCTGCCGCTTGCTCAAACGATCGGATCCCGTACCGCGCAGGCGGCGATGGAAACGGCCGAAGCGCCGTCCTACGCCAAGGATTCCTACGTCTTCAGCAAGACGGGACAGAATCTCCTCGTCATCGTTTTTGACATGTACACGGCGGACCACTTCCCGCAGATTCTCCAGGAACACCCCGAACTCAAGAAGTCGTTCGAAGGGTTCACGCATTTCGTCGACACCACGAGCGCGGGGAGCGGCACGCTTCATGCCCTTGCCGTTACGGCGGGCGGCAACCGCTTCTCGGTGCGGAGCATCAATCGGGAGAACGAAGGCAAGACCTTCGAGCAGCTCTACGCCGAAAGCTATTCGCTCATTCCCGATCTCCTGGGCAAGGATTGGAACAGCGCCGTGATCGGCACGATGTGGCAGTTGCCCGAAGCGCCGAAGAACTATCTCTCGGTCGCCTACCATCCGCTGATGGAGGACTGGTTCAACTATTACTACAAGGCCGAATTTGAAAATGCCCGCGGCCGCGACCGGGCGGACGCCTTCGGACGGCTCTTCTCGATTTCGCTCTTCAAGGCCGCGCCCTACAGCCTTCGCAAGACGATCTATGCGAACGGCCGGTGGCTTGCTTCGTCAAAGGAAACGCTCGACGGCTTCAAGGCCTTCGCAGCCTTCCGCGCGCCCGAAGACTTCAGCCGTACGGTGGAGACGGGGAACTACTACCGCTACGTCTATTCCGACGGTTCGCACACGGGCCGCTACTGCGGGGAAGACATGCAGCCCGCGCTCTCGCAGCCGAGAACGCCCGCGGACTTCCGGAAGGCCCATCCCGACTACAACTACAGCCACTACTTGTCCGAGCGCGCCTTCACGGTGAAGCTCGCCTCGTGGCTTGACTGGATGCGAAAGAACGGCGTCTACGACAATACCCGCATCGTCGTGACGGCCGACCACGGCGGCCGCGACAGCAAGGTGCTCTTTGACGCGATCGGGCATGTCCCCTACAAGGGTCGCATCGACGAAAACGTCGACAATCCCGGCATCCGCTATCCGCTTCTTCTCTGGAAGGACTTTGACTCGAAGGGGGAACTTCGCACGGCCGACGATCTGATGACGAACGGCGACGTTCCCGACCTTCTTCTGCGCGGCATTCGGGAGTTGCCCGAAAAATACCGCTCGCTCGAAGGGGGCGACAAGCGCCTTCGCTACTACGACTCTTGCAGCGACTCGAACCTTCGCCAGGAAAGCATGAAGTGCTACACCTACCGCGTCGAAGGGACGATGTTCAAGAAGGAGGCGTGGCAGCTCGAAAATCCCTGACGGGCATCTGAACACGCCAAGACAAACGGCCGTTTCCTATTTGCGGGAAACGGCCGTCGATTTTGTGTGGAACGGCGAGTTCAGAAGCTGAGCATCGTCACGACGGGCGCGTGGTCAGAGGGTTTCGCCCAGGCCCGCGGCGTTTCGTCGATTTGACAGGCTTTGAGCGCCGGACGCAGCGCATCGCTTGCGAGCATGAAGTCGATTCGCAAACCGTGGTTTTGCTCGTAGGCCGCCATGCGGTAGTCCCACCAGGAGAACTGCTTTTCCTTTTGCGGAAAGGCCCGGAAGGCATCGACAAACCCGTCCGAAAGAAGACGCTCCAGGGCCGTGCGCTCAGGTCCCGTCGTGAGAATCTTGTCGGGCCAGGTCTGCGGGTTCCAGAGATCGGCGTCCGCAGGGGCGATGTTGAAGTCTCCCGCAAGCACGACGCGCTCGTTCTTTGCCCGCTCCGCCCGCATGGCGCGGCGCAACGCATGGAACCAGTCGAGCTTGTAGAGGTACTTGCGGCTTCCCGCTTCCATCCCGTTCGGGCAATAGACGCCCGCAAAGCGCACGGATTCGGTCGTTCCCACGGGCGTCACCGTGGCGGAGAGATAGCGCTTTTGATCGTCCGCATAGCCAGGCATTCCGAGCGTCACGTCCGACACCGTCACGCGGTCGGGGCGCGTCAACAGCGCGACGCCGTTGTAGGTGGGCTGACCGTAGAAGACGCTCTCCCACCCCGCGAGGGCAAGTTCTCCCTGGGGGAACTTGTCGTCGGTGAGCTTCGTCTCCTGGAGCACAAGCGCGTCGATGTCGTCGCGCCCGGCAAGCCACGAGAGGACGTGCTCAAGGCGCACCTTGAGCGAATTCACGTTCCAGGTGGCAAGCGTCAAGGTCGTCATGCCTTCACCTCTTCGATCATGCCGTTCTGACGGAGCAGTGCGTCGACAGTGGGCTTTCGGCCGCGGAAGGCGACGAAACTGTCCATCGCGTCGCGCGAGGAACCCTGCGAGAGGATTTCCTTGCGGAAGCGTCGACCCGTTTCGGCGTTCAAGACGCCCGTTTCTTCAAAAGCGCCGAAGGCGTCGGCCGAGAGCACTTCCGCCCACTTGTAGCTGTAGTAGCCCGCGGCGTAGCCGCCCGCAAAGATGTGCGAGAAGCTGTTCGCAAAGCGGTTGTAGGCGGGCGGGAAGGAGACCGCCACTTCCTCGCGGACGCGCGAGAGAAGATCCGCGATGTCGTCCTTCTTCGCGTCGAATTCGCTGTGAAGGAGCATGTCAAAGAGCGCGAACTCGATCTGACGAACGGTCTGCATGCCCGCCTCGAAGTTCTTCGCGGCGAGCATCTTGGCAAAGAGTTCGTGCGGGAGCTTTTCGCCCGTCTCGACGTGCTTCGAGAGCGACGTCACGACGCGTTCGTCCCAGGCGAAGTTTTCCATGAACTGGCTCGGCAACTCCACGGCGTCCCATTCGACGCCGTTGATGCCCGAAACAGCCTCTTCGGTCTGTGCGGTGAGCATGTGGTGAAGCGCATGCCCGAACTCGTGAAAGAGCGTCGTCACGTCGTCGTGCGTAAGCGTCGCCTCGCGGCCGTCGACGCCCGGGGCGAAGTTGCAAACGAGATAAGCGATCGGAAGTTCGAGTCCGTCCTTCGTCATGCGGCGGGCGCGGTCGGAATCCATCCAGGCGCCCGAGCGCTTCCCCGCACGGGCGTGCAGGTCCGCGTAGAGGTAGGCGATGTCCTTGCCGTCTTCCGTCAAGGCGAAGAATTTCACGTCGGGGTGCCAGGTGTTTCCTTCACGTTCTTCTACGCGGATGCCGTAGAGCGTTTCGGCGAGATGGAAGAGCCCCGCAAAGACGGTCGACTCCGTGAAGTAGCGCTTCACGACGTCGGATGAGTAACTGTAGCGGGTCTTGCGAAGGGATTCGGAGACGTAGGCCTGATCCCAACTTTCCATCTTCTCGAGCCCGAGGCTCTTCGCGTGTTCGCGAAGGGCTTCCATGTCCTTCACGGCAAAGGGCTTGGCGTGGCGCGCGAGGTCGCGAAGGAAATCGGTCACTTCCTTCGGGGTCGAGGCCATCTTGACGGCAAGCGACGATTCCGCATAGTTCGCAAAGCCCAGAAGCTTCGCCTCTTCGTCGCGAAGCGCGAGGATTTCCTTCATGAGGGGACCGTTGTCCCACTGACCGCCGTCCAACTCGGAAGCGCGGACGCTGAAGGCGTGATAAAGCTTTTCGCGAAGGGCGCGGTTCTTCGCAAACTGCATGAAGGGAAGGTAGGAGGGGAACTGTAGCGTCACGCGCCAGCCCTTCTTCCCTGCCGCTTCGGCCGTGGCGCGGTAGAGCGCCTTCACGTCTTCGGGGACGCCGTCAAGGTCCTCTTCACGTTCGATGTCAAGCGTGAAGGCGTTCGTGGCGTCCAGGAGGTTTTCACTGAACTTCTGAGAGAGAAGCGAAAGGCGTTCGCCGATTTCCTGCACGCGGGCGCGCTTGTCGTCGGGCAGATCCGCGCCCGACAGACGAAAGTCGCGCAGGTCGCGCTCGAGAATACGTTGACGCACGGGGGAAAGCGTCGAAAATTCGTCGGAGGCGTGCAGCGCCTTGTAGCGTTCATAGAGACGCGTATCAAGCGAAATGCGAAGAAGAAGTTCCGAGACACGCGGGAGTTCCCGGTTGTAGGCGTCGCGAAGCTCGGGCGTATCGCACACGCTCTGCAGATGCCCCACCACGCCCCAGGCGCGGGTGAGGCGACCGAGCGATTCGTTCAGGGGCTCGACCACGTTTTCCCAGGTTGCCGGACGCGAGGCGTCAAGGACCTGAAGAAGGGTCTTTTCCACGTCTTCGGCCAAGGCCGTGACGGCGGGCGTCACGTGTTCGGGGCGAACGGCGGCGTAGTCAACGAAATCGGTGATGGTGAGAAGCGGGTTGTCACAGGCAGTCATGTCTATCTCTCAATAACGAAATCAGGAGTGCGCGGACGTACGGGTGCGCGTCAAACGACGCTCCGCCGCAAGCACGGTGTTGGTGAGGAGCATGGCGATCGTCATGGGACCGACGCCGCCCGGAACGGGCGTGATGGCCGAAGCGACCTCGGCCACGTCGGTCGCGACGTCGCCGCAGAGCTTCCCTTCGGCGTTTCGGTTGATGCCGACGTCGATCACGACGGCGCCGGGCTTCACCATGTCTGCGGTAATGAGGTTTTCACGGCCGACGGCGGCGACGAGAATGTCGGCCGAACGCGTGAGATCCGAAAGATCGGGCGTGCGGCTGTGGGCGATCGTCACGGTTGCGTCGGCCGCAAGGAGCAAAAGCGAGAGTGGCTTTCCGACGATGTTCGAGCGTCCTACGACTACGGCGCGCTTCCCCTTGGGGTCGCATCCCGCTTCTTTCAGAAGACGCATCACGCCCGCGGGCGTGCAGGGTACGAACCCCTGACGGCCCGTCATGAGGGATCCGATCGAAAGGGAGTGAAAGCCGTCCACGTCCTTTTCCGGGGCGATCGCCTCGATCACGCTCACGGCGGTGAGGTGCGGGGGAAGCGGCAACTGCACGAGAATCCCGTCCACCTTTTCGTCGGCGTTGAGCTCATCGATCGCCTTGAGGAGCGTCGCCTCGTCCGTGTCGGCGGGGAGCGTCACCTCAAAGGACTCGATTCCCGTGCGGTCACAGGCGCGGATCTTGTTTCGCACGTAGACGCGGCTGGCCGGATCGTCGCCCACGACGACGACCGCAAGGCAGGGGCAATGAAAGGTTTCTTTGAGCTGCTCCACCCGGGGCGCAAGCTCGGCTTCAATCTGACGGGCGAGGGTTCGTCCGTCCAATGGGTGCGCGCTCATGGTATGTCCAGATAAAAGAAAAACGAATGGACGAAATCATAATCGCTTGTCGGGTCTGAGGGCGCACGAGGAAGCCGAAATTCCTTTGCAGGTCATGTCTGAGGGTGGGGAGATGCGAGACCCATGAAACCAACATGTGGATCTCAAACCGTCCCTCTACTTTTCATACTTGTCATTTAAGGTGACATTGTTTGGGTTCTAGGGGATGTCCGAGCTGTACTCATTTCTGCTAAAAAGATTCGCGGTTCACCCTGTGCAGGTTAGAAGTAGCTGAAAAGGCCGGACTGCTTTCCTTTTTTCCTTTCTTCCTCCAGACGACGTTGTGCAGCTTCGCGTTGAGCCATCGTTTCCTCAAGCTTTTGTTGCTTGGCTTTGCGTTTGGCCTTGCGAGCCTTTGCTTTTTCCTCGGCTTTTTGTTGGCGAAGCTTTAGCTCTTCCTCCCTTTGAGCTTGTGCCGCAACGTTGGCTTCTTCGAGTGCCTCGCGTGTCGCGTTGTAGTCGTTGGTGTCGGTCGGCTCGATCCGAGCCCCCTTAGGGACGTTCGGAAGGGACGCTTCCCTCGAGACCTTGGGAGTCAGAGAGGTCGGGAGAGAAGGGGGACGAACGTCCTTTGGGGCGATGCGGACGGGTTCTTTGGGTTCCGCATCCACTTTCTTCGGATCAATTTTCATCGGAGCCTTGGGCTTCTTAGCCTCTCGTGCGAGACGCTCCTTTTCGTGTTCCTTCTTCTCCTCCTCATGAAGTACGGCGCGTGCGTCGTTCATGAGGGTACGGATTTCACGCTTACGCAAAAACGAGGTTTTACGCGCCTTGTCGATGCAGTAATTGACGAAGAACGTGTACAGACAAGCCCCCGACTTCTTTTGAACGGCATCGTCGAGTTTCTTTAGGCGCTCATCCGCTTCTCTCAATGCTTGGCGAGCTCCGGCAGGGGTACGAAAGTCAGCCCGGGCACGCCAGTTCACCACGAACGAACGGTCGGCAAGAAACCGGTCGGCCTCTTTGCCGAGTCGCTCCCACTCGTCGCGCTTCGAGGCATCCACAGCGGTAAGCGGAGGCAAGGAAAAACCGGACTCCTCTTTGGAGATCGCCGTATCGGAAGCCGAAGCGGTCGAGATTCCCATGATGATAAAAACGAAGGGGCTGAGAAGAGGTGACACGCCCCTGTTGACGGCACAAAAAAGTTTCATGTCAATCATCTTCCTCATGGTTGACGGTTTCTCTCTGCTGCAGACGGTGAAGTTTTGCGTAGAGACCATCTTTTGCCAAAAGTTCTTCTTGAGTGCCTTCTTCGACGATTCGCCCCGTTTCCATGACGACGATTCGGTCGACCGTGTCGATCGTGGAGAAGCGGTGCGCCACGATGAGGCAGGTACGTCCTTGCGCGACTTTTTCAAGCGCCTTTTTGACAATCGCTTCATTCTGGCTGTCCAGGGCGCTGGTCGGCTCGTCGAGGATAAGGATGGGAGCATTCTTGAGAACCGCTCGGGCAATAGAGACGCGTTGCTTCTGTCCACCCGAAAGCAGAGAGCCGCCCTCGCCCACCCGGGTGTCAAGCCCTTCGGGTAGCGTCGACAAGTATTCGTCGAGCGCAGCCGCCTTCACAGCGCGTGCGATGTCTTCCTCCGTGGCATTCGGCAACCCGTAGGCGATATTGGCTCGAATCGTATCGTCGAAGAGGAAGATGTCCTGAGAAACAATCGCTATTTGCCGACGCAAATTTTCGAGCCTGATGCCTCGTAGCGGTACGCCGTCCAAACGAATCTCTCCATGTGTCGGTTCCCAGAAACGGGGCACAAGGTTCACGAACGAAGTCTTTCCGGACCCGGAGGGGCCGACGAGCGCGATGTGTTCGCCAGGACGAATCGTCAGACGGATGTCTCGAAGACTCGGTTCGTTGAGGCCGGGATACGTGAGGGAAACGTCGTCAAAAAGAATTTCTCCCTTCGCTCGATCGAATTCGACCGTACCGTTGTCGACTTCACGTTCGGCGTCGAGCACTTCAAAAAGGCTGTGCGCCGCCGTTGCGATGCTGGCGAAGGTGCCGTTAAGGCCGGTCAGGTGTTGCAGCGCGGGCTTGAGGAGAAGTAATGCCGTGAGAAACGTGATGAACTCCCCAATGGTGAGAAGTCCCGCTTGCGCCTCGTACAAGGCCGCGCCCACCACAAAGGCGATGCCGAGCATCGTGATCATCTGAGTGATGGGGGTGGCAAGACTCTGCATCTTGATGCGGTTGAGCGCCGTACGGCGTATGGTCCTGTTTACCTCTTCAAAGCGCGCCTCTTCAAAGGCGTAGCTCCCCGTCACTTTCACGACACGCTGCGCCTCGTAGGCTTCCTGAACGCGTGAGAGCATAAGGCCGACCGTTTCCTGGCTCTTCTTCGCGATGACACGGATGCGCTTGGCGATCATCTTGAGCGTGATGACGATGAGGGGTCCCACCACAAAGGCGACAAGCGTGAGCTTCCAGTTCTGCCAGAACAGAAGACAAAGGAGAGCAACGATCTGCAACGAATCGCGGATCAGCACGATCAGGGAACTCGTCGCCCCCGAGAGCGCGACGTTCGCTTCATTGACGAATTTCGAGCAGATTGCGCCCGTCGGATTGTGCTGATAACGCTGTGCAGGCCACGTCATGATCCGGTCGTACAGTTCTGTACGAAGCGTAATGAGCACGGCCTGGCTCACCTTTGCCATGATCCAGGACGAGGCCACGGTGCAAAAGCCGAAAAAGAGCGTTACGCCGATCAAAGCAGCCGGCGCGGCCGCGATCACCCACGACTCCTGCTGATAGAAACCCAGATCGGTGAGTTTTCCCAAAAGCGTCGCCGTTAGCGACGACATGCCTGCAGCCCCCGCCATGAAGACGGCGCCGAGAGCAATGCGCCACTTGTGCGGAAGCAAATAGCGGTAGATCCGAAGCAAGTCCGGATCCAGGTGTTTGATGAGTCGGTTCAACGGAGAACTCCTTGTTGACGGTCGACCGTCAAAGCGACTGAAGCTTCGAGAGACGGGCGTAGGCGCCGCCCTTTTCGAGCAATGCTTCGTGCGTGCCGATTTCTTGGATTACGCCGTCGCTCATGACGACGATGCGCGAAGCGTTGCGGATCGTGGAGAGACGGTGAGCGACGATAAAGGTCGTGCGGCCCGCCATCAGGCGGTCGAGCGCAGCCTTGACGGCCGCCTCGGATTCGCTGTCGAGCGCACTCGTGGCTTCGTCGAGGATCAGGATCGGGGTATTGCGAAGAAGAGCCCGCGCAATGGAAATGCGCTGCTTCTGTCCTCCCGAAAGACGACTCCCTGCCTCGCCCACGGGGGTTTCGAGTCCCTGAGGGAGCGAAGCGATGAAATCCTTGAGAGATGCCGCTTCAACAGCTTCTTCAAGAGCCTCATCGGAAACTTCCGGCATGGCATACGCGATGTTTTCCCGGATTGTTCCGTCAAAGAGCACGACGTCCTGCGAAACGATTGCGATCTGACTGCGCAGCGAAGAAAGCGTTACGTCCTGCGTATCCACGCCGTCGATGAGGATGCGGCCGGAAGTCGGATTCCAGAAGCGCGGAAGCAAGTTGACGACGGTGGTCTTCCCGGAGCCGGAAAGACCGACCAGCGCAATGCTTTCTCCGGGCTGCACGTCAAGATTGAAATCGTTTACGGCATCGCGCTCCGCGTTCGGATAGCGAAGCGAGACGTGCTCAAATGAGACGGCGCCTTGGACGCTCTGAAGTTCGACGGTTCCCGCATCCGCTTCGAGCGGTTCGTCGAGCGTCTGAAAGATGCTTTCGGCAGCGACCGACATTCCGACGATGGCGGCGTTGACGCCAGCAAGACGTTTGAGGGGCTGCAAAACGAGGAGCATCGCTGTCAGGAACGTCACGAACTCTCCGAGCGTGATCATGCCCTGCTGCGTCTGCCAGAGCGCAATGCCGAGCACGATTGCCACGCCCGTCATCCCGATCAGTTGCGTTGCTGGCGTCCCGATCGAAGAAATCTTGTTGATTCTGATCGCAAGGTCGGCGATTTGGTTGTTTACCTCGCGGAATCGCTGTTTCTCGCGATCATACGTACCGGAAATCTTGATGAGGCGCTCGGCTTCATACGTCTCTTTCACGCGCATGATGAGCGTGGCGACGTTCTGTTGACTCGAGTACATCACAGACTTGATCTTTTGCGAAATCCAGCGAAGAAGCTTGATGACGACGGGGGCAAGGCATAGCGAAACGATAGCCAAAAGCCAGTTGTGCCAAACCAGGACGACGCAGAGTGCGACTGTCTGCACGGAATCGCGAACGAGGATGATGGCTGACTTTGCCGCACTCGAAAGCGCAAAGTTCGCCTCGTTGATGAACTTCGACGCAATGAGACCGGTGGGATTGTTCTGGCAGGTGATGACGGACCAACGAAGAATCCTCGAGAAGAGCTCGCGGCGCAAGGTCATCATCACCGATTGACTTACCATCCCAAGGCAATAGTTGCTCATCAGCATACTCAGCCCGTTGATCCCGGCAATGACGATGAGACCAACGGGAGCCGCTAGAACCATCCCGGGATCCGTCTCATAAAAACCCGAATCCGTGAGCTTCCCGAGAAGCAGAGCGATGAGAGATGAAGCTCCCGCAGCGAGAAGCATGAAGACGATCGCCAAGAGGAGTGTCCTCTTGTACGGGATGAGGTATCGCGCCAGACGATTCAGCGCGGGCGTTGAAAAAGAAATGGCAAGAAACGGAATCATTGAGACGTTTGCGCAATGTTTCGGGAAAGTATGGCGTTCAGCACTTTCGAGAGATCTTCAACGACGTGTTCCCGAACCAGTTTCACCTCAGACCAGGGCATGTGATGGACGGAATACATGCGACGACAGAACTCCGCCGAGTAGCCGATATGTCGATTTCGAGTATCGGAATAAAGAAGGTCCACCGGTCTGCCTGTCAAAGAAAGCAAAACGCCCAGGCCGCTGGCCATAGAGACGATTCGTTCCGCTTTTTGCGCCAAAGCGAACAGCACCTCCACGTCGGGCGAGCAAGAGGGAAAACTTTCTAGAAGCGAGCTTTTTCCCTGCGGCGCATAACGGTTGACCAGCACGTCGTACCCCTCTTCGGAAAAATGTTCCGCCAAGTCGCACCAAAACGTGTCGGACACGGTTTTGAGACTGATCGCTTCCGGGCACAGCAAGACAAAGGGGCGCTTCACTCCCGCATGGTTGAGCAACCACGTAGCGCGCTTTTGAGCGACGCAAGTCGGTACGGGTCGACTGGGGTTTCCCCAATTCTTCAGCGACATGCTACGCAGAATCCAGTCGGCGAAGTTGACGTCGGGTTCTGTCGACGCAGCCTCCTTCATGGCCTCCGCGATTTCGGGCGTGGGCGCGTGAATCGTGATGCCGTCGATCTCCTGCACCTCTTCCCTGAGGAAGCAATTGATGTCGCTTTGCGCAATCGGTATGAACTTCACGAAGGGCTTTCCGTTGAGGAAGAGCTTCACGAAGGACAAATCGCGGCGGCGCCACACGATGAGAAGCGGACGTTTGGCTCCAACTTGTTCGGCCCAGCGTTCAAATTCCGCGAGGTACAGCGTCGTCTCACCGAGATTGTGGCGGATGATGAATGCGTGATCGGCAACCACGCCTTTTCCGTATGTTTCTTCGGAGGCGATTCTTATCTGCTTCGACAAATATCGGCAAAACTCTTCCGTACGACTTTTTCGGTATACGGGTAGCCCGAGAACTCTCACGGTCCTGCTTTCCCGATCCTTCACGCTGAAGATCGGAATGCCCAGCAATTTGAGTTTTTTCCCCGCCTCTCGCCGTTGCGTCTTAAGGAATCCGTTGAGAAAACTGCGTTCCAAAACGAAATCGTTGTTTCTTCTGTACAGACGCTTTTTGTAGACGGACAGAGGACCAAGTGCCATTTCCTTTTCCTTGGGAGGAGGATTCATGATGTTGTTGTCAGGAAATCGCTTGGGCCAACCGGCAATGTCGCGAAAAACGTTGTACCAGAATCGATGACCTTTACGATGATGAAACAGGCTCAAGAAGAGTTCCTTGTAGAACTTCCATCGACAGGCCTTTACATACGGACGAAGCAGATCGCCGATCTCAATGTCTTCAAAACGACAGTCAGAGATGTTCCAGTCGTAGATCTGCAGTTCGTTCACTCCAGTCGGCTCGGCGAAGGGATAGTCGAGACTCCCCTTTTCCCGTCGAAGCATCGCCGGATTGATTACAAAAAGCCGCGATCCGGCAGGCAACAACACGTCCGCCAGACCGCTTCGAAGTGAGAAAACGGCATGGCAACGAAGTCCGACGGCAACAACCTCTTCGAGCGACAAATCTAAGTCGAAGGCAGACTGACAGCCCGGGATGCGAATGCGTTTGGAGTTGACAAGGAGTTGGTAGCCCTCGCCTTGGAGTGCTTGCGCGAGGACAGCCCACCATTCAGGCGGAAGCTCGGTTGCGGTCGCCGCTTCGGGGGCGAGGAGGATGATGCGATCAAGTCCTCCCAGTTCTTCAACAACCTCTTCGGCGTGTGGGGAAAGAGGAACATCGCCTTTGGGGATTGGAAAGCGAAATTCCTCTTCCACTCCAGCATTGTGAGCCCAACGGAAGCACCAGTAATACGGATATTGAATAAAATCACAAATAATTCGGTCTAATACGAAAGGTCTGCCTTTCTGAGGAACCGAACCAAATGCTTGTAGGATATAAAGGTTATCAAACCCGAGATCCAATACGCCAGGTGCAGGACTTGGATCATCGAAGAATGCGGTAACAAATAACGCATTCTTCTTCGCAAGTTTATCGAGCGGAAAAGTCGAGTAGTCAGTGATGCCCCAGAGCTTAGCGAGAAACTCATGTTGCGGCAACAGGATGTAGTGCACCTTCGCGCCGAATGTTTTTTCGAGCGCATCCTTTGCGCCTAAAAAATAGAAAACATCGCCCAAATGTTTGTATGCGACGATGTTGTAGGCGTCTTCTCGGCAAAGAGCCTCGACCTGACGGACGACATCGGCCGTCAAGTCGAATTGATCCATGAGAGAGTAATTGACTGGATAACGGAAATAATTTTCCGTAAAACGGGTCCAAATCGGAGCGGCCATTGTCGTTACGAGGCTAACGTGCGGAGATTGTGAATGATCTTGCGGTAGGGTTCGTTTTTCCCGAACAGGGACGACGTACCGAGGACGAATCCGGAGGCCCCCTTTCGCTTCATGGACGCAACGGTAGCCGGCGTTACGGCGCCGTCCACGGTGATCGGGGCGTTCGGGAAGAGGGCACGCAGAAGAGGGAGCCGTTCGTCAACGTCCGACACGGCGCTCTGCCCTGCGAAACCCGGACGAACGCGCATCATGAGAATGGCGTCCACCATGTCGACGAAAGGACGAAGAGTGTCGACGTCCGTTTCCGGGTTGACCGCAAGCCCCGCCTTCAACCCCAGCACGCGGGCGCGCTGCAGGCCGCGAAGTACGTCAGGGTGTTCCGCATGCAGATACACGAGCTTTACGCCGCTGGAAGCGGCAAACCCGATGTGTACGGAAAGATTCCGAACCATCAGATGCGCTTCCAACGGGAGCGTGGTCATGGAGGAGAATTTCGAGACCTCCGCCCAGGAAAGAGCAAAGTTCGACACAAATTCCCCGTCCATGATGTCAATGTGAAAACTGTCGGCGCCGGCGGCTTCGAGGAAAGCAATTTCTTCCGCAAAATGACCGGGATCCGCGCACATCAGCGAAGGTGAAAGATTCATGATTCACACACCTCAGAATGCGTACGGAATGGGTTTGGCCACCATCGCCGTGCAATTTTTCACGGCGACCACGTCGCCGGGTTCCATCAGAACGGACGTGCCCGGTTTGATGCGCATCCCGTCAATCTCGGTTTCACCGCTAAGAAGAACGATGAAGGCGAACATGTCCCCTTCGCATGCATACGCGTCCTTGTTCTTGACGAGCGTGAGCTCGTACATGCGTTCGCGCCGTGGAGTGTTGGGTTCAAAAGAAGTAACAGCGGACCTGAGATCTGGCTTGAGCGACGCAAGAGCCTTTTCGACCTGAAGCGGACGCTTGTTTCCGTTCTGATCGACGCGATCGAAATCGTAAAAACGGTAGGTCGAGTCACAATTCTCTTCGATTTCAAACGAAAGGGAACCGGCGGCCGCGGCGTGAAGCGTGCCACCCGTGACGTAGACGTAGTCGCCGGCACGAATTTCGACGGTGCCGACACCTTCGAGAGCACGGCCGTCTTCGATCAAACGACGGAATTCTCCGGCAGTCTGAACGTTGACGCCATTGAACATGCGGCCGGTCGTCGGCGGTTCGAGCAAATAGAAGGATTCGTTCTTGCCGAACGGTTTACCTTCCAGCTTTCGTGCGGCTTCATCGTCCGGATGCACCTGGATGGACAGGTTGTCGGACGCTTCGACGAGCGCCGTCAGAATGGGAAGTTCTTCAAAGTTTCCGAGTCCGTAACGATCCCGATTTTCAATGAACCAATCGTGAATGGTTCTTCCCTGGTAAGGACCCATGAGAAACTTCGAGCGCATTTTTGGCGTATCGATGACGCCGTAAAGGTGGCCGATTTTCCGGCAATCCGTTTCAACAAACGCAGCGAGCTTGGCGCCGCCCCAAACGGTCTCGTGAACGATAGGTTGAAGAATCTGCATGATTTTTTCTTAGAGGTTTTCGTCGATGACGATGTTTAAGTTTTCGAGCCCTTGATTGCGTGAAGGGGTGACGGCGTGTGCACAGACCAAGCCCGACGGCTTGGTGTCGTTGATCAGAATTCGTTCTCCCATGGGAACTTCGAAGAACACGTGATCAATACGGACGCCTGCGTCCCGGATAAATTCGAGAGTGCGCTCGCGGGCGCCCTCTTCACGGGCAGTCAGCAGGATGACGAGATCGCCTTCCGGAATGGAACGGAGAAACTCAACGGCCCCGGGCAGCCATTCGTCTTCTCCCGTCTTGTAACCGTTGTGTTTGACGAGCGTTCCGTCAAAATCAAGCACCCAGGTGTGCTTCAGGGGCGAGAGACGCAGATCACGCGGCATGCCAATCCTCCAACCAGCGGTTGAAAAGAGCGATTCCGTTCATAAAGGCGACGCACATGGAGTCGTAGTCCTCCCAAACATGGGACGCCATGGACATCCAAACGATCGCGTGAATGAGCTCGATTTCCTTTCGCGTGCCTTCTCCCGCCGGAATACGTTGAAAGAGTTCGTCGGCGAGGAATTCCCAACCGCCCGAAGCAATCTGAAACTCCACGCCGTCTTCGCTCTGGTGAAAACGGAAGTTCTTGACGTTGAACTGGTCAAAGTTGCCGCTAACGGCATAAAACACTTTGGCCCAGTCGTAGCGGGGATCGCCGAACACCTTGCTTTTGCCGAAATAACCGCGGGGATCGATGAAAAAGACCCGCCCCTCCTCGTTGACAAGGGTGTTCGTGAGCTGACAGTCTCCGTGGAAAAGCGTGTAATGCGTCTGCATCAGGGTGTCGAGCACGGCACGTCGGAAGACCTCCACGTTTGCGAGCACATTGAGGCATTCTTTGCCGTTGATGCGAATGGTCCGGTCATGTCCGAACGGAACCACGTCGGCCACCATGCGAAGACGAGTCAGCGTCTTTTCGAAATACTCCCGATAAAGATCCCCGCTGTCGGACGGACGCTTTTCGTAGGAATGCAGGCGGGCGAGCGCATCAGTCATGCGGTGAAGAGCCGCCTGCTTTCCCTCGGGGTTGAGGGAACAAAGGAACAGATTTTGTCCCCGAATGCGCTCCAGACGCAGCGGGTTCTCTTCCAACAGTTGCGGAACATCACCAAATCCGTAACCCCGCACGGCTTTGTACCAATCCACTTCGCGGGCAATGTAGCCCTGCGCTTCCTTCGTCAGACCGGTTTTTACAACCGACTCCTCGAGAACTTCGATGCGGTTGTACGGCCGGCAACGGTACTTCGAGTTTTCCAGGTGCAGGTACGCTTCGAGCGTGCCGACGTCCTGACATCCGACGAGCGGCAACTCGGTCATGGGGAAACTTTGCTTCGAAAGCCATGTGGTAAAAGACCCTTCGAGCGGCAGAGCTTCACAGAACGATTTGTCGGAAAAGGCGTAAAAGCCCGCTACACCGTGTTGGTCGGACGCTTCCTTGCGCATCGCTCCGTCGGCAAAGCTCCAGGAGCAGTGAAAAGGTACCGTACCCACGAGGCAGCCCTCGAAGGATTGGGGAAGACTGAACCCTTTCGGGAGAATAAGGTCGGACCAAACGACAACGAAGGGTTCGTTGTCTCCAACGTAAGAGATCGCTTCTGAGAGGCCCGCCGCGTTTCCCTTGCCGCAGGCCTTCACGAGAATGCAGCGCCGATCCGCCGCAAAGGTCGTGAGATAGCGGTCAAGAACGTCGTATCGGTAGTCGCCGACGACAATGAAGTCCGCATGCGGGAAAGTGTCGAAAAGGTGAAAGAGGATCGGCTTGTTGCGGACATCAATGAGCGTCTTCGGCTTGGAAGCAGTCATGGCCTGCATGCGAGTTCCCAGTCCGCCGGCCTGAACGATGACTTTCATAGTTGATTCCTATTGAAAAATGCTCGAATAGAAGCTGTCGGAAGAGCGTTTTTGGCTTCTATGACCGACTAAACCGGGAAATTTCCGTGCTTCTGTAAGGATGATTAATCCTATACGCCCGAAAAAAAAAAAACAATCGATCGGGGCATTCGGTGATTAAGGGTTTTCGTGTACGAGATGTCATGAAACCGGTTCGCTCCGTAAGATGAGTGCAGAACGCCGAACTTGACTTCCTCGTAGATCTGAAACTCTTGCTTGATGCAAAACGCGAAGCGGAGGCCAAACTTGATTGGAGGCGGGTGAAGGCAGGGATTTCAGTTCGCCTTGCTCGAGGCCTAGTCCTGTCTCGCGCAGCCCCTCTCTCGTGCGGTGTGCGTGGAAGTGACGAAGTGTCCCTCTACAGACTTGAGTCGAGTCCCTGAGAAAAGAATTCGAGCGACAACTCACGAATTCCCAGAGAGAGAATGCAATCGGAAAGGTGGCGTGGAAAATCGGGTTCCAAAGGGAGATTGCTCATGATGAATGGGACTACGAGAGAAAAAGAACGCCCGAAAGAGTGAAACTTGGTTCGTGTAATGCGTCTAACATTTCAGGGATAACCATAAGGAGAACAATCGATCATCTCTCCCCGCAGGTGACGAAAATGCCGATAGCCGCTGAAGTCGACCTCAGATTCTGAAGAGGCCAAGCGGAGTTTGGAACCGCTTCGGTGTTGGAAAATTCGAAAAGGGGCGCCGAACAAACTTTGGTCATTCGCCGAGATGGAGTTTGTGCCGGTTCTGGGCACAACGGGTGTTGTGCACGACGAATCCGCCGTGAGCCTTCTTCAAAGTCGAAAAGCAGTACGCGCGGATGGCGCGCTCTTTCTTCATGAAAAGACAATCTTCACGGCGTCTTATAAGACAAGCCATACCGTTATGAATTCTTCGTAGGTCTTGGCACCTCGAGCGGGACCGCGAAGAAATCGTTTGGCGAGACGTGGGGTGCGAGTGTTCTGATCGCGCGGCAAAAGAAGACTGCCCCTCTCGTTGTCAATCGGTAACGAGCTCGTTTACCTACCGTCCGATCGACGTTCCAATCATAGGTATCCGTATTTGGGGGAGGGGCTCACGAGGTTTGGTCGTTCGAGACCCTGTTGGTGGTGAGGGGGGCGAGCGCGGATAGTCATCCGTGTAGCCCCATTCGTCCACGACGTGTCGGCGCTCGAGTCATAAGATTGCACGGAGGTTGCCGCCTCTGGTAGCCGCAAGGCGTATGCTGGTAGGTGTTGCGCGAGAAGTGACGCAGGAAGGCTGGTGATTGGGAGCGCCAAACAGTTGGAGTTGGCGGACAAGTCCTCGTTAGGGGGGAATGTCTTGCCATTTACATAAGAGAAAACCTCTCCGCTCGCAGGGCGAAGAGGTTTTTCGAGCACGAACTCCAACCCGAAAAGGTCAGTCGTGCGTTTCGTCCTTGTGGAAGTTCTGACCCTGGCGCGATTCCATGAAGACGCGCATGAGGTCCGCCACCGTCCCGGAATTGGTCTTGTCCATGATGGAGGCGCGGTGGGCTTCGACCGTCTTGATCGAAATCTTGAGGTCGTCGGCGATCTGCTTGTTCAGGCGGCCGTTCGCGATGCGTTCGAGAACTTCCTGTTCGCGCGGCGTCAGCTTGTCGAGAAGCGCCTGATTGAGCTTGCGGCGCTCCGACTCGATGTGACGGGTCCGGGCCACTTCGAGCATGCGTTCGATCAGCGCCTTGAGGGCGTTCTGGTCATAGGGCTTTTCGATGAAGTCGACCGCCCCCGCCTTGAAGGCCTGCACCGCCATCGTCACGTCGCCGTGGCCGGTGACGAAGATGATGGGAATGTCGGCCTTGCGCTGCAGGAGATGTTCCTGCACTTCCAACCCGCTCATGCCGGGCATGCGGATGTCGAGAACGAGCACCGCAATGGTGTTGGGGTCGTACTTGGCAATGAAGCTCTCGCCGCTGTCGTAGAGTTCCACGTGATAGTTGCTTGCTTCGAGCAGCCACTTGAGGGAGTCCCGGACGGCGTCGTCGTCGTCCACGATGTAGACGGTACCGGCACTCTCACGGTAACCGTCGAGATAGTCGTAATGGTTCATCTCGTTATAGATAAGGTTGGAATAAGCAAGTCAGGCAATTTTACACCAGAGGAGGCGTTGTGCCACCCCCGTACAAGGGGAAAATGGGAAAAAAGAGAGGAACCGCGCTTCCTGAATCACGTTGCGGCGGTTTTTTCCGCGTCCTCCTCGGGCATGTTGACGGGAATGCGCACGGTGAAGGTCGTTCCGCCCCCTTCGGTGTCGGAAACAAGCAGTCGTCCGTGGTGGTTTTCCACGATCGTGCGGCAGATGTTGAGGCCGATTCCCATCCCGGTCTTCTTCGTCGTAAAGAAGGCGTCAAAGAGCATCGCCTTCACTTCGTCGGACATGCCCGGTCCGTGGTCGCGAATCGTAAAGACGATCGCGTCGGTTTGGGCTTCGTGCGAGACGGAAAGTTCGACGTTGCGGTCGCTTTCGGGTTCGAGCGCCTCCATGGCGTTTTTCAAAAGATTGAGCAGGAGCTGCTCGAGCATGACGGCGTCGCCGTTGATGTTGGGCAGATTCTCCGCCATCTCGACCTTTATCGAGGCGCCGAGTTTTTTCGCCTGAATGAGGGCGAGTTCCATCGCTTCCGTCACGATCGTTTCGACCGGCACGACCGCGAACTGCGTGTCGTGCTTGTTCTTCGCAAAACTTCGGATGCGCTTGATGATGGCGGCCGCGCGCTTGGCTTGATTGTCGATGCGTCCGAAGGCGTCCGTCGCCGCCTCGGGCTTCAGGGCGTGCGCCTCCAAAAGAGACTTTGCAGCGGCGGCGTAGTTGGAGATCGCGGCAAGAGGCTGATTGAGTTCGTGCGCGAGCGAACTTGCCATTTCGCCCATCGTTACGAGGCGCTGCGTTTCTTCGGCATGCTTGATCTGAGCCTGAAGTTGCTCCTGCATCTGACGCCATTCGGTGATGTCGGTGGCGATCAGCATCACGGCTTTTCGGTCGTTCGTCCAGACGATCGTCTGGATGCGTACGTCGAACCACCGGTCCGTCACTTCGTCGTAAAGCCCTTCGCGAATCGAGGTCTTCTTCTGCGCTTCGAGTACGCCCAAGATGCGTCGGCAGGCGTCGGCCGTGCCCCCGAAAAGCCGTACGTAGGGGGTGTTCATGAAAAAGATCTGCCGAGCGTCGTCGTCCGACACGACGGCGATGGCGCTCGCAAGCGACTGCACGACGCGCGTGAAGCGGTCGTTTGCGGCCTGCATGCGTTCATGCGAGCGCTTTGTTTCCGTCACGTCGTAGAGTGCGCCGATGTAGCCGAGCACCCGTCCTTCGACGTCAAGGAGCTGCGAGACGCTCAACTGTCCGTCGAAGGTTTCGCCATTTTTGCGCTTGGCGAGAAAGTCGATCGTGTGTAGCGTTCCGCTCGAGTGCGACATCATCGCTTCGAACTGCTCGGTGATGTCTTCGGCCCAATAGGGGTAGGGAGGCGTGGCGCCGATCAGCTCCTCGCGCGAGAAGCCGAACATTTTCTGAAAGGTTTCGTTCACGTAGAGGATCTTTCCTTCCTTGTCCGTGACGCGAAGCCCCGTCAAGGCCGACTCCGAGATGGCGCGGCGAAGCGCGTATTCGACTTCGAGGCGTTCGGCAAAGCGGTGTTCCTTTCGCTGCACGCGGACAAGGAGCAAAAGAGCGAGAAGAAGAATCGAACCGAGTCCGCCGATGAGCCACACGGGGAGCGTAGACTGTTCAAGAAATCCGGCGCGGTGGCTCGTCGCCACAAGGCTCAGGCCCGAGAGGTGATTGAAGGAGAGCGGCACTTCGACCTGAATGTCGCTCATGTGAACCGAGTCCTTCGGAACGGGGAAGAAGGGGTTGCCGTTCAAGAGGAGGTCGAACTGATACGACCGATAGTTGAGCAGATCGACGATGCGCGAGACAAGGTGCGTGAGGTTGACGCGCGCGATGAGGATTTGGTCGGGCAGAGCCGTCGGCACGGCGAGGTCTGCGAAGAGCTGGTTCGTGGGGTCGAGCACGTAGGGGATGGAGAGAACCGACGAGTCGCGCTCGAGCGCCTCCGTGATCGCCTTTCGCGTGTTGGGGTTCTTGAGGGTCGTGCCCTGGTCGCGGCGCTCGGACCCCGAAGACATGGGATTGTTCCAGCTGCGAAGCACCGTGAAGTCGCGCGTCGCAATCACGATTTCAGCGACTTCCCGTCGGTCCTGCATGAAGTTCATGGCGGAGAATTCCGCGCTCGCCACTTGGCTTCGCACGTTCGGAATGTGCATGAGCCGCAGGCTCGTCTTCATGAGAAGTTCCGTCGTGCCCAAAAGGCGCGACTCCATCGACTGCGCGACAAGGTCGGCCGACTGCTTGAGCCGCACGGATTCCGCGCGTTGTTCAGAGGTGAGCAAAAAGACGACCGAAGAGAAGAAGGCCACGGTGAAGAGGGCGATCGTCGCCCAGCCCGCCCAGGCGGCGATGCGGCCCGTACCGATGCGGCGGTCCGTGTGTCCGAGGGTGCGGAAGGCCTGAGCGATTTCCTTATCCGAGTGAAGCGTAGCCATAAGTGTGCGGTTCGTTGGGAGGAGTCGACATTCTATACGCTAAAATAAAACGTTTTCCTTGTAGGGAGAGAGCGATGGCGCTCACGCAGAACGAATTGAAGCGCGCCGTGGCCCAAGCCGCGGTCGCGTATGTGAAGGAAGGGGAAATCCTCGGCGTCGGCACGGGTTCGACCGTGGATTTCTTCATCGACGCGATCGCGCCGATGCGCGACAGGATCCCCGCCTGCGTTTCCTCGTCGGAACGCTCGACGAAAAAGCTCGAAAGCCTGGGGTTCAAGGTTCTCGACATGAATGAAGTCGACAGAATCGGCGTCTATGTCGACGGGGCCGACGAAATCGACGGTCACTTCGCCATGATCAAGGGAGGCGGCGGGGCGCTTACGCGCGAAAAGATCGTCGCTTCCGTTTCGAAGCGCTTCGTGTGCATCGCGGACGCGTCGAAGAAGGTGGAGGTGCTCGGCCGCTTCCCGCTTCCCGTCGAAGTGATCCCGATGGCGGCGCGTGCCGTCCGCCGCCGCCTCGAAGCGCTCGGCGCGACGGTGAAGCTTCGCGACTTCGTCACCGACAACGGCTGCCACATTCTGGATGCGGCCGGTCTCGAGATCCACGATCCGAAGGCGCTGGAGGCCGAGATCAACGCGTGGCCGGGCGTCGTCACCGTGGGGCTCTTTGCCGCGCGCGGCGCGGACGTCCTCCTCCTCGGGACGGAAGAGGGCGTGAAGTCCTTCGAAAAGCCCTGACGTCCAAAAGAAGAAAGGGAGCCGAGGCTCCCTTTCGCATTCCTTCCCGCTCCGTTTCGGGGCGGAAGGTTCCGGTTCTTATTCGGCCTTGGGCGGCACGAAGTTGGGAACCGTCATGTCGTCGGCGTCGCCGAAGAAATAGCGTTCGCACTGCGCCATGAGATGCTGACGGGCCGAGAGGTCCGCGAGATTCAGGCCGTATTCGTTCACCATCATCGTTTGGAGGCGCGTCCAGTCGCCCCAGGCTTCCTTGCTCACGTGGCGCCAGATGCGCACACCGAGTTCACCCGGGAACGGGGGATGGTCGAGCCCTTCGGCTTCCTTTTTCAGTTTGATGCACTGTACCGTACGCATGGAGAATGTCTCCCGAATGTGTTGTTGGTTCGTGCATTCTAACCCGAGGATCGGATCCCCTGGGAGGCCCGATCCCGTTTCTGGAGACCTGTATGTCCGATCGTGCCCTGTGGGCCGCCTTTCAGAAAGTCCGCACCGAAGTGGAGGGTGCGCTTGAAGAGACGCGCAAGAAGGAGGCGCAGCGCATCGAGACCGAAGAGAAGCGCCGCCGCGAGGAGAAGGCGAAAAAACGCGCCGCGTCGCCCGCCGCGCGCCTCGTTCGCGGGGAGGCGCGCGG
>OGEP01000060.1_pt1 | contig 169178 bp, 141 predicted proteins | sample 1570721 | NCBI WGS metagenome assembly OGEP01 (sample SAMEA2582131, study PRJEB24529) | metagenome | biome: Human gut stool | place: China | collected 2011 | reverse complement strand
GAGAGCGACGCGTCGCCGCCGAACTCGGTTTGCAGGGCGTCGGTCGACATGTTGACCGCTCCGCCGAAGGCTCCCGTGCCGTTGGTCGAGATGCCGGCGCCGCGCTGCACCTGAATGCTTCCCACGGCCGAGACGAGGTCGGGGGTGTCGTACCAGTACATCGAGTGCGAGTCGGGGTTGTTCATCGCCACGCCGTTGATCGTGACGTTGAGACGCGTCGGGTCCGTGCCGCGCAGGCGCACGGCCGTGCCGCCGATGCCGATGCCCGTTTCGTTGGTGGCGATCATCGAGGGGGTCAGGGCCAGCAGCGTGGGGATGTCGGTTCCGTAGCTGTTGCGGGCGATCTCTTCGCGCCGGATGTCGGAGTAGGCCACGGGGGTGTTCGGGGTTGCGCGCGTGGCGGTCACCTCGACCTCCTGCAAGCGGTACATTCTGACCGAATCGCCGGCGTTTTGGTTGGCGGGCTGCTTCTCTTCAGCCCGCAGCTGTGCGGCCGAGCAGAGCGCGGCGGCCGCAAGTGAAAGAAAAATCCTTTTCATCGTTAAACTTTTTGAGTTAATGGACTGAAAAGGGGTATGTGTTGTTGATTACGCTTCGTCCCGGTCTCGGCATTACCCGTCTCCGGTTCAATGGGTATAATCTCAGCCTGACAGTAAGGCACCCCTTTGAAATATCGGGTGCAAAGGTAAGTAATAAAAATTAAAAATTAAAAATTAAGAATTAAAAATTGTCGGAAAGGATACCCGTAAATTTCGATGTATCTGGTGCCGAAAATAAGTTCGGTCCTCCAATTTGTCGAAACGCACAGTGCGATTTTCCGCAGGTAATTTTTAATTCTTAATTTTTCATTTTTAATTCCTTAGAACGTTCCGAAGCGGAAAACGATCTTCTGGCAGTAGGTTTCGCCGGGGCGGAGCAGCGGCGAGGGGAATTCGGGGTGGTTCACGGCGTCGGGGTAGTTCTGGCACTCCATCGCCACGCCGTCGTAGTCGGCATAGCGGCCGCCCGACTTGGTTTCGGGGCATCCGCCCGCGAGCCAGTTGCCCGTGTAGATCATCACGCTGGGCTGCGACGAGAGCACCGTCACCGAACGGCCCGACCGGGGTTCGCGCAGGGTGCCGACCTCGCCCAGAATATTGGGCTTCCAGCCGTCGACGACGAAGGGATGGTCATAGCCCTTGAAGTCGCGGATGTGGTTGAACTCCGACGAGATGCCGGGGCGGAAAGAGCGGAATTCCCGAAAATCCTGCGGGGTTCCGGCTGCGTCCAGAAGCTTGCCCGTGGGGATCTGGCGTTCGTTCATTTCCAGAATCTTCGAGCTGTTCAGGCGCAGTTCGTGGTCGAGCACCGACCCGCTGCCTTCGCCCGCGAGGTTGAAATAGACATGGTTGGTGAGATTCACCACGGTCGTCTTGTCGGTCCGTGCGAGGTAGGTGATCTCCAGCGCGTTGTCGTCGTCGAAATCGAATACGGCCTCGACGCACAGCTCGCCGGGATAGCCCTGGTCGCCGTCCTCCGAGACGAGCGACATCACCACGCGGTTGGTCTCCACGCGGCTCTCCCAGATGCGGTTGGCGAAGTTCTTCGTTCCGCCGTGCAGGTGGTTCACGCCGTTGTTGACCTCCAGCCGGTACTCCTTGCCCTCGACGGTCATCTGCCCGAAGGCGATGCGGTTGGCGCAGCGTCCCACGCTCTTTCCCGAGGCGGCTCCGTCGAAGAAGTAGCCTTCGGGGTGTTTGTATCCCAGCGCCACGTCGGCTATGCGGCCCTCGCGGTCGGGCATCTTCACCGAGACGATCGCCGCGCCGTAGTTCGTGAGCTGCACTTCGGCTCCCGAGTCGTTGCGCAGCGTGTAGCGAATGATTGCCTCGCCCTCCGGGGTCATGCCCCAGACGTGTTGTTCGATTTGTACCATAGTTTAATATAAGTTCGACGGGGTTAGGTTGTTTTTAGATCGGAGCGATTTTGTCTATGAACCCCCATCGAACTTATATTACGGCGTTTTTAACGCCGGGGCTCATGTTGAAAATCCCTCTGAATCTCCCTTTGAAAAGGGCGACTTTACTCTATTGCGGGTTTTAGATTGGTCAGCAGATTGTCGATGCGGCGCAGGGTCTCCTCTTTGCCGATGAACGACGTTACGTCGTACATGCCCGGGCCTTTTCCGGCGCCCACGAGGGCCAGCCGCAGGGTGTTCATCACCTGGCCCATGCCGTAGCCCTTCTCCTCGATCCAGGCGTGGACGATGCGTTCGGTGTTCTCCAGCGAGAAGTCGTCGATTCCCGCCAGCACGTCGCGCAACTCCCGCAGAATGGCGGGATTCTGCCCCTTCCAGTACTTGCGCACCTGCTTTTCCTCATACTCCCGGGGAGCCTCGAAGAAGAACGACGTGAGGTCCCACAGATCGGTCGTGAACGTCGCGCGCTCCTTCATAATGCCCGCGGCTTTGCCGGCCACGGCGTCCGAAACCTCGATGCCGTGGCTGCGCAGGACGGGCTGGTAGAGGGCCGCCAGTTCGGCGTCGGTCTTGTGGTGCATGTACTGGGCGTTGAACCACCGGGCCTTGTCGGGCTGGAATCGGGCGCCCGATTTCGAGACGCGGTCGAGCGAGAAGCTGTCGATCAGCTCCTGCATCGAGAAGATCTCCTGCTCCGTGCCGGGGTTCCAGCCCAGCAGCGCCAGCATGTTGATGAACGCCTCGGGGAAATAGCCGTCCTCGCGGTAGCCGTGGGCGGTCTCACCCGTCGGAGAGGTCCAGAAGAGCGGAAATACCGGGAATCCCATCTTGTCGCCGTCGCGCTTCGAGAGCTTGCCGCCGCCCGTGGGTTTGAGCAGCAGGGGCAGGTGGGCGAACCGGGGCTGCACGTCCGTCCACCCGAAGGCTTTGTACAGGAGGTAGTGCAGCGGCAGCGACGGCAGCCACTCTTCGCCGCGGATGACGTGCGACACCTCCATCAGCCGGTCGTCGACGATGTTCGCCAGGTGGTAGGTGGGCAGCGCGTCGGCCGATTTGTAGAGCACCTTGTCGTCCAGCGTCGAGGTGTTGACCTCCACGTGTCCGCGGATCAGGTCGTCCATCGCGACCGTTTCGTTTTCGGGCATCCGGAAGCGGATCACCCACTGGTCGCCGTGGTCGAGGCGCGCCTTCACCTCCTCGGCGGGCAGCGCCAGCGACGTGGCCAGCTTCTCGCGCACCGCATAATTATAGGCGAACGCCTCGCCGCGCGCCTCGGCCTCCCTGCGCAGGGCGTCCAATTCCTCGGCCGTGTCGAAGGCGTAGTAGGCCCAGCCCGCCTCGACGAGTTGCAGGGCGTATTTGAGGTAGATTTCGCGCCGCTCGCTCTGGCGGTAGGGGGCGTGAGGCCCTCCGACGCCCACACCTTCGTCGATCTCGATGCCGCACCATTTGAGCGATTCCAGAATGTAATCCTCCGCTCCGGGGACGAACCGCTGCGAATCGGTGTCCTCGATGCGCAGGATCATCGTTCCCTTGTGCCGGCGGGCGAACAGGTAGTTGTACAGTGCCGTACGGACGCCGCCGATGTGCAGCGGCCCGGTGGGGCTGGGCGCGAAACGCACCCGAACTGGTCTTTCCATAGCTGTATTCTTTAATTTTTTTACGATCCCGGTTTGCGGCGTCAGACGTTGAACAGGAAGTGCATGATGTCGCCGTCCTCGACGACATACTCCTTGCCTTCGATCGACAGTTTGCCCGCATCGCGGCACGCCTTCTCCGAACCCAGAGCGGTGTAGTCGTCGTACTTGATGACCTCGGCGCGGATGAACCCCTTTTCGAAATCGGTGTGGATGATGCCGGCCGTCTGCGGGGCTTTCATGCCGCACAGGTAGGTCCAGGCGCGGGTCTCGTCGGCCCCGGTGGTGAAGAACGTTTCGAGGTTGAGCAATTTGTAGGCCGATTTGATCAGGCGCGCCACGCCCGACTCCTCCAGCCCCAGGTCTTCGAGGAACATCTGCCGCTCGTCGAAGTCTTCCAGTTCGGCGATGTCGGCCTCCGTGGCGGCGGCGATGACGAGCATTTCGGCCCGCTCGCCGGCGATGGCCTCCCGGACGGCCTCGGTGTAGGCGTTGCCCGTCGCGGCGCTCTTTTCGTCGACGTTGCAGACGTACAACACGGGCTTGTCGGTCAGCAGGTTGAGGTCGGCGACCAGTTTGCGGTCCTCCTTGTCGAGTTCCACGGTGCGGGCCGAAAGCCCCTGTTCCAGCACCGCCTTGTACTGCAAGAGCAGCTCCACGGCGCGCTTGGCCTGCTTGTCGCCGCCCGAGGTGGCCTGCTTCTGGGTCTTGGAGAGCCGGTTCTCGACGGTTTCGAGATCCTTCAGCTGCAATTCGGTGTCGATGATGCCCTTGTCGCGCACGGGGTCTATCGAGCCGTCGACGTGGGTGATGTTGCCGTTGTCGAAGCACCGCAGGACGTGGATGATCGCATTCGTGTTGCGGATGTTGCCCAGAAATTTGTTGCCCAGACCTTCGCCCTTCGAGGCGCCCTTCACGAGGCCCGCGATGTCGACGATTTCGATCGTCGTCGGGACCACGCGCTTGGGGTTGTCGATCTCCGCGAGGCGGATCAGCCGCCGGTCGGGGACCGTGATCACGCCCACATTGGGCTCGATGGTGCAGAAAGGAAAGTTTGCCGCCTGTGCCTTTGCATTGGACAGACAGTTGAAAAGGGTCGATTTACCCACGTTCGGCAAGCCGACGATGCCGCATTGTAACGCCATTTATTCGTTTCGTTTATGTTGCTGTCAGACAAATTGCGCTTATCGTGAAACAAGCCCACAAAGATACGAATTTCTTTTCAATAATCGGAGACGCTCGCGATTGTTTTGCAGGCTTCGGTGCTTTGGCCCGAGTTGAAGCCGTCCGTGCAGAAGGCCGGTTTGCCGCCTGCGATCTCCCGCACTCTGTCCACCAGCGGTTTGGCGCTCTCGGCTCGGGCCGAGTTGCGTTTTGCCCGGAGTAGGAGCGCTTCCGGTTTTGTCCCCGGGGGGGCGAAAATTTGCTATTTCGCATTTTTTATTCGATTTTTACCGCTTGCAGGGGGACAAACCGGACGGTTTTCCGTTATATCGAATGACCGACCAAACCAAATGAACCGAATGTTTCGGCAACGCAAGTACGACACCCGACGAATCGACCGGCAGTATGCCGAAGAGACCGACGTATATGTTATGTTGTATAACAGTTACGCCGATGCGCTCTATGCCTACGGCATGGGGTTCGGTTTCGACAACGAAACGGTCAAGGACGTCATCCACGACGTATTCCTCGACATCATGACCCGCCAGGTCGACCTGGGCCGCATCGTCAACATCAAGGCCTACCTTTTCCGGATCGTTCACAACCGCCTGGTCGACCTGCACCGTTCGCGGGTGGACAAATGCGACCTTTCGGACCGGGAGCCGGGATTGCGGGTGTCGCTGACCTCGCTCGACGCGATGATCGAATCGGAGCACGTGCTGCGCATCCGCCAAACGATCGAGTCGCTGCTCAACCAGCTCTCGCCCAAGCAGCGCGAGGCGCTGCTGCTGCGCTTCGTCTACGAGATGGAGTATGACGACATCGCCGTCATACTCGACGCCACGCCCCATGCCGTCCGCAAGTTCGTGTCGAAGGGGCTGGGCAAACTTCGGAAGGGCAGGGAGTGCGGCAAGACGATGAAAATAGCCACTTGACACGGCGGACGCTGTTTTTTGCGGTTCGAGGGGGACAAAACGGCGGATTCGCCGTCATAGGGAAGAGCGCGGCGCCGCAGCCGCAGCATGCAGTTTGAAGATTACGATTGGAATCAATGATAAAACCGGACGATATTAAGAAGCACACGGCGGAGTTCTTCACCTCCGACCCGGACTTCGTTTTGTGGTGTCTCGATCCCGAGCGGGCGCAGGACGGCTATTGGTGCGGTTACACCGAACGCCATCCGCAGGACCTGGTCGAATTCGAGCGCGCCGTGAGCCTGGTGCGCCGTGTGGGCAAGACCCATCCCGCGCTGCCGTCCGTGGAGAAACAGTTGCTGCTCGACCGCATCCTGACCGACCATTACGCCCGGTGCCGTTTTGCAGCCCCTCCCCGCCGCCGCAACCGGGCGGCGCTCTTCGCCGCCGCTTCCCTGCTGGTCGCCGGCGTCGTGGCGGCCCTGTTCTGGAGTGCGGATTTCACGGGTTCCGGACTGCCTTCGGCCGAGGCCTATGAGAACATCACGCTCGTGACCCGCGAAGGCAGCCGCGAGGTGTACGACGACATCGCCCGTATCAGCCTTACGCCCAAGGGCGAAATCCTGATCGACGGCAAGGAGAACGAAGGGGCGGAGACCGATCGCAGGACGCCCCGGCAGGAGGTGCGCGTGCATACGAGCGAACTGGTGGTCCCCAAGGGCAAGCGCGCACATCTGCAACTCTCCGATGGGACGCGGGTGTGGATCAATTCGGCGTCGGTGCTCCGTTTCCCGTCGGCGTTCGGGGACACGCGCGACGTCTTCGTCGAGGGCGAAGCCTATTTCGAGGTGGCGAAGGATGCGAACCGTCCCTTCATCGTGCACACCGACCATTTTGCGACCCGCGTGCTGGGCACGTCGTTCGACGTGACGACCGCGCCCCGGGCCGACGGTTCGTCGGCCGTGGTGCTGGTCGAAGGCTCCGTGGCCATCGACGTGGCCAACGGCGAATCGGTGACGCTGAATCCTTCGGAACGCTTCTCGATGAAGGACGGCAGCTATTCGGTCTACGAGGTCGATCCCTATAAATACATCAGTTGGAAGGACGGACTGTTGTTCTTCACCTCGAACACGCTGTTCGAAGTCCTGCAAAAGGTGGCTGCGTTCTACAAGATCGAAATAACCTGCTCCGGGGAGATCGGGAGCCGGAAGTGTACCGGCAAGCTGATCCTGTTCGACGACCTGGACGGCACGCTCGACGTGCTCTCCGACATTTTCCGGATCGCCTACGTCCGGGGGCCCGACGGCTCGGTGGCGGTGAGGCCTGCCCCCGACGATTGCGCCGACGCCGTATATCGCTGACAACCAATTCCAGTCTTAAATACTAACCTTAATACTGTTACTTATGAAGAAACTTTTCTTTGTGAGGAGTGGCTCGACATGCCGTATGCTGCGGATTCTTGCGGCGGCGATGCTGTTGCTTCCGGTGAATCTCCAGCCCGTCCGGGCCTCCCGGCAGGACGCCGGGGGCAAATCGTCGCTGACCGTGAAGATGAAGGACGCAACGCTGTCGAGCGTCTTTGCCGAGGTCGAGCGGACCAGCCGCTACGCCTTCATTTACACCGACGACGTGCGGCCGCTGCTCGACCGCCGGGTTTCGGTTTCGGTCAGGTCTGCGACCATCGACGAACTGCTGTCCGCGGTCCTCAAGGGAACGGAGCTGACCGGACGGGTGCGCGAAAACCAGGTGATCATCTCGAAAGCGCCCGCCCGGAAAAACGCCGCCGTCGCCCCCCCCCTCCCGGCTGCGGATTCCGGTAGGGAAATCGTCCTGCAGGGGACGGTGATCTCTTCGGCCGACAACAAGCCCATCGTCGGTGTTTCGGTCTATGTCGAGGGGACGACCGTCGGCGCCACCTCGGACATCAACGGCAACTACACCCTCAAGGTGCCGGCGGGAACGAAACACGTCACCTTCGCTTTTCTGGGCTACGACACCAAGAAGATCGCCGTCGCCGATGTCGAACTGTTCAAGCTCGTGACGCTGATCGAGGCGTCGAACGTCATGGACGACGTGGTGGTCGTGGCCTTCGGCACGCAGAAGAAGGAGAGTTTGGTGGGAGCCGTGCAGGTTGTGCGTCCCAGTACGCTCAAGGTGACGTCGAGCAACCTCTCGACCTCGTTCGCGGGCAAGATCGCCGGCGTCATCTCGACCCAGTCGTCGGGTGAACCCGGCGCCGACGGTGCGAATTTCTGGATTCGCGGCATCTCGACCTTCGGGGCTAACAAATCGCCGCTGCTGATTCTCGACGGCGTGGAGATCGTCTCGGAGATGCTCAACAACATTCCGCCCGAGGCGATCGAGTCGTTTTCGATCCTGCGCGACGCCACGGCCACGGCGCTCTACGGTTCGCGCGGCGCCAACGGCGTAATGATCATTACCACCAAAAACGGCCGCCAGTCGGAGAAGATGGCGATCAACGTTCGTCTCGAGTCGGGCATTTCGATGCCGACGCGCGTGCAGGACATCGCCGACGGCGTGACTTACATGGAGAACTACAACGAGGCGCTGCGCACCCGCACCCCGGCGGGCGAAACTTATGTGCAGCACTTTTCGGACGAGAAGATCACGGGCACCCGCAACCGGCTCAATCCCTACGTCTATCCCGACAATGACTGGTATTCGATGCTTTTCAAGGATTTTACGGTCAACGAGAACATGAATCTCAATGTGCGGGGCGGCGGCAAGGTGGTCGACTATTTCCTCAATGCTTCGATCTTCAACGAAAACGGTATCCTGAAGAAGCCCGCGGAGTCGAAATTCAACACCAACATCAATTCGCAGAAATACCTTTTCCAGGCCAACGTCGGCGCGCAGCTCACCCGAACGACCCGCGTGAGTCTGAAGATGAACACGCAGCTGCTTTTCTGGTACCGTCCCGTCGAAGAGGTGAAAGACCTGTTCTACTATACGATGCGCGCCAATCCGGTCGCTTTCCCGGCCATCTATCCCAAAGGCTCCGTGGAGGATCTCGACGATCCGATTTTCGGAAATGCCCCTTCGTGGGACGGTGGCTCTACGGACATCAATCCCTATGCCCTGCTGAGCCGCGGATACGGACAGCGCCACACGCAGTACATCACCACGACCTTCTCGGTGGACCAGGACCTCGATTTCGTCACCAAGGGACTGAAGGTCCGGGGCATGGTCTCGTTCTACAACAAGACCTATGCGGCGACTTACCGTTCTTTTTCTCCCTATTATTACGAAATGACCGACTATACCGACAACGGCGACGGGACTTTCGACTACAACCTGCAAAGCATCGGCACGCCCGGATCGTCCTATCTGGGAACCTCCACGGGGCGGAACGGTTACCGTGAGATCTCGTTGCAGGGGCAGATCGAATATTCGCGCACGTTCGGCAAACACGACGTCAACGCCCTGTTCGTCTACCACCAGAAGGAGAAGGTCGACAATCAGCCCACCAATGATGAGTACAAGGTGCTCCCTTACCGCGAGCAGGGTCTTGCCGGACGTTTTACCTATGGGTATGACAACCGCTACCTGATGGAGTTCAACTTCGGCTACAACGGCTCGGAGAACTTTATATCGGGTCGTCGTTTCGGGTTTTTTCCCTCGATCGCCGGAGCGTGGGTCGTGTCGGGCGAACCGTTCTGGGAAGGTATCCGCAGCAAGGTGAACCTGCTGAAAATCCGTGCTTCGTACGGCCTTTCGGGCAACGACTATCTGGCCGACAGCAGCAACAACATCGTCCGTTTCCCCTATCTCACGACGGTCAACATGAACAAGGCGCTCTACGTGTGGTTTTCGCCCAACTTCGTCAAGCAGACCGGACACGAGATCAAGACCGTGGGCAATCCCCTGGCCACGTGGGAGGAGAGCACCAAACTTAACGTAGGACTTGAACTGGGACTGTTCGACGCCCTGACGCTGAACGTCGACGTCTACAAGGAAAATCGTACCGGCATCTTCATGCAGCGGCGTTCGCTGCCCTCGACGATGGGCCTTTCGGGCGTCACGCCCTACGGCAATCTGGGTGAGGTGGAGAACCGCGGCGTCGATGTTTCGCTCGAATACAACAAGGCGTTCAACAAGGACCTGCTGGTCTCCGTGCGCGGAACGTTCACCTATGCGCACAACGAGGTGAAGGCCCGCGACGAGGCGAAATACCTGCCCAACAAATACAACTCCGTGCTGGGCAAACCCGTCAATTCGGTTTACGGACTGGTCGCCGACGGCCTTTTCGCCTCGCAGGAGGAGATCGACAACTCGCCCCGGCAGACCTTCATGCCCGATTATCTGCCGGGCGACATCAAATACCGCGACATGAACGGCGACGGCGTGATCGACGCCAACGACCGCACGTCGCTGGGTTATCCCACCGTGCCCGAGATCATGTACGGCTTCGGCGCCTCGGTCAACTACAAACGCTGGGACTTCTCGTTCTTCTTCCAGGGCACGGCGCGCGTCTCGCTGCGCATGTACGACATGCATCCGTTCCGCGACAATCAGTATTCGGGCTTCAACATGACGCAGTACGTTGCCGACGACCACTGGTCGGAAGCCGATCCCAATCCCAATGCCGCCTATCCGCGCCTGGATTACCGCTACAACGCCAACAACACGCAGACCTCGTCGTTCTGGATCAAGAACGGCAGCTACCTGCGCCTGAAGAGCGTCGAACTGGGTTTCACGTACAAAAGCCTGCGCGCCTATCTGGCCGGCACGAATCTGTTCATCATTTCGCCCTTCAAATACTGGGACCCCGAAATGGGAAGCGGCAACGGCTTGAAATACCCGTTGCAGCGCGTGGTGAAACTCGGCCTTCAGTATAACTTCTAAAATTCGAGCGACATGAAAAAAATCATATCCATTTTGCTGTTTGCGTGCGCCGGAGCGCTTGCCGCGTGCGATTTCCTCGACGTGGTTCCCGAGGGGCAGGCGACGCAGGAGGACATCTTCAAAACCTCCAAGGAGGCCCGCAAGTACCTCAATACGCTCTACACCTACGCCCCCAACATCGCGGCCTACCGCTACATGCCCGACTTCTGCGCCGGCGATGACATTATCACCGCCACCAACGGCCAGACCCGTTATTTCCCCTACAAGAGCATGCTCTACAACGAGGAGAACGCCAGCCAGACCTACTACGGTCTGTGGGACGCGACGACCTCTTCCCCGTCCGGACGCACGAACTACGACATGTACAAGGGCATCCGCTACTGTTACATCATGATCGACAATATCGACGCAGTCCCGGGCATCTCGCCGTCCGTGGCCGACGAGTTCAAGGGCGAAGCCTATTTTCTGATCGCCTATTACCACTGGGTGCTGCTGACTCACTACGGCCCGGTCATCCTCGTCAGGGGGCAGCTGGACATGGGGCTTCCCGAGGAGCAGGTCTATGTGGCCCGCAGTCCGTTCGACGAATGCGTGACGTTCATCGCCGAGACCTACGACCGCGCGGCCGATTTGCTGCACGGGTATCCGACGCGTCCCGATGCCGACCTGGGGCGCGCCACCTCGGTGGCGGCCAAGGCGATGAAGGCCCGGCTGCTGCTCTATGCCGCCAGTCCGCTCTGCAACGGCAACACGGAGTTCTACGCGCGTTTCCGCAACAACGACGGCACGCCGCTGATGAGCCAGACCTACAATCCCGAAAAGTGGAAGTGGGCGCTCGACGCCTGCCAGGAAGCGATCACGCTGGCCGAGGACAACGGGCACAGGCTCTACGAAAGCCCGAACGCGACTGCGGCTGCAACCGCTGCCGAGCGCGGCGAGATCAACTACCACGACTGCTTCGTCGAACCGCTCTGGAACACGACCGAGTACCTTTGGGCAATGGGCGACCAGACCGGCATCGAGCACTTGCAGCGTTACGGAGGCGCGCGCCTGAAGCTGCCGTACAGTACCGACGGCTTCTGCATCAACATCGTTCCGACGTTCGAGTGCGTGGAGATGTACTACACGCACAACGGCCTGCCGTGGGACAGAGACCCCGAGACCATGCATATCGACCCCTATGCCTATAATGCCGAAAAGGAGACTGCCAACCTCCATGTCTACAAGGAGCCGCGCTTCTATGCGTCGGTGGGCTACGACCGCGGCAAGTACGCCATCAACGGCGAGGAGTTCATTCTCAAATGCCGCGCCGGCGAGATGCAGGGCAGTGTGCTCGACGCCTCGAAGGAGTACCAGAGCTGTACGGGCTACATTCTCAAGAAGTGGATTCACCGCCAGTCGGCCTTCAACTACGACACCAAGTCGTGGACCTACCGCAAGTATGCCTATCCTTACATCCGCCTTGCGGAACTCTACCTGAGCTATGCCGAGGCTGATTTCGAATACAACGGGTCGTTGAGCGACGCGAGCCTCAATTACCTGAATCTGGTCCGCCGCCGCTCGGGGCTGCCCGATTTCAAGGATTCGTGGGCCTTGGCCGGGGGCATTCCCACCGGCGACGAACTGCGCAAGGTGCTGCACCGGGAGCGTTCGATCGAACTGCTGATGGAGGGCATGCGCTACCACGACCTGCGCCGTTGGAAAGAGGCGGGCGAAGCGATGTCCCGGCGTCCCAAGGCGTGGAATCTCGACGGCAGGACGGCGGCCGATTTCTACCGGGTCTCCACGATGAAGGAGAGCGGCGTACGCACGTTCGAATCCCCCAAGACCTACTGGATGGCCATTCCGTTGAGCGAAATCAATATCAACTATAACCTCGTGCAGAATCCCGGTTACTAACCTTAATAATCCGATTGCGATGAAGAATCTTGCGATATGCCTCCTGCTTCTGCTGGGAGCCGTAGGGTGCGGCGACGATTACGTCGTCTACGAGACGGTGGACACTATGGTCTGCATCCCGAAGAACGATTTCCAGGTCCTCGAATACGATGCCGCTTCGGGCCAGGCGTGCGTTTACGATCTCTATCTTTACAAGGGCGGTTACAATGACGACGGAATCACCGTGAAACTGGTGGTCGACCCCTCCGTGCTCGATGTCTATAACGTGGAAAACGGACTCGAACTGAAGGTGATGCCCGACAGGTATTTCGCCTTCGACCCCGAAGTGCGCTTGTCGGGGGACAGGGTCATGGACCGTGCCGAAATCCGCTTCGATGCCGCTTCGATGCTTGCCGACGGCATTGATTCCTCCTATGTGCTGCCGCTTTCCGTCAGGGCCGATGATCAGGGCAAGGTGCGTCCCGAAAAGAACAGCGTAATCATCCGGGTCGTGATGAAATAACCGTGATGCGGAGGAGGTCCGGCCTCCTCCGCATCCTCAATGCAAAAAAATATGTCAAAATTCTACATGCGGCTTCTGTCGGTGTGCCTCGCCGCCCTTGTCCTGGCGGCCTGCTCCTCCTCGGAGGGCGGCGGTGACGACGGCCCGACCGCCGGACAGATTCCCGATAAGGCCGGAATGACGGTGAAGGGAATCGTGAAGGACAGCGCCGGCAATGGCATTGCCGGGGTGGTGGTGAGCGACGGCCTGGAGGTGACGGCGACCGACGAACGGGGGATTTACTATCTGGCCTCCGACCTCGCGCGGCGCAATTTCGTCTTTGTCTCCGTGCCTGCCGACTGCGAGATCCCCGCCACGCAGGGCTGTCCGCGGTTCTACCGCAAAATCGACCGCAAACAGGCCGTCAACCGGGCCGATTTTACGCTGACACGACGCAAGACTCCGGCCGACCGCCATTCGCTGATCGTTATGGCCGACATTCAGCTGGCTGCCGATAACACGTCGGTGGATTCCTATCTCGGTCATGTCGTTCCCGATGTGCTGAAAACCGTGCAGGGGCTTTCGACCCCGGTTTACGGAGTCAGCCTGGGCGACCTGGTCTGGAACGATATGTCGCTTTTCCCGAAGTACCGTCAGGGGCTGGAGACGCTTGGCTTCACGACCTTCAGCCTGCCGGGCAACCACGATCACGATCCGGCCGAGTTGACCGATTCGCTCGCCTTGCAGAGCTACGAACGCTATTTCGGTCCGGCGAACTACTCGGTGAACATCGGGAAAATCCATTATCTGTTCCTCGACAACATCCTTTTCGACCATGCGCCGACCGCCGAAGAGGAGTATACGATCGGTCTTACGGACGAAATTTGCCGTTGGATCGAAGCCGATTTGCGCTACGTTCCGGCGGGCAGCACGCTCGTCGTCTCGTCCCATTGCCCGATTCTCTATCACACGAAGAACACCGCAGCGCGCAACCACCGCAATTTCCAGCGTTTCCTCGATGCGATAAGCCCCTATAAGGTCCATGCCTTCGGGGGGCACAAGCACTACCATGACATTTACCGTTACGACGACGGACGCAAGGTCATGCACTGCATCGCCCGCACGCCGGGCGACCTGTTCATCAACGGCGACGTCAACTGCGACGGCACGCCGCGTGGCTGTGCCGTGGTCGAGGTCGATGGCGAACGGCTCTCGTGGTATTACAAGCCGGCGGGCGGGAAGCGCGATATGCAGATGCGCCTCTATGCACCCGGACGCACCAATTCGGCCTGTGTCTATGCCAATGTCTGGGGTTATGACACGGCCTGGAGCGCCGTGGAGTGGATTCCCGCTTCGGGCGGGCAGGCGGTGGCGATGGAGCGGACGCAGCGCACCGATCCCTATTACGAGGAGGTGCTGGCGACGGGTGTGCGCGGAGGGACGCCGACCAATACGTGGCATATGTTCCGGGTCGATCCGGGCAGCGAGCGGGGCGGCATGGTGCGGGTCACCGACAGTTTCGGGCATACCTACGAATCGTCCGTGTCCTGGTAAATACGACATTCGAACAAAACCTTAAATACAACTTCAACGATGAAGAGACTTTTTCTTTTTCTGACCGTCGCGGCAGCCGTTTGCTGTGCGGCGTGCAGCGACGATCCCGAGGTCGCCGAATCCGACCTTTCACTGCTCGAGGATAACGTGACGTTCGATATGTTCGGAGGGCGCAGCGTCCTTGAAATCACGGCCGATTCGCCGTGGACGGTCTCCTGCGACGACGATTGGTGCCGCACCAACGTCGCCGAAGGTTCGCACACGAAGAAGATCGTTCTGACGGTCGACCAGAGTTTCCTGCCCGAGGAGCGCACGACCGCGGTGCGTTTTTACGCCGCGGGCGAAGAGAAGCACACCGTGACCGTGACGCAGGAGAAGTTCGAGCCGATCCTCGTGCTGGCGGAGAACGGCGCCGATATAACCGTCTACGGCGCCGGGAGCGAACCGGCCCTGAACCTGCGTGCATCCGTGGCATGGAAAATCGAGGGTGCGACCGACTGGTGCGCCGTGTCGCAGTCCGAAGGGACGAAAAGTTCGGTCGTGAAACTGTTGCTGACCGACGACGGCGAGGGCGTGCGTCCGCGCAGCGCGACGCTGACCGTCTCCTCCGAAATGGAGGGCGTCGAACCGCAGCAGGTGACCGTCGTGCAGCGGTCGACCGGAGCGAATACGGTCGTGGTCCGGGCGGGTGAAACCCGTGCGTTTCCGGCGCGGCGCACCGACGGCGCGTATGTGAAGGGCGTTGCGGCGGACTGGGTCTGGACCACCGACGCAGAGTTGCTTTCGGGGCTTGACTACGACGCTTCCCGGAATGAAATCATCTGCACTGCGGCCAAGTCGAAGCAGGGCAGCGGGCTGGTTGCGCTGTTCGACGCCGGAGGCGCGGTTGTCTGGTCGTGGCTGGTCTGGGTCGTGGACAAGATGCCTTCGGACGTGACCGTCGGCGGTATCGCCTGGCAGGACCGCAATGTCGGGGCCGAATACCATTCGACCGATCCGAAGGCCTGTGTGCAGGATTTCCGCTCCTACGGACTGTTCTATCAGTGGGGCCGCAAGGAGCCGTTCATCGGCGCGAAGATCCTCTCGAAGAACAAATATTACGAGGGGCATGCGGAGTATCCCGATGCTTTCGGCGCGATGACGCGCGAGGTGGTTTTCAACGCCTCCCGCACCGCCGGCTGGCAGGTCAGCGGCGAGGAGATGACCGCCGCAACGGCAAACGGCAATCCGACGACGTTCTATACCCGGTCGTCCGCAGCGATGTCCGAAGGCTGGACCGAGGGCGGCAAGGGGCTGAACGATCCCTGCCCGGTGGGATACCGGGTGCCGACGGCGGCCGAATGGCAGTCGCTGCTTGCCTACGTGGACGGCAACGCCGCCAAGAACCAGGACTCGGGCGACACGTACAGCCGCTGGTATGCGCTCAATTCGGGCGGAACCCTCATCGGCCCGTCGACGATGTTCCGCAAGGGCGATAACGGCCGCATCCACTATCCGGGGCGTTCGGCAGCCTATTGTTCGTCGACGCTCGCCGGCGGCAAGCCGCTCCCGATGTACGACTGGAAGGCGGGCGACGCCACGGGCGAGGGAACCTATTACGAACGGAAGATGACCACAGCCTACGGCATGCGCTGCGTGAAGGAGTGACGCCGCTGCGATCGCGGGGGCTTCGGGAGTGAGTGAGTTTATTCCGTTCCGAAGCCCTTTTTTTGCGGTATTTTCATTACCTTCGCATGTCTTTTCAAACTTTTACCGATGAAAAATAGCATCTTTACCGTATTGGCGGCCCTCGTGCTGTATCCCGCCGGGGCGCAGCCCGTCACCCCGCAGGACCGGCGGCGCGCCGCGGAACTGGTCGAACGCATGACGCTCGACGAAAAGATCGGCCAGCTGGTCCAGCAGCGCGGAGGCGGCGCCGTCACGGGACCCGACAAGACGGAACTTTCCGTCGAACGGCTGGTCCGCGAAGGGCGCTGCGGCAGCGTATTCAACATCAAGTCCTTCGAGGAGACCGAGCGGTTGCAGCGGATCGCCGTCGAGGAGAGCCGGCTGGGCATCCCGCTGTTGATCGGCGCCGACGTGATCCACGGTTTCCGGACGATCTTCCCGATCAACCTCGCCGTCGCCGCCTCGTGGGACCCTGCCGCCGCGGAGTCGCTGGCCCGCGTTTCGGCCCGCGAAGCTTCGGCCATGGGCATCCATTGGACCTTTTCGCCGATGTGCGACGTTTCGCGCGACCCCCGGTGGGGTCGTGTCTCCGAGGGCGCGGGCGAAGACCCCTATCTGGGCGCGCGTGTCGCCGAAGCGATGGTGCGGGGCTATCAGGGCGACTTGTCCGACCCTTCGTCGGTTCTTGCCTGCGTGAAGCATTTCGCCGCCTACGGCGCTCCGCAGGCCGGGCGCGAATACCATGCGGTCGATATGTCCGAGCGGGTTTTCCGCGACAGCTACCTGCCGCCTTACCGGGCGGCGCTCGATGCCGGGGCCGCGACGGTGATGACCTCGTTCAACGACCTCGACGGCGTTCCGGCCACGGCCAACCGCTGGCTGCTGCGCGACCTGCTGCGCGACGAACTGGGCTTCGGCGGATTCGTGGTGACCGACTACGGCACGATCGGCGAACTGAAAGCTCACGGCGTGGCGGGCGACGATGCGCAGGCTGCCGAACTGGCCCTGCGCGCCGGGGTCAACATGGACATGATGAGCGCCGCCTACCTGTTCCATGCCGCCGAACTGGTGCGGGAGGGGCGTATCCCGGAGTCGCTGATCGACAGCCTTTGCTGCGAGGTGCTGGCCGTGAAGTTCCGCCTGGGGCTGTTCGACGATCCTTTCCGCTACCAGGCGAAGGAGCGCGAGAAGTGCTATTACGCCCCGGAACATCTCGATGCCGCGCGCCGCGTGGCCCGCAGTTCGATGGTGCTGCTGGAGAACCGCGGCGGCGTGCTGCCCCTGAAAAAGGGGAGCCGGATCGCGCTGGTGGGACCTTTCGCCGATTCCCGGTGGGACCTGATCGGCTCGTGGGTTCATTTCGCCGAGGCCGGTCGGACCTCGACCTTTCTCGACGGACTGCGGGCGCGTTTCGGAGCCGACCGTGTGACCTATGCCCGCGGATGCGACCCGCACAAGGCCCTCGAAGGCGGTATTTCGGAGGCGGTGGCCGCAGCCGCGAAGTCGGACGTGGTGCTGGTCGCGCTCGGATTGAAGGCGGGGGAGAGCGGCGAGGCGGCAAGCCTTGCGTCGCTTGCGCTGCCCGACGCGCAGCGTGACCTGCTGGAGAGCTTGAAGCAAACCGGGAAACCGATTGTCGTACTGCTTGTTACGGGTCGTCCTATGGAGCTGGCCCGTGAAGCGGAACTTGCCGACGCCCTGCTGCTGACCTGGTATCCGGGCACGATGGCGGGCGAGGCGCTGGCCGATGTCGTGTCGGGCGATTACAACCCTTCGGGGCGTTTGCCGATGACCTTTCCCCGCACGGTGGGGCAGATTCCGATCCATTACGACATGAAGAGCACGGGACGTCCGGCCGACGAGTCGGGCAAGCCCAACAAATACACTTCGCGCTATCTCGACGTACCCAATTCGCCGCAGTATTGTTTCGGCTACGGGTTGAGCTACACGACGTTCGGTTATTCGGACCTGCGGGTGCTGACGCCCGAAACCGCCGTCGGCGGCGAGGTTCGCGTGTCGGTCCGCGTGACCAACACGGGCGGCCGCGACGGCGAGGAGGTCGTGCAGCTCTACGTGCGCGATCTGCTGTCCGGTGTGACGCGTCCGGTTCGTGAACTGAAAGGTTTCCGGAAGGTCATGCTTCGCGCCGGGGAGAGCCGCGAGGTGACCTTCACACTGACGCCCGACGACCTTTCGTTCTGGCGTCTCGACAAAAAGTGGGGCCAGGAGCCGGGCGACTACCATGTCTGGGTAGGGCACGACTCCGACTGCACGCTCGGCGGCAGTTTCCGGATCACCGAATGATTCGTCTCTCCGGCACGGCGGCCGACGCCGCGGGTGCGGGACAGCTGCAAGGGAGCAGCGGCTTCGGCCGCCGCTCCCTTTTCCGTGCCCGGCGGGACGGTCCGGATGTCCCGGAAAAACCCGTTCGGAGATGTTTCGGACAAAAGGTTCCGGGGAATGGCTGGGCTTTCGCAAATTTTTTCTACCTTTGGAGGTCAAAACAGTACGCAATGATGGATTTGAAGACGATACGTGCCGAACTGCGCAAGCTGACCGCGATTGTCGACGGCTGGGAGCCTTCCGGGGAGATTCCGGCCCTCGAACGCGACCTGGCGCTGGAAAAACTGCGGACGCTCTACGATGCGGTGCGCTTTACGGAGGTGGAATCCCTTCCGGAATCCCCGGTTGCGGAGACGGAGCCTGCGGCGGCTCCGGTGCCCATCGACCTCGGGGCGGTGCTTTCGCTCGACCCGACGGACGAAGCCGTGTTCGAACCCGGTCCCGATGCCGTTTCCGGACCCGCGTTCGATGCGGAGGCGGAACCCGCAGAGCCGTTTTCCGAACCCGATACGACGGTCGCGGCCGATTCTGCCGGGGCGTTTGCCGGGGGGAATCCCGATACGGAGACGCCCGGAATGGCGGAGCCTGCGGTGTCGGATTCCGAGCCGGAACTTGAGGGGGAATCCGGATTTGAGCCTGATCCCGAAGCGGCGTCCGAAGCCGCATTCGTCGCCGGAGAATCCGAACCGGCCGCCGAATCCGGACCGGTCGCAGCATCCGAATCCGACGCTGTGCCCGAACCGTCTGCGAAGCCGGTCGCTGCGCCTGAATCCGAGGCTGTGTCCGAACCGTCTGCGAAGCCGGTCGCTGCGCCTGGACCTGCCGCTGCGGCTGAACCGGTCGTCGTTCCGGAACCCGCTCCTGCGCCAGCTCCGGAACCCGCTCCTGCGGAGAAACCCCAATACATTGCGCCCACGCTGTTCGGACTGGAGGAGGAGACCGTCCGCCACCGTCACAAACAGCGCGTCATCATGTCGCTCTACGATACGCCTGCGCCCGCCGAAAAGCCCGCAAGGCCCGAAACGGCGGAAAGACCGGCGGAGCGTCCCGAACCCGCTGCCCGTCCCGAACCTGCTGTGACGCTCGAACCCGCTGCCCGTCACGAACCCGCTGTGACGCCCGGACCGACTGTCCGTCCCGGGTTTGCCGCGACTCCCGAACCGGCTGTTGCGTCTGCGTCCGCAGGCCCCGTGCCGCAGTCCGGAACGTCCGTGCCGCAGTCCGGAACGTCCGTGCCGCAGTCCGCGGCGGAGCCCGTCACCGTTTCGGAAGCGCCTGCCGCCGCCGAGCCGGAGGAGGCCGAATCCGGAGCGAGGGAGGTTGCGGTCCCTGTCGGGGCCGTGCTGGGCGAGGTGATCAACCACGACGTGCAGACGCTGGCCGACACGATCGCTCCGCGGCGCGACATGGCTTCGGAACTGCGCCGCGGCGAACCGGTCGCCGACCTTCGCAACGCCATCGGCATCAACGACAAGTTCCTGCTGATCCGCGATCTGTTCGGCGGCGACGGCGAAGCCTATGAAGAGGCGATCGCGACGCTCAACGCCTTCGACGATTTCGACGAGTGCATGATCCACATTGCCGAGAACTACGCCTGGAATCCCAATTCGGACGGCGCGAAGTTTATGATGGAACTGCTCGAACGCAAATTCGCCTGACACGATGGCCAAACTCTATATCGTACCTACGCCGATCGGGAATCTGGACGACATCACGCTGCGCGCGGTGAACGTCCTGCGCGAGGTGGATTTCATCCTCGCCGAGGACACGCGCACGACGTCGTTTCTGCTGAAGCACCTCGGCATCGAGCAGAAACTCCGTTCGCACCACAAGTTCAACGAGCACGCCACGGTCGAAATGGTTGCCGGGGCGATCGCCGCGGGACGCAATGCCGCCCTGGTGTCGGACGCCGGGACGCCCGGCATTTCGGACCCCGGGTTCCTGTTGGTGCGCACGTGCGTCGAGGCGGGGATCGAGGTCGAGACGCTGCCCGGCGCCACGGCGCTGATCCCGGCGCTGGTGCAGAGCGGGTTTCCGTGCGACCGTTTCTGCTTCGAGGGCTTCCTGCCCCAGAAGAAGGGGCGGATGAAGCAGTTGCAGGCGCTTGCCGGCGAGGAGCGCACGATGATTTTCTACGAATCGCCCTACCGCGTGGTCCGGTGTCTCGAGCAGTTCGCCGAGGTTTTCGGCGAAGACCGCCGGGTTTCGGTGTCGCGCGAGATCACCAAGAAGTTCGAGCAGACCGTGCGCGGAACCGTCGCCGAGGTGCTCGGGCATTTCCGCACGACCGAACCCAAGGGCGAGTTCGTGATCGTCGTGGCCGGAAAACCCAAAGTCCGCCGCGTCCGGGAGGACGGGGAGGAGTAACTCAAATCGAAACGCATTGATGGAAGAGAACCGTACAGACGATACACAAAAGGTAAAACGTTCGTTTTCGGCGTGGCTCGGGGAGCTGCGCGAATTTATGAAGGGCCGTTTCAGCCTCGACGAGGACAAGGCGCAGCGCGACGAGGTCGTGGCCTCCGTCTCGAAGGGCGTGGAGTTCCGCGGCGTCAACCTCTGGGTGCTGATCTTCGCCACGATGATCGCCTCGCTGGGCCTGAACGTCAATTCGGCCGCGGTGATCATCGGCGCGATGCTCATTTCGCCGATCATGGGCCCGATCATGGGTGTCGGCCTCGCGCTGGGCATCAACGATTTCGAACTGCTCAAGAAGTCGCTGCGCAACCTGGCGCTGATGTTCATCGTCGCCATCATCACCTCGACGGTCTATTTCTTCATCTCGCCGCTCTCGTCGAACAGCAGCGAGCTGCTGGCGCGCACCGTGCCTACGACCTACGACGTGCTGATCGCCCTGTTCGGCGGCCTGGCGGGCATCGTGGCGCAGACGCGGCAGGACCGCACGTCGACCGTCATTCCCGGCGTGGCCATCGCCACGGCCCTCATCCCGCCCCTCTGTACGGCGGGCTTCGGACTGGCCACGGGGCAGTTCCGCTTTTTCATCGGCGCTTTCTACCTCTTCTTCATCAACTCGGTGTTCATCGCGCTGGCGACCTATGCCATGGTGCGTTTTCTGCAATACGAGAAGAAGGTCTTCATCGACAAGGTCCGCGAGCGCACGGTCAAGCGGCTGATGATGGTCATCACGCTGGTGACCTTCATCCCGAGCGTCGTCATCGGGTTCCACATGGTCCGCGTCTCGTTGTTCGAGGCCGTGGCCGACAAATACGTGTCGCAGGTCTTCAACTTTCCGCATACCCGCGTGATCGAGTGCAACAAACACTACGCGCAGGGCAAGAACCCCTCGCAGATCGAGCTGCTGCTCGTGGGCGAGCCGCTGGGCGAGGAGGTGATCGAGAATGCCCGTACGCAGATGCGCAATTTCGGGCTGGAGGAGGCCGAACTGGTCGTCCGGCAGGCCAATACGGAGGACAAGGTCGACGTGGTTTCGCTCCAGAAGAGCTATCAGGAGCTGCTGGAGGAGAAGAACCGCCGGATCGGCGAGATGTCCTCGCAGCTGAAACGCTACCGGGTGACCAACGTCGAGGTGAACGACATCTCGCGCGAAGTGGGTGCCATGATGGACAACATCGGGGCCATTTCGCTGACCAAGGGCATCACCTTCGACGTCGAGGGCACGCCCGGCGATACGACGCTCGTGTGCGTGGTGACGCCCCGGGATTCCGCGCTTCCGGTCGACCGTGAAACGCTGATCCGCTGGTTGAGAATCCGCACCAAGGTCGAGAACGTCAAACTTTTCGTGGAACCCTAATCCGGGCGGCAGGCATGAAACGAACCGATCTGACCATTTTGCAGCGCTTCTGGCTGGAGACCCTTTGGCTGGGCGCACGCGTGTTCGCCGTGATGCCTTACTGGTTCAAGTACTACGTCGTCGAAAACCTGCTTTTCGTCCTGCTCTACTACTGCCTGCGCTACCGCATGAAGGTCGTCAAGACCAACCTGCGGAACTCGTTCCCCGAGAAGAGCGAACGCGAACTGGCCGTCATCCGGCGGCGGTTCTACCGCACGCTGTCCGAAATCTTCGTCGACACGATCAACATGGCCTACATGAACGAGGAGAAGGGGCGGACGGTGCTTACGGTCAAAGACGTGGAGAAACACGTGGAAGCGGTGCACGGCCGCGACTGGATCGCCATGACGGCCCATTTCGGCTGCTGGGAGTACTGCTCCTACTGGGGGCTTTACGAGCGGTCGCAGATGCTGGTCGCCGTCTACCATCCGCTGCGCAGCAAGGTGATGGAGGAACTCTACCGGCGGCTGCGCAATTACGAAAATTCGATGACCGTCTCGATGAAGGAGAGCCTGCGTTTCTACCTGCGCAACCGGACCGGAGGCATCGCCGGCAAGAACCTCGTGATGGGGCTTATCGCCGACCAGAATCCCCCGCGGCGGCCCGACAGCCGTTGGTTCCGCTTCCTCAATCAGGATACGATCTTCTTCGACGGCGGCGAGAAACTGGCCCTGCGCTGCAACCTCCCGGTCTACTTCGTGAAGATGAACCGCCTGCGGCGGGGACGCTACGAAATGTCCTTCGAACTGATTTATGACGGCAAAGAGGAGGTCGCCGAATACGAAATCACGCAGCGTTACGTTCGTAAGTTGGAGCGGATGATCTGCGAGTGTCCCGAACTGTGGATGTGGTCGCATCGCCGCTGGAAGCACAAACGAACTCATGCCGGTCGCTAAAATTATCATACTCAACTGGAACGGTGCGGACCACCTGCGTCGTTTCCTGCCGTCGGTCGTGGCCGCGGCTCCCGCCGGCGTCGAGGTCATCGTCGCCGACAACGGTTCGACGGACGACTCTCTCGCGGCGCTCGCCGCCGGGTTTCCGTCGGTCACGGTCCTGCGCATGGACCGCAACTACGGCTTTGCCGGAGGCTACAACCGCGCATTGGAGTATATCGAGGCCGACTATTACCTGCTGCTGAACTCCGATGTCGAGACCCCCGAGGGGTGGCTTGCGCCGATTCTCGACTGTCTGGACCGGAATCCCGACGTGGCGGTCGCCGCGCCGAAGCTGATCTCCTGCGCCGACCGCACGGAGTTCGAGTATGCGGGGGCTGCGGGCGGTTTCATCGACTACCTGGGCTATCCCTTCTGCCGGGGGCGCATCCTGCGCCGCGTGGAGAAGGACAGGGGCCAGTACGACGACGAGCGCGACGTGTTCTGGGTGAGCGGCGCGGCTTTCTGCTGCCGGGCCGACGTGTTCCGTGCGCTGGGCGGCTTCGACGGCGATTTCTTCGCCCACATGGAGGAGATCGACCTCTGCTGGCGGATGCAGCTGGCGGGTTACCGGGTGCGGATCGTGCCACGGAGCAGGGTCTACCACCTGGGCGGCGGCACGCTCCAGACCGATTCTCCGGCCAAGGTTTTCTACAATCACCGGAACAATCTCGCCATGCTTTACAAGTGCGCCTCGCCCGCACAGCGGCTTTGCGTGGCCGTTGCGCGCCCGGCGCTCGACCTGCTCGCCGCACTGTCCTACCTCATGCAGGGCCGCCGGGATAACTTCCGCGCCGTGTTCCGCGCCTGGCGCGACTTCATCCGCTGGCACGGGGCGCTGGCCCGCAAACGGCGTGAGATCCGCGCGAATCGCAAGGGTTCCGCCGCGGAAAACATCTACCGCGGCTCGGTGGTGCTGCGCTACCTTTTCGGCCGGCGGACCTTCGGCGGCATGATGCGCTGACGCGGAGCCGATGTCGTCGTTTTCGCAACGGGACTTGTGCGATCTTCGGTTTTTTGCGTATCTTTCTGAAAAATACCCTCGCTTATGATACGTGCGGCTCTTCTGCTGTCGGCAGTCGTGTGTTTTTTGCAGCCTTTTCGCGCGTCGGCGACAGGGCAGGCTGCCGAACGGCTTGTCGTCGGGCGCGATACGATGCAGTTGTTCGCACTGCCGCTGGCGACGGCGGATTCCGCCGTGCTCGCCCGGCTCGAAAAACGGCTGGACGAACTCGATGCCTCCGGCTCTACGGCTTGCTGGCGTCGCTGTATCGGTGTCTGGCGGCTGGACGACGAGGGCATCTTGTGGCTTGAGTGCGTGAACACCGAGGACGGCGACGTCGTATTTTCCGGAGCGGAGCTGGTTCCCGAATTTGCAGCGGGATCACGCGCCCGTGCCGGCTGGTTCAGCGGAGAGATCCGCTATGGCACGGGGAATCTGGTGTATTACCAACACGATGGATTTATGCGGAATCTCGAACGCGAATGGGTGGCTGCGGTGTCCGAGGGGCGCGTGAGGGAGACGAAAGCCTACCGGAACCGGCTGTATGAAAGAGGTGCGGATGCGACGGACAATGCGCAGCGTGTGGCCGCGGCGTTCGACAGCCTTCATGTCGGAAAGTCGCCCGATCTGCTGTCGTTGTATGTGGTCTTTGCAGCCGATTCCACAGGGCGGGTGGTTCGGATCGACCGGGCGCGACTGTTGTCGGAAAAGGGAAGTCCTGTTGTCAGCGATCCGGCTGACCCGCTGTTGCAGGCAGCTCTGCGGGCGTTTCGCTCGGTGTCGCGCTGGGATGCCTGGTGGGTCGGAGAGACCTGGAAGGAACAGGCGTATTTTATTCCGCTGCGCAGGGCCGGGAGGGTTTGGAAACCGCGAAGAGGATAACGATGCTTATTGCTCCGGCTTGCAGGGGAGCGTGAACCAGAAGGTCGAGCCTTTGCCCGGTCGGGATTCGACGCCGATGCGGCCGCCCATCGTTTCGACGATCGACTTCGAGATCGCCAGTCCGATGCCGATGCCCTGCCTGAACGATCCCGCCTTGACGAAACGTTGGAAAAGCTGTCCCCGGTGTTCTTCGGGGATGCCGGCTCCCGTGTCGGCGACGTAGACGTAGAGTTCCCCGCCGCGGATTTCGAACCCGAAATCGACGGAGCCTTCGGAGGTGAATTTCACGGCGTTGCTCAAAAGGTTGGCGATCACCTGAATCAGCCGTTTGCGGTCCGTGCGGATGTAGCGGACGGGATATTTCCTGTGGAAGGTGATCCGCACCGGGCTGTTCTCCGGCTGCCGCATGCGGAAACCGCCTTGCAGCTCTTCCATGACGGCATTGAGTTCCACGTCGGTATATTCGTAGCCGAGGGTTCCGGCCTCGATCTTCGAGAGATCGAGGATGTCGCAGAGTTGCTGTATCAGTACCTCGCCGTTGGAGCGGATGATGCGCATGTACTCCTGTTTCTCGGTCGGGTCGGGGTCGTCCATGAGCAGTTCCGAGAATCCGATGATGGCGTTCAGCGGCGTGCGCAGTTCGTGGCTCATGTTGGCCAGAAAGAGCGATTTCATGCGGTCGGACTCTTCGGCGCGAACGCGGGCTTTCTCCAGTTCGCGCTGGGTGCGTTTCTGGGCCGAGATGTCGCTCACGGTCAGCACCACCCGGGGTTGTCCTGCGACGGTGAGGAAATTGCCCGCCACGCTTACGTCGCAGTCGACGGTTGCCGTGCGGTCGTCGGAGGTGTAGAACACCATCGGGGCCTCCAGTCCCGAGAAGCCTTTCTTCGTCCGGAACACCCCGGTGATGGCCGCGCGGACGGGACAGTCGGCGCACAATTCGTGCGTGCCGCAGACGCCGGCGTCCTCGCCGTTCCTGCAGCGCAGCAGGTTGCCCACCTTGGACGGTGCGGCTTTCGGAGCGGTTCCCGTCGTGGAGCGATAGTTGGTTTGCAGAACGTTGAAATCGGGGTCGATCAGCAGCAGGTAGGCGGCTACGTTGCGGAATATGCAGTCGTTGATCCGGTCGCTTGTTCGGATGTACCGGCGCTGGTAGCAGATACGGACGGCCAGGAGGACGCAAAACGCCGCCTGCACCCCTGTTCCTATTACGTATAACAACTGCATCCGATTATTCCGTTTTCGTTTCCGATCCCAAAGGTAGGTAAAATCCGGTGAAATAGGAGGGTAAATGATAAAAAAAGACATCCGGAATCGTCCGGATGTCTTTTTTTATCGGTGGGGGATCTTTCTATTTGTTGATCTTGGCCCACGAGTCCTTGAGCGTCACCGTGCGGTTGAACACCAGATGACCGGGGGTCGAGTCGGTGTCGGGGCAGAAGTAGCCCACGCGCTCGAACTGTACGGCCTGGCCTACGGGGATGTCGCGCAGCGACGGCTCGAGGTAGCCTGTGATTTTGACCATTGATTCGGGATTGAGGTTGTCCTCCCAGGTCTGCCCTTCGGCCACGTCGTCGGGGTCCTCCTTCGTGAAGAGCGGGTTGAACAGCCGGATTTCGGCCTCCACGGCATCCGCGGCCGACACCCAGTGGATGACGCCTTTCACGCGGCGGCCGTCGCTCGACGAACCTCCGCCCGACATTGGGTCGTAGGTGCAGCGCAGTTCGGTGATGTTGCCCCCCTCGTCCTTGACGACCTCCTCGCACTTGATGAGGTACGAATAGCGCAGGCGCACCTCGCCGCCCGGCGAGAGGCGGAAGAACTTCTTGGGCGGATTCTCCATGAAGTCGTCGCGCTCGATCCAGATCACCTTCGAGAAGGGAACCTGCCGCGTGCCGGCGGCTTCGTCCTCGGGGTTGTTGATCGCCGTGAACAGCTCGGTTTTGTCCTCCTCGTAGTTCGTGATGACCACCTTCAGCGGGTTCAGCACGGCCATGCGGCGCTGGGCGACCCGGTTCAGGTCTTCGCGCACGCAGTATTCCAGCTTCCCGAGGTCGATCACGTTGTCGCGCTTGGCGACGCCCACCATCTCGGCGAAGTTGCGCACCGAGGCGGGCGTGTAGCCCTTGCGGCGCAGGGCGCAGATCGTCGGCATGCGGGGATCGTCCCAGCCCATCACGGCGCCCTCCTGCACGAGCTTCAACAGCTTGCGCTTCGACATCATCGTATAGGTGAGGTTCAGGCGTGCGAACTCGTACTGGTGCGAGGGGAAAATGTCGAGCGCCTGGATGAACCAGTCGTACAGCGGACGGTGCACGTCGAATTCCAGGGTGCAGATCGAGTGGGTGATTCGCTCGATCGAGTCGCTCTGGCCGTGGGCGTAGTCGTACATCGGGTAGATGCACCATTTATCGCCCGTGCGGTGATGCTCGGCGTGGATGATGCGGTACATGATCGGGTCGCGGAACAGCATGTTCGGATGGGCCATGTCGATCTTGGCGCGCAGCACCTTGGCTCCGTCGGGGAACTCGCCGTTCTTCATTCTCGTGAACAAATCGAGGTTTTCCTCCACCGAACGGTCGCGCCACGGCGAGGGCGTTCCCGGCACGGACACCGTACCGCGGTTTTCGCGGATCTCGTCCTGCGTCTGGTCGTCGACGTAGGCCAGCCCCTTCTTGATCAGTACGACGGCCCATTCGTAGAGCTGGTCGAAATAGTCCGACGCGTAACGCTCCAGCTCCCACTGGAAGCCGAGCCACTGGATGTCGCGCTTGATCGAGTCGACGTACTCCACGTCCTCCTTGACGGGGTTCGTGTCGTCGAAGCGCAGGTTGCACTTGCCGCCGTATTTCTTCGCCAGTCCGAAGTTGATGCAGATGCTCTTGGCGTGGCCGATATGCAGGTAACCGTTCGGTTCGGGCGGGAAACGGGTCTGTATGCGCGTTTCGCCCCCGGCGATCGACTCTTCGATGATCTCTTCGAGGAAGTTCAGCGACTTCTCCCGTGTTTCGTTTGTTTCGCTTGCCATATTATTTTTTATGATTTTTGCTGTTGTAAACGGTTTTGAGCAGTTTCACCCCCACGACCAGCATTTGCTGGGTTCCCAGGGCCGTGCCGTCGTGGTGGGCGGCGAATTCCGCGCGGACCGAGACCGTGTCGTCGAAGAACGAGCGGCGGTAGGAGAGCGCCGTGCGGCTGTACACCTTCTGGTCGGTGCGGAAGAAACTCTCGGCGGGGTACAACTCGCGGCCGTAGGGGAGCGGTGTGCCGTCTTCGAGTTCATGTCCGTAGAAGAAGGGGTGGATGTTGTCGCCGACATAGAGGCGTTCGTCGAGCGACAGTCCCCAGCGGCTGATCCGGAAGGCGAACTCGCCCATGCAGGGCGTTTCCCACGAGTGGCCGAAACTGCGGTCGCGCTGGGCCGTGAGCAAAGCTCCCAGTTTGATGTCGAAATCGAAGAAGGCGTTGAACCGCACGCCGACGCAGGGGTTGAGCAGTTGCAGGTCGACGACGTTTTCGATCGGCGCGCCCTGCTGTCCCGCATAGTGGAACATCGAGTAGTTGAACCCGTAGTAGAACGTGTCGAGGTAGTGGCGTCCGGCGAGCAGGATGCGGAACTTTTCGCGCGAGAGGGTGGAATACATGCCCTCCCAGTCGCAGACGAACTCGACGTAGGAGTTCCTTTTTCCGTTGTACTGCGCCAGCACGCCGTTCATGCGGTTGTGGAAGAAGCGTTCCGACTCGGAGAAGAATGCCGTCGAATAGTCGTCGTCGTGCATCATGTCGCGCGTGAAGATACCGGCCGCGGCCGTCACCTTGGGCGTCTGGAACTGGTAGTAGAAGACGGGTTTGATCTCCGAAAGATAGGCCGATTCCTGGGTTCCGAAATTCTTGATCATGTCCGCGGCGATGACCAGCGTGTTTTTCTCGTTCCACCGGATGCCGACACGGGGCGTCAGCCGGGCCGCGAAGTCCGTGCCCGATTCGATGTCCAGTCCCGGCACGGCGAACTCGTTGCTGCCGAATTCCTTGTTGTCGAAATACATTTTGAAATCGGTTCCCAGCAGAATCTCCTGTGCGTGTCCTGCGGCGACGCATCCGGAAAGGGCGAGCAAGAGTAAAAGTTTTTTCATAGGTGTCAACGGAATATAGCTGACAAAAGTAAGGAAAAGATTTTAATTTTATTTACTTTTGCCCCCGAAATCAATCGTTCCGAACCCATTATGCGCAAAATCACCAACGAAGAACTCGGCAGGCCTTCGGCCGAGGAGTTCGCCGCGATGGAAAAGATGCCTGTCACGGTGGTGCTGGACAACGTTCGTTCGGCCCAGAACGTCGGGGCCTTTTTCCGCACGGGCGACGCTTTCGCCGTGGAGCGGATCGTCCTGTGCGGCATCACCGCCACTCCGCCCAGCCGTGACATCCACAAAACGGCTCTGGGGGCCGAGATGACCGTGCCCTGGAGTTATTGCGCTTCGACCGTCGGGTGCATTGCGCAGCTGCGTGCCGAAGGATATGCGGTCTACGCCGTGGAGCAGGTCGAGGGGGCCGTGATGCTCGATGAGTTTCGTGCCGTGCCGGGGGTGAAGTATGCGCTCGTCTTCGGCAACGAGGTCGACGGCGTGGGGCAGGAGGCCGTCGACCGGTGCGACGGGGCCGTCGAAATCCCGCAGGCCGGGACCAAGCATTCGGTCAACGTCTCGGTGTCGGGCGGCGTCGTTTTATGGAGTTTCTTTTGCCAAATCCGTCCGAAGCGTTAACTTTGCCGCGTTGTAAAACTTAAAATCTGAAAAAATGTCAGTAGAAAGCACCGTCCGCGCGGTAACGACTTACCGTCTGACGGAGATGAAACAGCGGGGCGAGAAGATCGCCATGCTCACCTCTTACGACTATTCGATGGCGAAGATCGTCGATGCCGCGGGTATCGACGTGATTCTCGTGGGCGACTCGGCCGCCAACGTGATGGCCGGTTACGAGACCACGGTTCCCATCACTCTCGATATGATGATCTACCACGCCCGTTCGGTCGTGCGTGCCGTGGAGCGGGCGCTGGTCGTCGTCGACCTGCCGTTCGGAACCTATCAGGGCAACTCGAAGGTGGCGCTCGATTCGGCCATCCGCATTATGAAGGAGACCGAGGCCGACGCCGTGAAGATGGAGGGCGGCGAGGAGATCCTCGAATCGGTTCAGCGCATTCTCTCGGCCGGCATTCCCGTCATGGGACACCTCGGCCTGACGCCCCAGTCGATCCACAAGTTCGGAACCTACGCCGTCCGCGCCAAGGAGGAGGCCGAGGCCGAAAAACTGCTGTGCGACGCGCACCTGCTGAGCGAGGCAGGCTGTTTCGGCATCGTGCTCGAAAAGATTCCCGCGGCGCTGGCCGCGCGCGTGACCGCCGAGATTCCGACCCCGACGATCGGCATCGGCGCCGGCGCGAGCTGCGACGGCCAGGTGCTCGTGATCCACGACATGCTGGGTATCAACAAAGGGTTCTCGCCGCGCTTCCTGCGCCGCTACGCCGACCTGCACACGGTGATGACCGGTGCCGTGGAGCAGTATGTCAGGGATGTGAAGGAGTGCGATTTCCCCAACGAAAAGGAGCAGTATTAGTCCCTGATTCCTTATACACGCAAGCCCCGGCTGGAATGTTCCAGCCGGGGCTTGCGTTGCAGAAGGCTAAAGAAGGCTATTGGATCGTCTTGTGCAGGGCCTCGTAGAAATCCGGTCCTTCGCCCGCGTATTTTCCGATGATGACGCCGTCGGGACCGATGATCACCTTGGTGGGGTATCCGCTGACAGCATATTCGACAGAGATGTCTTCCGCTGCCGGAACGTCTTTCGGATTGTAGACGTTGATCCACGGCAGCCGGTGTTCTTCGACCGCGGCGAGCCATCTCTCCGGAGTGTCGTTGCAGTCGATGCCGACTATTTCCAGTTTGCTTTTATAACGGTCGTAGTATCTCTTCATCTCCGGGATTCCTTTGATGCACCATCCGCACCAGCTGCCCCAGAAGTCGAGCACGACATACTTTCCGCGAAGCGACGAGAGGGTGAAATTCTTATCGTCGGCGGTTTTCAGCGTGAAGTCCGGAGCGGGGCTGCCGGCGACGATCTTCGCTTCGGCCAGCCGGATCAGGCGGTATTTTCCGGCTTTGGCCAGCAGCGGTTCGAGCAATGGCCTAAATATCGAGTTGCGGGCCGCATCGGCGAGTCGTTCGTGGTATGTTAAAACGCTGTCGATGGGTATTTTCGTCAGGCAGTATCCTGCGAGCGGGTTGTTCGGATTGGCGTCGATGTAGTCCATTTCGCAAGCCCGGCGGCGGGCCATCACCTGCCGGAACCGCTCGTAGAGCGCTTCCTGTTCCGCGCGGCTTTTTCCGGCCATGGCATCCTGCAATCGCTGGCCTTCGATCCAGAAGGGTCGCAATTCCTGATAATGGCGGCTGTGATCTTCGTTGAGACGTGTGCCCGAAAGCGTGCAGTTGAAAACCGTCGAGTCGATCTGGCCCCGGAGTACGGCGTGTTCGCCCTTGTCGAGGAATAATTTCATGTCCGAAGTGCTGGTCGAATGGCGTCTTCCCTGATCGAATTCCATGAGCTGCATGGGGATGATGATGAATTGTGTCGGCCGCTCGACGGGCGTGTCGTATGCAAATCGCCCGTTGGCGGCGACGATCGTGTCGTAGGTGATCCGTTGGTCGTCATCTCCCTTGAGACCGGGCATATCTTCGATCGCGCAGTGCACGATGCAGAGTGAATCGTTGGTCAGGCTGTCGATATGCCCCGTGATCGTATGTCGGGGTGCGCAGCCGGCGACGGCGGCCGCAAGCAGGAGGAGCAGGTCTCTTTTCATTTCGGAATGGTGGGTCGATTCTGCATTCAAAGATAGCACAAAAAGTCTTCCGCCGAACCTATTGATAGAATGTTGATAAAAAAACCGGCGGATAGGTCCGGAAATTAGGCCGTTTCGAAAAAAAACACTACATTTGCGAGCAACAAAAATCCACGTTCATTATGTCTTTTATCAATGAAAGGGTTCAGCCCGAAGGACTTACGTTCGACGATGTGCTGCTTATACCCGCCTATTCGGAAGTGTTGCCGCGAGAGGTCAATGTCCAGACTCGTTTCTCGCGAAATATCTCTCTCAACATCCCCATTGTGTCCGCCGCCATGGACACGGTAACCGAAGCGCCGCTGGCCATCGCCCTGGCGCGGGAAGGAGGAATCGGCGTGATCCACAAGAACATGACCATCGCCGAGCAGGCCGCGCAGGTCCGCAAGGTGAAGCGCGCCGAGAACGGCATGATCTACGATCCGGTGACCATTTCCAAGGACCACACCGTCGGCGACGCGCTGAACCTGATGAAAGAGAACAAGATCGGAGGCATTCCGGTCGTGGATGCGGACAGGATGCTTATCGGCATCGTCACCAACCGCGACCTGCGTTTCCAGCGCGACATGTCGCGCCGCATCGGGGAGGTGATGACGCCCGGCGACCGCCTCGTGACGACGCACAATCCCGAACTGGCCCACGCCCAGGAAATACTGCTCAACAGCAAGATCGAAAAGCTCCCCGTGGTGGACGACGCAGGCCGTCTGGTGGGGCTGATCACTTATAAGGACATCACCAAGGTGCAGGATCACCCCAACGCCTGCAAGGACGCGAAGGGCCGCCTGCGCGTGGCGGCCGGCGTCGGCGTTACGCCCGACGCGATGGACCGCGTGAAGGCGCTGGTCGCCGAGGACGTCGACGCCGTGGTGCTCGACTCGGCGCACGGTCATTCGGCCAACATCGTTTCGATGCTCAAGCGGATCAAGGAGGTTTATCCGTCGCTCGACGTCGTGGTGGGCAACATCGCCACGGGCGGGGCCGCGCGCTACCTGATCGAGAACGGCGCCGACGGCGTGAAGGTCGGCATCGGTCCCGGTTCGATCTGCACGACGCGCATCATCGCGGGTGTGGGCGTTCCCCAGCTGACGGCCATCTACGACGTGGCCTGCGTGGCCCGCGAGAGCGGCGTTCCGGTGATCGCCGACGGTGGACTGCGTTATTCGGGCGATCTGGTCAAGGCGCTGGCTGCGGGCGGCGACTGCGTGATGATCGGTTCGATGTTCGCCGGCACGGAGGAGGCTCCGGGCGAGACGATCATCTTCAACGGCCGCAAGTTCAAGAGCTACCGCGGCATGGGCTCGATCGACGCCATGAAGGCCGGGTCGGCCGACCGCTATTTCCAGAAGGGCTGCGAAGGCAACATCAGCAAGCTCGTTCCCGAAGGCATCGCCGCGCGCGTGCCGTTCAAGGGCTCCCTTTCCGAGACGGTTTACCAGCTCATCGGCGGCGTCCGTTCGGGCATGGGCTACTGCGGCGCGAAGGACATCGAGACGCTCAAGCATGCCCGTTTTATCCGCATTACAGCTTCGGGTATGATGGAGAGCCACCCGCACGATGTGGCCATCACGAGCGAGGCGCCTAACTATTCAAGCGAACGTTAACGATGAATCCTCAAATCGCAGCCTGCGGGTTGTTTTGCGGCACTTGCCGCAAGTTCAGCAAAGGCACATGCCCGGGCTGCCATCTCAACGAGAAGGCCACGTGGTGTACCGTGCGCGCGTGTTGTATCGAACATGGCTGGCAGAGTTGTGCCGAGTGTACGCTGATGCCGCTGGAGGCGTGCAAGAAGTTCAATAACGTGATTGCCAAAATGTTTCAGCTTGTATTCCGCTCCGACCGCCGCGGCTGTGTCGAACGCATCCGCAAAGTCGGCTGCGCTGCTTTTGCCGCCGAAATGCGATTGGCGGGAAGCTACAACCGTCCCGTAAAGAAATAAAATTAACCTACGATAATGCAGGAAAAAATTCTCATTCTCGACTTCGGATCGCAGTACACGCAGCTCATTGCGCGACGCGTGCGCGAACTGAACGTCTATTGCGAAATCCACCCCTTCAACAAAATCCCGGCGCTCGACGCGTCGGTGCGGGGCGTGATTCTTTCGGGCAGTCCCTTCTCCGTGCGGGACGCACAGGCCCCGACTCCCGACCTTTCGGCCATCAAGGGCAAACTGCCGCTGCTGGGCGTCTGCTACGGCGCGCAGTTCCTCGCCTCGGCTTTCGGCGGCGAGGTGCAGCCCGCGCCCAGCCGCGAATACGGCCGTGCGATGCTCACCGTGGGCGACGCCTCGGATGCGCTGATGCGCGGCCTTCCGGCCCGCACGCAGGTGTGGATGTCGCACGGCGACACCATTACGCGCGTGCCCGACAACTATGAACTGATCGCCAGCACCGAGGACGTGCGCGTCGCCGCCTTCCACGTCGGGGGCGAGCAGACGTGGGGCATCCAGTTCCACCCCGAAGTGTACCATTCGACCGACGGCACGCAGCTGCTCAAAAACTTCGTCGTGGACATCTGCGGCTGCGGGCAGTCGTGGACCTCGGAGGGTTTCGTGGAGGCTACCGTGCGCGAACTGCGCGAGAAGCTGGGCGACGACAAGGTCGTGCTGGCGCTTTCGGGCGGCGTGGATTCGTCGGTGGCGGCCGTGCTGCTGCACAAGGCCATCGGCAAGAACCTCTACTGCGTCTTCGTCGACTCGGGCCTGCTGCGCAAGAACGAGTTCGGGGAGGTGCTGGAGTCCTATAAGCACATGGGGCTGAACGTCAAGGGCGTGAATGCCTCGGCCAAGTTCCTGGGCGATCTGGCGGGCGTTACGGACCCCGAGCGGAAGCGCAAGATCATCGGCCGCGACTTCGTGGAGGTTTTCAACGAGGAGGCCATTCAGATCAAGGACGTCAAGTGGCTGGCGCAGGGTACGATCTATCCGGATGTGATCGAGTCGTGTTCGGTCAACGGCCCTTCGGCCACGATCAAGTCGCACCACAACGTCGGCGGGCTTCCCGAGAAGATGAACCTGAAGATCGTCGAGCCGCTGCGCCTGCTGTTCAAGGACGAGGTGCGCCGCGTGGGCCGTTCGATGGGCATTTCCGAACAGCTGATCGGCCGCCATCCCTTCCCGGGACCGGGCCTTGCGATCCGTATTCTGGGCGACATCACGCCCGAGAAGGTCGAAATCCTCCAGAACGTCGACAAAATCTATATCGACTCGCTGCGCGCCGCCGGGCTGTACGATCAGGTGTGGCAGGCGGGGGCTGTCCTGCTTCCGGTGAAGAGCGTCGGCGTGATGGGCGACGAGCGCACCTACGAGAGCTGCGTGGCCCTGCGCGCCGTGACCTCCACGGACGGCATGACGGCCGACTGGGTGCACCTGCCCTACGAGTTCCTGGCCAACGTGTCGAACGACATCATCAACAAGGTCAAGGGGGTCAACCGCGTAGTCTACGACATCTCCTCCAAACCGCCCGCAACCATCGAGTGGGAGTAGGGGGATTCCCGTTATGAAAAAGGACCGCATCCGCGGGAAATTCACTGTTGTAAACGAGGTTTCGGTTTCCAGACCGTCGCCTCGTTTGCTTTTGTTATATGCATCGTTCTGAATTGCAATCCGCAGCGGGCGTTTCGCGTATTCCGACCGTCGTCATGGAAATTCCGGAAGAGGTCCGCTCCTTCAAGGAGTGCCGCAGCGTGTCGGATCATCAATGACAGGCTGCATTCGGTAATTCGCCGGTACTGGTGAAAAAGAACTTGCCGTTGTTTTTTCACAGGCATTATTTTCATACATTTGTATCTCCAAAAACGAATTTATGGAACCGTTGGAAATTAACAAAGTAGAGATCCGCAACTTGCAGCGTGAAGATTATGACCAGCTGGCCAGCTCATTTACCCGCGTCTATGCCGATGGAAGCGACGTTTTTTGGACGCCGAAGCAAATCGACAAACTGATTCGCATCTTCCCGGAGGGGCAGATCGTCGTAGTCGTGGACGGCAAGATCGTAGGCTGCGCGCTTTCGATCATTGTGAATTACGATGACGTGAAGAACGACCACACCTACGCCCAGGTTACGGGGAATGAAACATTCGACACCCACACCCGCAAGGGTAACATCCTCTACGGCATCGAGGTCTTCATCCATCCCGACTACCGGGGACTGCGTCTGGCGCGGCGCATGTACGAATACCGCAAGGAACTGTGCGAAAAACTCAACCTGAAAGCCATCATGTTCGGGGGCCGTCTGCCCAACTACCATAAGTATGCGGAACAGATGCGCCCCAAGGAATATATAGACAAAGTGCGCCAACGTGAAATTGTCGATCCTGTGCTGTTGTTCCAGCTCTCGAACGATTTCCATGTCCGTAAAGTAATGCGCAACTATCTGCCCAACGACGAGGAGTCGCGCCACTACGCCTGCCTGCTTCAGTGGGACAACATCTATTATCAGGCTCCGACCGAGGAGTACATCCTGCCCAAAACCACGGTGCGCGTAGGCATCGTACAGTGGCAAATGCGCAGCTACAAGACCCTTGACGACCTGTTCGAACAGGTGGAGTTTTTCGTCGATTCCGTGAGCGGCTATCAGAGCGATTTCGTTCTTTTTCCCGAATATTTCAACGCTCCGCTTATGGCGCGGTTCAACGATGTCAGCGAATCGGAGGCCATTCGCGGGCTGGCGCAATATACGGATGAAATCCGGGACCGGTTTATCGCATTGGCCATTAAGTTCAACATCAATATCATCACGGGCAGCATGCCCCAGATCAAAGACGACGGGCAGCTTTACAACGTGGGGTTCCTCTGCCGCCGTGACGGAACTTACGAAATGTATGAAAAATTGCACGTTACGCCCGACGAGATGAAGTGCTGGGGATTGAGCGGCGGCAAGACGATCCGCACGTTCGAGACGGACTGCGCGAAGATCGGCGTATTGATCTGCTACGACGTTGAGTTTCCGGAACTTTCACGCATTATGGCCTCCGAGGGGATGCAGATTCTCTTCGTGCCGTTCCTCACGGATACGCAGAATGCCTATTCGCGCGTGCAAGTCTGCGCCCATGCCCGCGCCATCGAGAACGAATGTTTCGTGGTGATCGCAGGCAGTGTGGGCAACCTGCCCAAGGTGCACAACATGGACATTCAGTATGCGCGCTCCGGAGTCTTCACGCCCTGCGATTTCGCTTTTCCGACGGACGGACGGCGTGCGGAGGCGACGCCCAATACGGAGATGATCCTTATTTCGGACATTAACCTGAACCTGTTGAACGAGCTGCACACCTACGGCAGCGTCCGCAACCTCAAGGATCGCCGCAGCGATCTGTACGAGGTGCGGGTGAAAAGATAATCCGGTCGCGTCTGAACCCGTAAATATTATTCGATACTCGAAATCATAACGTCGTCGAATTCATCCATATAACCGATGAGTCGCTCGTTGTGGTTGCCGCGTTTCACCTTCATCTCCAGCCGAGCTTCGAAGATTTCGCCCTGCGAGGTACGACGATCCTTCAGTTCGTAGGAATACAGCTCGATACAGTCGTCCTTGATCTGATCGACCACTCTTTTGACGCTCTCTTTCGACGTAGCCGAGAAAGTCAGGCTCACGGTCGTCGTTCCCACCTGTGGGATCAAGGCGTTGAGCACCTCCAGTCCCAGCAGTATCATCACCGTAGCGATCGCGGCCGCAGCATACATTCCCGTACCGCAAGCCAGTCCGATAGCCGCCGTTACCCACAGTCCTGCTGCTGTCGTAAGTCCGCGTACCATATTTTTCTGAAAGATGATGGTTCCAGCGCCGAGGAATCCGATTCCCGAGACAACCTGCGCGGCCACCCGCGACGAATCTTTCAGATCTATGCCAAATCCGTACTGCGAAACGACGCAGAAGAGGGCACTGCCCAGCGCGACGAGAAAATGCGTGCGGAACCCCGCATCTTTGGAACGGAATTCCCGTTCTATTCCGACGATTCCGCCCAGCAACAGAGCGACGAAAAGTCGAAGCGTTACTTCCAAAGTCATATTCACCTGTTATCGTATTTTTAATAGTCAGCCATCTCCCGCCAGCTAGTGTTCACCGACGGGGGGGGTAAGGGCAAAGACAACCTGCGGCATTGTTCAACCTTTTCGAATGGATGCTCCATGAAAACAGGTCCTACCTTCGTATTTCAGTTCCGGTAATAGCCTTGCATGTTCATCTCGCAGGCGCAGAAATAGTCATACTTCTCCTTTTCGAGCGGATAGTCCCAGCATCCGAGCTGATGGTACACATCGCCGCCGAATCCCTGCTTGAACTTGTAAAGGCCATACATCGGGTGTGACGGATCCGGACACGGGGCGATGCCGAACATATCGTACTCGCTGCAACAGTTCTCCTTGGCGATCTGCATAGCCCGCCATTGCAGGGCATAGGTCGGCATCAGGTTGCGCATCCGTGAGGAAGAGGCTCCGTAGAGGTAGGTCGCCCGGTGGGCCGAAAGGATGAGGAACATCGCCGCCAGCGGTGTGTCGTCGAAACAGGCGACCAACAATGTCACCTGCACCGCCTTGTCCGGACACTCCATCTTCGAGGCGAATACCGAACGGAAATAGCTCTTGCCGTTGATGTAAAGTCCGTTTCGCAAGGCGGTTTCCATATAAAGTTCGTACCAAACATCCAGTCCTTCGATGCCGACCGCACGCACATTGACTCCCTTGCGCCGGGCCAGACGGATGTTGTAGCGCGTCTTGGGTTTCATGCGGTCGAGAATAGTCGCTTCATCGGGCGTCAGGTCCACGACGATTGTGTTGGCCGGCAGAATGTTGGTATTGGCTTTACGCAGATTCCACTCCGCAGTGCCGTAATTGAGCTTAAACTCCTGAAACTCCTTATCTGGCAGTCCGAGCCAGTTGCCCTTCGTATCGAAATTTTCAGTCTTGCACCAGTGCGATTCCCAGTTCAGATCATAGCGCAGGGCCACGCAGTGCTTCGGAAGGTACGAACGCAGCGATTCGGACAACTCTTCCAGAAAACGGCCGTGGTTCTCTTCCGAAGGCTCGATCTCTGGACCGTAAGGGAAATAGGCGATGTAATCCTCGGTGTTCAGGTATTGAAAGAATGTGATGAAGTCGCCCTGCGTATGTGCATAGCCGCCTACATTGGTGTAAATTTCGCTGTTGCGGACCGAAAAATCAAATGCCCGGGAATCCATTCCCAACCGCTCCTTCACTTTCGACCAGAACGATGTCTGCTGGACGATCGGCGTACTGTAAGCATCGACCACCTTTTTCGGTTCGATTTTTAAGTGCATGATCTGAAAATTTTGGAATTCACAAAGGTACTCAATAAAACCGTACGAGTCAAGGCCAGGGCCATCCCGTTCATATTTCAGCCGGAAATTCCGGCGCAGAAAAGGTGGTCGGCGAAAAATCCGGTAATTCTGGAATGCCGACGACGTCGGCGTGAACGGTTTAATGGACGAACGGCACGGCCGGCTACCTCTGTATAGTGTCCCTTGTCCAGAAGCCCTGGATATAAGCAAGCCCCCGAAAATCATCTCCGACTTTCAGGGGCCTATCCGTTCATGTTTCGCTCTGCTCCGCCTTTCCCATGCGCCCGCCTACAATGCATAGATCCATGGCAGTATCGCCATGAGTGCAAAGAGGGTCAACAGTCCGACGACCGCGGTTCGCACGCCTCTGTTCGGGAGGTTCTTGTGGAAGAAGGCGTCAATCGTTTTCCAGTGGAACGCGACGTGCAAGATCAACAGTAGCAGCAATGCCACGCCCACCCAGGTATGTATCGTTCCCCAGTCGTGCCGCCCCATGCCCAGGAGCTGCGATGCATGGGCACGGGCTCCGGCATGGCGAATGGCGTGGCGCGAAGGCAGGATGACGTTCATCACGAAGCCGCTGATGCTGACCGCCGCCATGCCGACCAGCAGTCCGGCGTCGATCAGGATATTCGTTCTCAGCCTGTTTTTCATGCTTCCGGAACTTAATGTCCGCACTCGTGCGTATGTTCGTGTCCGTGCCCGTCACATCGGTGCGCTCCGTCGTGTCCGGCGCACCTCTTGCCCGAATCGAGAATGAATCCTGCGAGGTAGCTTTTGACTACGGTCTCGATGTCGCCGCTGCAACCCCGCACGACCGTGATGCCGTGGGCTTCGAGTTTGTTTTTGGCCCCTTCGCCCATATTGCCCGCCAACATCGCCGTAACGCCGAGGCGCTGCAGGTCGGCAGCGATGCCCGACTTGCAACCGCACCCCTGCGGCGAGGGCAGCTCTTCGCGTGCTGCAATGGTTTTGTTTTCTATCGTATAGATCGTGTAATGGTCGCAATGGCCGAAGTGGTCGTCGATGCGACAGTCTCTTGTAGGAATTGCAATTTTCATGATTCTATAAAATATTTAAGATGGTTGTTCTTTGCCTTTCGGCTTGCGCCTGCATAGTGTGTCGTAAGGCGATCCCGGATACGCTATCGGCTTTGGTTATAATATGGTTTCATTTAGAAATTTCATACCGACGTTAAAGATAGGCAAAAAATAGGGAATAAACCACTTACGGTAAACTTTTTAGCGTTTTCCCTAAGAAAAAGATGTGGACTTTGCGAAGGCTTGTAACGTTGGAACTCGCTGAAAGACAAGACCCAGATCGGACAGAGGTCGGCAGCGCTTCCATCGAGCAGGAACCGGTTTACCCTTTTCTTGCGCTATAACAGATTTCGCCCTTACTTCCGTTGTCCAAACTCCAATTCCGGATTCTTTAGGCCCGCAGAGAACCTTGCCGGGACCGTCCGTATAAAACGGCGATAACCTCTTCCGCCAACGATTTGACACCAGGCCCTTCATGAGAATCCGAAACTTTATTCATTTTATCGATTTCTGGATCGGCAAGTGTTCCCGTCTTCGATTTCAGAATTCGATCACCGATCCGGTATGGAACACCCTTGCCTCGGGCAATTCTGCAACCTGTGCTTTTTTTGACCTCGGCTCCGGTACAGTGCCCCGTATATAGAGTGTTCATAGTTTCTCTTACGAGTTATGTAAATAAGATGTAGCAATAGGGTTATTCCTGTAGATGCTATAAATTTCCGAATTCGAGTTTATCGTTCTGTGCAACTTGCCATACTATTATGTCGGCCAAGCAAATGAGGTGCTGGATAAAAACAGGTGGTATTTACAATTTATCTGTATCGGTAGAGCATATCGGCCTAATTTGATAAGGCCCCCGTAAGATTCCTCCTTATCTTTTTCAGTTACGTTCCGCCTCTGCTGCAGTCCGATTCTCGTTTTCGATTTTAACTTCAGTTTCAGCACCTCCATTTCTGCCTCTTCAGGCTCTGCCTCGGGCTTCATCTACTCCCGCAGACAAAGGTATAGGTTGTCGGAGGCTGTCAGCCCCGAGTTCCCTGTGTATATATGTTCTCTGGCTGGTAATGTTACCCGTGCTTTGACCGAGTATTTGCATTATCTCACTCTGCTTCTTTTCTCGTAGTATATGCCAGCAGCTCCTGATCTTCAAGCGGCTCAACTTGAGGAATACCCCTATCTTTGATGTCTGGACCCATGCATTCGAGTTTTAGACATCTTCTGAACTCTACAATCACCTTCACGCTCGCAAGTGGCGAAGAACTAATTTATCCGATTCCTGCTAGCTGTAAATCAATAGTATAGCTTTTTCGTCGATCTGGATGCCCTTCCGGGTTAAGAGAACACAATAGTACCGACACTTGTTATTACCGGCGCGACCAGATGGGACTTGTTGCGAAAATAAACGGTTATCTTTCTCCGCTCGACAAAGATAATTACGATAATTTTATGCTGAATAGCAGCAGTCAGCGGATTCAGCTTGTTGCAACTCGATGAAATCAATGTTTTCTTTCCCAGTTATATTCGGTGGAAGATATTTTCCTAATCGATGATGATGTATGGGATCAGGCGAAGAGGGGGTTTAGGCTGTATTTCAGAACAGTAGTAAACTGGGAAGGTGTTTGGTTTTTTGATGCTGAACAACCTCAATTTATCTTCGGACGAAAGGCCCCGATGACTGTACGTTGCCACGACAAGGGTACGATTCAAGCGTTCAATGATCAATTTCATTGTTTGTTGACAGAGCGAGAATGCTGCAATAGAGATAAAATCATATTGCCCGAACCCTTCTTTGAGAGGAAGAAAATAAGTGAATGATTGTTTTTATTGCGATGATTATTCGGTTGAATTTCCTTCATCATAACTGACACATAAAACTGTTCAAGCATCTTGTGTTTTGACACTAATGATAACTTCTTGTTCTATTTCTTCCAACAAGAACCTTGTATGCTTGAGAAAATGGAATATCCATGCGTTAGAATGCTGCCCTTTTAGCAAATTTGTCAAATCCGCATTTTTTTTGTATTTTGTAATCGGTTATTTGAAATGCGGTATTTGAGCGCAAGACGCTGAAAATAAACCGTTGCCTTTTCGTTACCTATTATCCCTATACAAAAATGTAATGATCCGATAAATCAGGTCGTTATGCCCTTTTAATCCCGCTCCCGAAAGGGTGCGGCTTTTTCATTGGGACGGATCGGCCGCTTATTCGAAGGCGACCGTCTGACCGTTGATTTTCACGTCGCTGAAGACGGCTTCCGAGGTCTTCTTGCTGTCGCCGCTGTTGGCCGCCAGGCCGATCAGCAGTTTGTCGGGCAGTCCGCTGACGGTGACGGACTTTCCCGCGCCGAACGGATTGTCCCCGGTCCCGGCCGGCAGCGTCGTTGCGGGCGGATCGGGGGTGTCTTCGGTGGCGTCGTCGCCGCACGCTCCGGCGAGCAGCGGGAGGACCAGCAGAAGGAGTAAGAATCGTCTCATACGTATTGTGGTTTTAGGTTGACGTTTGCTGATAACAAAATTAACCCGCCGGAGGTTGTCCGACGGGGAAAATTTATCCGTTTACAGGGAAAAATCATCACACGCCCGGAAGGATGCTTCCGGCGCGCCCGAAACCTTATCGTTTGAAGCGTTTGGCAAGGCCCCCTTCGGAGGTTTCGCGGTAGAGGCTCGGAAGGGCGTGGCCCGTTTCGTTCATCACCTCCACGACCTTGTCGAAGCTCACCATGTGCGAGCCGTCGGAGAGCGTGGCGTAGGCGTTGGCGTCGAAGGCCCGGGCCGCGGCGATGGCGTTGCGCTCGATGCAGGGGACCTGCACCAGTCCGCACACGGGGTCGCACGTGAGGCCCAGGTGGTGTTCGAGACCCATCTCGGCGGCGTATTCGATCTGCGAAGGGGTTCCGCCGAAGAGCTGGCACGCGGCGGCGGCAGCCATGGCGCACGCCACGCCGACCTCGCCCTGGCAGCCGACCTCGGCGCCCGAAATGGAGGAGTTGGTCTTGGCGACGTTGCCGAAAAGTCCGGCCGTGGCCAGCGCCCGCAGGATGCGGATGCGCAGGAAGTTGCGCGAGGTGGAGAGGTGGTAGAGCACGGCGGGCATGACGCCGCTCGACCCGCACGTGGGGGCTGTCACGACCGTGCCGCCCGAGGCGTTTTCCTCGGAGGTGGCCAGCGCGTAGGCGTAGATTTTGGCCCGCGAGGAGAGCGAGTCGGTGTAGCTTTTCGACTTGACCCAGTAGGTCGAGGCCTTGCGGGCGACCTTCAGCCCTCCGGGCAGCACGCCGTCGTTGTTCAGGCCGCGCTGGATGGTTGCGCACATCGTCTCCCAGACCGTGTCGAGGTAGTCCCAGATTTCGGGACCTTCGCAGTCGCTCACATACTCCCAGAAGGTCTTGCCCTCGTGGTAGCACCACTCCTTGATCTCCGAAATGGTCGACAGCGGGTAGATGCTCCGGGGCGTTTCGAGGCGCGAGGCCTCGTTGGCCAGCGCCCCGCCGCCGACGCTGTAAATGGTCCAGGAATCGACGACTTCGTCGCCTTTCAGCCCTTCGAACAGCATGCCGTTGGGGTGGAAGGGGAGCACGACCTCCGGTTTCCAGACGATCCGGGTCGGGGCGGCCGGTTCGAGCACCGAAAGGATCGCCACGTCCGTCAGGTGGCCCTTGCCCGTGGCGGCCAGCGATCCGTAGAGGGTCACGCGGTAGGCGTCGACGTCGCGGCAACGTTCCGCAAACCGTTCGGCGGCCCGCTTGGGACCCATCGTGTGGCTGCTCGACGGGCCGCTGCCGATCCTGTATAACTCTTTAAGCGATTCCATAATCGTGATTTTACGGGAGCAAAGATAGGTAAAATTCCACAAGAAAAGGAGAAATAAGCTTTTCTCGCTTTTTACCCGGCATGGATGTGCGGAAGTCTCCCTTTTCAAAGGGAGGTTTGGGGGGCTGCATGGGTTCAGGGGCACAAAAAAAGGAGGGATATTGATTCCTCCTTTCTTGTAGCCCCACCGCGACTCGAACGCGAATTTAGGGTTTAGGAAACCCTCGTTCTATCCCTTGAACTATGGAGCCGTTAAAAACAATGCGGCGTGTCTGTTGTCAAACGCACCGCAAAGATAGTAAATTTTTCTGTTTTTAGAAACTGAACCCCACGCCGATGGAGAACGTGTGGGCGCGTGCGGTGTAATTGCCTGAAAAGTCGGTGATCGCGCTGGTCGTCGGATACTCGGGGGCAACGTTCTTGATCTGCTCGTTGGCCAGCGCCAGCACGGAGTTGACGTAGGGATAGGAACCCGTGCGCTCCGGATCGGCCGAATTCACATAGCCGTAGGCCAGGTCGACGTGCATCCATTTGCAAGGACGGAACGTGACGCCAGCGGTGTAGGCGAGTTTGGTCATCGAGGGCGTTTCGGGATTGAGGTAGTCGCTGCTTACGGGGCTTTCGTCGACATACATACCCATGCGGGCCGTCAGCCAGTCGAGTGCGTGGTATTCGCCGCCGAAGCGGAATGCCAGCGTGTTGGAGTAGTTTTTGTCGCTGGCGGGGATCGTTAGGACCGGAAGATTCGTCGACGGATTGAGGATCTGGACATCGAGCTGGTCGTATGCGCTCCACAGCACGTATTGCAGATCGACGGCAAACTCCCATTTCGGCACGGGGCGGAAGCTGACGCCCCAGGTCAGCGATGCCGGGAGCGGAAGTTCGGTTTTCACGATTGCCGAGGAGATTGCCGAGGGGTTGATGTCGAATTTCGGAAGAAGCTGTCCCAGGACGGCCTGAATCGTCGGATCGTCGATGGTCGACATGTCGATCGAGCCGGAATTCACCTTCATCTTGAGTTTCGAACGATAGGTCATGCCGAGCGACCATTGTTCGTTGATGTCCCACATGATGCCGAGATTCACCCCGACGGCCATTTTGGCCTTGCCTTCGAGACCCAGCGACATGATGTTGCGGTCGCCTGCCAGCTCGAAGATGTTCGGAGTGCCCGGAGCTACGATCTGTATGATGTTGTTCAGCGCGACGTTTTGGGCATTCGCCGCTCCGACGGGCAGCATCGAACGCGAAAGGTCGAATTTACCCCACGTCATCATCAGGCCGGCGCCGACGGAGAGGTGTTCGCAGATTTTGAACGACACCGTAGGCTGGAGATTGTAGGCCTTGAGGTTGATGGACTGCACGAGCTGCGCTCCGGCCCAATTGTCGCCCCAGTTCATCGAAGAGCCGAAGGGGGTGTTGAAAGCCAGGCCGACCGACATCCAGTCCAGCGGCTTGTAGTTGAAATAGGCGTAGAGCGGGGTTGCGATCTTGTTGTCCGACGTGAAGTGCCGGGACTGGGTCTTGCCCGTGTAGTCGGGCAGGGTGGTATAAGTGGCTTTCGAGGCTATTCCCGTGACGCCGACCGAAAAGTCGAACTGCGTGCTTTGGAATGATGCGGCTGCGGGGTTGAACCAAATGGACTCCGAGTTGAGTTTCATGGCCGTACCTACGTGGCCCATACCGTTCTGTTTCGAGGAGAGGTTGTTTACCTGATAGCCCTCGGCGTAAGCGCCGGAGGCGATGGCTGCGGCGGCCAGAACGAGGAAAAGTTTTTTCATAACGAATTGGTTTGGTTTATACTCGCATGCCTCCCGGCATGCAAAATCGGGGCAAAAATAGGAAAACTATCCCCTCGGCCCAAACTTTTTGGTCTAAAATTCCCAAAAATTGTACTAAATGGTATAGGATTGGCCGAATTGGCGGGTTCCGCTCCGAGGTCTCTCCGGGAATGGATACCGATTTATAATAAGCGCCGCCGGGGGAGGCGGGGTGTGACTGCCGGAGAGGCGGGGATTGCCGGGGTTGAGAGGCGGGGATTGCCGGGGTTGAGGGGCCGGGGATTGTCGGGTTGTCAGGCCGGCCGGGGTTGTCGGGGGCGGCAGGATGTTCGGGGACAGCAGGGTATTCGAGGCTACACCGCAGCGGGCCGTGGACTTCCGCGGCCGAGACTTCCGCGGCCGGGGGCCGGAGATTGCCGGGGCGGCAGGATGTGGTTGCCGGGTCGTCGGGCCTCCCGTCGGGTCGTCGGGTCGTCGGGGTCGTCAGGGTCTCCGGGGTTGTCGGGTCGTCGGGTCTCCGGAAATGAGCAAGACCCGCCAGCGAGCGGGTCTTGTCTTTATTTTCTGGCGTTGTAGGCTTCGAGCGCCTTGCCCAGGATCAGCAAGGCCCGTTCGAGGTCCTCCTTCTTGAGGACGTAGGCGATGCGGACCTCGTTGCGGCCGCATTCGGGATCGGAGTAGAAGCCCGACGCAGGCGCCATCATAACGGTTTCTCCTTCGTATTCGAAATCCGAGAGACACCAGGCGCAGAACTTGTCGCTGTCGTCGACCGGGAGCCGTGCCACCGTGTAGAAAGCCCCCATCGGGATCGGCGAGTAGACGCCCGGGATGCGGTTCAGTCCGTCGATCAGGCATTTGCGGCGTTCGATGTACTCCTCGTAGACCTCGGTGCTGTACGACCGCGGCGCGTCGATCGACGCTTCGGCGATGATCTGCCCGATGAGCGGCGGCGAGAGGCGCGCCTGGCAGAATTTCATCACCGCATTGCGCAGCGTCTTGTTCTTGGTGATCAGCGCGCCGATGCGGATGCCGCACTCGGAGTAGCGTTTCGACACCGAGTCGATCAGCACGACGTTCTGCTCGATGCCTTCGAGGTGGCAGGCAGAAATGTAGGGCGAACCGGTGTAGATGAATTCGCGGTAGACCTCGTCCGAAAAGAGGAACAGGTCGTATTTCTTCACCATGTCGCGGATGCGGTTCATCTCGCGGCGGGTGTAGAGGTAACCCGTGGGGTTGTTGGGGTTGCAGATCAGGATGCCGCGCGTGCGGTCGTTGATCAGCTTCTCGAACTCCTCGATCGGGGGCAGCGCGAATCCGTTCTCGATGGAGGCCACCACCGGGCGGATCACGGCGCCCGCCGAAATGGCGAAGGCCATGTAGTTGGCGTAGGCCGGTTCGGGAACGATGATTTCGTCGCCCGGGTTGAGGCACGACATGAAGGCGAAGAGCACGGCCTCGGAGCCGCCCGTGGTGACGATGATCTCCTCGGGCGAGAGCTTGATCTGATACTGCTCGTAATAGGTCGCCAGCTTTTCGCGCAGCGAGCGGTAGCCGTCGCTGGGACTGTATTCCAGCACCTTGCGGTCGATGTGTTTGAGGGATTCGAGACCCTCCTTGGGCGAGGGGAGGTCGGGCTGGCCGATGTTCAGGTGGTAGATTTTCGTTCCCCGGGCGCGGGCCGCGTCGGCCAGCGGGACGAGTTTGCGTATCGGGGAGGCCGGCATCTGCTCGGCGCGGAGTGAAATTTCGGGCATGTTGCGGTGTTTTTGCGGACGGGGTGTTATTCCACCTCGGCCGTAGGACGGAACTTGATGACCTTGCGGGGCGGGATCTTCACGGCGGCGCCCGTGCGGGGATTGCGGCCCACGCGTTCGGATTTCTGCTGCACGCTGAACGTACCCAGCCCCGTCAGGGTCAGCCGTTCGCCCTCGCGGAGCGACTGCACCGTGACCCGGATCATGGCGTCGACGGCCTTGCGGGCGTCTATCTTCGAGATGTTCGCGTCGAGGGCGATGGCCTCGACAAACTGCGCTTTGTTCATGGTGTCGTGCGTGAAGAAACTAACCTCTCGGTTCTAACTTACTGACAAAGATATGCAATTTTCGGATAAAGAAGAAAATTATCGTCTGATTTTGATTTTCGGACCGCCGTTGCGGACGATAAATCGCGGTAAAGATTTGGCGGAATGGAAAAACGGTGCTACTTTTGTCCCCGGAAAGTTGGCGGAGTGGTCGATCGCGGCGGTCTTGAAAACCGTTGAACCGCAAGGTTCCGGGGGTTCGAATCCCTCACTTTCCGCCAAGAAAAAGAAACGGGTTGCAAATCGAATTTGCAACCCGTTTTGTATTTGGGCCGGGCTGAATATATTCGGGACCGGATCGAATATAAAACGAAATGCGGCAGGGCCGCCGTTTCTTGGGCTTGCAGGGACGCCCCCGGCAGGGCAGGGAAAGACGAGCGGCACGAAGCCGTCGGGCGGAGTGCAGCGAAGTCAATTCCTCAATCAAGGAATCCCGGGGATCACGGAGCGACGGCGACGTAATTCCGCGATTCTCAATTCCCGCGCGTGGCCCCGCAGCCTGCCGCATTGGGGCGCAAGAGCGTTCGTTTGAGGCCGATTGGCGGGCCAATTCAAAAATAAGTGTTATATTTGTCCGAATTTTTAAACTGAATTACGATGTCATACAATTTATTGAAAGGAAAGAAAGGTCTGATTTTCGGAGCGCTCAACGAGCAGTCGATTGCCTGGAAAGTGGCGGAACGCGCCGTGGAGGAGGGCGCCGAAATCGTCCTCACCAATACCGCCGTATCAATCCGCATGGGAACCATCTCGAAGCTGGCCGAGAAGTGCAATACGATCGTCGTTCCGGCCGACGCCACGAGCGTCGGGGATCTGGAGAACCTGATCGACAAGACGATGGAGCACTTCGGGGGCAAATTCGATTTCATGCTCCACTCGATCGGCATGTCGCCCAACGTCCGCAAGGGACGCACCTATGACGATCTGGATTACGATTTCCTCTCGAAGACGCTCGACATCTCGGCCATTTCGTTCCACAAGGCCATTCAGGTGGCCCGCAAGAAGGACGCCATCAACGACTGGGGTTCGATCGTCGCCCTTTCGTACATCGCCGCGCAGCGCACGCTCTACGGTTACAACGACATGGCCGACGCCAAGGCGCTGCTGGAGTCCATAGCCCGCAGCTTCGGTTACATCTACGGCCGCGAGAAGCATGTGCGCATCAACACCGTGTCGCAGTCGCCGACGCCGACCACGGCAGGGAGCGGCGTGCTGGGGTTGGGCGACCTGATGGGTTTCGCCGAGAACATGTCGCCGCTGGGCAACGCTTCGGCCGAAGATTGCGCGGACTACGTGCTGACGCTTTTCTCGGACCTCACGCGCAAGGTCACGATGCAGAACCTCTACCACGACGGAGGATTCTCGTCGATGGGCATGTCGCGCCGCGCCATGAAGACCTACGAGAAGGGCATGCGGTTCGAGGATGTGCACGAGAATCAGTATCCTTTCGGCAAGTAGTTTCCGATTCTCACGGGCATATTTCGCCCTGCCTTGTTCGCCCCGAATGGGAAATACTTCGGTATATCCCATCCGGGGCTTACTGCGTTATGTCGAAATCTGCTCCGCGATAATCAAAAACCCATCCGCGCCCATGAGCGGGCGGAAAGTTGTAATTGACAGATATTCAGGATGATCTGGCGGTAGGCTTCGGGCTTGCATTGCAAGTCCGGCAGCCCGAAGCTGCCAGTCGCAATGCAAACCCCGGTTCTTAACCGGGCGAACACGCGAACATGCGAACAGGGGGTGTTCGCCTATGTTCGCATGTTCGCGGAGAATCCCGCCATCGCCTGCGGAAGCGGGTTTTAAACCGCCGCATTTTATCGCTTGGAGCGGAACGAGGACAACCGCGGTCTTCGCCCGCGGAGGGTGATGTACTTTTTGACCGCAAAAAGTACCAAAAACTCCCCGGCAGATGCCTCCGCCTACTTTGTCCCGTCTAACGTTCGAAACGGGCGCCTATTCGCGGGTTTGCAAGCAAACCGGCCCCGTTTCTTGCCACTTTTAGCCGGGACTTCGTTTCGCGGCTCCGGCATCGGGCCGGAGCCGTTCGCCGCGGTTCTGTCTTTTCGGCCGGGCGAACAAGCTAACAGGGGCGAACATCCTTTGTTCGCTTGTTCGTGCAGAATCCTGCCATAGCCCTCGCATCGGGCCGGGACCCTGCAACGGGGGCTTCTTCCTCTCTTCACCTTTAATCGGCCTGCGGCGGCTTGATTTCGTTTACGCCCGGCATAGCCCGCAAGCGGTCCGCGCCCTCGCTCAACCGTAAGGTTCGCCTTAATACTGGTGGTCGTCGCCGCGGATCTCCTCGCGGGTGATCGGACGGCGGTTCATCGCACGCCAGGCGTACCAGATGTAGGCTGCCACGAACGGCACGAACAGCGACACCCATGCCATCGTGCGGAGCGTGAAGAGGCTCGACGAGGAGTTGCGGATCGTTAGCGACGACTGCATGTCCGCGAGCGAAGGGTAGTAGGCCGTGTCGTTCCACCCCGCGAGCAGCAGCAGCGACAGCACCGTGAGCACCGTGCCGACGCCCCCGAACCACACCGCACGGCGGCTGCCGCGCCACCCCAGATAGACGCTCCACAGCACCGAAACCACGCCGATCAGCAGCGCGGCGGCCACGTAGGGCATTTCCACGAGGTTGTGCAGGTATTTATAGGGTTCGACCGAGACCGTGCCCGCGGCGTCGACGGCCCATCCGTCGGCGAGGACGAGGGCCAGGAGCCATGCCACGAAGCAGGCGACGAACAGCACGGCGAACGTGCGCATGCGGCGTGCGGCGCGGCGGAAGATCGCCTCGTCGTCGATGTTGTTCATAAAGTACTGGCAGGCCAGCGTCATGGCCAGCAGCGTCACCGACAGGCCCAGCAGCACGTTGCGCCACTCGGCGACGGCCTCCAGCCCGTGCCACGGCGTCGCCCACTGCGAGATCACCGCCGCGCCGCCCTGGTTGGCCAGGTTGAGGCGGTCGACGGTGAATTCCGCCCCCGTGAAGAAGGTTCCCACGGCCGTGCCGATGAGCAGCGGGCCTAACACGCCGTTGACGAGCAGGAAGGCGTTGAAGGTCCGTTCGCCGAAGACGTTGCCCGGTTTGCGGCGGTATTCGTAGGCCACGGCCTGAATGACGAAGCACAGCAGAATGGCCATCCAGACGTAGAACGCCCCGCCGAACGACGTGGAGTAGAACAACGGGAACGAGGCGAAGAACGCCCCGCCGAACGTCACGAGCGTCGTGAAGGTGAACTCCCACTTGCGGCCCAGCGAGTTGACCAGCATGTTGCGCTCCTCTTCGGTGCGGCCGATCGTGTAGAGCAGCGCCTGACCGCCCTGCACGAACATCAGGAAGACCAGCAAGGCCCCCAAAAGCGAAATGATCAGCCACCAATAGTGTTGAAGTAGGGTGATAGTATCCATAGTTGTCGTTGTTGTCGTTGTTGTCGTTGTTTTGCCGCTCTTGTCCGTCGGCGATTCACGGCGTACCGCTGTGTTTATAGATTTGACCCACCCCTAAATCCCCGCCCTGGCGGGGACTTGTGTCCGCTTGCGCGGAAGCCACCCTGCCGGTAAATTTGCGGTAGTCGGGATGTCAGTCGTCTTTAGGCCCTGTTTTGATCTGCCGGAACATAATGCTCAACTCGGCGGCGAGCAGCGCCGTGAACAGCGCCAGAAAGAGGAAGAAGGTCACCGAGACCGATCCGCTGGGGATTTTCGACGCCGCGACGCCCACGGGCATCAGATCCTGGATGGCCCACGGCTGGCGTCCGACCTCGGCGACGACCCAGCCGGCCTGCGAGGCGAGGTAGGCCAACGGGACGCTCCACACGGCCGTTCGCAGCAGCCAGCGTTTCGAGGCGAGGCGGTCGCGGCGGTTGAGCCACCAGACGAGGCCCAGCAGCAGGATGAAGAAGCAGCCCGCGCCGACCATCACGCGGAACGAGTAGAACAGCAGCGGCACGTCGGGCACGATCTGCTCCGGCGATGAGAGGTAGCCGTAGCCGAAGTAGGCGAAATGTTCGCGCAGGAACTCCGCGCCCTGGGGCGTCGAGCGGTCGAACTTGGCCTCGATCTCGGTGATGGCCGCCGTGTCGCCCTTCTCGCGCGCCGTGCGGTAGCGGCCCAGCTCCTCGACGGCCACGCGTCCCCGTTCGATCTTCTCCGAGGCCGGCATCACGCCGTACTCCTCGTTGCCGTAGACCAGGTCGTTGATGCCCGGAACGAACGCGTCGGCCGAGCGGAAACTCATCAGCGAGAGCATCTTCGGGATGTCGATCCTGAAGTAGAAGGCGTCGCCGCCGGTCCGCTGCGCCTCGGGACGCAGGATGCCGACGACCGTGAGCGGCGCGCCCTGCTGCCCGTCGTAGAGCGCCTCCATGGCCGCCAGCTTCATGGGCTGCACGCGGGCCACGATGGCGCCCGAACGGTCGCCCGTGAAGGCCGTGACGAGCGCGAAGACGAACCCGAAGGCCGAGGCGATGGCGATGCTCCGGCGGGCCATCAGCTGTTCGCGCCGGCGCAGCAGATACCACGCGCTGACCCCCACGACGAACAGCGCGGCGAGGACGAACGACGAGGTGACGGTGTGGAAGAACTTGTTGACCGCCACGGGCGACAGCGCCACGGCCGAGAACGAGGTCATCTCGTTGCGCACGGTTTCGAGGTTGAAGTCGCACCCCACGGGGTATTGCATCCACGAGTTGGCGACCAGAATCCACCACGCCGAGAGGTTGGCGCCGAAGGCCGTGAGCCACGTGGCCGTGAGGTGGAAACCCCGGCTGACCTTGCGCCAGCCGAAGAACATCACGGCGATGAAGGTCGATTCGAGGAAGAACGCCAGAATGCCCTCGATGGCCAGCGGCGCGCCGAAAATGTCGCCCACGAAGTGGGAGTAGTTGGACCAGTTGGTCCCGAATTCGAATTCGAGGATCAGGCCCGTGGCCACGCCGATGGCGAAGTTGATGCCGAACAGGCGCATCCAGAATTTGGTCGTGCGCTTCCAGAACGGGTCGCCCGTGCGGACGTAAAGGGTCTCCATGATGGCGATGATGAACCCCAGCCCCAGCGTGAGCGGGACGAAAAGCCAGTGGTAAATGGCCGTCATGGCGAATTGCGCACGCGACCAGTCGACTGTTTGTAGATAATCCGATAACATAAGCGATGGTTATTTGTCGGGGGTTAGTTCTTTCATGACCGAACGGCTGCGCTCTTCGGGGCTCTGCCCGGCCAGGAAATCGGGAAAAAAGAATACCTTGAGGATTGCGAACAGGATGAACAGCTTGACCAGGATGATGGCCCACAGGGTTTTGCCTACGGTCATGCTCCGGAACCCGTCGAGGTAGAACCGGAAGATCTTTTTGATTGTCTGTGCCGCCATATCCGTCGCTATGTTTTACCAAAATTAGATAAAATTTCGGAAATAAAAAACAATGCGCCCCGAAAAGTCGCACTCGCATATCTTCCGGTCGGAAATGGTTATCCCCGGTACCGGGTGTGCGGATATGTGGTAAGTTTTTCGTATTTTTGCCGTCCGTATGGTTAATGGGAATCCGGAATCGGGAAAGAACGCGGTGAAGCTGCCTTCGCCGTGGGTGTCGGTGCTGCCGCTCGCGGTGCTGACGCTGCTGCTTTACGTGGTCATCCGCTGTTTCGGCGGGGACGCGATCAACGGCGGCAGCCAGATCGCGCTGCTGTCGGCCACGTCGGTCTGCGTCATGCTGGCCATCGGCATTTACCGCTGTAAATGGGCGGTCTTGGAAGAGGCGATCATCGACAATATCCGGGCTTCGGCTTCGGCAATCATCATCCTGCTGCTGATCGGCGCCATTGCCGGGTCGTGGATGGTGAGCGGTGTGGTGCCGACGATGATCTATTACGGGCTGAAGATCCTGCACCCCTCGTTCTTCCTGGTCGCCTCGTGTGCCATTTGTGCGGGCGTGTCGCTGATGACCGGCAGTTCGTGGACGACGATCGCCACGATCGGCGTGGCGCTGATGGGCATCGGGCAGGCCATGGGTTTCCCCGAGGGGTGGATCGCGGGGGCGATCATCTCCGGCGCCTACTTCGGCGACAAGATCTCGCTCCTGTCCGATACTACGGTACTCGCGTCGTCGACCGTCGGGGTGCCGATCTTCACGCACATACGTTACATGTTGTATACGACCGTCCCGTCGTTCGTCATCGCGCTGGCGGTTTTCGTCATCGCGGGGCTGACGCTCGACCATACGGGTGGCACGCATGCCGGGATGTATGCCGAGTCGTTGCGCGGGACGTTCCGCATCACGCCCTGGTTGCTGGCGGTGCCCGTGGCGACGGGCGTGCTGATCGTGCGCAAACTCCCGGCCATCGTGACGCTCTTCTGCGCCGCGGTTTTCGCCTGCATAGCCATGCTGCTGGCGCAGCCCGAACTGGTGGCGAAGGTGGTCGGAGTCGGAGGGCTGGATTTCATGTCGGGGTTCAAGGGCGTGCTGATGAGCTGCTTCGGCCCGACGGCGATCCCTACCGGAAGCCCGCAGCTGGACGAGCTGGTTGCGACGCGCGGCATGGCGGGCATGCTCAATACCGTATGGCTCATCATCTGCGCCATGTGCTTCGGCGGCGTGATGACCGGCAGCGGGATGCTGGGGGCGCTGACCTCCGTTTTCCTGCGCTTCGTACGCCGTGCCTTCTCGGCCGTGGCTTCGACTGTCGGCGCGGGCATCTTCTTCAACCTCTGCACCGCCGACCAGTATATCTCGATCATCCTTTCGGGGCGCCTTTTCCGGGAACTTTATGCGGAGCAGGGGCTCGAACCGCGGCTGTTGAGCCGCTCGGTCGAGGATTCTGCCACGGTCTGTTCCGTGCTGGTGCCGTGGAACTCGTGCGGCATGACGCAGGCCACCGTGCTGGGTGTTTCCACATTCGTCTACATGCCTTACTGTATTTTCAATATTGTCAGTCCCCTGATGTCGCTGGCGGTGGCGGCCATCGGGTGGAAGATCCAAAGAGCCGCAGGCACTGCGGCGCATCCGCATTAAATTATGGAATATAAGATGGATACCGGACTTGTGATATTCGACCTCGACGGTACGCTGCTCAATACGATCGGCGACCTGGCTGTCGCATGCAATGCCGTGCTGGCCATGCGCGGCCTGCCGCAGCATACCTATGACGAATACTGCCATTTCGTGGGCAACGGCATCATGCGGCTCGTGGAGCGGGCGTTGCCCGAAGAGCTCCGCACGCCTTATACGGTCGCGGCCGTGCGCGCGGATTTCGTGAAATATTATACCGAGCATATCGACGTTTATACGAAACCCTACGAAGGAATTCCGGAACTGGTTGCCGAGATCGTGCGACGAGGTATCCGTATCGCCTTGGCATCCAACAAGTTCCAGACCGGAACGGAAAAACTGATCCGGTTGTTTTTCCCCGGTGTCGAATTCGCCGCGGTCTTCGGCCAGCGCGAGGGCGTGCCGCTCAAGCCCGACCCCGCGGTGGTGGGGGAGATACTTGCGCTTACGGGCGTGGCGAAGGAGCGGGTGCTCTATGTCGGCGACTCGGGCGTGGACATGCAGACAGCCGCGGCCGCCGGTGTCCGCTCGGTCGGAGTGACGTGGGGGTTCCGTGAGCGCGCCGAACTCGAGGAGGCCGGGGCGCGGCACATCGTCGACAGCCCGGCCGGGATATTGGAGCTGTTATAGTCCGGGGGGCTCTCTGTTTGCCCGGCTGTCCGGATCCTTTTGAGGATTCTTCCGAATTTTATGCTGAAAATGTAAATTTTTCCCGAAAATTGCATTAATCCGGGAAAAAGATGTATATTTGTTCCCGAGTAGTAACATATGGCGAAGAACAACAATACCGAACGTGACCGGGATGCTACCGAACAGCGTATGCTGAAGGCGGTGGGAGAGATGATCCGCAGGGATGGCTTCGAGAAACTCGGGGTCAATGCCGTCGCGGCGCATTGCGGGGTCTCGAAAATCCTTATCTACCGCTATTTCGGTTCGCTGGACGGACTGCTGGCCGCCTATATCCGGCAGCACGATTTCTGGATCAATTTTCCGCTCGACATTCCCGGCCGCGCGCATTTGCCCGAATTCCTGAAAAAGACGTTCCGCACGATGATCGGGCGTTTGCACGGCGACCCTACGCTGAGGCGCCTGTACCGCTGGGAGTTGTCCTCGAAGAACGAACTCGTGGCGGCGCTCCGCAGGCAGCGCGAGCAGGCCGGGCTGGAGTTGATCGCCCGGGTGTCGCGGAAAACCGGGCTGCCCGAATCGGAGGTGGCCGTGCTGGCTACTTTCCTGACGGCTTCGGTGACCTACCTTGTGCTGTTAGAGGAATATTGCCCGGTTTACAACGGGATTCCGATCGGAGAGGCTGCCGGCTGGGAGCAGATCGTCCTCGGGATAGACCTGCTGATTGACAAGACTTTCAAGGAATGACCGGCCCGCGGGGCGGGAAGGTATATATATTTTTTATAACGAATGTTACCAATAGGTAACAAATTGAAAACCAAAAACAATGAGAAAGATGGTAATGGCATGGATTTTACCGTTCGTATTGCTTGGTTCCTGCGATAAGGAACTGGTCGAATACGAAAAGGGAAGCGTGGAAATTGTCGTGGAACGGGGCGACGCATGGCTGCATGATTTTCCCCTGTTCCTGGGGATTAAAAGGAAGAACCCGCCGCAGATCGCGGTCTGGATCGAAGATGCGCAGGGGCGCTACCTCTCCACGGTTTATGCGAGTTCCAAAATCGCCACCCAGTCCTGGCTGGCGGCGGGCGGAAACCGCCGCAGGGAGGCGCTGCCTCACTGGTGCCATAGCCGGGGCGTGCAATATGCCGACGGGCTTTACCTGCCGACGAAAAGCGAACCGCTGGCGGACGGCATATCGGGTGCCACGCCGCGCGGCAGTTTCGACCTGAAGCTCTCGCCCGGGGCGGGGCTCGATCGGTTCGTCGTAAAGGTCGAGGTGAACCATTCGACCGATTTCAACGAAACCTATCCCGAATCGGCCAAGGAGGGGGAGCCCGGTTACTCGGGCGGGCGGCACGGGAGCGGCCAGCCGGCCGTGGTCTATGCCGCCGACGTCGACTTGTCGTCGGGCAGGGAGCAGTTCGAAGCCGTGCTGGTAGGCCACAGCAGTCCCGACGGAAGTTCGGGCGGGATAGACCCCGATATTTCGGGGCTCACTTCGGCGCTCCGGATCGTGGAACGCATTACGATCCGTGTCCGATGAAGGGGCGATCCCGAGTATTGGCCGCGGCGCTGTGCGTGCTGCCTTTCCTTGCCACCGAGGTGCCGGCGCAGGAGTTTCCCCGCTTTTCCTGTTCGACGTCCGTAGGGACGGGCTTCGGCCTGACCCGCCCGTCGTCGGTGCCCGTCGTCTGGCGCGTGACGGGTTATTACAATGTGAGCCGCCGTTTTTCGGTCGGTGCCGGAACGGGGGTTTCCTGCTATGAAAAAACGCTCGTGCCGCTCTTTGCCGATGCGAAGTTCCTGCTTACGCGCCGCCGCAGCTTTACGCCCTATGCCGGGTGCGCCGCCGGATATGCTTTCGCACCGCGCAGGGATGCCAACGGGGGACTGCTGCTCAATCCCGAACTGGGGGTGCAGTATGCATTGCGCTGCGGTGTGCATCTGTTCTTCGCGGCGGGCTATGAGTTGCAGCGGCTGGAGCGGCTCCGGAAATACGAAGGCCGCTGGTTCTCCGCCGAATTTGCCGAGCAGCTCAGCCACGGCACCCTCCTGCTGAAGGTCGGGGTGCTGTTCTGAGCCTCGGTCAGCAGTAGGCCTTGACGTCGGCGGGGGTGATGCGCTCCTCGCTGAGTATGATGAGCCGCTCGATGACGTTGCGCAGTTCGCGGATATTGCCGCTCCAGGGCATCGTTTGCAGTTCGCTAAGCGCTTCTTCCTCAATGCGTTTTGCCGGGATGTGGTATTCGGCACAAATTGTGTGTATGAAATGGTCGACCAGCAGCGGGATGTCCTGCGCATGTTCGCGCAGCGCCGGGACGCGCACGACGACCACCCCGATGCGGTGGTAGAGGTCTTCGCGGAAATTGCCCTTCCGGATCTCCTCGCGCAGGTTCTTGTTCGTGGCGGCGATTACGCGCACGTTGACCTCGATGTCCTTGTCGCTGCCTACGCGGCTGATCCTGTTTTCCTGAAGCGCCCGCAACACCTTGGCCTGCGCCGCCAGCGACATGTCGCCGATCTCGTCCATGAACAGCGTGCCGCCGTCGGCCTGCTCGAACTTGCCCCTTCGCTGCTTGATGGCCGAGGTGAAGGCGCCGCGCTCGTGGCCGAAGAGTTCGCTCTCGATCAGTTCCGAGGGGATCGCCGCGCAGTTGACCTCGACGAACGGAGCCGCGGCGCGGTTGCTTTTGGCGTGCAGCCAGCGTGCGACCAGCTCTTTGCCGGTGCCGTTTTCGCCCGTGATCAGCACACGCGCTTCGCACGGCGCGACCTTGTCGATCAACAGGCGGACGTGTTCGATCTGGGGCGAGGTGCCGATGATATGCTCCGTCTGCGCACAGTGTCCGCGGCGGGTGCGGCGTGCCGGGGCCGCCGCGGGGGCCTGCACCGGGGCCGGGTCGTCGATCGTGCGGTGGATGGACTGCAGCAGGCGGTTCATGTCGATGGGTTTGGTCAGATAGTCCTGGGCACCGTTGCGTACGGCTTCCACGGCCGAGTCGATCGACGCCTCGGATGACAGCACGATGAACGGGACGCCCTTGTCGGGGATTTTGCACCCGGTGTCCGACAGGATGACGTCGAACGGGATTTTCTCGCACATGACGGAGGCCGCCTCTTCGTCTTCGGCGGCCTCCGTCGAGAAACCTTCGTATTCGAGCCGCTCGCGCAGCGTGTTTCGCATACTTTTTGATTGGTCTAAAATTAAAACCTTTGCCATAGCTTGTTTTTCCTGAAATTTTACCTACTTTTGTCCCAAAGTTATGACTTTCTGCGGTGTAAAACCAATCTTGTAGGGTCTTGCCGGATGGGGTGGAAAGTCGGAAAAAACGTCTTGAATCGGTTTACCGCAACGGGCTTGCCGGACGCTCCGGCGGACGGATTGAAACAGTGCGGAAGACCACAAATACAATATGAAAAAGAATTATAACTACACACGACGCAAGTTGTACCTGCCCGAGTATGGGCGTCATATCCAGGAGATGATCGACTCGTTGCAATTGATCGAAGACCGCCGCGAGCGCAACCGCCAGGCGCGTGCCGTGATCGCCGTGATGGGCAACCTGAACCCCTTGCTGCGCGATACGGCCGACTTCACCCACAAACTGTGGGATCACCTTTTCATAATGTCTGATTTCCAACTCGATGTGGATTCCCCCTATCCGCAGCCTTCGCGCCAGGAGCTGACCATTACGCCGCGCCGCATGGCCTACACGCAGGGGCGTATCTCCTATAAGCATTACGGCAAGTATGTCGAGCAGATGATCGCCGGGCTTTCCGGGGAAAAAGACCGGCGTACCATGGCGCGCACGGTGGACAACCTGGCCCGGTACATGCGCACGAAGAGCTACGAGTACAACCAGGAGCATCCCAACAACGAAGTGATCGTAAAAGACATCAAACGCATGTCCGGCGGAGCGATCGAAATCGATGAAGTGGCATTAAATAATCTCCGAAGTGACTATAAACAGCACTTTACGGCACGTCCCCAGAAGGGGCCGCAGCAGCGTCAACAGCAGCGCCCGCAGAAAAACCGCAACCAGCAGCACGGGCGCAATTTCTCGAAAAACAACGGCGCACACCGCAATTCGTCGAAATAAAAAGTGCGCATATCCGGAATTTTGCTATATTTGTAAGCATTTAACTGCGATAACAAGGATAAATGAATAAACAAACGCTTTTCGTGTCCCTGACCACGGCCGTCATGCTGTGCGCATGCCAGTCGTCGAAGGTGAAGATTTCGGGTCGCTTCGTAGGTAACGATGCCAAGGATGTTTATTTGGAACAGGTATTGCCCCTGACGCAGTCGGTGATCGACTCCGCGGTGCTCGACAAGGACGGTAACTATCGTTTCGAGTTGAAGGGCGTGACGAAGACCCCGTCGCTTTATAATGTAATATATAACGGCGAACGCATTCCGCTGTTCCTCGCCGCCGGCGAGAAACTGTCCCTGAATTCCGTGGGGAGCGTCGTACGCAACTATACGGTCGAAGGTTCGAAGGAGTCGGAACTGCTGCGGCAGTTCTACCAGGCTTTCGTTTCGGGCGCGCAGCGGCTGGATAACATCGCGTCGCAGTTTGCCAAGGCAACGCTGTCCGAGGAAGACCGCCAGGCGCTGGTAAAGGAGTACACGGCCGAATACTACCGTATCCGCCGCGAACAGCTGCGGTTCATCATCGAGAATAAAGCGTCGCTGGCGGCGGTCTATGCCCTGTACCAGCGGTTGCCCGGGGACACTTACCTGTTCAACGGCGACAGCGACGTGGTTTATTACCGCACGGTGGCCGAGGCCATCGAACAGACTTATCCCGAATCGCCCTACCTGCAATCGCTCATGGGGGAGATCGCCCGCATGGACGCCCGCATCAGTCTGTCGTCCCAGATTACCGAGGCGGGGTATCCCGACCTCGAGCTCTCGGACATCTACGGCAAGAAGGTACGCCTCTCGTCGCTCGCGGGGAAAGTCGTGCTGCTCGATTTCTGGTCGGCCGAGCTGGGCAACAGCAATACGCTCAATGCCGAACTGAAGGAGGTCTATAAGAAATATGCCGACGCCCCCGTCGCATTCGAGGTCTACCAGGTTGCCATCGACACGTCGAAGCCCCTGTGGATTTCGGCCGTGCAGGAGCAGCAGCTTCCCTGGGTTTCGGTGAGCGACCTGCGCGGGCGCGCATCGTCGTCGCTGGGACTCTACAACGTGCAGAAACTCCCGGCCAATTTCCTGATCGACAAGGAGGGGAATATCGTCGGGAAGGATATTTACGGCAAGAGCCTCGAACAAAAACTCGATGAACTGACCCGTTGATGTACTATTTCGCATCGGATATCCACCTGGGCGCAGGTGGCGAGGCGTTTGCGCAGCAGACCGAACGGCTCTTCGTGCGCTGGCTCGACGATGCGGCGCAGGATGCGGAGGCGATTTTCCTGGTGGGTGACGTCTTCGACTTCTGGTTCGAATACCGGGGCGTGGTGCCCAAGGGCTTCGTGCGGACGCTCGGCAAACTGGCCGAACTGACCGACCGCGGTATCCGGGTGGTATTCTTTACGGGAAATCACGACATGTGGGTCGGCGATTACCTCGCCCGCGAGTGCGGCGTCGAGATACATACCTCGCCGCAGCAATTCTGCCTGAACGGTAAAAACGTCTTCATCGCCCACGGCGACAACATGAACATCGACGGACAGCCGGTGCTCAAATTCCTCAATACGGTATTCCGCTCGCGGACGTTGCGCTGGCTCTTTTCGTGGCTGCTGCATCCCGATCTGGCGATGCGCTTCGGGCACTGGTGGAGCGGCAAGTCGCGCAAATCGCACGGTGCCGAGGAACTCGACGTTTCGCTTACCGAGCCGCTGATCGAATATGCCCGCCGGTATGCCGCCGAGCACGACGTCGACCACTTCGTCTTCGGGCACATGCATTTCCCGCGCGACTACCGCGGGCAGGGCCTGCATGTGATAAATCTGGGGTGTTGGGAGAAATACCCTTCGTGCGCCGTGCTGGACGCATCGGGCGGAATGACTTTAAAAATGCTGGAGAGATGAAACAATACCTCGACCTGCTGCGGCGGATCAAAGCCGAGGGCGTCGTCCGCGGCGATCGTACCGGCACCGGCACCAAAGGTGTCTTCGGACACCAGATGCGTTTCGACCTCTCCGAAGGCTTCCCGCTGCTGACGACCAAAAAAGTATTCCTGAAAGGCGTGATCCACGAATTGCTGTGGTTCCTGGCGGGCGATACCAATATCAAGTACCTCGTGGACAACGGCGTCCATATCTGGGACAACGACGCTTTCCGCTATTACAACGAACTCTGCGTGCGCCATGGCGTGCTGCCCGTCGACCGGGATACGTTCCTGCGTGCGGCACAGGACGGTGTCGAATCGCCTGTCGAAGGGTATCGGTTCGGCGACCTGAACCATGTGTACGGCTATCAGTGGCGCAGCTGGCCCAAGCCCGACGGGCGCTTCATCGACCAGATCGCGCAGGCGGTCGAACTGATACGGCACAATCCCGAGTCGCGGCGCATCATCGTCTCGGCCTGGAATGTCGCCGAGATCGGGGACATGGCATTGCCGCCGTGCCACGTGTTGTTCCAGTTCTATGTGGCCGGAGGGAGGCTCTCGTGCCAGCTCTACCAGCGCAGTGCCGATACGTTCCTCGGCGTGCCGTTCAATATCGCTTCGTACGCACTGCTGACGCTGATGACGGCGCAGGTCTGCGGCCTCGAACCCGGCGAGTTCGTCCATACGCTCGGCGACGCGCACCTCTACCTGAACCACATGGAACAGGCCGACGAGCAGTTGTCGCGCGAACCGCGGCCGCTGCCCGTGATGCGGCTGAACCCCGATGTGAAATCGCTCTTCGATTTCCGCTACGGGGATTTCACGCTCGAAGGCTACGATCCCTGGCCGGCGATCAAGGCGCCGATGTCGTTCTGAACCATTTCACTCCCGTCAGGAACGGTGGCGAATTTCTCTGCGCACTGATCCGCTTGAACTGATGAAACAACAGGCGTCCCTGCTTCAGAGACGCCTGTTTCCACAGACAGTTATTTCTCGACGATCTTGATTTTTCCCGGTTTCTTGTATCGGTTGTTTTCGATGACGACCTGCTGCGAGTTCCGAATGTCGATCGTCGGAAGGTCGTTGTAAGGTTTGTATTTCTCCGATAATTCGATGGTATTGTCTCTGAAAATCAGTCCTCCGACGGATTTCGCCCGAAGCAGTTGTTCGTTGAATGTTCGGAAAAGATTGCCTTCGATCGTGATGTTGCGTTCGTAGGGATGGCCCGGAACCTCTTTTTTCTGGTGCGGGTTGATGAATATCGTCGGGAAATCGGCGCCGCCGTATGTGCCGTCTAGGAACTTGTTGTTGCGGATCGTTACGTCGCGCACGGCTCCCGATTCGTACCAGTGATCCATGTCTCCTTCGAACAGAATGGCGGACATCATGGATGAGAATGTATTGCCTTCGATGATGACCTTCCGGGGCGTGCTGACCAGAATACTTCTCGCCCGGTTGTTGCGCACGACGTTGTTCCGGAAGATCAGTTCGGGGTACCACGACATGTTTTCCAGCCCGTCGCCGACCGTGAGTCTGCCTTCGACAGGTGAGGTGAACGTCAGCCGGATGTAATGGGCATTGATGCGTTCCGATTTTTTCACCCGCAGGGTGTGTTTCGCAAGCAGGGTCTGCCCGTCCACGACGTCGATTTCGTCGCCTTTCCCGGCGAATTCATACCCGGCCTGCTGGGGGTGGTTAATGCGGGCGATGACCTGATTGGGCGCCGTGATTCCGGTCACGCGGACGTAGGAGCCGTGTACGTTGGTCGCGTCGTCGAGCATGTTCTCGAAAATGCACTCTTCGATCAGTACGGTTCCCCGGCAGTTGCAGAAGTGCGTGGCGTCCGCCGTGGTCGTTATTATCCGGGGGCTTCCTTTCCGCAGAACCACCTGCAGCCTGCGGACTGTTACGTTGTCGGTCTTTTCGGCGATCAGTCCCATGCCGCCGCAGTGGTGGATGGTTACGTCTTCGACCAGTACACCGGACGAGGCGGTCGCGTGGATCGCAGGCGAATGCCGGTTCTGGGTGAAGACGCCTTTGAATGTCAGGATCGTTCCGACGGGCGGTAAGGCGCGTACGAACCGGGTTTGGAGTTCATACCGGCCGGGGGCCTTCGGCGTAACGCGTATGTCGAAATTGTCCGGCTTGGGAATATAGTAGTCGTCGCTGCGGTAGGCGGTGGCCATGGTGCGGGGGTCGAAAACGATATTTTCGCCCAGAATACGTTCTTCCCAGCCTTCTGCCCGCATGATGAGCTTGCCGTTTTCGAACGCATGGCCGAATTCGTCCGGAATCTCGATTTCGATACGTTGCCGTTCCGGATCCGCAGCCGTCACCTTTCCTTCCAGCGTGAACGGAATTTCCCAGTCGACGGTGAAATTGCGCAGCGTCACGCCGTGCGAATCCTCGATCAGAAACGGGATGATCCGGCCGTGGAAGATGAATTCCGAGCCGCCGCCGTCGATCTCGATGTTCCGCCGTCCTGTCAGCGGGAATGCGAAATGCCGGTATCCATTGTCGTGGTTGGTGATACAGTGGTATTTCCCGGCGGCGAATTCCGGCCAGAAATGGTAGGTGCCTTCGGGGAATACCAGTTTTACCGGGTTGTCCGCCGGGATGTTTTCGAGCAGGGTGTAGATGAACGGGGTCATGTCCTGCGTGTCGTACCGGCCTTTATAGTCTGCGATGTCGATTATTTTGCTTTGGGCATATGCCGTACCGCAGACCATACTCATGAGGAGTATGACGATTCCCATGGGTGGCTTTATACGCATGGCTATTTCTTTACGTTGTTCTTTTCCCAGATTGGCGCACCCGTGTCGGCGCCGTACCGCTTTCCGTGGTTACGCGTCACCTCTTTTGAGTTTTCGACCTCGTTGTCCGACATCTTCAGCCCGTCGACCGACGTGACGACGATTGCCGGGTAGGGACAGTCGGTTACCTTGTTCTTTTGAACGGTGATGTTCATGAATGCGCCCGGATCCGCGACTTTCGCGTCGCCGGTGATGTAGAAGAGCGACAGCGCTCCGGGAGGCAAGCGCGGATTGCCGCGCTCGAACATGCATTCCTCGATCGTATTGCCGACGATCTGTACGTTCGAGGAGAAGCCTCCTCCCATCCATTCGATTTCGGGCGACATGAGTATTCCCTGCATGGCGCATCCGGTTATCTTGTTCGAAGACACTACTCCGTCGATACCCTTGATCAGGATTCCGCGCGAACGTACGTGCCCCACTTCGTTGTCTTTGACGAGGAATCCGCTGCCGACCGCATCGGCATTGAAAACCACGTCGCCGGGGCCGATTTCGAACGGCATCTGCTTCACCTTGACCCGGAACCCGAGTTTGTAGGAGGGTTTCGACAGCAGCGAGGGATAGCCCCTCGTCACGGCGTTGCGCTGCTCTTCGGTCGGGTCGAAGCGGTTGATCGAAACCAGCCGGAGCTCGCCTTTGCGTTTTCCATCGTAACCGACCACAACCAATCTGTCGCCGCGCCGGAATACGGGGTGAGTTTCGCGCGTCACCAGGTCGATCGTCCTCTTTGCGGCATCCGCCGATCCGACCGGGAATGAGCGTCCGCAGACGATGATACAGTCGTCGCCGTTATGGCCCACCTTGCACCCCGTGACGGTCGGGCCTTTTCGGGCCTGACTGCTGTGGATGCCGTCTGCGTTGCCTGAACGCAGGCGGGGTGCGATGCCCTGTGGCATGGGGCCGCGATCGACGACGCAGTTCTTGTATTCGTTGGCGTAACCTTCTTTCTCGAAGAAAGAAAAGGTATTGGATCCGTATACCGTAACGTTTTCGAGTTTGGTGTTGTAGCACTTGTTGAGCATGATGGTATGGACGCCGGCATTTGGTTTGTCCGTTTTGACGTCCATGACTACCAGATCCCCGACCTGCTCGCCTGCGCTCCACGTTCCGTTCTTGACGGCCCGGAAGAGGTTGTGACCGAGCTGTTTCAGCTCGGAGTAGTTGCTCGTGTAGGTGGTGATGCTGTTGCGCTTGAGCAGGCGTGTCTGCGGATCGTAGAACTGCACGCGGTTGGCGGCCAGACCGGTTACGGGATACCCCTTGTCGATCCGGACGTCGAACCAGCTTCCGTCTTCGGCCACGGCCGTAATCTCGCCCTGCGTAAAGCAGAGCGGATCGTAGTCGATGGTCAGGTCGCGCAGCTCCACCCGCACGCAGTTGTAAAAGCTGAACGCCTGCTCCTGATTGTTGCAGATGACCGTCGATCCGTTGCCGTTAATGTGGACATCGGTCAGGTTGTGGAACTTGTACGGCCCATTGTTACGCACGTCGAGCGTATAGGTGCCTTTGGGTATTTCGATGAGGCTCTGGCCTTTCTGTCGGTCGAGGATCTCGTATAGATCCGGGTAATTCTGTGCTGCCGCAGATGTCGTGAGGCATGCGACAGCACAGAAAACAGTCAGTTTGTTCATCTGAATAGGGTTTGTTGTCGGAGGTTACCCGCAGGAATCGTCAGATCGTCTGCGAGTACCCCGGATTTTGGCTCAGGTTTTTGTTCACTTCGCGTTCGCGCTTGGGTACCGGCATCCATATCTTGTACGGTTTGTAATTGTTCTTGATCGGCTCCATCTGCGGGGCGAAGTAGTAATATTTGTTGCCGGTGTCATTGACGGTTTTTATTCCGCCGATCACCTCCGTCATTTTGCCCGTGCGGATCAGGTCGATGCGTCTCCAGCCCTCGACGCAGAGTTCGCGCGAACGTTCGTCTAGCAGCTCTTCCATGAAATCGGTCTTATAGTAGGCCGAATTCATGGCGTTGAGCGCCGATTCGTCGAGTTTCCCCTCCGTGTCGGTGCAGGCGCGTTTGCGCACCTCCTCGACCAGTTCGCGCGCAAGGGATTCGTTGCCTGTTTTGTAAAGCGCTTCGGCGTACAGTAGTACGATGTCGGCAAAGCGAAGCATCGGGAAGTCGATATTGCTTGCCCACGTCGGAATGCCCTGCGACGTTCTGACTGCGGGATCTGACTGGCGGAACTTACCGTGGCAGAGGTTGGCGCCCGATGCGTAAAGCGCCACGGGACTGAAATATTTCGCTCCGTTGACCGTCGTATAATCGGTGACGTTGTTACCCAGACTGCCGCAGAGGTTCCAGGCCATGCGGCTGTCCTCGGTCACGTATTTGTCCGATAACTCGCCAGTCGGGCGTATCCAGCCGTAACCGCCTCCGTTCGTGCCGACGTTACCTTGCGGCCCGGCCCAGTAGGCGAAGAGGAAATATTCGTTCGAGCCGCCTGCTCCGGTTTGCATGACCATCATGCATTCCTCCTTCTGACTGCTTTTGGTGTCGGCCAGAAAATTGTAATGGTAGGGCCTGATGAGCTTATAGCCGCTGTGGGCATAAATATCTTCGGCGATGGCCGCGGCTTTTTTCCAGCACGCTTCGGCATCTACCCAGTCGAAACTGTTGATCGGTGAGCCGAGTTCCTGTCCTACGCGGTTCTCCTTGCAGGATGCCAGATAGGTATACATCTTGAGCAGATAGCTGCCCGCGGTCCATTTGTTTACGCGGCCGCTTACATTTGAATTGCGGTCGGGAAGTTCCTTATAGGCTTTGTCGAGATCTTCCTCAATGCAGGCGTAGACCTTGTCGAGCGGTTCGCGCGGAGCTTCGGCCGACGAGTTGGGCGTGTTCGGCAGGGGGACTTCGCCCCAGAGCCACGCCTGATAGAGCCGGTAAAGGCCGCGTAGCAACTTAGCTTCGTTGACGATTTCGTCACGGCGTTTGGGATCCATGTCGATAGCCGGAACTTTCTGAATGATGTGGTTGGCACGGTCGATGCCGACGAAGAGTCCGAACCATGCCATCGAGACAAAGTCAGCCTCTTCATTGTAACCGCAGCTGGCGATGATCTGATGGTGCGGGTCACTGATGCCGTTGGGGGCGATCTCGTCGCCGAGCATCATCAGGTAGTGCATGCCGCGTCCCCAGAGGGGCTGGTTGCCGGTTCCCTGAATTGATCCTGCGTTGAGTATGTCGTATACGCCCGTGAGGGCCAGCTCCGCATTCGCGGCAGTGGTATAGAGGTCGTCGCCCGAAACGAACGAATAGGTTTTTTCGTCGAGAAAACTGGTGCAGCCCGCCATCGCCGTGCAAAGCAGGAACGCAGTCGTGTATTTTAGTGCTTTCGAATAGAACGTTTTCATATCGCTGTTTTAGTATTTGATTGAAACTCCGAAAAATACGGATCGTGCACGCGGATAGTTAGTGTAGTCCAGTCCGGGAATCAGACGATTCCAGAACGATACTTCCGGATCATAGCCCGAATAGCCTGTGCATGTGAAGAGGTTTTCGGCCGTGACGTAGACCCGCAGGTGGGAGAGTCCGATTTTCCGCGAGATGTGTGTGGGCAGCGTATAGCCTACTGTCAGGTTTTTCAGGCGGAGGTAAGAACCGTCCTCGACGTAGTAGCTCGACATTTCGGTCTTGCCCTCGCCGTTGAGCGACGGATACCTATTGCTAGGACGCTCCTCCGTCCAGCGGTTGCGCCAGTAGTCCGTCGAGACGTTGTTGTAGCCCACGAAACCCTCGTAACGGTAGCGGCCGATGTTGATGATGTCGTTGCCGTAAGACCACTGGAACATGAAACTGAGGTCAAAATTCTTGAACGTAAAGTTGTTGGTCATGCCGCCGAAGTGCTTCGGGTCGCTGTTCGCAATGACCGTTTTGTCGTTGTTCGGGTCGATGACGTTGTCGTTGCCCGCTATGTCCTTGAACTTCATGTCGCCCGGCTTCACGGTGATTCCTGCGAATGACGGCACGCCCTTTTTCAGGTTCCCCTGTTCGTCGAAGTCGGATTTCTGGTAAATGCCGTCGAAGACGTATCCCCAGCCCGAACCGATCGGGTGTCCTACCATGACGCGGCCTACTTCGGTGATGTGTCCGCCGGCGACCTTGACCGGGATCGAGCTGACGTCGCCCAGCGATACGACTTTGTTGCGGTTGAGGTTGAAATTCAGGCTTGTCGACCATGTGAAGTTGCGTTTCTGAATATTGACCGTGTTGATCGTAAGCTCGAAACCTTTGTTGTCCACCTGCCCGATGTTCTGCCACTGACGGTAGGAACCGATCTGGCTGGGAACGTCGGCATGCAGGAGCATATCCTTGGTCTTTTTGTAGTAAACGTCGGCTTCGATGCTCAGTCGATTGCGGAACATGCTGATATCCAGACCTCCGTTGAGCTGATAGGTCGTCTCCCACTTGAGGTCGGGGTTCGATATCTCCGAAGGCGACAGACCCAGCTGTACGGAGTTGTTGTCCCCCGAATAGTAGGTCTTGTCGGTACGGCTCAGCGACTGGTAGGCCGGAATGCGGTCGTTACCCGTCACGCCGTAGCTGAGCCGCAGTTTCATGTCGCTGAAAATCTTTTGCTGCTTCATGAACTCCTCCTTGCCGATGCTCCATGCGAAAGCGGCTGAGGGGAAGTAGCCGTACTTGTTGTTCTTGCCGAACTTGGACGAACCGTCGCGTCGAATCGAAGCCGTGAAGATATACTTTTCGGCGAGGGTGTAATTCAGGCGCAGGAATTCCGATTCGGAGGTGTTGCGTTCGCGGTTGGTTTGTACGTTCTCGGGGAATACGGAGCCCTGCCCGATGTCGAACGCTCCGTTGAAGCTCTGGTTTTCGAATCCTTCGGCGCGGGTGCTGAGACGTGTTGCGGTGTAGCCGCGTAGTTCAAATCCGAGTACGGCGTTGAAATAGTGTTTGCCGCGCGAGATGGCATAGGTCAGCGTGTTGGAGGTTTGCCACGATTCGGCGCCACTCTCCGCGACGACGGCCATGCCGTTTTTGGAGTAACCCCACGAGGTCGTCGAAGGATACCACTCTTCGGTCTTCGAATTCAGAATCGTACCGCCGCCGCTGATACGCAGCGTCAGGTTGTTGAGGATCTTGTATTTGAGGTAGAGATCTCCGATCGTACGGTTCTGGGTGGAAGCCTTGTAGGAGTCGTTGATGAAGGTGATGGGGTTCGTCAGGTTGTAGTTCTCGGGGTTGGATGCTTCGTCATCGTCGTCGCTCACGAAAATTGGCTTGTAGAGAACGAAACTCTGCACCAGTCCGTTGTACGAATTGGCACCTGCATTGGTGACGGCTCCCTTGGTCACGATGTGGGAGAAGTTGATCGTACCGCCGATGGTGAACTGCTTGCTGAGGTCGCTGTCGAAACGGATGCGGCCCGTGAAACGTTCCATCTGATTCTTCTTGACGATGCCTTCCTGATTGAGGTAGCCTGCCGAAGCGGCCACTTTGGTCTTCGCGCTGCCGCCCGAAGCGACGCCGATGTTGTAGCTCTGGATGATACCCGTGCGCATGACCTCCTCCTGCCAGTTGCGGCTGCGGTAGTCGGAGAAGTCCCTCACCTGATCGGGCAGGCCGTCGCCGTTGGTGTCGATACCCCACGCATCACTGGTCGGGAACTTTGCGAAACGGTAGTCCGCGAATTCCTGTCCCTGAAGCACATCGATCGTATTCGACATCCTGGCCAGGCCGACGCTCATGTCGAAATCGACTGAGGCTTTTTCGCCGCGCCCGCTTTTGGTGGTGATGATCACGACACCGTTGGCTCCGCGCGACCCGTAAATGGCCGTTGCCGACGCATCCTTGAGGACGGTGATCGACTCGATGTCCGATGGGTTGATGCCCGCCAGCGGATTGTAGCGCACGTTGGCCGACGTGTAGCTGCTCGTGGCGACTTCGTCGGCATTGACGTCAATCTGTACATCGTCGATGATATACAGCGGCTGTGTTCCAGCATTGATCGAATTGCCTCCGCGGATCGTAATGTCGATGCCCGCACCGGGTTCGCCCGAACTGGAGCTGACCTGCACGCCGGCCATGCGGCCCTGGAGCGCATCCATAAAGCTCGTGCCTTTGGATTTGGTGATCTCTGACGTGCTCAGCACGCCCAGCGAGCCGGCGACATTTTTTTTCTGGGCGTCGCCGTAACCGATTTGCACAACGACGTTTTCGATCTGGGTCACATCCTGCTGTAACTCGACTCGCAGATCGGTGCTGCTGCCGACCATGATGTTCTGCGGTACCATGCCAATAAACGAGAAGGTCAGGACGGATTGGTGGTTTTTGACGCTTATGGCGAAACGGCCTTTGGTGTCGGTCGTGGTTCCGTTGGTGGTTCCCTGCTCGATCACGCTCGCGCCGGCCATCGGTTCGCTGGTCGCGGCGTCCAGCACGGTGCCCGTTACTCGGAGCTGGGCATAGACGCTGCCGTACGTAAACAGGGCCGATAATAGTAAAAGTAGTACACTTTTCTTCATGGTTATATTCAGGTTGGTTTTTACTGGATGGTATGTCGTGGATCCGATGCCCCCGGAGCCGCCCGTGTCCGGGACGGCTCCGGAGATGTCGGATACGGAATTATCTCATTTCGGCGGACTCTTTGTCGAGCGGTGTATGGCGGATGCACCGCACGGAGTAGGCGTTGGTTCGCTGGTAGTTGTTCAGGTATATGCTGGTGCCGTTGAGCATGATGAAACGCGCCGCATTGGTGAAGATGTTGCCTGCGCCGGCGATGATGGGCATGTTCGTCCAGTAGACGCCGCGGCCTCCCGATACGGTTCCCCCGACGACCGCCTGTCCTGCCCACGGCATTTTGAGCGGGCTTCGGGCGAATACGGCAGCAAGATCGGTCACCTTGTAGGAGGTGTCGCCGTAAACCATCGTTTCGAGTCCGGTGACGGCTTTGGCCATCTCAATGAATTCGTTCACCGTCGGTACGCGGTAGCCCGGAGGGCAGGGATTGTTGTCCTGCGTGGCGGCATCGAGCGGCGCCGCATACGTCTTGTCCTCGAAGCGGCCGCCCCAGAGTCCGTCCCGGTTCGACGTGTCGTCGCGCGCCCAGTCGTGGGGCTCCTTGTTAGTTGGCATGAAACCTTCCCGACCCGACTCCCGGCGGTCGGCGGTGGGAGTGTTCAGCGGTGCGAGGGCATTGACGAATGAACCAGCCGTGGCAGAAGTCCATTTGGTCTTTTCGTGTCCGTCGGCTTTGCGCGACCACTGGAAGAGCGATCCGAAGGCCGCATAATCATTGGATGCGGCGGCGATGCTTTTGGCTCCGAGGTTGCGGTCGAGCCATGTTTGTTCCGTCGCCTGGCCGTTCTCGTCTTTGACGGTGATGTTTACAGGGAAATAGATGATCTTGTAATAGTCGTCATCCGAATCATAGTTGCGATCCTTTACTCCGATCACGGTCACTTCGCATTGGGCGGTTTTCTTTCCGCCGTCGGTGGTCGAGACGTGGATGGTCGTTTTGCCGTGCGATACGGGAACCAGTAGGCCGTTTTCGTCGATTTCGGCGACGAGCGGATCGTCGGAGATCCACTTGAGCTTTTTGTTTGTGGCGCTCTCCGGCAGGATTGTCGGGGTGAACTGGAAGTATCCGACTCCCGGATCAGTTGCGAAGTCGAATGTCTTGGACGTAGCGTCTAGCGTCAGGCTTTCAATGGGAATGCTGTTGTCCACGTCGTCGATCGTGAGGTGGATCGCGTCGTTGACGTGCATGTCGTTGGCTTCGGCTGTGAGCGTCACCTCGCCGAAAGCCAGCGCTGTGACCAGGCCGTTCTTATCCACGGTGGCCACGTTCGTATTGGAGCTGTACCATGCGATTCTCTGGTTGGTGGCATTTTCCGGCGTGATCGTAACCGAAAGCTGATATGTCTTACCGGGATTGAGGTGGAGTTCCCGAACGTCGATACTTACTTTTTCGACATGGATGAATTGCCCCTCGTCATCTTTGCAGCCGGAATGGACAGCAGCGATAGCGGTGATTAGAAAAGCGTAAAGAAGTTTTTTCATATTTTAGGGTTTGTTTGTTGGTTGCATACAGCGGATAAATCGCCTAATCTTATAAGCAAAATTATCAGAATGAATATTTTTTGAATCTCGTGTCGTGAAATAAATTAACGGGAACGGTTTCGGGAACGGTTTGATTAGCCGGGAGCGTTCCCGGAAATGTCTTCAAAAGTGAGAAAACCGCCCTGAAAAAACTTTTTCAGGACGGAATCGGGACTGATTGTATTATTTTCGGGATGCTCCTCCCGCTTCGCCGAATGTGCGTGCCGCGCTATTGCTGCGGCCTTATGTCGGTGGATTCGCGGATGTTGATTCGCGCGTCGAGTACCACCGTGCGGTTCGGGGCATCGGGATTCTTGATTTTTTCCAACAGCAAGTTTGCCGCCGTTTCGCCGATCAGGTCGAGGGGCTGGGCCACGGAACTCAGCTGCGGTTCGGTCAGTAGGGCCGACTGCGATTCCGAGAAGCCCATCACGGCGATTTGCTCCGGAATGCGGTAACCCCTCTTTTTGATGGCCTTGAGCGCTCCGATAGCGAGTTGGTCGTTGAAACAGAACACCGCGTCGGGAATACGATCGCCGTCGAGTATCATATTCATGGTCTCGAAACCGCATTCGCGGGTGATGCCCTTGCATTGGATGAACGTATCGGGTGCGGGGGCGATGCCGTGTTTACAGAGGGCGTCCTTGTAACCCTGGTAGCGTGTGGCTGAGTTGAAAATCCCTTTCGGTCCCATCAGGTGCAGCGGTCGGGAGCGTTTGGTTCTGTTGGCGTAGAGAATGTGCTCTACGGCGAAAAATGCCATCCGGAAATCGTCGATGACCACTTTGCTGGCTTCGACTTCGTTGCTCGGACGGTTGAAGAAAACGATCGGGATTCCGTTGTTGATTAGCCTTCGGTAATATTCGTCGTTGCGATCCTTTTCGGTGACGGAAAGGATGATGCCCTCCACCATGCTGTTTTCCAGCAGATGCAGGTTCTTGAGTTCGATCTCGGCGGATTCGCCTGACTGGGTGATCAGGACATTGAAACCCTCTTTCTCGAAGACTTTCTGTATCTGGATGATGATGCGCGGGAAAAACGAATTGACGAATTCGGGTACGACGACGCCGATGACCTTCGAGCGTCTCCGTATCAGGTTCTGAGCGTATGGGTTCGGCCGGTAGTTCATTTTTTCGGCCATTTCGAGCACCAGCCGTTTGGTCTCGGGCTTGACGTCGGAATGATCGGCCAAAGCGCGTGAAACTGTGGATTTGGATATGCCCAGAGCTTGGGCGAGATCCTTTATCGTGGCATGTTTTATCATTTCCAGCTTTTTCACGCAAAATAGTATTTTTTTTACAGTTTACAAAAAAATAAAGATTCCCGGTTCCCGGAAGATTATTCGAGCACGACGATAAATCCCGCATTCTCCGGCAACTGCATGACGAGTGGTTCCGGCGCCGGCAGTGAGACTTCGGCCGTTTGCAGCGAACCGTCCGCCGCGTCGCGGACGATCTGCGCCTTTCGGGCCGTCGCGGGGATGAATCCGGCGGGAATCGTCACCGCGGCGGGAGCGGTGTTCACACCGGCGATGTACCATGTGCCGGCCTTGCGGCGGGCGATGACGGCCAGCCGTCCGATCTCGCTTTGCGGTAATACGACTGTTTCGTCCCATACCGTCGGCAGACGGCGGATGATGTCGAGGGCAGGGCGGTAACGCTTGTCGCCGGAGAGGACGAACGGATTTTCAGCGATCGTCAACAGCGGCGAGTCGAGCAGCAGAGCGAACGCCAGCTGATGGGCGGCCGTCGTGCCGCCGGGCATGGTGAATGCGACCGGAGTGTAGTCCGCGGCGCCCAGTATGCCGCGTGTGAAAGGCAGGGCAGCATTGTGGCTGGCCGGAATGTTCTGGTTTTCGTCGCCGGGCACATAGCGGTTCGGATTGGGGGCGTGACCTTCGTCCCGCATCCGTTTTTCGTAGTTGGCCGTGATGCGGTTGAGTTCAATGCCCCGCACGCCTTCGCGGGTGATTTCATTGGGGTAGGTGCGGATTTCGCCCGTCGGCTTCTGGCAGCCGTGGAGGTTGACCAACAGTCTGCGTCGTGCCGCATTTTTCAGCAGGTGGGTATTGAAGTCGATCTGGCGTATGCCCTCGCCGTTCATGAAATCCACCTTGACACCCTTTATGCCGACCGCTGCGACCGAGTCCAGAAAGCCGCGCATCTGGCGGTAGTCGTCCGCCGGGTCGTTGAGTTTCTCCCAGTGGCGCCATACGAATAGCCCCACGCCGCGGGATTCGGCGTATCCGGTCAACTCCTGCAGGAATTTCCATTTGTCGGGACGTTCTTCCCAACCGTCGTCGATGGTGCTGTATTCGATGCCCAGAGACGATGCGGTGTCGATCACCCGCTTTTCGCCTTCGAGGGTCATGAAGCGGCCGTCGATGCCGCTCCACCAGCTCCATAACGAACGTCCGGGCACGATCCACGACGTGTCGGCGAAAAGTTCCGGATCGGGAGCCGGATTGAGACTCGTGATGATGTCGGTGTTTACCAGTGCATCGAGGTCGCGGGCGATGATCGTGACGCGCCATGGGGTGACGATGTCGCCCGACAGCTCGAATCCCTCCTGCTCGGTGAAGTCGGCACGCAGGCTGGCTCCGGCTTCTGCCCGCAAACGCATGCCGCTGTAGCCGTACAGCGCGGCTTCTGTGATCATCACGTATTCGTCAGGGGTTTGGTAGAGCAACGGCATGGTCTGCACGGGCCCCTGTCGGGAGACGATGTGCAGGCTGTCGGCCGTCGTGGATATCCATTCGCCGGCATAGGTGAGCAGTTTCCATTCCGAGTTCCGCTCGGCGAACCATACCCTGCTCCGGTGGGGTGGCCGCCATTGGGCCGCTTCCCCGTTGACGATCCGTTTGCCGTCTCCCGGCAGAATGAACCGGTAGGCGAAGCCGTCGTCGTAGAGACGTGTCTGGAGCTGATATGTATAGCCCGAAGGGCGATGCGTTACGTCGAAAAGGTATTCATTGCACCGATTCTCTGACACGGCTTTGCGTCCCGTGACGGAATAGGTTTCGTTGATTTTTCGTGTGCCTGCCGGGCGCAGAACCGCATCGCGGAACAACTCCGTCCCGTCGATGGTTACACCCATGGCCGATGTATCGATGATCGTGCGGCCGTCATGAGTTACGCTGTAGCTGAGACCTTCCTTGTCGGCGAATACCTCTGCCCGGATATTACCCGAAGGACTTTTTTGTGCGCTACTGCCGCAACTTGCGGACAGAAGGGCCATGAAGGCGAAAAATGCTGTTTTTCTCACGTTGCGTTATTTTTTAAGTTCCAGAGTTTCCCATTCGATAATTTCGCCCTGCCGGGTAAGGGCTTTTACCGCTATCTCCGTCCGCTCTCCGTCGATGGCCGCCGTATGTTCGAACGGATAGTGGGTGTCTTCGGTCTGCCGTCCGTCGATGGTGAACCAGACTTTCTGCAACTGCGTGTCGTCTTTGGTTAGATAGACGAATACGTTGTTTGCAGCCCGGCCGAAGCTGATCCGCATGCAGCGTACGGCGTCATCCTGCGTCGCGGCGTAAGAGGTTTGCCACTGTTTGCCAGCCGTGAAGAGTGCGGCGAGCTGCGGCCGAATCGGGGTTGGGGTTTCGATCCTGACTGCGGCGATCCCGTTTCCGGTGACGCGGATCGGAAAACGTCCGTCGACGAGTGGCCCCGATACGCCCCTGCCACCTATGACCTGTGTCCTGTAATGCCGGCCTTTCGAATGTCTGCTCAGGGCGTAATCCAGCGCGACCTCCGTTTCGACCGTTTCCGGAGACTGGTTCATGAAAACGATGTACAATGCGTCGTCGCCGACGGCCGAAATGTAGTTGAGTTGCCGGTCGGCCGGTGCCGCCAGCCCCGTCGGCATCCACAACCGGGCTTCGTGGCCGTAGACCGTGCCGGGGAGGTGACCGTAGAATTTGCTTTGCAGATAAGCGTATCCTTCAATGAATTCACCCGGGAAATTCACCTGTCCGTCGCTTCGGTACAGGGCCTGCGTGACGAGGAAGTCGTAAAGCAGCGATATGTGCGGCATGATGTGGTTGTAGTGGAAGGAGTTGGCGCCCAGTTCCATGTGTTCCCGAAGCGGGTAATCCGCCTTTTCGTATACGGTCGTGCGGGCCGTGTTGATGTGGTAGCCCGGGAAGTTGCGGTAGCGCCCTATGACGGCGTGATCCGCCGTGCGGGCCAGGAATTCGTCGCCCGTGTAATGCGCCAGCCGCAGCATCCATGCGGCATAGTTGGCCATGAAGATACCCCGATGCCCGGTACTCGTGCCCGAGGATTCCGGGGTGAGTCCGATTTCCGAAAGCCGCCATGCCGGAACCCGTTCGGCGGGAGCGTCCATCTGCGCATGCCCTTTCAATTTCAGGTATTGGTAGTGCGGGGCCTTCCCGTCGGGATTGACCAGAATGTTCCGATCCGGGACGGCTGGGGAATACCAGATGTACTGCGTGTAGAGTTTGGCCCCGCGGTGGGCGGCCCGGAGATAGGCTTTGTTACCCGTCAGTTCGTACATTTCGAGCAGGTCGATCCATTTCGGGGCGAATCCCGTCCAGAAGAAAAATCCTCCGGCTTCAGGATCGCGGAAATCGGTGGCCGGCGTGTCGATGCGTCGGCGGATGTATCGGTCGGCTCCCGCAACGGCTTTTTTCAGGTATTCGGTCTCTCCGGTGGCCCGGTAAAGGTGCATGGCATTTTTCCATGTGCAGCCTTCTTCGACGACATCCAGATTGCGAGTGCGCGTGGAACCGTACTCCTTTTTAGCGAAGGAGAGTAGGTAAGGGGCGCTGCCTTTCAGAATGCTGCTGAGCGCCGTCAGTTCCGAAACCGGACAGCAAGGGCCGTTCATACGCCGGGAAGGGTACTGGATGTTCTGTGTCGAATCGGCACAGAAGAGCAGCTTTTCGCGCGACAGCACGTATTCGTATACCGGCAGCGCCCTTTCGAGAAGCATTTTCCGGTTGTCGTTCAGGGCGGCGATTTCCAGCGGATTGAGACTTGAAACGTTTTTCACTGCGCCCGGAACATCCGTCGAATAGGTGCAGCCCTTTTCGTTGTCCAAAAAACGGCTGTAAGGGCCGAGTACGTAGGAGATCATGTTTTCGATCGTCTCGTTGAGCGAACCGAGCGCATTGTTTCGGTTGGTTGTAAAGCCAAACAGGTTCTCTGCGACATTCCGGAGCGCATCCGTGGTGTCGCCCCGCTGTCCGCAGAGCAGTGCGGAAAAAGTGAGTTCCCCGCCTGGGGCAGTTTCGGAGCCGATGCCGCCCGGAACCGGGGCGAACAGCATCGGTGATGCCAAGCCTTTGCGGTCGCGCACGGCGACGCCGAAACGGCTGTTGGCGGCTGTCGGCAGCGGATCGAACGGAAATTCGGCAGGGTGGGCCAAAATGCCGTATGTCGTATTGCGGGAGGTGATGAACGCCGAAGGGACGGGACATCGGAATGCGAGCGTGAGGTAACTTTTGTCGGGAAACCGTTTCTCCTGCCAGATCAGCGGCTGCCAGATTTCGTCGGTTCGCTCCGGCTCTGTTCCCGCGAAACCGGTGAATCCGACCGAATACCAGCCTCCGGTTTTCGCCGTGAGACGGTAGGTGAGAAGGGGATGTCCCGTCGTGGTGTCGGCCGTCAGCTCCGCTGTGATGCGGAAAAGGGCGTTTTCGGGGTAGCCGAAAGTGACTTTGTGCCCTCCTTCCGCACGGTGGGAGGAGGGACGGATGACGATGATGCGTCCTGAATTGAAAATGTCGGCCGTCCGCGATTCGACGGAACCCTCGAGTATCTCATCGTCGAAGCCGTCGCCCGACTGATCGGCCCTGCGATCCGTGCGGTTCAGATCCGGGCAGTCGCTGAGCCATGTAGCCACATTGTACTGTACGTCGGGGATGCCCGCCGGACGCATTTTCAGCTGCGGATCCGTAGCCGAAAAGAGGACGGTGAATTCCGGCAGGTAGTCGGGCAGGAGGTGCTGTCCGCCGAACACGACCGTATGATCGGGTTTCACCCTGAATTCCTGTGCCTGTGCCGGGCGGTATGCTCCCGCCGCGGCCAGTATGATCAGCAGTATGCAGCCGGCTCTTGTCATGGTTCGAGGTCGAATTTCAGGGTTTGTATTCCGTAGCCCGGAAGGGTGATGCCGAACGTTCCGTCGTTGCCCGGCATGATTTTACGGCCGGTTGCGGGATCAGCGGCCGAAGCGGTGTCGATGCGCCTGCCGGGAATGGCCGCGGGATGCACCGTCAGCGTCGTATGCTGTTTCCGGGGCGTGCTGTTCATCAGGATCAGACAGAGTCTGTTCCGATCCGTCGTTATGGCCGACAGAACTTCGATGTCGGTATTGTCTGCGTCGAACAGTCCTTTGACCATGGCCGGATTCGCCAGCTCTCCGTATACGGTTCCCGGTTTGAATCCGAAGATCCGCTGCGGCCCGACTTTCGGGGTCATGAAACCGCGGGGAAACGAAATTTGGCGGCCGCTCCGCATTTCTGCTTCGGCGAAGACGTAATCGGCGATCCATCCCAGTTGCCACCATGCATGGTGCGGGAAGGGGCCGGGCCCTCGGTCGAACTGGCTCCAGTAATAGGTTGCCATATGCGTGTCTGGTGCGAGGTGCGCTTCGCGGGCTGTGGCTGCAGCTCGCGCGAGGTCGAGGAAAAGCCGGTCACCGGTCTCTTCGTACAGCCTTACGAACATGCCGCAATGGCTGGTGAGCAGGATCGGGCCGCTCTTGACCGCCGATCCGGCACAGCCACCGTGCTCGAAGCAGAGCCCGACCTGACTGATCTGCCATTCCTGCATCTTCCGCCCTTTGTATTCGATTTCACGGTCGCTCGGTGTCGGGTGTGTATAGATTGACGTGGTGTACATCCGGGCCGTGCGGAGTGCGGCCTCCCGGTATTTGGCTTCTCCGGTCAGGTCGTGCACGTCGAGCAGGGCTTGCACGGCCTGTCCCGTGGCGAAATCATTGATGAAACGCGCGTCGCCGCAGACGCCGGTGAAGGCTCCCTTGTCCACGGCGTTGCGGACGAACCAGTCGGCGCCCCGTACCGCGGCATCGAGGTATTTCCGTTCTCCGAGCAGTTCGTAGGCGACGACGAAGCCGTAGAACGTGGGGCGAAGGTCTTGCAGGTCGGTGAACAGCGGTTTCCCGTCGTGTTTGCCGTATGCCACGGCAAAACCGCCGTCGGCCTGCTGCAACGACAGCAGCCGTTCGGCTCCGGCTTGGAAGCTGTTGCGCAGCAGCGAGTCGTCCCGCTCGAAAAGCAGGATGTTTCCCAAGTCCATGAGCGTATAGTACGTGATGCCGATAGGTTCGATATGGTCACCCCATTCTTCGACGAACTTTTTCTTTTTCCACAGGTAATACTGTCCCATGGCCGCGCCGTAGTTGGGATCGTCCGCCGGGGCCTGCTGCATCAGTTTGAAGTTGCGCATGAAGGGGAGCCGCTCTTCGGTCAGCCGTGGATCGCCAGTCATCGAGGCGAGCATCCACGATGCGCCGATGTCGGAATTCTTCATGGCGTCGCGGTCGGATTCGACGACTCCCCCCAGATAGTCCTGCGCTCCGATGGTCAGCCCCTTGTAATCGGCGGTTCGCCAGAAAGAGAGCGAATCGTCGAGAATGTAGTCCCAGATCGCTTTCATGCGCTTGTAGAGAGGAATGGCCGTATGTTTGAGCGCGAGCGAGTTTCCCAGACCGTAAATGTCATAAACGGCGTGTTTGTGCAGTTCATACCATCCCTTGTCCGTCATGCTGACGCGGAATCCAAATCGGACGGAGTCGCCTGCCTGCCTTTCTGATCCGTCCTGTCCGAGCACCGGATAGTAGAGCGTCGGGGAGAGTTCTCCCTGCCGGTTCATGTGCGAAAGGCCGCACCGCCATGAGATGCCGTGCATGCGCTTGTCGCCCGTATATTCGGAACGGGAGTAGCCACTGTCGGGAATTAGCGCCAGTGTATTTCCCCCTTTTTCGGTCATGGACGTAATCATCGTGGTGACCGTATTGTCGTTGCATACCACCGGAAGGTGGGGCAGCCCTTGTCCGTACATGTAGGCGAGGTGGAATACGGGCTGGATGTAGTCGCCTTGGAAGAAACCCGGAACAACGCTCCAGCCGAGCCGCTCTTCGGGAAGTATGGCCAGTGTGGGTGTGCTCACCGAATAGTATCCCTTGCGCGTTGGATAGAATACGCTTTCGACGCGTATGTCCGCCGGATAATCCGGGTCGGGACTCCATGTCGTGCGCAGGCGTCCCAGTTCGTTTCGGGCTTCGAAGCAGACGGTGCGTCCCTTCTTCCAGCCTTTTTCGGGGTAAAAGCGCAGTGCTTCGCCCGCACGGTTCATCGGCACGGAGGAGGTCGCCTTGTTGAAATCCTTGGCAATGTAATGGAACCGTGCAATGTCGAAGTCCATGGTGTCGCCGCTGCGGTTGGTAATCGTTTCCGGCTCCGTCGAGGGCTTTTCGTTGCTGAAGAGTATCGTATACGCCCCGTCGGGCAGTCCCCAGCAACGGCCTTGGCGGTCGGTAATCCGTGAAATTTTCCATCCTTCCGCAGTCTGCTCCCAGCGAATTTCCAGTTCTTTGTTCCTGACGGTCAATTCGTCAGAGGATGTGCAGGCGGTCGACAGCAACAGGACGAATGCGGAGAATATTTTGAAGTGCGGTTTCATGGCGTCGGTTTCTGATTCGAAGTTGTACAATTTATTCGACAAGGATACCCATCAGGGCCTTGTGTTTTCCGGGTTCGGAATCTTCCGGCCAGAAGCGGATTGAACGCAGCCTGTGCGGAGTGTCCAATGCGATCGTATTGCAGCTCTGGTGGTTTCCTTCCGTGTGGGACAGGAGGTTTCCGTTGCTGTCGGTAATGCGGTATTTGCGGATACATTGGGGCATCACCGAATCAAAATGCTCCATTTGCACGTTTTCCAGCGCGTGGTCGAAATCGGTGTCGAAGAACAGCCGGATTTGTTTGATCTCCCGCTCTTCGCCGAAATCGATGCGGATCGACGGCGTTTCGTCGTCGGGAGCCGGGATCCAGCCGTTGGGCTGTATGTAGGGACGGAAATAGCCGTTGAGGAGATTCTCCGCCCCGAAGCAGGTCAGCGGCGCGGAGAATTCGAGTGCGATGTTTTTTCCTTCGGGACGGCGCTTGGGACACCAAAATTCGAACGCATCGACTCCGATGTCCTCTGGCGGAACCTGCCTGCCGAAATTGGAGACCGCGGGATTGACGGTATTGAATACCGAAGTCAGGCCGGAGACGATCTCCGAACTCATCGGAATGCTAACGTCGGGATTGGCCATGAAGCAGATGAAGACGTATTGCGGTGCGTCGTAGCGCATTCCGAAATCGACGGTCAGCCTGTTTTCTCCTTCCCGGAGGTCGAAATCGAGCCGCTTGTCGGTCGTGTCCGGGGTGTAGTTGCCCCTGCGCGACGAACTGCGCAGTTCGACCGTCAGCCGGGTCGCCTTGTCCGCTTTTACGGTAAGACTGATGACCGGAACCGGGGCGCTGACCGGGATAAGCTCGGCGGCGGAGCAGTCCAGTCGGAAACAGGTGCCGTCGGGGTGCAATTCTCTGAGCGCAAACTCGCTGGATGCGGTAATCCGGGCTGTCGGGGGCAGCATGCCGCGGCCGAACCGCTCTCCCGGCAGAAAATGCCCGGTTCGGAGCAGTGCGGACTGCAGTTCGCCGATGCGTTCCTTGTCGATAAGGTCGGACGGTTTGAGTTTGTCGCGCAGGGCGATTGCGGCCGCCATACCAATCGCCTGACCTCCGTGTGCGGCAGTGCACATGACGCGCGTGGAGCCGTTGGCTACATGGCTGACGCTGATGATGCGGCCTCCGATGAAGAGGTTGTCTACGTCGGGCGTCACCAGACAGCGGTAAGGAATTTGGTAGATGCCCTTGCTGTGCCACTGGTTGCAGGCCCGTCCTGTGCCGTAAACGCCGTCGGCGGGGTGAAGGTCGATCGACCAGCCGCCGAACGAAACGGCGTCGTATTGTTCATGCTGTTCGATTATGTCCTGCTGGGTTAGCATGTAATAGCCTTTGAACCGCCGGCTTTCGCGTTTGCCGGGGAAAAGCCCGACCCATTCGAGCGTGTAATTCTCCATTTCCGGGAATTTGCCCGAATTTTTGATGTGATTCCAAACGCCGTAGACGATTTTCCAGAGTTCGAATTTGATTTTTTCGGTATCCCGGATCGTGTCCAGCCGTCCGCCGTACTCCAGCCACCAGTATTTGCAACCGTGCTGCGAGGTGTTGAAATATTCCGGATTCCGGAGCCGAGGGATCAGCTCCTCAACCTCCTTCAGAGCGAATTCGGGAGCTTCGAAGCGTACGGGGCAACCCGTGTCCTTGATGTAGAACAGGATGCTGTGTCCCAGCAGTTCGCCGTATTCGTTTTTGTCGGGTGCGAACTTCTCCCCGTATTCTTCGCGGTCTTCGGCTCCCATGCGATATTCGGCTCCAGCCATGTAGGCGAGCGCGCCGTCACCCGAACAGTCGGCGAAAAGATCGCCTTCGATCGTGTGGTACGTTCCGGTTTGCGGGTTGAACGCCGTGACCGATCTGACGGTGTGGTCGGATATCTCGGCGTCGTATACGCATGTGTTGAGGTAAAGCGTGATGTTCGGCTCGGAGAGCACCTTGTCGATGAGCACCATGTCGAACAGGACGGGATTGCCTTCCCGGTTGCGGAACGTGTTCTCGACCAGTATTTCGTCGATGACGCCCCCTTCGCGTGACCAGCGATTGTTATTGCCCATGTGCGAGGTGGCCCCCAGTGCCCACAGGCGGACTTCGCTCGAAGCGTTGCCGCCCAACACGGGACGATCCTGAATCAGTGCGACGTCGGTGCCCGCACGGGCTGCGGTAATGGCGCAGCATACGCCGGTAAGGCCTCCGCCGACGATCACCAGACTATGACGGCTGCATACTTTTGCCGATTTGCGTTTTTTTTCGAATTCTCCGATAAACATATGTTTATTTGTTTTTTGTCGTGAGGAAAATCAGGCCGCCCAATACCGTCAGAACGATACCCGTCGTGAGAGGAACGAGGGTCTCACCGCCGGATACGAGCGCGATAAGGGAGATGAAACAGCCCGAAATCGCCGCTCCGATGCCGATGATGCGGATGCTGTTGTTGTTATCCGTCCCGGCGTCCTCGGCGGCGGGTGCCGCAGTACTCTCTGCCGCAGGCATCGGGACGCAGATGCGCGAGCCGGACAGTTTATGATAAATTTCATAGCCGGCCAACAGCAGCGCAGGGAAGAGCACCCCGACCAGCATCTCTTCTGCCCGGCTGAGCGAGAAGCCGACGGTGGTGGGTGCGATGAATTTGAGTAACGCATTGACGGTCAGACTGGTGACGGTCGTGCTGAGGATCGCCCTGCCGTTCAGATTCTTGGAGAAAAGGCTCCAGATCAGCGGCAGATAGAGGGGAACTCCGGTAAGGGCCGCCACGCTGATTACGACATTGACGATGCCGCCCATCTTGGGGATAAGCAGTGCCACGGCGATGGCCAGCACTCCGAAGCCGAGTGTGGAGATGCGGGCGACTTTCATCAGCGTCGTCTCCCCGGCGGAGGGACGTAGCCGTTTGAATATGTCGTTGGTGAAGACGCCTGCTGAGATATTCAGCGTGGCATTCAGCGAGCTTGCGGTTGCGAAGATCATGCCGCCGAGCATGAGTCCGAGCATGCCGGCGGGCATCGTCTGTTTGCACATCAGCAGGTAGGCGTTTTCGTTTTCGAGTCCCGAGAGTCCGGGTTCGAAGACGCGGTAGATCATCGGCGGAAGCATCCACAGGATCGGGCTGAAGGTATACAGCACGCCGAACAGCATGCCTACCTTCTTCGCATCCTTGGGTGTGCGCACGCTCGTATATCGCTGGACGTAAGCCCAGTTCCCGCCCAGAAAGAAGAGGTTGTAGAGCATGAATGCGACAATGAACACCCAGTTGTATTCTCCTGCAAAGACGGTGAAGAATCCCTCCGGAACCCGTGCGAGGAATTCGGTAACGCCGCCCACTTCGCCGAACGCGAGCGGAATGACGATAATGACCGCGGCGAAGAGGATGATGAATTGCAGCACATCGGTTACGACCACGGCGCGAAGGCCGCCGAGTGAGACGTATATCATACAGAACAGTCCGAGTATCAGGATGCTGGACGAGAGCGGAATCCCGGCGGCCACTTCGATGATTTTGGCGATCGGATAAAGAAAGGAGCCGGTGGTGAAGATCGAGATGAAAAGGAAAATGTAGGTGTAAAGCTTTTGCGTAGCGGTTCCGTAGCGGCGTGTGATGTATTCGGCGGCGGTAAGGCAACCCGTTTTGTTCCAACGAGGGGCGATAAGCAGGCCGACGGCGAATCCGGCCACGGCCATCGTGAGTTGTATGGTGACGGCGACAAAGCCCATTGAGTAGGCGATCGACCCCCATACCACGAATGTCCCGGCCGAAAAGAAGCCCATGAACAGCGACAGTCCGCTGATCCACCAAGGGACATTGCCTCCTCCGGCGAAAAAACTCTTCATATTTTTGCCGGTCGAGGAGAACAGCGAACCGACGAACATGATGCCCGCCGCAAAAACGGCAATGGTTATGTAGTCCAGAATTTCCATAGCTCGGGTTGTAGTTTACGAACAAAAATAGAATATGCCGGAAGATATTCCGCACAATCGGCAAATAAAATCTTCGGGAACGATTTCGGGAACGATTGCGATTGCCGGGAGCGGTTGCGGAGCTGTCGGTTGCAGGACAGGGCGGTTCGCAGGCGAGTCCATTGCACCGAACCGATTTATTACTATCTTTGCAGGGCGGCCGGACACCTCAGTCAGACGCTGCGCCGGATCGTGTTAATAAATTATATATGGTAAGCATCATCGTTGCCGTGGCCGAAAACGGCGTGATCGGGGATAAGAATACGTTGCTCTGGCATATTTCCGAAGACCTGAAACATTTCAAGGCCGTCACGACGGGGCATCCCGTGATCATGGGCCGCAAAACCTACGAATCGCTCGGGCGCCCGCTCCCGAACCGTACCAATGTGGTCATTACGCGGCAGCAGGCGGAGATTGCCGGTTGCACGGTGGCGCATTCGCTCGGCGAGGCCCTCGCGCTGTTCTCCGGGGACGACGAGGTCTTCGTCATCGGCGGCGCGCAGATTTATGCGCAGGCCCTGCCCCTGGCCGACCGCTTCTACCTGACGCGCGTGTTCCGCGCTTACGAAGGCGACACGCATTTCCCCGAGTGGGACGAAGCGCAGTGGCGGCTTCTGTCGTCCGAATCCTTCGCATCGGGTGCGAACTACCCTTATCCTTTCGCGTTCGAGACCTACGAGCGCCGGCGAAATTAGGTATTTATACCACTGCACGGCTCGCCCGTATTCCCTACCTTTGCACTGCAAAGGTTTTTTTGTTGCATCCGGGACGGTTTCGTGCCCGGTGAAAGGTGAGATTATGGGAAAATATTTCGATATGCTGATGGAGGACGTACGGATGAAGGAGGGCCTTCACTCGTGCATGAACTGCGGTGTCTGCACGGGCGTATGCCCCGCGGCCGAGTTCTACAACTACGATCCCCGTCAGATCGTCAATATCGTGCAGACGCGCGACGACGATGCCATCGAGGAGTTGCTGAAAAGCGATACGATCTGGTATTGCGGCGAGTGCATGTCGTGCCGCCCGCGCTGTCCGCGCGGCAATACGCCGGGGTATGTGATTCAGGCGCTGCGCACACTGTCGCAGAAGCTGGGTTTCTTCGTCGAGAGCGAGAAGGGGCGCCAGCAGCTGGCCCTCAAGCGCATCATCGGCGAAAATATCCTCCGCACGGGCTACTGCATCGTACCGCGGTTGGTGAAGCCCGAGCTGCACCCCGAGCAGGGAACCGTGTGGCAGTGGATCTACGATAACGACAAGGAGGTCTACGGACAATTCACGCCCGTATACATGCGCCACGGCGCGGGTGCCCTGCGCCGTCTGGACGAACAGTCGCTCGAGGAGATCAACAAGATCTTCGAAGTCAGCGGCGGCAAGGAGATGTTCGACTCCATCGAGGAGCATTCCGACCGCAAGGCCCGGGAACTGGGCTACGGGGAGGGCGCCGACCAGCAATACATGATGGATGTCTTCCTCCATAATAACAACGAACATTATTGACAGATGATAAAGCGAAAGAGTTGGCAGGATTACCAGAAGGAGATTGCCGACGACCACTATTACTATGCCCGCAGCTGTATCCGGCAGAATTTTTTTCCGGGCAGCGAAAAACTGTTCATAGACATGCTGCGCAACGACTTGGGGCGGGATCTTACGGATGACCCGCTCCACTCGTCGTGCACGGGAATCGGTTACCATTCGGATATCGTGCCGCTCGAAACCATCATGACGGTCGTGGCACGCCAGTTCGCGCTGATGACCGAAGCCGGGTATGAGAACCTCGTGTCGTCGTGCATCACTTCGTTCGGTGTCTATTCGGAGATACTGGCCACGTGGCACGAGTTTCCCGAAACCGAGGAGAAGGCGCGCGAGAACCTTTACAAAGCCACCGGGCGCGAGTTCCGCAAGCCTGCGAGCCTGGCGCATACCTCGGACATCGTTTTCCATTTCCGCGAGCAGATCGCCGCACGCGCAAAGCATAAGCTGGTAAACGCCCAGACCGGGGAGCCGCTGCGCGTGGTGGAGCATATCGGTTGCCACTACGCCAAGATATTCCCCAAGTCGGGTATCGGCGGTTCGGAATTCCCCTATGTGCTGGCCGGCATGGTCGAGTCGTGGGGCGGCCAATGCGTGGACTACCCCGAGCGGCGGCATTGCTGCGGGTTCGGGTTCCGCAACTACCTGGTGCAGGCCAACCGCGGCTATTCGATCGCCAATTCGCACAAGAAACTCGAAAGCATGGCGCCTTACAAACCCGATTTCATCGTGGCCAACTGCCCGGGGTGCGCGATGTTCCTCGACAAGTGGCAGTATGCGATCGCCGAGATGGAGGGTACGACCTACGGCGAGAACGGCCACGGCATTCCGGTGCTGACCTACGAGGAGATGGCCGGGCTGGTGCTGGGCTACGACCCGTGGGTGCTCGGAATGCAGATGCACCAGGTCGACGTCGAACCCCTGCTCGACAAGATGGGCGTCGAATACGACCCCGCGGCCAAATACCTCGGCCGCAACGGAAAATATATCGGTAAACCCGCGTCGGCTGTGGTCAATTGCTGCCCGACGGACACAATATACGACATCAGAGAATAATGAAGCGAGTTGCAGTCATAGGCGGCGGCGTAGCGGGCATGCAAACGGCCCTGCGCCTCGCAGAACAGGGCGTCGAGCCCGTAATCATCGAAAAGGAGGCCGAATTGGGCGGCAAGCTCCGGGGATGGCATGTGCTGTTTCCGTCGTTCACCCCGGCGTCGGAGATACTCACCGAACTGCGCCGCCGCATTGCCGAGCGCGGGATCGAGGTGATGACCCGTACCGAAGCCAGGGGGTTCAGCCGCGAAGGGGTTCAGCTCCCGGACGGGCGTATGCTGGCATGCGATTCGGTCGTGGTCTGCTCGGGCTTCACGCTTTTCGATGCCTCGATTAAGGAGGAATACGGCTACGGCATCTACGACAACGTCTTTACGACGGTCGACATCGAGCGGATGCTCAACGAGGGCCGCGTGGCGAAAGCCGACGGTTCGCGCCCTAGGCGCATCGCTTTTCTGCACTGCGTGGGCTCGCGCGACGAGAAGGTTTGCCAGCAGCATTGCTCGAAGGTATGCTGCATCACGGGGGTGAAGCAGGCCATGGAGATGCGGCAGATGTTTCCCGAGGCCGACGTGTTCAATTTTTACATGGATATCCGCATGTTCGGCCCCGGTTACGAGGAGATGTACCGCGAGGCACAGCAGAAATACAACATTCATTTCATCCGCGGGCGTATTTCGGAGGCGAGCCCGATGATCGACGGACGCGTACAGATCAAGGCCGAGGATACCCTCACGGGACGTCCGCTGCGCATGAGCGTCGACATGCTGATCCTGATCGTGGGGATGCGTGCCAACGACGACAACGCCGCTTTCGCCCAGGGTGCCGGGCTCAACCGTGCGCCGAGCGGCTTCATGGCGCCGCGCGACATGTTCCTCGGCAACGTGAAGAGCAATGTCGAGGGTATTTTTTATGCCGGGACGGTCACGGCGCCGAAGAATATCGGAGAGAGTCTGAACGAAGGGACGGCTGCCGCCGATGCTGCGGCCCAGTATGTAGGGGTTTAGCATATGGCAGCGATCAATTTCGGATATACCATTTCCAAACCGCGGGCGATCGATATCGACCGCAACAACCTGCGCAAGAGCGACGAGATATTGCGCGAGATGCCCGAGTTGCAGGCCTGCATCGGTTGCGGCGCCTGCACGGCGGTCTGTACGGCGGGCAATCTCACGGAATTCAACTTCCGCAAGGTACATACGCTGGTGCGGCGCGGCGAATACCAGGGGGCTTACGAGGAGATGAACAAGTGCATGCTGTGCGGCAAATGCCGTCTGGTATGTCCGCGCGGGATCAATACGCGCGGCGTGGTGATGCTTATCAAACGTAAACTGGGGGACTTCTGACGATGACTTTTTTCGCACCATTCTGCATACCTTTCATGGTCGGCGCCGCGGTGATGTTCATCGTGTTGCTGTGGAAGTGGGGCCTGTGGCTCTACCGCCTGCCGCTCGCCGACAAGAAACGGATCCTGTTCGGGCTGCCGACCCGCCGTACCTTCTCGGCGATAGGGGAGGTCGTCAGCGAATCGCTGCTCCACCGCAGGATCTTCAGGGTCAACCCGCTGTTAGGCTACATGCACATGAGCCTGGCCTTCGGCTGGTTCCTGCTGATCGCCGTGGGGTGGATCGAGACCGTCGCCTACCTCGGGTTCCGCTATGTGCCGTTGCAGGGGCATGTCTTCTTCAAGTACTTTTCGACGGGGCTCCAGCATAAGCCGGTCTTCGATTTCCTGATGGATCTGTTGCTGCTGTTCGTCCTGTCGGGCGTAGCGCTGGCCTGGGGCAAGCGCTTTTTCTCGAAGAGGATGGGCATGCGCCGCACGACCAAGCATGTGCCGGGCGACCGCATTGCGCTTTCGGCCCTGTGGTTCGTATTCCCGGCGCGCCTGATCGCCGAAAGCACGACCTGCGCCCTTTATGGCGGCGGGGGATTCCTCACCGGTTCGCTGGGCGGATGGATGGCTGCGCACATGAGCACCTTCGTGCTGATAAACCTCGAAAGCGTGGCGTGGTGGTTCTACTCCTCGTGTCTCGGTGTTTTCTTCGTGGCGCTGCCGTTCTCCCGTTACATGCACATCTTCACGGAGATACCCTTGATCTTCCTGCGCCACTACAAGCTCCGCTCGACCGAAAAGGAGGGGTCGTTCGACAACTTCCAGGTTGAGGCCTGCTCGCGCTGCGGCATTTGTATCGACCCCTGCCAGTTGCAGAGCGTGCTGGGCATCGACAACGTGCAGTCGGTCTATTTTCTGCGCGACCGGCGATATAAGATGCTGCGCCTGCAGGTGGCCGACAATTGCCTGATGTGCGGACGCTGCGCCGAGAAATGCCCGGTGGACATCGACCTCAATACGCTGCGCCTCAATTCCCGCGATACGATGCGCAATGTCCCCGACGAAAAGCGCTACGGTTATTTCAAAGGGTTAGACCGCTCGTCCGGCGAGGGGAAGGTGGGCTATTTCGCCGGGTGCATGACCCTCCTGACGCCCCGTACGATGTCGGCGATGGAAAAAGTATTCCAGGCCGCCGGCGAAGAGGTCTGGTGGGCCGACCGCGAAGGGGGCGTCTGCTGCGGACGCCCGTTGAAACTGGCCGGTGAGACGGATTCGGCGCGCAAGATGATGCGCTACAATACGGAGTTGTTCCGCAAGCACGGCATCACGACGCTCGTGACCTCGTGTCCGATCTGCCTCAAGGTTTTCCGTGAGGATTATGCGCTCGAAGGGGTCGAGGTGCTGCACCATTCGGAATATATCCTGCGTCTGATGAAGGCGGGCCGTCTCAAGGTCGGGCACGGCTCGACACGTTATACCTACCACGACCCCTGCGAATTGGGACGCGGCAGCGGGATTTACGACGATCCGCGTGCCGTGATCGAAGCGATCGGCGAACTGCTCGAACCCGCTGAAACCCGCGAAAACGCCCCCTGCTGCGGCTCTTCGGTCGCCAATACGGCGATCTCCGACGGTCAGCAGGTGCAGATCGCAAAATCCGTGGCCGGGCAGTTGGAAGCTACCGGCGCCGAGGTGATCGTCACGGCCTGCCCGCTTTGCAAAAAAGCCATCGGGCGCGGTACGAAAGGGGAAGTCCGCGACCTGGCGGAGATTGTCGCAGCCAATATCCGCTGATTGGGAATGACGGTGTGTGTTGCGGATGGGGCCTGCAGACGGTGTGTGCGTTTTCATCCGGCCCTGTTCCGGGTGGCAGGAAATCTGTGGAAAAATCAGCGTGGGGCTAACCTGCGAAAAATAATAAAATATTTTTTGCGGCTGATAGATAGTACGATAAGCGGTGTGCGGAGGGAACATGCGCAGAATTATTTGTAAAGTCCGAATATTTGTCTTATCTTTGCACACGCAAAAGCGATAGTACAACACTGAAGATATATCGCGGGATGGAGCAGTTGGCAGCTCGTCGGGCTCATAACCCGAAGGTCGGAGGTTCGAGTCCTCCTCCCGCTACTTAAAGGCCGATAACGAACTGAATTTTAGTTAGTTACGGCCTTTTTTCTAAAATAACCGGGACAATTCCGGGACAAAATATTTGTCTGAATTGGCTTGAAAATCAACATTCTACATTTTTGCGTCGGGTCGCTGACCGCGAAAATGTAAAAAAAATGTTGCCTGTAAAAACTGCGCGAAATTCTGCGTTAAACGAGATCCTCTCGTACACCTATCCCCGTTTGCATACGGGCGCTTGCTGGTTTATCAGCTTTTACGCTTTCGACCCGGCAAAGGGCGAAATGCGTCGAAAGCGGATAAAAATCAATTCCGTCGGGACGGCCACCCAGAAGCGGCAATATGCCGCGCAGGTATGTCACCGATTGTCTGCAAAGCTGGAAGCTGGCTGGAATCCTTGGATAGAAGCGGATGCCGATCGCTCCTACAAACTATTTTCTGACGCGCTGATTCATTATCGAAATTACATCACCAAACTCTTGAATGACGGAGTCCACCGGGCATCAACGCACCATGATTATATCTGTTTTGCTCGCATAATGGAAGAATGGAATGATAATCAGCGGGTGTCTATACGGTATGTTTATCAATTCGACCGGGCTTTCTGTGTTCGTTTTCTGGACTATGTCTATATTGAACGGGAAAATTCGCCACGCACACGCAACAATTATTTGGCTTTCCTTCGGTCATTCAGCGCCTTTTTGGTGCAACATCTGTATATCAAAGAAAAACCGACGGATGGGTTGGTCAGTATTGGCAAGGCATTGCTCAAGAAAGAACGCAAGGTTATTGCCGTGGATGATATGCAACGCCTGCATGATTGGCTCCAAGAGAATAACCGCCACTTCCTTTTGGTTTGCTACTTTCTGCACTACATGCTTATCCGTCCGAAGGAGATTGCCAAACTCCGGCTGCGTGATATATCCGTCAGTAAACAGACGGTCTATATTGACGATACAATCTCGAAAAACAAGCGCTCGGCATGTGTCACTATACCCCAGAAAATTATCGAGTTGATGGTCGAACTTGGATATTTTGACGCTCCGGGTACTTACTATATATTTTCCAAGGATTTCAGACCGGGGCCGGAATGGGTAAACGAAAAGACTTACCGCGACTTTTGGAGCCGGAAAATCCGTCCTGCTCTCCGCTTTCCCAAAGAATACAAATTTTATAGTCTGAAGGATACCGGAATTACCGCGATGCTCCGTGCTGGGTATGATACTCTTTCGGTTAAAGAACAGGCGCGGCACTCGTCTTTATTGATGACTGATGTATATACACCGCAGGATATTCGGGATGCAAATCCGCTCTTATTGAACTATCAAGGGGTTTTGTAGCAAAATCCCCACCGATTGTCGGTGGGGATTCGTATGTTCAGGGAAAAAATTTCCCTGAACATCATTTGAAATATTTGTTCTTGAGTGCGACCAGCTTATCCCAATAGGTGACAATCAAGCCGTCCATGTGATAGTGGTATTCCCCGGCATAGTTGGGCACGCCTCCGAGCCGATTTGCCGACCTTTCGGTGTAAAAGTGGTAGTAATTCGCCGCGCGGCAGAAAAGGTTGTGCAGGCCGCTCGGAATCGCGAATACGGGCAACCATAGCCAGCCCCAGCGCCGCGACTGTCGGACGTGGCCGAACTCATGGTCGTAGACCGGTTCCCGGTCGATGTTCCCCGGCGCGATAAAGACGTACCGCCCAAGCGTCATGCCTCCCCGGACATGCTTCGTCGCATAGAACACGGCCCCGCGTTGCTCGGTGATTTTCACGCGGTCGAAACAGAATGCCAAGTACGCAAGGCCGATCAGGTTCTGCGGGAGCTGCCACATGAAGAGTAGTACCGCCCATGTTGTTTTCAGAAATTTCTTCATCGGTTTCGTTTTTTAAGTTCTATATAATCAGTGTATACGATTCGCGTATGCGGGTTCGACGACATGACCTCCTGCCGTATCGCTTTGGTTCCCCAGCGGATGAAGAGGAAGCGCCGCGGCACCCGGTGTACGACCTGCCGGAGGGTATCGATGCTCTCGACGCGGCATGCGACCGAGTCGCGCTTGATCAACCCCTCGACCGTCACCCACGGATCGCGCCAGCGAAATGTCCGCATCGAGTCGATAATGACCGCCCCGGCCGGGGTCTCCCGGACGATGGCTGTGTCCCGGAGCTTCGCCCGCAGCTCTACGACGGTCGCCGTCGCGGTCTTGGCCGTGGATTCTACCCGGCGGAGCTTGATGCCGAGGTCGCGGATGCTCTCGGCATCTGCCGCCCGGAGCCGTTCCAGCTCCGAGACGCGGAGATTCAGCACCATGTTCGACGCAGCGGCCTTGCCTGCCTTTGTCCGGTAGATTTCGACATCGGACATCAGCGCGGTCTGGTTCGACTCCAACCGACGGCGTTCGCGTTTTTCCGAGCGGAGCCGCGCACTCTGCACCCACAACAGGCCGCCCGCTATAATCAGGGCTATGAGCAGGAAGCGTTTCATGCCTTTTCGAGCGTTTTGGAGATTTTGAGAATCAGACCCGCATAATCCGCCGGCTTGGCTGTACAGTAGCCGCAGGCTGCAACCCGGTAGGCGAACTGGTACACGTCGTCCTTGTACGGCATCGCGGGGGCATAGCGTTCGGTCAGCAGAATTCGGGAGTGGTCGGTCAGACACTCCCTGACAGACGTATAATCTCGGAAGGCGCGATCCACGACATATTTGTAGCGCCCGTCCGGCATCCGCGTAATGGAGTGTACTTTGGGGAATCGGTGGCCCTGCTTGTCGTCGTCGAAATACTCGAACGTCCGCACGTATTTCACCGCCCCGCGCCACTTCTTCGTGGCGGTTATGCCGAACAGGTTGTGCCCGATGGCGGACTTCCCCCAGCCAGTTTCGAGCGCGGCCTGCGCGGCCACGAAGAGCGGGTTCAGCCCGGTTTCCTCGCAGGAGGCCGCGATGTCCGGCCAGTAGGTTTTCTTAAATTCTTTCGGTGTCATGATCTTGGTCGCCTTTATAATTTTATATGCCGCGGTCTTCCTATTCGTCCTTTTACATTGATCACGAGCGCCTCGCGGCCACCAGCTGCCGAGATAATTTTCGCTCCTTTTACAATATCCGGGATATTGATTGCCGAGCCGACCTGATAGCCGTCGCACATCAGGAGATAAGTGGCGGCAAAACCGTCTTCTGTTTCCACTTTCTCAAGGGTGTAATTTGCTTTCATGGTAGTATGGTGTTTGAGTGGTTTTTACTCTTCGTCGTAAATATCCGGGTTCGGCATGAATTCGGGGCCGGGGGCTTGCTCGCTTCTGGCCGGGCCGCGGGGGCTGCCGGACTGCCGACCTGCCCTCTCCATGTACTCCAGCACCGCGGCCACGATGCCCTGCGTCTCCCGGTTCTTCAACGCCGAACCCAGCGCGGCCGCCGCATCCGCAATCTTGGCCTTTTCTTTATCCTCGGACTTCTCATATACGCTTTTCAGCTCGATGAAGCCGATGAACATGGCCCCCAATACCGTCAGAATCGGAATCAGCGGCAGGCGGCTCCCGGTCTGCTCGTTGATCTGCCATACGGTCAGCATCTGCACCGCGTCGATGGCCGTTACCACGAAAATCAGGTTGAAATACTTGGCGATCTTCTCGACGGTCTTGCGGTAGCCGAGCGATGAGCGCAGCTCCCCGCGTTTGCGGGCTTTCCGGATGCCTGCCCATAGGTCGAGGAAAATCACGAACAGTACGAGCAGGTAAACAATCGTGAGAATGATGAGCTGCGGACGTATCGCCGCGAAAATATGGTCTATCATAGTTCAGAAATTTCAAAAAAATGACGAGTAAGGTTAAGTAAATCCCCAGTGAATGAGTCATAATACAACCATCTCCCGCAAAGGAATATTTGTTATCGGTCACACCCCGTCAAAAAAGTTATACATGTACTATCGTTGCCGTTTCATCGTAGTTTCGGGCTATTACTCTGAAATAGGCGCGTGCCCCCTCGGTTCGGTATTGAGGATTACCCGTAAACAATACTACTCCTCCGTAAAATGAAACCTGCATCCTGCGCTTTCCGGAAGGCTCCAACTTTCCGCCGCGGTCGCCTATATTGGTGCCGCGATGCAGCTCGAATTTTCCCCCCCCCCACGAAACCGCGGTCGGCAATGCACACGACCCACCTTTCCAAGAGGTCTGCAACGGAAATTATCGGCATCCAGCCCGCGGCGTTTACCTTCGTTGCGTCGAACGGTACGGGATTGATCCGTACTGACGTCCAGTTTACCTCATCCCGCGAGAAGGAGTCCTGTACGAGCTTGAACCCCGCATTCAGAGGACGGTTTTGTGTCTGCCCGGTTTGAGGATTCCGGCGGTATCGCTTCTTCGCGTTTTTGTAGTGCAGGATGCCCACGAAACATTGCTTCAGAATCGGATTTTTCAAGTCCGTGGCAGGCTTTACGCAGAGCATTCCGCCCTGTACTTTCCACGTAACCGCCGGGACGGCTTCGGCATTTATGGGATAGGGTAATTCCGTCCACTTATTCACTCCGTCCCCGATCTTATGACGACCCGTGTCTGATTCGTAGACGACCTCGCCATCGAGTAGTAAGGGATTGGCCGCTTTGAGCGCCGCTGCCGTATATTTCGGGTGTTGTATTCTTCCAATCATAATTGCATCTGCTTTTCTGCCTGCGTCTTGCATTGCTCCGCGTATTCGAAGTATGCTGCGAACTCGTCCGGCTTGGTGTCGCGCTGGCGGAGAATCGCCAGTTCATCGGCGATCGAGTACTGCTCGCGGATCAGCGTCTGCACTCGTTCCTCATAGGTCATAACCGGGGATGTTTCGACACATTCCGTCAGAACGGGGCGGCCTTGCTCGTCCTCGGTTATCATCTTACCAGCATTCTGCCCGTCGATCAGTTCCTCGAACCTCTCGTTGGTGATCTCTATGGCTCCCTCGATGGGGGTTTCGTAAAATCCTTGCTTCCAGTATTTCATAGCTTCCTGTATTTTATTTCCAGCGTCCGATCACCAGCCAATGGACGGTTTCGGTAGAGGATGCGAGACCTCCGTTCTTGTCGGTGAGGTTCGCCCAGCGCGATTGGTAGCGTAAATATTGGGCGGTCAGTTCCACATACGACGCGGCTGTGATGACGTTGCCGTTGCCGTAATAAGCCGTCAGAAAGCATCCGAACGGCTTTGCGATGAATGCAGGACTGAAATAGTACTGATACGCCCCGCCGGGGGATATCCCCCATTGAAACATCAGCCCGTCCGGTGCTTTGTAGTAACCGTTGGATGAGAGCGCTTTTGTCAGCGTTACGTTCGACAGGTCTTTGGCGGCCTTATCGCCCCACGTCTTTTTCTCGCTGTCGGTCACGAAACGGTGCGTTGCGTCCGTAGTGATCTGTGAAGCGTGAATACTGCCTGCCATTTCACCATCCGACTCGTAGGGGAGAGACTTCCATGCGGTAACACCGTCGCCGATTTTCCGCCTGCGTGTGTCGGATTCGTACACGACTTCGCCTTTGAGAAGCACCGGATTTGCGGCGGCCAGTGCGGCCGCCGTAAACATCGGGAATTGAACCCGCCCGGTTATCTTTTCAGTAGCTGCCATAGCGTCAGTTCATTCCGGGGATGGTACACTGAATGACGAACGTACTCGCCTTGAACTCGTCGATGGCCGCTTTTGCCGCTGCCTCTCCGGCACCCTTCGGGTCGTAAAAGTTGTCGTATGACTTCTTCAAGTCGGCCGCCAGTTTCAACGACAGCACGGAGTAGTTGAGCTTGATTACGTTCGACTCCGTCACTTGGATATACTGGTCGTCGCCCGTGTAGACATCGACGAGATCCTGCACGGGCAGGTACTGCGGGGTGTTGTTGTTCTGGAAGAGGAACTCGATGTACTTGTCGCCGACCTTGGCCCCGGAGTAAGGCGAATTGGCCGTCACCACGGTCTTGATGGATGATCCGCGCAGCACCTGATCGAGCGGGATGTTGATCGGCACGCCGATACGGCTGCCGTTCCGCGTGAGGTAGTAGGTCGCGGCGAACCCGCTAACCGTCGGAGCTTTCTCCGTGCTGTATTCGGGCAGGGCATCTTCCATGACGATACGCCCGGTGTAAGGGACTGCCGCCGTCGTCACGGTGCCGTCGGACTTGAACGTGATGGAAGCAGTAGCGAGGAATACCGTGCGACCGCTGTCGTCCGAAGCCATGCGGATAGTATCGATTAATCCGGTAACGGCCGATGCGGAAACCTCGGTGATGGAAACGAATCCGCTCACAGAATCTTCGATCTCCTGCACGGTGACATTTTGTGCGACCACAACGCATTTTTTATTCGCATTGATCGCCGCGACGATGTTTTTTGCGACTTGTCCCTGCGGGTTGAGTCCTCCGGTCGGCGGGTTCAGGTAGCCTTCGTAGTTGAATGTAAACACGTCCGCTTTCTCATTCCACCCTGTTTTTTCGGCATCGGTCACGAGCCGATGCGTTGCGTCGGCCGTGAGCTGGGCAAGAGAGGTGACATTGCCCCAGCCGAGCGCCGACCATGTCTTCGTGCCGTCGCCGACCTTGTATTTCAGTGGCGAACTACCCCGGATAAGTCCGTACTCGCCGTCGAGCAGGACGGGATTCGCTGCCGTCCATTCGGCTTCGGTGCCCGTTACGAATTTGATGCGGGATTTGAGCAGGATTTCCTGCAATACCGCTAAAGTTTGATTTTCTGCCATGATATTGTGTATTTAACTGTTGCTCTTCAGGTCGGCCGGGCTGTATCCGCCGAGGATCAGGCGGTCGTTTTTTTTGATGTAGTCGCCCGCGGATGCCACTGCGGGGAATCTATCGTATCGTTTCCTTGTTACAACGCCGTCGGTTCTATTTACCAGATAGTAGATTTGGTAAATTTTGATTGTTCCGTCTTCCTCCGATGTTTCGAATATTCCTGTAAATAATTGATAGCCCCCGTCTGCTTTTTGAACTTGAATAATAGATTGTTGGGGGAGTTCCGCCCTTTCTTTTATGTAGATATTCGCCGTAATGCCTTTTTCGAGCTTTTCCATAATCTTGAGGCAGGTGGCAGGATATGCAGAACTCGTGAGGTCGATAATATCGTATGAGGCATTGATTATCGTGGCAATTATCGCCTCTCCGTAGGCTGTCTGCTTAAAATTGTCTGATGGGCCAAACCAAAGGAATAGCCCTGTTTTGGCGGGGAAGCATATGCTTTTTATCTGATTTAAAAAATTATCATCGGGGATTGTCAAGGTGAGTTCCCGGCGAAGCTCTCCTTTGCACATGCGCCTGCGCGATAACGGGATGAATACTTCGAGCGAGTATTCATCAACCTGACGGCAGTCTTTGTAAACTCCGTCAATGCGGGACGCTTTGAAGTGGGTTGCTCCATCTGTAAAATAGTCGATGGTGAAATCGATTCCCGCGTCCGGAATTGCCGCTTTTACAAGAGTACCGTCACTTTGCCGTTCATAGAATGTTTCTATGTAGGTAAGGTCGGTAAGTATGTTCCAGCGTCTATACGATGTCATGGTTCTTGTTTTATGCAAAAATATTTGATTGCTGTCGCTGCGGAAAGGACAACTTTATTCCCGCCGTATTGATGGAATTTGCCAGAAATCGGTCGGGAGTTCAGGTTCCGGAAGTTCTGCCCGGTCATAATAATTGGCTTCATCTTTTTCTGACAAATGGTATTTGAAGGTGTAGCTGTTTAGGGCGGCCTCTTTGTGTTTGACTTCGTACTCCGTGACGATTATTTGTTTCCACTCCCCGTCTGCGTATAGGTAGCGATTGCTGGAGTGCAGAAACTCCTGCCATTGCCGGGCTATGCTGCTCGAACTGATGTAACCTGTGTTTTGCTGCCAGATTGATGTGTAATCGTTGCTTAATTCCGCTTCGCGGCCTTGATTGATGAACGTGTCGACCTCGCCTTCTGGAAGTAATGTCGAAAGTCCGGATGCGATTATCGTGTCGAATCCGCCGAGCGAGTTTTGGAATAAGAAACAGCGGTCTCGAAAGTTGCCCGACCGCAAAATATATCGCTGGGCGAAAGGGTAGTTCTTTGCACCTGCCGTATCGGGTTCAGAGACGGAGTTCGCTCCCAATCCGTAGATGTCGTATGCAATCGGTGTCAGTTCTTCCGAAACGCAGATATTACGCCAGAGTAGCTCGAACGAAACGTTGATCCGGACGATGCCTTCTTCGGATGCTGTGAAAATGTCCTGTGTGCGCTCGATTCCTTCGGCTGTATATAGGCGCGACTTGATTCGCAGAAATTGCGGATCTCGATTGAGTTTTACCACCGATAACCATTGCGGTTGCCATGCCGGCATGGTGACGATTTGCCCTTGCCAAGTCAGAAAGTTTCTGGCCCACCAATCCAGCCCTACTTTGCGAGGAGCTGCAACCCCGCCGGCAATGACCTGAAAACGATATGTTTTGGTTGTCGCCGTGTCGGTCAGCGTTATATACAAATATGTAAAGTCGGTAACGCCGGTTTGTCGTGGAAATTCACATTCCAGCAGGGTATGGACGATGTCCCGCAAGTTGATCGTTATCAAACTCTCTGCATCGTAATAAAGCGTCAGTTTGTCACATATAGTTGCATCATCAAGTCTTACTGTCATGTAAATACAAGTCAGGCTTGAATTTTTGTTCCTGATGATCATTTTCCCCAAATTCTCAGAAAACTGACAAATTTCGGGCTTCTCGATTATTTCGAAGGTATCTACCATTGGCTCGGCTTCTATTCTCGGACAAAAATATCTACATGACGCGCGGACTGAAAGGACATTACACTTCGACCAACTCCGCATTCGAGTGAAGGATATCGTGAGTGGTATTACCGGTTATTTCAAGGGTTTTTATCAAATAACGCACGTTGAAGACCAACACTTTGACCCAGAGGCGTAGGTTTGCAATATCTGATGCGGTCAGGTTGAGATCGACTTTAAGCATTTCTTTGTCCCGTGCCAGCCACTCCGCGTAGGGTTTATGGAATCTGTTGTACAAACCATTTTCCCCTCCAATTGCAAGGGAGTACTCGCTTCGGTCTTCGCTGCCAGCAGAAAGATCGGGAATACCGCCCTCGAAATAATATCCTTTATCCGAAAAATTATTTTTGATCAGCAAGCCGATATACACTTCTGACGGGCGATTGCCGCCTGCGGTGGGAAAATCTACAATAGGAGTTATGGCGTTCAGTCCAATTGCTTCTTCGATCGATCCGTCAGCATGTATTTGCTTTGACGGGTATACGGCCAAAGGAACGCATTTCGGACATGTGAAGTCGATCGAACAGTCGTAGTTCTGATCTTCCGAGTCGGCAGCCGGTTCCATTTTCGTAAACCCGGCTTGATGTACGATATCCAGAGTGGCTATTGGTGTCGTATATTTGTTCCATGCGGCACCGCGTCCTGAATAATAGAGCAGAGCGTCGATTTTCTTACCTGAATAGATATCCCCGGTTTGGGCCAGTCTGATATTTTTATAGTCGGGAGACACCCTGTATTTGTTGATGATGTCCTGCAGAGAATAGCTTTCGATAATCTCATCAGTTGGCTCTTGGCCCAAATCCTCTTCGTAGGACTTGGTGTAGTTGTCATCCTCGTTACGGAATGCGAGGGTATAGCCTTTCTTTTCATAGGCGGGGAGCGAATAATTGTCGCTGACTTTGGCCGTCCAGTCTACAAATTTATTGCTTGCGAGAATCGACTTGTTACTCATCAGGAAATACTTTTTCATATAAAAAAACAACGTGCAGCAAGGTATTTTGAGTAGACTGATAAGAAAATCGCTCAAGTCCATGTCCGGCATCGAGTCGGCAAGATCGAGCGTACATTGGGTAGGATATAACCCCGGCCGGGCACCGGGCGATGTATCTTTTACCCCGTATCGGTTGTCGTATTCGGAACTTTTGTAAAGTCCGAGGATCGCTAACATATTGAGGAGTTTTTCGAGTTCCGGTTCCCCCAGCTCTAACTCCGGAAGGATTTTATCGAGGATATAACGTACTTTGATCGCTGGGACAACATAAGGCCGGGTGGTGTAAAGCCAGTTCGCATATTTATCGACCGTTGAGCATTCTGCTTTCGTCGGCCCCGACGTCACATACTCGATCGAGGCGCTCATTGCCTTGCGCATAATCTGGGGCAGGCCGAACTCGTCATATAGTCCTTTACGGGCGTTTTCTACCATCGTCGAGAATTTGATGTCCTCAAATCCGGAGAATGGGATGTCGGTCAGCTTTCCTGTGACGATGTGGTCGAATTCAGCCCCGACGAATGAGTATTGTAAGGACTTATCGGAGTAGTCGTCATATTTCAGTTCACCCTGAAATGCGACTATGCCATTGAATAACGCCTCGCAGGCGGCAGTCTTGCGTGACGGCCGCCGCCGGATGCCGGGTGTGAATCCGAAAAATTTGCAGTTTTTCGGCGACAGTTTGAATTCAACATTCGTGGAAACGGCCACTGGCACCCTGTCATCTTCAAAGATTGGATTGTCCAGTGTAAATGTCACATCCTGATCAGGCTGTACATCGAGGATTATGCCCTCGGATCGGAATTGTATCATCGTTTTTTACCTCCAATTTGCCCACGTTCCCGCGTGCGGTTGTACTCTTTCATTTTCGCAACGATTCCGTTCTCGCCCAGCATTGTCACGTAGGCAAGAATCGGATTCTTCAGCACGTCGCATAGACGATCGACGGCCGCGATGAATTTGCCGGCCGTGCCTGCGTCCAAAGAGGAAAGCCCCGTGTCTGTTGTGTCGAATGACGGGATATCTCCTGTTGGGCCACCGGATACGAATCCGGGTACCGGTGTATTTTGCCGGTATACGGCATTGAAATCGAAGCTGCCGAGTGTCCCCTGTCGGCGGGCCGCTTCGATCGTGTTCAGTACGGGAATCAACGAGGGGTTATCCATTGCGGCCGCTGGAACGACATACTCCTTCCCGTTTTCCGATACCAGCACCGTCGGCGATGAGATGAAGCCTCGTTTATCCGGAGAATAACGGGCGTTGAATTTTTTGCCGTCCTGCATCCGTTCGATGACCTGACCACCCTCTTCGGCGCCAGTCGTTATTGGGGTTGATGCAATCATAGCGATTTGTGCGGCTCCCATAGCACCGACGATAGCGGCAAAGATCGCACCCAGAGGCCATCCCCATTCAGCCAGTGTTTTCGTGACACCAGTTGCCGTATTGATGATGGCGGAGGTGATGTTCATGGCCTTCTGGCGCTTCGCCTGTTTGATTTGCATCTCTTCTTGTTTGGCTTCGAGATCTGCGGTCATTCGCTCCTCCTCTGCTTGTGCTTGCTCTTCGGTCATCAGTCCTGCTTTGACACGCTTCTCGTTGGCTTTTTTCTTCTTATCCTGATTTTTCTGATATTTCTTTAATTCTGCGTTTTCCTTTTTGGTCATCATATTGTCGTAGGTAGTATATACCTGCAGCGCCGTTTCCGTAGCTGCGCCAATCGCTGTCATGGCGGCATGTACTGCTTGCAACGCTTCTTCGGTAGAAGCAGCCCCGTTCTTCAGCACGTCAAAAAATTTCATCCAGTCCGATTGTGGTAGGCCCATGAACGTTGGGTCGTTGCCGGCAAAAGAGAATGTTTTCTGCTGCCCGTCGCCGAGAACTTCCAATACGCCGATGATCGCTGTCCTGACATCTTCGAAACGATTGACGAGATTTTGCTTCTCTTGAGCCGAGAGAAGCTGCGTGTCGAGTTGGATGCCGTCGAACATTCCAGACTCGATGAGCGTTTTAAGTTGCGCAGAGAGTTGAGTCAGGTGTTCGAGTTCCAATCGGGACTCTTCTTCCGCTTGGGCTTTCCGTAGCTGTTTGCGTTCAGCGGCCGAGCCTTGGAAGTCGAGGAGTTCCTGCTTGTGGCGGTTCTTGAGCTGTTTCTTTTGCAGCTCATAGGTCTCCTCTTCCCGCTTCAGTCGATCGTCGATCTCGTCGAGCCGAATTTTGGTGATGTTGCGCTGGTGGGCTTTCTCCAGAGCTTCCAATGCCGCGGCGTTGCCTGCGTACCTCTTTTTCTTCAGTTCGTAGTCGGCGTTCTCCCGCTTGATCCGATCGGTTTCCGATTGCTGGAGAAGTTTGTTTATCTCCTCTTCTTTGGCTGCGGCCGCCTTTTTCTGCTCAAGTCGTTTGTCGGCGAGTTGGTTCTGGATTTTGAGCCGCGTAGCCCCTTCATCGATATTTTTCGCAAGGCGTTTTTCCAATGCCGCAATTTCCAGTTTCAGCAGCTCTTCGTTGAATTGGGACGCGGATACGATTTCTCCGTTCTGGTATTTCTCCTTGAGTTTCAGTTTCGCGGTCAGGAACTCTTTGTCTTTTTCGAGCGACCATTTGCCTGTATCGTCCGGGTCGGTGGGCGTTGTATTTGTGGTCGTGGTGGTGTTCAGATTGAGAGGGGTGGCGAACTTACCGTAGAGAGTGTCCAGCATCGAGAGAGCCTGCTGGCCTTCGGTCACGGTATTGCGTAATTCTGTGGTGATTTCTTGTAAGGCGATATTTCGGCCTGCAGGATTCCATGCCGATCCGGTGAGGTTCAGCCCCAGATTTCGTAATTCCATATTGAGGTCGGAAACTGCCTGACTTTGTTTTGCAGAATCGTTTCCGGCCGCTTTTATCTTACCCGTGAAATCGACAACTGCGGCGGCGATCAATCTCTGCTTATCGGCGGTGAGCGACGATTCGTCTCCCCATTTTTTATATTTGTTCGTGATTTCGTCGATCGCCTTTTTCGTGGCTGTCATCTCATCGTTGGCGATGCGTTCCGCTTCCTGCTGCCTGAATTTGAGCTTGATATTTTTTTCCAATTCGCTGTTTACCGACTGAAGCGCAATGGCGATATCCTCGTTGCTACTTTTCTCGGTAAGCAGGTTCGGAAGGTAGTTGCCGTACCGTTCATTGATGATTTTGATTGCTTCGGCTCGTGCGCGGCTCCCGGAGGCTGCGCGGGTCGCGGCCTCCTGCAATTCGTTGAGCTTCCGTTTCTCGTTGTCGATTTCGACCGCAGCTTCAGCGGCCATGTTCTTGACCTGCTTGTGGGCTTTGAATATTTTGTCGCTGAACAGGGTTACCGCACCGATGGCGACTGAAATTGCTGTCACAATCCAACCCCACGGCCCGGCTTTGATGACGTTGTTGAATATCTGTGTAACCAGCGTAGCCTGCTTCGTTATGGCGATATACGCAATATGGGCCGCTCGGTAAATCACCATCGCCTTGTGTGCAGCAAACATTATCGTTTTGTAAGCTGCGATGGCCGCAACAATTGGGATGATCGCTCCTTTTGTCTGGTATAGGAATTTCACAAGACCCGTCAGCGCCTTCAGAAAGGTTACGGTGATCGAGGTTGTCGAGGTAAATGCCGGATTCAGTGTTTCGCCGAGGATTACGGCCTGTTCATGGAGCGCCTTCTTTTGCTTTTCGTATTGGGCCGTGGCACTTTCGTTTTTGATGTTGAACTCTTCGATGACAGACGTGCCGGTTTCGAACGCACGATTGGCGATCTCCTGTTGCCGGCGCAGTTCGTCTGTATTGGCTGCCAAGACGCCCAAGACCTGCACGCTACGTTGTCCGTCGAGTTTCATCGAGTTCAGGGCGTTCACGATCGACTGCATGCCTTGGCCGGACTTACCCATACCTTCCAGAACGCGGATAAATGCCTCGTTCATATCTTCGCCCATGAGCTTCTGAAATTCGCCGAGGCTCATTTTGGCAATTTTGGCAAAGACCTCTGTCCGCTTGTACATGGCGGTAATTACCTGCCCGTAGGAGGTGCCTGCCGTTTCTGCCTGCTGCCCCAATTTGTCGAGGGTGCCGGCAAGGCCGAGGACGGACTGAATTGAGATATTTACGTTCGGCGCCGTACCGGCCGCCCTCTTTGCGAAGTCAACGACAAAACCCTCGGCCGCTGTGGAGGCCATGCCGATTTCGTTGATTGCCGAGCCGACCTTGAGCATACTCTGCTCGATGCCGTATTGTTCTCGGAGATGAAAAATATCGACGAGTTTACCAATTTGCTGGATGGCTGCTTCGACATTTCCGCCGAGGTCGCGGGTTAGCGAGACTCCGATTTTGTCGCCGGCCCGGACAAATTCGAGTAGGTGCTGTTTACCTTCGATACCGAGTTTGCCCGCAACTCGTACAATATCGAGCAGTGAGTTCTGTGCGGTTCGGGTGTCTATCTTCTTCAGTTCTTCCGATACTTCGCGGATCTCGGTTTTTGTTGTTGAAGTGGTCTTTTGGGCATCGGTCAGAGCTTCGTCGTACTCCAAAAAGGCGGCACGGGATTTCTTGGTGCCCATGATTGCGAACGACATCGAGGCGAACCCGGCCGTGATCGCGCCGAAAAACTTGCTGAACCCGCCGGCCAGTCGTTGCACGACATTCCCCGTGTCGCGTGCTGATCCTTTGAGCGCCTTGATGCGGACATCGACCTGACGCAATTCCATGCGAAACTTCTCCCATTGTTCTGTATGAGGAACGGCATTGCGGAAAGCGTTCATAGTCGCTCTGTGGTGCTGCTGCAATTCCCGCAACGTCATCTTTTCAAGAGACTGCTGTCGGATCAGGTTCTGTAGACGGGTCTTTTGATCATCCAGTGCTTTGCTCTGTTTGTCGATCTCTGCCGTAAGCGCACGATATTCCGGGGTGTTCTTCTTCCCTTGTGCTTCCAGTTGTTTCTGGGAAGCGATAAGTGCATCAAGAGCGATCTTCCCATCGTGGGTGGATCGTTTGAGGTCTTCGATACTTTTGCGTCCGGCGTCGCCGTTGATGATGATATTGAGTCTTAAATCTTCATCCCGAAGTGCTTTTGCCATATTCCTAATCCGTCAGTTGTTGCTTGATTTCTGCAACAACATCGTCGGTCAGGCCGTACATCAAGCGGGAAGCAATCGACTCGTAGTGTCCGTAAGCGAAACGGGTGTGAATCTTGCGGGCACGCCGGACGATCTTGGAACCATAGCGCAGAACCCGCATGTCGAGGAAGCGTTCTTCGATCGTGTGCTGATAGGTCATTGTCGCCGACATCTCTCCCTGTTCGGAAACAGACATCGAACGCTCATTGACCAGTCGGCCGGTGCGGGAGTGGAGCTTCGTTGCCAGCACTGTTTTCTGGTTCTTCAGCCAGCGGTTCGACTCGTCGAGCAAAGTGCGCCGTATGTACTCTCCTTTGACAGTCATTTGTTGCAGTTTGCAACAAAAGTAGCCGCCCGAAGGCGGCTACAAAGGACAGGGATATGTGAGCGAAAAAGTTACTTTTTCACCTTTGGCGAAGATGAAAGATAGCTGGCCAGCAGCCACGCGAAAAGTAAACCTATGCCTATTGCTCCGAACATATCAGATCGAGATTTGTGTTAATTTATGTCCGAGGTCGTGCAGCGCGGCCTCGATCTCCTTCGCACGTTTTTCCGAGGGCTTGGAGTACCCGCATATATACTTTGCAAGTAGGGTTTCATTGATACCCATGCGGCGGGCCATCTGGCGGACGTTGATTTCCGGGAACTGAGCGAAAGCCATTGCGACCCGGTTGTCCGACGTTTCCGCCGGCTGGTCGAAAAAGCCCTCGAAACTTAAATCTTCGTCCAGTTCGGGCCAATGAATACCCGACCGGGATAATTCGTATTTCATGCGCTGCTCATCGCTTGCCCGTGCCAGACGGGGGAAAGCGCGGAGAAGCAGACTGCCCGTCCGGCCGTCGTCGGTCGTCAGGAAAATCCGACCATTTTCGAACCATATCTTTTGCGCTTTCATATTCGTATTATTTATCGAAAAACTCCTTCCACCGTTCAATTATCACGTCTTTATTCTCCTCTATGCCCATAAGAGCGTGTTTTAACTCCCGTGGCTTCAGACCGAAATTTTCTATCAGCTTTATCTCTGGTTCGATCATGAATTTTGCGTCACATTCTCCGTTGCTGACGTGTACGTGAACTGGTTCGTGATCGTTCGAGTAAAAAAAGAACTTCAGTCCTAAATAGTAAAAAAGTATGGGCATTGTGCAGTTGTTTGGTTTCTGGTACAAATATAGGAATAAAATTATTCCCTTGCAAATAAAAAGGAATATTTTTATTCCTACAATTATTTTGCCGGAGTTCAGAATTCAATCTCAATCATCCAGCCGACCCAGCTCCCGAATACTTTGTATACCGGAACCGTATTTGCAACCTTGATTGTCATGCCGGCCAAACGGGGACAGGCGTTATATCCCAGAGTGTCCGCCCGTAACGTTTTCAAAATCATATCGACCGTAGCGAGCATCGACAGATATTGTTCGAGTTCATCTTTATCGGTACGCTGTCCGGCCATTGCCTTTTCGAGGACGAAGATGGCGGCCGGGAGTTGATCCTGATAGGAGTTCGATGTTTCTCCTGTTTGCCGTAGTGATGGATAGGCAATCACGACCTGACGGCCGTCGGCGCTCTTGAGCCGCTCGGTTCCGTGCGTGTCATCGACAACGGGGATTACCTCGTTCTCCGTTACACGCATATTGACCAGATATCGTAGTAGGTTAATGAGTTTTTGCATTGCGTTTTGCTTGCTTTACGTTGTGGTGTAGAATCTGGAATATAGTATATAGGCCCTCTTCGTCGATGTCGTTCAGCGTGCCGAGTGCCCGATCCCGTGCCAGTTCGTAGGCTACATCTGTCAATGTGAACTTCGGGCCGGTATCGTGGGCAGTTTCCTCGCTGCTGAAGATCGTGCGCATGTCGATCTGTTCCCCAGCCACAACTATCGTCCCGGTCTGGAGAAATTTGACGCAGGCGGAGAACCACATGAGAATCGTCTGTTTCTGCCACGGAGCTATCCGGCGGGCATGGCATACGTCCCGCTCAAAGGTCTCGTGACGGATGGGGACGATACACCGGCCGGCCCGGTTGGCTTGCTTCGAAGGCTGTCGATACAGGAAAGCGATCATCCGGTCGAGGGCCGCGGGTTGCCGGGTGTTCAAGAATTCGTCGCGGGCGATCAGGGCATTCCGAAATTCCACGAGAATCAGGTCTTGCAGAGCGTCGGCCGGCCCACGCAACCGATGGCGGCCGATATGGATTTCGGGCAGCGGATTCTGTATCGTGTCGAATGTCGGGAGCAGACCGTCCTCGGTGTCGGTAAACAGCCAGCCGAGGAGGTTTTCGCAAAGCAGAAAAATGTTGGCATTCTTCTGTTCGGCAGCGGCTCGATTGAGTTTTTCCCACATTACCGAACGCCATGTCCGTTTGATACCGAGGAGAAGATAGAGGACGCGCACATGAAACTCAAGCGGAGATATGAGGCCGGATTCCATATCCCAAAGCAGGCGCATCGTAACGCGGGCTTGTTCCGGTGTCATCTCGCTCCATTTCGAGGGGATTTCCCTGCATACGCCGATAGCGGGTATTTCGATCGTATTCATTATTGAACAGAAAAGAATTTGTTTCGGGGATCGTTGTCCGGTAGAAGAGAGTATTTTTCCGCAGTAGCCGATAAAGCCTCGTGAAACTCTTCGAGGGCGGTTGCTGCTTGATGATCGAGGGCTGAAAGGTAGAATTTCAACGCATCAGTGGAGGGGGTCTTTCCGGCCCCTTTACCCTGAAATGAATCTGCAAACCGCTGCGAGATCCCAATCGGGAATACGGACACCGAAAGTCTCTGGACGGCTATCACCATCGCCTTCAAAGCTACAAAACGCCGCGCTGCAAGAGCCATGTCTGAATCTATGTCTGACAGGAGCGACATATAACGATCTCCGGCAATCGGCCTCACAAAGCGCTGCTGCACTTCGAGGATGAAGGGTATAAGCGTATAGAAGGTGTAGAACGAGCCATCGAGCGGGTAGATGCTTTCGAATTGGTCGAGGGTACGGAGAATCGACTGTTGTTGCTGGGTGCGCAGCGGTGAGTCCTTCCACTCTTTGATGTCCGTTTGCTCAAGGAAGAGATACAATTCGTCGAGCGTTCGGAAGAATGTATCGCGCAGAACCGCATCGTCCTTCTCGATCTGCCATGCCCACGGCAGTTTTTCGTTTTCGCTGATTTTTACCTTTCTGCCGCTGTCCTCATGGCTCACGAGGTTTCGCTGGTAGAAGTGATGCATGGCTTTATACGCCACCGGCAACTGCACCCGCCGTACGAGCATGTCTTCTGGATCATCGGATGACACTTCCGGATCATATTCGTCCGTCATATACCGGGAGTGTGCCCGGTCGAATGTAGCTTTCCCGATCAGTTTGATAACTTCGTTTTGGGCCAGCACGATATCCTCGCTGATCCCGGTGAAGTCATTCGCCTTGTACCATGTGCCGGTGAGATTGTATAGCTCTGCGGAGCCTTTTTTCGTTTTATTGAAAATCATGGCGTCAGTTTTTTATGCGGTCATTGGGGGATGTCTCGCTTTCGGTCAAAGGTTTGCTGTGATAGAAGTCGAGTTGTAAATCAGTGTCGGGGAAATTAAAGCGGATGGCTTGGTTGATGGGTTCCAAAATGTCGTATGTGGGTTTGGCGGTGTTCGACATCATGAAGAGTTTGTAGGCGTAAAGCATTTCGGAACCGGATGCGAGCTTCCCGGCAACCATGATGTTCGACAGAGATGCATGCAGACCGAGGCCGGATGTGATTGCCGAGCTGGCCGCCTCCATGACTTTGAGTTGCGATTCGATGAAGTCTTTAATTTTCTGGTCTATCGCCTCTACCTTCCAGATGTTGGTTTGTTGCGAGAGCGGGTCGAAAACATCCACTGTGTGGAAGAATTTTCCGGCATTCTTGGCCCCAGATAACACTTCGGTCAGCTTGGTAAGCATGGTTGCCGTGAGTTTGCCGATCTCCTCTTCTACCTGTTTATCACTCCATGCCGGATTGTTCTTGCGGATGTACGTGCGCTTCTTCTCCCAATATCCGTCTGGAGAATGAACATGATACGCAGCGTTGAACCCGTTGTCGGTAACGTATTTGAATATGGCCGGAACTTCGGAGCCTCGCATGATCCAGCGCAGAGTTCCCCAATATTCCGGAATCGAATAGAAATCTCGTGCGAACGAGTAAGACGAGTTGTAAGCTGCCGAAGCGGGGTATCTGGCCGGGTTGCTGCTGTCGAATACCGGGTAGGTTTGGATGCCGGTGTCGATGCAATCGTTCTCGAAGTTCCCGACGAAAATGTGCCTTACGTCCTCAAGACGACGGGTGTCGGCCCATTCGAGGCGGGCATTTTTCGCAGACACAAACTCCAGAGCTGCGATTCGCGGCCTTTGGCCGGAGATCCGTCCGCGGCGTTCGAGCAGCTTGATGTCAAAAAATCCTTTGAGATACAAGTAGTCGGTCATCGCCGCGTCGATGTATTTCAGGTAGTCCCAATCTTTCAACCATGCCATTATCTCCCTATCATCCTTGAACTCCTTCGTTATCTCGCCATTCTCGAAACGCAGGCTGCGCAGAAAGGGGCCTTCGCCGTACAGCAATCCCTTCTGACGTGCAAGAATACCGGGGGCGAGATTGTTTTCGTCCATAAGGTCACGGATTTGCACTGGCAGGCGGTTGTTGTTTCCGTAGGGTACGATCTTTTGTCCACCGACATACTGCGGCATATATTCCCAATTCTCCCGTTCTGCTTGCCATAGCAGAGTGTCGAGGTTGTTCGCTTGAGCCGTTGAGATCGTATAGACACAGTCATCGACCGGCAGGGCATATGAAAAATCCGAAATCTGGGTGGCTTTTCCTGTTTTATTCATTGCAAAATTACTTTTTGACCGTTAAAACTCATCAGCAATGGCTGATAAAAGCGCCGAGCTTGGCAGGTGTCGAGGTCAAGATATGCCTCGACGAATTCGGCATCTCGATGGTTCTCCTGTTTTTCACGTTTCAGCAGACGGGCATGCCGAACTTCGATCACTCCTTTGCTTGCGCGAGCCGTAGCGTCGTAGGACATGAACGTAAAGCCGAACGGAATCCCCTCGGCGGATAAGCGGCGCATCTCTTTTATTGCATCCCATAAATCCATAGCACAAAAATAGATTGTAGACCTGCGAAGCAAAGGACAAAGGCCCGGAGTGCCGGGCTGGAATGATATTGATTGCAGAAAGTTCGGAATGAAAGTCGAAACGGCTGATTGTAGATTGAAAATGCCCGATTTTTGCCTCTCTTTTCGGGGTGTTTTTATGATATTCGGTTGATATAGAGCATAGTTTGTCCGGTCGGATGAAAAACGATTTTTGTTGAGAGAAATTTAAGGCCGTCCCGCCCTCTCGGCGAGTTGCGATCGCACGACCCTCGAAAAGGTGATATATGACAAAAGACCTGCTGGGGTGGGGTTCGGGGCGGGGGATGGTTGCTTGCGGCTGGGCCGGGAGGTGTGGCTGGGGCGCAGCCGATCGCAAACCATGTGCGGCCGATAAGAGAAAGGCCGACCCTCTTTCGTAGGGCCGGCCCGATGTGTGTTGTAGGACTGTCAGCGTCGGTAAAGCATAATGTCCGTGTATCTGGAATTGTAGTTCAACTGCGCTCCCATTTCTTTTCGCACTGCGTTACGGAATGGATTCGCATTGACCTTTGCCTCGGAGATCCACTCGCATAGTTCAATGATCGAGGATTTGTTGGAGGTGAAATAGAAGTAGGATGTACTCGAAAGCAGGGTCAGCACGTCGAGATAGTCGGACAGCCGCCACCGACATTTATATACCCCTACCTCGGTCGATAGGTAGGGCGGATCGACAAGGAATACGACACCGGGGATATCCTTGTATTGATTGAACAATTCCCGATAGTCGGCGTGTACAACCTCGATCCCGTCGAGATACCCCTCACAACTATAAGGAGCACGACGAAGATTGTTGTACATTCCTTCTGTTTGCAGGCTTGCATAATCCGTAGCGTATTTGGATGAAAACAATAGACCTGACGAAAGCGTGATGTAATCGACAAATCCGTCCTGTTCGGCAGATTGTATAACCTCCAAAATATTCTTTCGTAGATTCTCCGGCAACATCTTTTTTTTCGGATACTCGCCGACAATTGTGCGAATATCTGCAAGGAGTGCATTTGTCTGGTCAATGTTCTCCAGACGTACATGGTAGTCGTCGAAGTCGTTGTAGATAACGCGGGCATCAGGTCGCTCCCGTTTGGTGACATGCGAGAGTAGGCCGCTGCCGCCGAAGAGATCCACGAATACCGTAGCGTGATCGAACTCCCGGAGTGCCTTGCGGAATTCGCGGATAAAGTGTTTCTTTTGGCCCATGAACGGCAGAGGGGCCGATGTGTAGTTTTTCATAACTGAGTGAATTTTCAAGCCGCGAAGATCGCATGCAGAATTCATCCCGCAGCCGAAAATGCTGGGATCACACTGAAATATCCGTACAGTCCTTTTCAAACCGGGCGATGATCAGGTATACTTGCCGTTCGCACACTCCGTATTTTTCAGCCAGAACGGCCGCTATGTAGGTCATTTTACCCCCCCCCTCGCGGAGCTTACGATAGTCTTCATAAAGATCAATGTATTTGCAATCGTCCAGTCGGATACCGACGGACGATAGGCGTCGCAGGAGTTCGCGGTTGAACGATATAACCTCATAAAGTTTCATTGCACTCTGTTTTTTATTACCTTTGTCGTCTCACCTGCATACTGAAAGCAAATGCGTCATAAACGCGACAGAAGACTATCCAGCCCTCGGTCGTGCGTTTGTGGCGCATGCTTGCGTAAGTATGTAGGTGAGATGACTACTTGCGGCCGGGGGCTTTATTTGTACCCCCGAAACAGTTTGCAGGTTTGAATATAATGGCTACCTTTGCCATTGCATAGGATTGAGAAATGAGAATTTCTCTATTCCGGCGGAGGCGGAGACGTCTCCGCTTTTTTTATCCGAAAGTCGGTTCGTAGATAATATCGCTCCTCGGTGATCCTTTGACGATTTGGATCAACGGCGGCGTCATCATCAGGTACTTGAAAGAGTCAGACGGGTTGGTAGACCGCATCGGCAGTTCTGCGACCGGGAGATGCTCCGACCGTTTATCTTTACAGATTTTACCTTTCGAGACCCGTGTCCGAGCATTTTCGAGCGAAGCCTTGAGCGGTTTGCACTGGTAAGCATCGATGAGCACCTGCGGCAGATATTTATTGTGTCCGGCCAGCAATTCCTGCATGAAGATGTACTCGTCGCCCTGCCCGATATTCCCTTGGCCTATGGACATCAACTGTACACTCCAACCCGTAGGATGCTCGTTGCTGTCGAATTCGATCGCGTGTTTGAGCTGCGACGCGGTGTCGGCACCCATTTTCCGGTAGTTGTTGCCGGCGCGATCGTAATACAGCATCACGTATTTGTTCCTGTGGTGTGCGAAATAGGTGACGAATTTGTCTGCCAATTGTCGAATCGACTCTGGGGAAAGGGTATAAATGAACTTCAATACGCGCAGTATCCTCGGTTCTTCTTGGGCGACACACATCGAACACATATTACCGAAGTCCACGCCGAGCGATAGCGCCCGCTGTGGATTGCAATATCGCAAGACTCGGCTGTCCTCTTGCTCCAGCAGTCCGAATCGCTCGTATGCTTCTTCATCGATTCCATCGTAGTAAAAGTGCCGTTCTCCGAGGTTGGCATAAAATCGCTCTCCGCCCTCCAGTGTCGGTTTCATCGAAAGAATCGCGGCCTTATAGTCGCTGAACTGCTCGGCGAAGGCATCGTCGAACCACTCGGCAGTCAGGATATCGACGTTGATGTAGCTCGATGCAAGCATAAAAAAGGTCGCGGTTTCCGGAAGTCGGCGCAGCTCTACCCAGCGGCTCCGCCAAAGACGTGCCGTGCGTAGTTTGTTTTTGTACTCACGTTCGGCTTCCGGTGTCCGGGTTCGTTGCCATTCCAATTTTGCGGCGACATATTCATGAAGGGCTTGATTGTATACCAACCCAGCCTGCATGACCAGTGTCAGCCGCTCGGTATTCATTGCCGAGGCTCCTTTCAGTATCCAGTCATATTCCCCGATGTGGGATACATCGGGCATATCCGTGGTGAAGGAGTAGCCACGGTAAAACGGAGAGTTTCCATATTGCACGCTGTACCCGCGGACGGCTTTCATCAGGTTGGCGATCTTCTCTTCTTTGAAATACTTTACCTCGTCTCCAAACACATAGACATACGAGCTGCCGGCCAGTGTCGAAGGTCGATCGAGGGAGCCGAATCGGATATTTGTACCGGTATGAAAAATGATTGTACGCTTGTAGGATACGAGACGGTTGAATGGCTTCCAGAAATGCGGTTTGAGCCATGTGGGCAGGTGTTCTTTCTCTTTTTCCGTGTATGTCGGCGGTTCCTTTTCGATTACGTAGTGGACGCCTTCATGCAGTCCTTTGCGTTCGAGGCCCTCAAGCACACCGGGCAGGATATTAGAGGTGAGGTTCGAGAAGGTATCGGCCACCCATACCAAAGGGGCACCCGGCATGTCGAAGATAATCTCCGCGAGTCGTTCGGCTTGAAAGTCCGTCGTCTTGGCCGAGCCGCGGCCCAAGACAGCGCGGAGCTTTCGCGGCATCAGCAACGATGCTACTTGGGCGTACAGGTTCTGATATTGTACGTCGATGCAGGGGCTGTCCCCGGCGTTAATTCTCTTCCTGTGCGACATTGATAATTTCGATAAAATCCACATCTTCGATCCCCGCTTCCATGCGCAGACGTTTTTTTACGGCATCCGGTGCCAGTACGGAATCGATCTGGCGCGATAGCGCGTCTCTGTTTGCCGGCGGGAGGCTGACATCCGAAGAGTCGAGGGATAGAAGACGAATCGGTTTGATATATTGTGAGGATGGGAGTTGTTCCGGGTCGGGTTGATCGAGACGGAGGATTTTTGCGGCCTTTGCCCGCATGTCTGCCGCCACGGCATAGTCGGCGGCACAGGTCGCTCTTTGGGCGACGATGCTCGACCATGCTTCGAGGTCGTCGGCGTATTTTTGCCGAAGCGCCTCTTTCGTTACGCGCCGGTTCGAGTAGAAGAGATTCACGGCTTCGTCATAAATATCGACGGCACGTGCATAGGAGAGTTTGAAGGGCGGCTTTGTCAGGAACTTGATGACATTTCGGCGGTCATGTTGTTTGGAGAGGGAGAATACGAGATTCAACAAGTCGATATATAACTGTTCCTTTGCCGAGAGATCGTCTTCGCAACCTTTGTCGATGTAGTCCATGATGCGCTGGTAGGATTGCTCGTCGGTGAATCCTCCGAACACATCCAGCTTCGTCATTTCAAACGAACGGTCTCGTTGTACTTTGTAGAGTTGTGTCGTCGCCGGAATGTTTCCGCCGAGAGCCTCATCCATGAGCCTTATTTCGAGTAGTGCGCGTTTCTGCAAGAGACCACGGGCTATCAGCACGGCAACGCGGCTGTTCGGGTCGTTGTACTCCTGCGTAAACTGCTCGACGTTCGCGTTGATGCTGCGGGCGATATCTTCCGGCGGCCAGCCGAGCGCACCGAGATCGACCAACCTCTGCTCCTCTTCAGGCGCGAGGTTTTCACCGATGCTCTTATGGTCGGATAGTTCGTTCATATTCTTCGATCATTTTATTGACGGCTGCAAGCTCGCGTTCTTTCGCCTTCAGACGGTTTCTTCGCTCGATATCCAGATGGGGCTTGCTGCCGCGGGTTATCTCGTGTTTGATCCGCCAGATGCTTCCTTTGAGATTCTTCTGTCTGGCGACAAGGGCAACAGGCCCCATTTTACGCAGGGTCGCCAGTTCCTGCATCTCCCTGAAGATCGAGTGCCGGCCGAGCAGCGCATGATGCTCGGCGTAGTATGTGAATTCGTAGAGAATTTTTCGATTTTCGGAAAAAGATTTTATAAGATTTTCGGCCGTCGCAAAACATTCGTCCAGTGTGGTACAATCGAATAGCCGCCGGTGCGCATCTACGTAATCTCGATAGGCTGTAATTTTGTCGGCTGCCAGAATTTTCAATTCGGGCGGACAATCCGGTTCAGAGAGAAACGCCCATTGCTCCCGGAAGGCCGGGCGGGAGCTGGGCGGGGGCGTCGTGAGCGGAGAAGTCCCCGCTGTCTTGCACAGCGTGTCGATAAGCAACGATTTGTACCGATCGGGACGCGCTGTTACGAGCTGGGCGAGATGCTCGTTCTTGGCGTAAAGAGAGAGGAGCCGAAGCCCTGCTTGGACTTCGGCTCCGGACTCTAACCACTTTTGAACGGCATCTCGCATTACGACCGGATTTTGGTGAGCAAGGGGGATACCGCATTCCAGCCTTCGGCAGATGCTGCAATGAACTTACGCTGACAGAGTCCGGCGATCACGACGTTCTCGCAGGGATTGCTCCGCAGGACGAGTGTAACGAAGTTGCCGAAATCGTGCGAAACCTCCGTAGCACGGACACCGCGGCGATACTCTTTTGCATAATCCGCGACGAGGGTTTCGTTGTCGGCATCCTCTTGCATCGTTCCGCAAAGTTCGACCAGAGCCACTTTGTTCAGGAGCATCGGCAGACGTTCTGCGTAGTGTCGGGAACCGTCTTTGCGAACGTATACCTTGAGTTGTGCCAGATCTGCAAAATCCACCGGAGCGACCGGAGCGCAGTTGGCCGGGACAAACACGAATTCGTCGGGGATAGAGGCATCCGCAATCAGAGCGGGGAATTGCTTTGCGAAGGGGGCATCATCAACGAATACAAGCGTACAGTGTCCGGGAGCCGCCTTCTGCCACAGAGCCTGCAACAGGTCTTTCGTGCCGGGGTAGGCCGCGATAACGATAACGGAATCGTCAGCCGGTACTCCTTCAGCATCCGAAGAGGCCGGTGCGGGGGCGGCATCCTTTTCCGGAAGGGGCGAAAGAGGTGCCGGTTCCGGAATGGGGGTTTCTTCTGGAGTGTTCCTATCGGGGCTTACGACTCCCGCATCTGCGGCTCGTTTTTCAACTTCGGCCGTAGGTGTGGCCGAAACAGCCGGAGCGCCTTTGGCCCCGGTCTGTCTTGCGGTGTTATTATTTCCCATACTATGCCCCCTCTTCCTCTGTCGGTGCCGATGTAGCCTCGTCGGCGAGTTCCGGCATCTTGCCTTTGTAGATGCTTGCCCCGATCAGGTCTCGCTGCTCCTGCTTGAACGTGAGCTTCCGCTTGCGGGCATCCTTGTTGTTGGTGTACTCCGTCGTCAGGAAGAGCGGATTGCACTTCGAACCGCGATATTCCGCCGTATTGCCGTTGGCGCAATCACGGTTCAATGCGATGAACCCACGGTTGCGTGCGTACTCAGTGAAACCGGCAATCTCGGCCGAATCGCCCGGATGCTCGAAGGCGATGCCGACTTTGACGCCGCGGGCGTCGGGATCTCCTTCAGACTCTTCGGTACATTCGATCGTACTCGGCGTAGCGTAGATGCCGATTGCTTTCTTTTCTGCGATCAGTTCCAGATCGCTTTTCATGACGATGTCTCCGATTTCCCGCGTCGGTTCCGCAGCGACGAATTCGACAGGGACGAGGATTATTGTCGGGTTTTTGGGACGAGGGCAGCCTGCGCCCTCGTCCGTTTTCAGAATTGATACAGGGTTATACATGATAATCGGTGTTAAGGTTTGATACTATGCGCCCTCGTGGGTGTCTTCCACTTCAGCGGCAGCGTTGGTCTTTTTCCAGAAGTCGGTCGAGCCGTCATCCGAGATTGCGGCCTGCGGGTCGTAGTCGGCCGGAACGGAAGCGAAGAGCATTTCGCCGAACGCGAAGCCGACACCGAGCCAAAATTCGCCGTAGTAGCGGACTTCGTAATCGACCTTCTGGATGTCGGTGATCACCTGCGGCTGGTTCAGGTTCTGCAGCATGATGAAGTTCGACTTCGGCGTGCAGAAGATGATCGGCGAGCCGTACAGGCAGTCGAGTACCTGAAGCGAGAAGTTCGTGAAATCGACACGGTCTTTGCCAAAATCGGGATTCTCCGTGCCGCTGCCGGCTCCCCACTTGTCTTTGTAACCTCGTTTGTATTTCACGTAGAGATCGGCAGACAGGAAGATATTCATCTTCAGGGACTGATACTTCGCCAGAATCTTGTGGGCGAAGTCATCGATGTACTCGACGACTTCGGCATCTGTTGCTGTGCGCAGATCCTTTGCGTTCGGGTAGAAATTGATACCCTTATCGCCCGACTTGGCCGCTTCGACGAGCAGCGTTTCGATGCCGTTCATCGACTCTTCCGGCTTGCCGGCATCGGTCGGGTTCTCCTTGGCCTTGTACTTGCCTTTGCCGATCATCTTCATCTCGATGTCCTGAAGGATCGACGGCAGCAGAATCTTCTGCACGATGTAGCGTGTGATCGGCATCTGATCGGGGGACAGACGCTCGTTGTAGAGCGACAGCAGCCACGAGTTGGCGACGTCGGCCGGGACGATCGCAAAGTTGATCTTGTGCCGGTAATTCTGGATTTTGATGGCAGTGAACCGTGCATCGCCAGACGGAGTCCACTTGGCCGAGAACTCCTGTACGACGGACGTATAGTCCGAGCGGACGGCTTTGTAGGTTTCGATCGCACGCTTCGGCGTCATGAACTTCGCCGAGGTGAACCCCCGGTAGATGTCCTGCATGAGTTCCAGACTGTTCCCCTGCGACGAATAGGTGCCCAGCTCCTTTTTCAAATCATCCACGTCAATCGTGGCTGCGGAGAAAGTCGGAAGCTGGCCCGTGGCCAGAGCTTCGAGTGCGAGGCGATTGTGGGATGCCTTCGCGTCGATCGTGAAGGTACGGCCTTCGCTTCTCCCGAATACTTCTGTTGCGGCAGGCTTATCTTCGCGGGCTTTGGCGAGTTTCTCCTTCTCCTGCTGTAAGATCGTCATCTGGGCAGACATCGACGCGATTTTTTCTTCTGCTTTTGCCAGTTCCTGCCGTAACTTGTCTTTGTCGTCGCCGCCGGAGCGACCGATGGCATCGAGGAAGTTCAGCAAAAGCTGTTCTTGCTGTGCGTCGTCATTTGCATCGCTGGCGGCGTATGCGTCGTAGTGCTGCAAGGCTTCCGGGCCAAATTTCTGTTCGAGAATCTTACGCTGATCAGCAGAGAGTACCTCATGCCCTTCTGCATCACGCGAAAGATTTTCCACCCCGACAGTTCGGGCGAAGATTTTCGAAATAAAGTTCCAGTTCAATTTCATGTTCGATATAATTATGAGTGAATACTTGCGCGGATAAAGGCGTGATCGACGCATTCCTGTAAAGTGGCGATGCCGTCGGCAAGGCCGTTTTCGATAGCCTTGTCTGCGAAGAAAGTCGCGCCGGTCAGTACTCCCGGCGCGTCGGCCCGGAGGGCTTGCCGGCCCGCTTTGACGTCGGCATGGAACGCGGCGACCAAATGAGACAGGCGCATGCGGATCAGCGTGTACTCTCCGGTGAGTGCTTGGCGGTATGCGAGGTTTTTGTCGGATGACTCTTCCGCGTATATCTCGTGAACCTTTTGTCCGGACTTCTCCAATGCCTCTCGGTCATCGATGAAATATGTATATGCGCCGATTGACCCTACTTCCGATGTGATGGCGTTGTCGCAATAGACTGCGTCGCATTGTGCGGCGATCCAATAAGCTGCTGACGCGCAAAAATCGGCATGTGCGAGCAGAGGCTTCCCTGTGGCTTTGAATTTGCGGATCGCATCCAACATCAAGGGAACAGCCGTCGAATTCCCGCCGCCGGAGTCAATGTCGAGAACGCAGGCAACGACGTTTGTGTCAGCCGCGGCAGCGAGAAGGGCCTGTGCATATGTGGCAGTTCCGATCGTTCCGCAGGAGTCGTATTTGGTAATCGTGCCGGATATTGGGATCACAGCAACGCAGGGATCGCCGCTTCTGGCGGCATTCGCGGAAACGGCGCGGGCATCTACATCGTAAAGCATGATGTCGAATTCTCGCTCGGCAGCTTGGAGTAGAATGTCCTGCTGCTGAAGCAGCGAAATGGCCGTTGGTATGAGAGTGGAAATATCGTGAACGAGCCAACGACCACGGCGCAGTTCGAGGGCCAGCTTGACGTTGTTCTCCGGGGTGATCAGGCGTTTCATTTCTTTTTTATGCAAATCTACTTGGTCGCAGGCCGCATAAAAAGGACGGCATTACCCCTTTACCGCTTCGATTGATGTCTGGTATTTGCAGGTGGCAACGAGGGTTTCTTCCTCGGTCAGTGTAAGCATGGCCGGGATGTCCTTGCTGCCGAAAACAAGGGAGCCGCCGCGCCATTTGACGCGGACGATTGCAGGCTCATGCAGGAAAGCATCGTCAGAACGGAGTGTTGCTGTCAGAGTAATCGTCAGGAGTTCTCCTGCATCTTCACGGGTCGTTGCCGTTTTGAGATTGCCGAACGGACTGATCAAGGGAACCCGCCGAAATTCGGCGGCAGGGTATGCCGCCGGTTTTAAGGCGATAGAAGTGATAATTTTAAGCATATTATCAGTGAATTTGTAGAAATAATTACGATTTTCGGTTAAACTTTTTTCGGCTCATCGACGAGCGATTCGATGTAGTATGCACGGCGGGTCAGTTTCCGCTTCAAGGCTTCCAGCTCCTTCAGTTCCCGACGATAGGCCCGCTTGTGGAGGGATTCAAAGTATTCAGCCGAGAACAATTTACGGGAGAGGATGAACGCTTCGATAATCTCCTCTTTGCGTTGGCGGAGGGCTTTACGGCGCTGCACGAACTCCCAAAAGTCGAGTTCAAAGTAGGCGCGCAGGGAGATATTGAGCTGCTTGGTTGCTTGGGCCGAAAGGTAAATGAACTTATTTTGAAAGTTCTGGGTGGCCTCGTTGATAGGCAGTATAAAAGTCACTGCGAATTTTCCGCAGGCTTCTCTGGGCGGGAGGCTTGCAGCTTGAGTGTGCCCGATGATCAGTTTCCCGAAGCAATTTCGGGCTGTCACGATATAAGCGCCGGAGGTATCCCGCTCGAAGAGATAGGCGAGATAATCCATGTGTATTCGGTCATCTACATCGAAGGTGAGTCTCATTTCCATATTCGTTTGTCAATTCCGGTTTTTAAGGTTCGTACATACATAGGATCGAGCCTGATCAGAGAATCGTCTTTTATGTCGATAAAGCAGCAACGGTTCCCGAATTCGTTTATCCAGTCGAACAGCCCGTCGTTACACATGGACTGCACGATTTCAATGAATTCTTCGGGATTGCCTGCGATAGCCGCAATCCGCTGCCAGCGGTAAGGTGGCAGGCGTGAGAGCTGCGCTACCAATAAACGAAGGTACCTCAAGAACTCTTCGTCGGAAAGGTCATAGTATGTTTTCATAAAAAGGATACCTATTTTGGGCAACTACACGAACTACAATTAACTACATGCTGAAAATCAGATATTTACAAAACTACAAAAGTAGCTTTTCATAGTGATTGTAGTTTTTAGAGTTTGAAAGTGAATAAAATGTAGTTTTATGTAGTTTTTTTGTTGTTAAAGTAGTTGTACTTATTTCGTTGATTATTAGCGTTGTAGTTCGTGTAGTTCGTGTAGTTGGCATTTTTTCAATTTGTGGCGGTACTTGCGGCGAATACCTGCCAACATGCGAAACGCCGAACTCCGGCGGTAGCGCTCGGCGGTTTCGATGATCCTGTTGGTCTCAATACACGCCGCAGCGGCAGCTTGGGCCGCAGCTGTCATAGACGAGGAGCAGGCCGCAAATGCATGGCCTGCTCTTGAAAGGGAACCCGATATGTCATATAGGTCATTCATACGGATCGCATTTTACGGCATGATTGCTGACGGCAAGCCCCTCGCCGATTAATCCTCGGTAATCGATCAGAAGCGAGTCGAGGTAGTCATAAAGTCGGTGATATGAGTAGATAGGGTAGTGTTCGCCGTTCAAATAGCATGCGGAAAAATCTCCGGTTTCCGGCAGATACATCAACTTGATCGCTGGAATGTGCAACGGGCCGAGCCGATAGACGACACCGATTTCCTTATCGAAGGCGACCTGATCCGGAGAACACTTGAATACGATCGCCGCACACCCGACCAATGGAACGAGTCGATGTCCCCCATGGGTGATCTCGTTACGAACATCATCACCCGGCCGAAGGATCGGTACCTGATGGCCGATGATTGAGAAGCCGGTTTTGTCTCTTTTCTGCACTTCCATCGTGACGTCGAACTTCAATCCAAATGCCGAATATCGACTGATGTAGTTTGTGAGCATTTCTTTCATCATCAAATAATTTTATGCCTTGAGGCGGTTATTTGTGGGCGACCGGGGACTCGAACCCCTAATTTCCGAATGTTCTTCTTATACCAATTTTCCCATTTTATAAGATGCCTGTCGTCGCCCTGCCGGTTTTACATTTTCATCAGCACGCTCCTTTCTTTTTTTCGACGAACGACCGTAAGGCCAGTGATATGTCGAGTTCGCTCATTGTGTTCAATGCCTCATAGAGATCATCGTCTATTCCTTTCTCATCTTCAAAATTTCCTGCGATGCTTTTGGCTCCCGTAGGAATCCGCACCCACCTTTCGATGTAGGTTTTGTTGCCCAGATTGACAGTACGTATCCATCCGTCCGGGGTGATTTCGATCGTTACTTTCGGAGTCATGGTTTTTAGAGTATTAAGTTCATTGGATAAGCAGCTATTTCGGCCGACGGACTGCGGACTTCTTGTAAATCACGGTTGAATTCTTCTGTGTGAGTTTCATTCCTGTCGACGGCAATACGGGAAATAAAGCAATGTACCTTTATTCCGTTTTCAGTTTCGCCTTCCCATATCCGCGCCGGGATACCGTTAAGCGAAACGATTTTAGATGTGCTTTCGATTGTGATTTTCATTCTTTATTAAGATTTTGGGATAAATTTAATTTTCCTCTGTGGACGACCTCCGAGTTGATTTTTTCGATAGTCTCTCGTTGAAAGCGGCCCGCAATGACTGCAAGCCCTCGGTCTGTGTAGTATCGGTCGTGGATGGTTCGGATGTACTCTCGACCGCCGTAGCAAAAGTCCAGTTGCACGAGCAAGTCTTCGGCATATATCCTTACAATGCCATGTCCAGAATAGTATAGTCCTTCTCGATATGCCCTGTCTGTTCCCGGATTTCGGAATGATAATGTTGCATAGGGCCGTGATAGCGTGATTTTTTCGTTGTAAATCATTGTTTTCATCTATTGTGTATATTACGCCGCAAACCGCTGCGGCACGATGTTCAACTCGTAAAGTTTCGCCACCAGCGCCTCGCAGAGAACCCGCGCCATGTTCACTTCGACGGCGTTGCCGATAAATTTTTTCTGCTCTTCCTGCGTGCCGATCAGTACGTAGTTCTCCGGGAAGCCCATGATCCGCTTCAGTTCCGGGATACGAAGCATCCGCATCCGGATGTCCACCAGTCCGTACAGCGCCATGAACTCCTTTATCTGCACCAGCATCGGCGTATCTTCCGGGTAAATCTCGTAAACCAACGTTTCGTCCTCCAGCCTGATGAACGAGGGCAGCTCCTCGCCAGCCGCTACGGCCGTCACCAGCCGCGGAGGCCGCTTGTCCATGCGGGCGATCAGCGTGAAACACGGCCGATCGGTAGCGGTACCCGCCGAGGCGAACTGCGGGTTCATCAGGTATTGCCATTTGCGGTTGGCCGTCACGGTCTGGGCCGGAGCGTCGAGCGAACTGCCGACGTTGCTGAAGTTGGTGTTCATGATCCACGGCGTGACGAGCCGCTGCTTCGGGTTCGTCATGACGGCCGGAGCCGGGCCGTCCGTTCCTGACGTCTGGCCGCCGCCGGAATAGTAGTTGGCGAAGAACGGACGCACCAACTGAAAGCGATCCTTTGTCGTGACAGTCGGTGACGGCCGCTCGATCGACGAGTTGAACCCGTTGCCGTAGTAGGCCGAGACGAAAGCGTGGTGATCGCGGCAGGTGATCGCGCCTGCGGGCGCATCGACGGCAGTGCATTTCCCCTCCGGAGACCCGCCGAAGTGCTTGCAGAGGTAGTACACCTTTGCCACTCCGAGGCGGTTCTGCGTCGCCACGGTCGGGCACGGTTCGTCGATGCCGGGTGCAACATACTTCCCGGACTGGTTCATCGAGTTGTATTTGACGAGGAACGCTTCACGCCCGCCGGCGACGAACTTCACCAGCCCCGCGTGGATGCGGGCAAGCGATGCCTCGACCAGCAGCCGCTTCCGGTCGAAGATCGACTCGCCCCCGTCCTCAAGGTCGAGGACTTCCCGCACTGGCCGCCACTTGCGAAGCTGCTGACCGAACAGGTCGCCCTGTGCCGGGTTCTTGGTGTGAGTCGGTTTCGGAAAGACGATCGGAAGGCCGCGGCGGGCGAAGATCCCGAAGAACCGCCGGCGGGAAGTGTACGCCCCGAAGTCGGCGGCGTTCAGGATGCGGTGGCCGAAGTCGTACCCGTAGCCCCGCACGTTGTCGATCCATTTCCGGTACAGTCGCCCGGCATCCCTGCTGACGGGCTTGCCCCTCTCGTCCAGATCGCCCCACGACATAAACTCCTCCACGTTCTCGATCTGGATGTAATCGGGGTTCAGCGCCTCGATGTAGCGGAACAGGTGTTCGGCCAGCGTGCGGCTGTCGGCGTCGCGCGGAAGGCCGCCTTTGGCCCGCGAGAAGTTCGTACACTCCAGCGAGGCCCAGAGGACGACGAAGGCGTCCGGATACTGGCGGCGCATCCGGGCCGCATGGGCCGCGAGTGGCCCCAACTCCAGCGTACGGATGTCCTCCGTGTAGTGTAGCGCATCGGGGTGGTTGGCAGCGTGCGACGCGATGGCGTTGGCGTCGTGGTTCACGCACGCGATCACCTTGGCGCAAGGATCTCCGCCGTGCCGCGCAAGGTGTACCCCGGTCGAGGTGCCGCCCGCACCGCAGAAAAGGTCGATGTATATAACTTTGATTGCCATTTTAGAATAGTTCGGGATGTTCGTCTGGTAGCTGCACGCCCATCCGCCGAAGGGCATAGCGTAGCGTGTAGCCGTTGTTGGTGTAGTTCATTGCCATTTGGTAGAGTTTCGGATGCAGAGTGTACAGTACGTGAAAGTGCCCCCCCCCTCCGAGGTGTGCGCCGAACCCGCAGAATACGCAGCCGGTTCGGGTAATGCCCGGTATGTCGTAAATCGGGCAATAGGGTATGTCGAATCTGTGAATGTAGTCCCGGCAGTCCGCGGCAGTCCAGATCGACAGCGGGGCGCTGTGAACCTTGCGGGGATTATCCGAAAAGACGTTGCACCCGCCGCGACGGACATACATGGTTTGCCGCAGTTTGCTTTCGTCGGCCATCGTGCCGACCATCCCAAGGCTCTGTGTTTGGGCGTTGAATTTGCGGAAAGGCCGCTTTTTCAGTATTTCGCAACACTTTTCCGAGGTCATATAAGGCTCACTTATCAGGTAGCGCCATTTTTCTGAGAGTACGCCGGCCCGGCGTACTCCGTCGCCGTAGAGCCTATATGTCCGTAATTTGTCGCTGTTGGTCGTCCGAATATTTCGGACAGCTTGCGCCTGCTCTTTGCTTACAAGAGGAAACCCATATCGGGCCATGACCTCGCGTGGGGGCATGGCCGGGTGGATGATCTCGATGTTATCCGTATGCCGCACGAACCGGACGATTTCCGGGTATTCGTTACCTGTTGAGCAGAACACGCCCTTCATGTTAGGATCGACGAACCGGCGAGCCAAGTCGAGCAGGACGGTTGAGTTTAGTCCGCCGGAAAATGATACGTAGGGCGTGCGGTCGTGCTCTTTGCAGTAGGCAACGAACGTTTCCATGGCGTAGCATGTGTGGTCGATCTTTTGATTGAGCGGCCACGCCTGACGAGTGCGAAGGTCAGATAGAGTAAGCGGTTTCATGTAAAAATAAATTTTGATTTCGAACCGGTATTTCATAGTTGCACCAAATACACTCCTGCATGAGCGTACCGCTGCCATTGACGATGTTAGAGCGGATGTTGTTACGTTTCATCGGGAATTTGATTTTATGCCAATCATCATAGAGATAATCCATAAGCAGGCAATCATATCCACTGACCATTGCGAATCCTTTTATTTGATGAAGTTTCCAAGCCAGCCGTTCGTGATCTGCATCCGTAAAGTCGAACAGGTAGTCTCCACCCTTATGTTTACTCCCGCGGCTTTCCAAAGGATACGGTGGGTCGCAATAAAAAAATGCCTCCGGAAAGTCGAGCTTGTCGATTGCGGCAGAGAAGTCGCTGTTGATGATCTGGAAGTTGCGGCGGATTTCCTGCGCTACTTCATGAAGTTTCTCAACTCCGTTTTTCCATCGGCTGACTGTCTCTCCTCCCTGTGCGTTCACTTGTTGTTTGGACATGTGCCACCCTTTATTTTGTCGTTGCACACCCAGTCCGAAGAACGACTGCCGCACACGGACATAGAACCGTCGAGCGCGTTCAAGGTCTGTGATTCCTTCAGCCCCCCCCCAGCATTTCCGGTATTCGAGTTCAGAGCATGGAGTCAGTTCTAACATCCGGATGAGTTCATCTTCATGTTCGCGGAGCTGCTCGAAGAAGTTGGTTATTTCGCCGTTTATTTCGTTGGCTGTCCGAATGACATTGCCTCGGTAGTTCAATGATACGACCATCGATCCCGCGAAGAGATCGACGAGGTGAGTGAACTTCGGTGGAAAATTCTCGTAGAGATATTCTATAAAAGAAAACTTGCCACCGAAGTAGTTGAAGGCTATCTTTTTGCTATTGTTGCCGCTCATTGTTTTGGAAGGTTGTAGTGCCGACGTTCGGCGGCTGTTAATTCGGTTGTAAATTCGAAGTTATACACCCACACAAAGGGGTTCTTTTCCCAAATTCCGCGATCTTCGAGCCTTTCCATTAGAGTCTGGAAACTGGCGATTGCGTTGCTACAATGCGGATAGCCGTCTACGAGTTCTTCTTTGGTAAAATGTAGTTCCGGGCAATAGTGGACGTAATGCCCCTCGATGGAGGTAAACGGTCGTACTCCCTCTCGCTTTGCAGCTTCTTCGGTGATGTCTTGTAGCCGTTCGCCATGCCGGGCTGTTATCCGAAGGAAGTAGCGGGCCATCCGCGCCGGCATGGATTGCTTATTTCGCCAGAATCCGGGTTTGTCAAGGTATTCTCCATATCCGAGTTCTTGCAGGGCTTGAATGTCTGCCGGATCGTATTTGTAAAATACTCTATCAAGACCCAAAGGGTGCGGAATGTACGGCTCTTTGATAAAGATAACTTCGCCGACCTTGTACCGGGGACGAACGAGACGGCGGCGAGCAAGAAGGTCTGCGCGACTACCATCTGGAAGGATGAAATCGCCGCGAGGATTGAGCAAATAATCGTCTGGCTGCGGGTCTGTCAGCCGACGTGTTTCCGTCTTGTGCCGCGCAACGACTTCGCGCTGCAATTCTTCGAGAAAACCGATGCTTTTCATAATTTTGATTCTTCGAGGTCGTATTCGTATTCAGTTTCCGTGTGTCCCAGACGTGTGTAATGAACCGGAATAGTGGGGTCGGGTGTGCGAGTAAAAAACTCTGATGGCGTAATGTTCTGGAATTTTAACGCTTCTACATGATCAGCATCGTTTACGAAGATGTTGTAAGCGATATTCTCAGCTAAATTCAGATAAGGCCAATGTTTTTCATCTACTTTCGTGGAATAGTAGGTTCCGGAAGGTTCCGTGTGAAGATCGAAGATGTATTTTGACCATGCTTTGATAAATTCTTCGTTGATTGTAGTATCGTCGATTTCGATTTCGAACTCTTGCTCGGTACGTATTGTAAGGCGTATTTTTTTCATTTCTTTTGTCTGTTAAAATGTTCGATGATTTCGTCTTTGGTAGCTTTGTGGGACAGTTGCTTCGGTGCTACTGCTGCCATCCATTTAGCCCGGATGTCGCTGGCCCGCGGTATCAGAACCTTGAACCATTCACCGGCCATAATCAGCCGCTCCCCGGTTTGGGTTTGTATGGTATCTTTCAGCCTTTCGAAGCGGATGACGGCGTGAGCGACGAACCATTGCTCGCGGTCGTGGTCACTGTTCATGGCCGCCAGTGCCTTGAACATTTCGATATTCTCGCCACAGTCGTAGAAGTCGTGCCCGAACCATTCTCTGGCACTCTCATCCAGTTCCATCCATAAGGCGGCGTTCTCGTCGGTATCGGCCACGAGGAAACAATGTTTGCTGTCTCGTCCTCCGCGGATTCTCCAGCCGATACCGTTCATCCATTTTTGAAGTTCGATTTGCTGCTGCTCGTCCCGAACGAGTATCATACACGAGGTCTGAAAATTCATTGTCTACCTCCTTTCTTCGCAAGTTGCTCCAGTAGTTCATCCACTTGATCCAGCGCGGCGGTCGCCGGAGCTGGAGAGCCTTTTTCGATGAACACCGGTAAAAGATGAACGGCAGCCCATGCACGGAAAGCCTCGCTGTTTGAGGTTCCGGTGTGAGACCACGGCCCGGCAGGCGCATCATCGCGGAGCATCTGTCCGTCACCTGTTAGCAACCAGAGTTTGTCCACCTGCGGAAATTTGGAAACGATGCGTTTGGCTACATCGAGCGAGATTCCATTGTTTCCCTTTTTAATCTGGTAAAGGTTTTCACCGCGGGGCAAGCCGATGTGTCGGGCAAATGCATTCACCGTCAGCTTTGATTGCTGGATGACCATTTCGATTCGCTGCCAATCGGTCAGGATTTCGTTCTTTGCCTGATTCTGTTTTGATTTGTTGTTTTGCATAGGATTGAATATTAGATGATTAAAATGATAGTTGCGTAGGGGTGAAAGGTTCCGGTTCATCCGGTTCGTCCGGGTTTTCTGTGTAACTCCGTGAGGTGTCGAGGTCGATGCCGTAATTCTCGCAGATCATTTTGTAGTCGAAGAGCATTGCCGTTGTTGTTCGCCCTGTGGCTGCGTCTCCGGCCGGGACGAATCCTGTCGGGTTCTGGATGACTTTGAAACGCTCGGCCTTTTTTGTGCCGAGAAATTCCCGGCTATGTTCCAGATAGTATTTCAGCGAGTCACGGGGTATCTTTTTGCTTTCGGAATCTCGGCTTTCCTTGGCGTATAGCTGCGATATACGGAGGAATGATACGGATAGGTAGCGTGCCCCTTCCGGCAGCTCCAGTGGCGTTTTTGATTCTTTGATCGGAATTCCCTTTTTCGTGGACGCTTTGATGTGGTAGTCCACGCCGATCCATATTTTTCCGGATGATGCAAGGATATCGACCGTTTCCCAGAATCCGGCGAGTTCGTTGTTCTCGTTGGTCTTGAGATTCTGCGTTTCGCACATTCTTGTAACCATTGGGAGTATTTCGGTGTATGTGAAAGGCAGGTGAAGCAGATGCTCGATACTGCGGAAAGCCGCGGTGATCGACACCCAGTTCCTGAAGGTGCGATCCTCGATGATTTTGCCTACGAATGCCACGGAGAAGTCGGCGGCGGTTTCGTCGTACATGTGGCGGTAATTACTGCGGAACTGATTGCGGTGCTTGAGCAGCTCCCCAGTTAGGTGGGTCAGGCCGCGCTTTTCGATCAGCTTGAGTTCGTTGTACCTCCTTTTCTCGTCATCGGAAAAGGTTGTCTTGGAGAAGGTGAGAAATACCAGACGGGAGAAGAGGGCGATGTCTGCTGTCGGCATCTCTTGCCCGCTCAGTATCACGCCGCAATCCACGGCCGTAGTTTCCCGCTTTTTATCGTTGTCCATGTTCATGCGGGAGCGGCCGGCACCGTCCCATAAGCCCTTCAGGAATTCCCGTTTCTCGATGTCGAGCGTGTTTTTGTACTCGTCGATGTGGACGATCGCATTAGACACCTCGGCCACGGCCTCGGCAAGCGCCGCTTTCGTCGTATTGTTGATGTTCGGCGCTATATAGGACGGGATAAAAAACGATGTCAGCGAGTGGGCGAGTTCGGATTTCCCCGAACCTTTGGGGCCGAAGAGGTTCAGAATCGGGAATGATGTCGTGACATTCACGACGAGATCCCGGAAGAGCGACGCGATCAGGAAGCAGATACCGATCTTTGCGTTGTCGCCGAACACCTCGATGAGTCGTGTCGCGTAGTCGTTGAGCGTTATGTCATTGGTAATCGCATAGACGAAGCGCCGCTGAAATTGGTAGCTTTGTGGGTCGTCTGCAGTATCTTTGGAACATCCCGGCAAATAGAAAAGCTGCCCGCGGACGTTCACCAAGCCGAAATCATTTGCTTTGACAAAGTGCCCCTCGTCCATTGCACCGTTTCCCCATGCGTATATTTGGTGCCGTTTCTGCCATCCGAGCTGTTTGATTTCGTCGGCCGAGGGAGTCCCGTCGAACAGGTATTTTTTTAGTTTCGTCAGTTCGCCCTGTCCTGCTTCCCAGATGTAGTTGCCTTTCGACTCCGTGCGGATGCGGAAGTCGGCAAACGATACGAGCGAACGCTGATCGAGTTTGATGACCGCCTCCTCTCCTTTGTCGTTCCGCATCCGGAACAGACGCCGGGCGTTCTGGTCGTCTTTGACATGGACGATTGGTTCGAGGATGAAGTTTGACCAGCGGACATCGGCATTCCCGCGCCCGGCACCGTAGTAGCTATTACGCGAGACGTAGAAACCGTACTCCGAAATCATATCCTCGGAATAGCTTTCTTCCTTTTTTCGCTGCGCTCGTTCCCGTTCGAGTTGAATCTTTTGTAGCTCTGCCGTCCATATCTTGCGGTTCTTGTACTCGCGGGCGAACATGTCCAGATACATGTTGACCGTGCTTTCGTCGCGGCATAGGGCCAAGAGCTGACAAACTTCGGATATGACGGAGATCTGCTCTGTCTGGGAGTTCTTGCCCTCCATTTTGTGGGCGCATAGCCACGGGATAAAGTCTGTTGTGGAGTTGCTCAACAATTCTTCGTACCCCTTTGAGTATTGCCGGAAATAATCGTCCGGGTCTTTGTAGTTGTCTTTGATTTCCATGACCCGCACGGCCAGCCCTTCGCGGAGCATGGTTTCGGCGTTTTTGACAACGGCCTTCTGCCCGGCATCATCCATGTCCCCGATGATGATTACGGTGTCGGCGACCTTCTTTATGAGTTCGATCTGCTTTGTCGTGAGAGCAGTGCCAAGCGGGGCGACTGTGTTGTCAACGCCGATCTGGTGCATGCGGATAGCGTCGGGATTCCCCTCGACGAGATTCATTGTGCGGACGGCTGCAGCCTGACGTGCCGACTCGAAGTATGCGAACAGATGCTCACCTTTTTTGTAGACCGCCGTGTCGCCTGTGTTGATGTATTTCGGGAGATTTTTTTTGTTCTCCTTGTCCATAAGGCGACCGGAGAAGCCGACGATGTTTCCCGTCCGGTCGCGTATGGTGAACATCAGCCGTCCGCGGAAGGTGTCGTACAGGGAGCCGTCGCGTTCGCTTCGGCGGACGAGGTCTGCATCGAGCAGTAGTTGATCCTTGTACCCTTTTTGGGTGGCGTATTCGCGGAATCCGCCTTTGTACGGGGCGAAGCCGATCAGCATATTATCGATTGTCTCCTCTTTGAACCCGCGCTCCTTTGTTGCGTATTTTTGGGCAGGGAGTGATTGTTTGTAGCTTTCCCGAAAGTATTCGAGAGCGACCTGATTGATTTCGAAAATGCGAGAGCGGCGGAACCGAGCCTCTTTTTGCTCTGCGGTCAGCTCCTCGGCCTTGTATTCGATGTTGAGTTTTTTTGCCAAATACTCCACCGCTTCGGGGAACGTCATGTTGTAGAGCATCATCACGAAAGAAATGGCATTGCCTTTCGCACTACATCCGAAGCAGGTGAAGATTCCCTTTACCGGGGACACTTTGAACGAAGGTGTCTTTTCCTTGTGAAAGGGACAGCAGCATTCGTAATTGACGCCGGCCCTCTTCAGACTTACTCCTTCGCCCCCGATTATAGAGACGATGTCTTTGGATAGTATTTGGTCTATGACGTATTCAGGTATCATTTGCGCGGTGTTTCTGGCGGGACTTTCCCCCTTTGGGAAATCCCCCCCCGATTTGGTTATAAAGATTCGATGTGTTCGACGATTATGCCGGCCCTGTCGTACTGTTGCTGGAAATCTTCTTTGATTCGCGGGCGTTTTTCTTCTTGTATGCCTTCATACAGGCCGCAGCGGTACATTGTGAGCGCGCGGCGTATCGTTTCTAACAGTTCTTTGTCGAGATCCATTATGGCGTAGCGTTCCCGATTGTCTTTGTCGCAATACATGGCTACCAGAGTTTGAGGATGAGCACTACGGCGACGATTGTGTTCAGGATAAAACAGATGAGGGTCGGAATCAGTCCTCGCTGGTCATCTGCACGGGCTTGCAACAGCGATTTTGCTGTGTAAAGCAGAATGAGGAAGTCGAGAAGACCTGTTATACAGGCGAGGATAATGAATATGATTGTTTGCATGGTTTTTTCGTTTAGAATGTTACGTTGATTTGGTACTTCTCGGCGATGAATTTTGCCAACGCCTCCCGCTTGGAGAGTGGGATTTGGCGGGCGCCGCACCCGTAGGCGTTGAAAGTCGAGGTCGCAACAAAGAGCATCTTTGCGCCTACTGTCCGGAGTTCTTCCCGACTGTGGATGTCCAGCCCCCGCCAGAACTCGATGAATGTTTTGGTTTGTTCCATATATTTTTAATTTTTGATTCGGTGGAAAAAGAGGGCGGCGAAAATCTAATCGCCAGATTAAAAGTTGGCCGCCCTCTGCGTCCGGTACTATCTCACGACAGGATGCGGACACGGTCAGGACTCCGATGCCCTATTGTCAGGGACAGACTTTCGGCGGCCGATGTTATACGCCGCATCTTTTCGATGTCTGTCCCGTTGTAGATGCCCAACAGGCGGTTGCCGATCATCAGGCGGCTCTCCTCCGTGTCGAGGTTCACGACCAGCCTCACGTTGTTGGGGTAGGTCTGAATCATCTTGGTTTCTTTCCCCCGCAGGTAGCGGGTTTTGCATTGCGGCATACTGTACGCCGGGGTTGCAGTTGATTTTCTGTTTTGCATAGGATTGTGTTTGAAATGGTGGAAAATTTCTCTACATTTGTTATTAACATTGTTATTTACAAATGCAAATATCAGTAATTATTAGGATTAATCCAAATAAAACCTAATAATTTTTACACTTAAAAATTAGCCTCAATGTATAGTATTGATATTAGGGAATTTAGACGTGCAAATAAAATGACGCAACAAGAACTTGCGGACTATTTTGGCGTCGTTCAGGGGTTTATCTCCAATATGGAAAATGGGCGTGAAAAAGTGCCCGACAAATACATTAGTAAAATATTAGGTGATCCGAATGTCGATTCTTCAATGGTGAAAGTGGTAGCACCGGAGAACGAGGTGAAGATGCCTCGTGAAGTATTCGATAAATTTTCCCTGCTGCTCGAAACTATTAGTTCCCAGCAGGGGACGATTGCGGATCAGCAGAAGGTGAATGCGGAACAGGGGCGGTTGATTGCTGATATGTACCAGAAAATCGACCGCCTGACATCATTGGGGAGTCGCACTGCCCGCACGGAAGACGATGCCGGATGTGCCGCTGCAAAATAGTTTATGTAGGTTTCTCTGAAGTGGTTATCCCTAAATTTTAGAATATGGAAAAGGAAATATTAAAAGTCGATTATTCCGGGATGGGAATTAAATCGTTGCAACGAATCGGTCTAATATTTAATATTATCGCAATCTTAATGTTGGTTGGTGCATTTGTAGACTGGATTCATTGGGTAGATACAGATGAGTGGTTTGTGCCAATTGTTCCTATCTTGTTTGGAATACTGATGTTATTTTTTTTCGGATGTCTTGCCAGAACAATAGCTGGCATCGCAATTACTTCATTGTATAAAAAGACTGTTCTGATGGCGAGGTACTCTTTTAAAGATGTCAGTTCGAAAGAGGAAGTTGTTGAAAAATAGTAGATTGTAGTTATTTTTCCGGGACAGATTCGGGACAAAAATGCTGTCGAGTGACCCCCGACCAAAATGTAAAGTGTTGATATTCACGGCCACAAAAAAGCGGGAAAAGGATACTTCAAATCCTCCTCCCGCTACCAAAGGGTCGGATTTTTCAATCCGACCCCTGTTTTTATGTTTGGGATTGGATGTAGTTGATTGATAACCAATGGCTGTTCGGATTTACTATGGGCCTGTACTAAAATCTTTTGTTTATGAATACGCTTGAAGATGCAAGGGCATGGGGATTTGTGGGTTTTAAAACGGTTGCGGCCCTTAAAAAGGAGGTGGACTGTATTCCGCAGACGAAAGGTATATTCTAAGAACCCGGTCTGTAAATTACTTGCTTCGGGATTTCCTCCGATGCTTAATAACCCCCGTATTCGATCGTATACAGCACATCGAATAGCGTATTTGCGAATTCCCCGCGACCTTCGTAAACCCGGCCGTCCCTGACGGTGTAGGCTATGTCGAGGATGAACGAACTGTCCCCTTTGTAAAACTGTCCGTCCCTTACCGTAAACAATACGTCGAACCACGAGGCGAACGTGGCGTTGCCCCGGTATATCCGCTCGCCGACGATGGAGTATGCGGCATCGTAGGGCCAGGTGTTGTTGCCCTCGAAAATCCTCCCGTCCCTTATCGTATACAGGGCGTCGAGCGACAGGGTGAACCTGCCGTCGCCTTTGTAGATTCTGCCGTTTTTGAACGTATATACCGCATTCAGCGGGTTGGTGCCGTATCCGCGGTAGATCGTCCCGTTCCCGTCGCCGATATATGTGGCGGCGATCAGCAGCGCATCCGTATCGTCGCCTGCGTTATTTCCGAGGGCGGCCGGCGACAGGAATAGCAGTATTATGAGTAATATGGTTTTCGGTTTCATGGCAAGCGGTGTTTTCGGGCGACGCGGGAATAACTCCGTGTCAGAATCCACGTTCGCGCATCATCTGTTTGAAAAGGTTTTTCACGACGAGGACGTGGAACGGACGGATGAGGTTGAAATAGACCACTCCCAGTTTGTTGTGGTATCTCACGACCGTGCTCGCGAAGACTTGGCCGCCTTCGATGTAGATGGACATGTAGGCCACCAGGTGTTTGTCGTCCAGGGCGACGATCGTTTCGTCGGCCGTCCTTTCGGCGAGGGACATGAAACCGTAGCTCTCGCCGTTATCGAGGGCTTCTTCCAGTTTTTCCCGGCTGGCCCCCTCCCCGGTTTTCAGCCCGAAGGGCCTGACCAGCAGGTCGCGCAGCCGGAAGAGAAACTTCAGCCATGCCGGGCTGGTCGTCCAGAATGCCGCCATCACCTGATTCGGGGATACTTTCCCCGGATTTTGCAGGCGGCAACGGAAGCAGTCGCGATAATTGGCGTCGGGGTAGCGGATGATCCGCGAATTTTCCGGGAGAGGCGATTTGTATACTTTCATGATTGTGCGGACGACGTCGGTTAGTGACGGCTCCCATGTCGTAAAGCTAACGAAAATTTGCGGGAATACCGCATTCCCGGAACGGTTTTAAACACCGGTGGCCCGCCCCGATCCCGGGGCAGGCCGCCGGCTGGTGAAACCGTTGCGTCGTTATTTGAATTTCAGCGAGATCTTTCCGTTTGAAGGATGCAGGACGAATATGCTTTCCGCGGAGGTGCCGTCGGTCGCAATGGTGCCCTTCGTACAATCGAATGCGTAGGCGAACCCTTTTTGCGCTGCGGTGACCCGCCTTGCCCCGAACGCCGTGAACGGCAACGCTGCACCGGGTGCTGCGGTCAGCTCCAGCATCCAGTCGGGGCCTTTGCCGGGGACGGCGATCTCCATCCCTTCTTCCGAAAGCAGTATCGTGAGCTGCCGTCCGTCGTCCATCGGCCACTCCACGAGTAATTTGCCCTTGCCCTTTTCCGTTACGGCGGGGGTGCCGCCCTGCGCTTGGGCCAGACTTCCGTCGGCAGTGCGCCGCATGACCCGCAGCCCGGCCAGCTTCTCCCGTGTGCTCCACATGCAGCCGTCCACGACGGGCAGCGTCGTATAGACGCACTGGTTGGTGGTGCCGGCTTTGCGGTAGTAGTCCGACTCCATCCGCTGATCGAACATGTGGATGTCACGGATGCACAATGCGCCGCCCTCCCATAGCAGGTTGGTGCGGTAGTAACGGCTGTTGTACCATACGGTTTTACGATCCTTTTCACGGTAGTCGGTCAGTGCCGTGACGGCCGTCGGGGGCGTTACCGGGAAATTCTCCCGGAACCATTCGCCCGACCGGGTGAGCGTCTCCACACGGATTTCGCCCTTGCGGAAACGGTTTGCCAGCAGCGGGATCTGGATGTTGAGCCCCTTCTCCATGCTACCCCAGGTGAAGGAGTTTTCCTGCCCGGCCTGCGTGTAGGCGAATGCGAGGCAGGGTTCTTCGAACATCGACCGGAAGAACCACTCGACCCACTGGCGGCTGCCGCCGCTGTCGCCGTAGACGGGTTCCAGCGAAATCACCCCCTGCAAGGCTCCGCCCACGCAGTTGTCGTACTGGTAGATCGGGTCGCTGCCCAGCATGCGGAATACGGGGACGGGGATCTGTCCCTCGCGGGTCTGAGCAGGCATGTAGGCATTGACCCGGCTGGGATAATAAGCCTGGTTCCAGTAGCCGCCCCACAGCGTGTAGCCGTCGGTACCTATCTGGTCTTTGCAGTTGCACGAAGCGACGATGCCGTATTTGTCGTACATGTACCCGAGCGTATAGGCGTCGATGAACCATGACCCGATGGCCGTCGGGTATTTGCCGAATACCTCTTTGAATTTTTCCATGTAGACGTCCACCAGTTTGCGGCGTTCTTCGGGTGTGTACCCCGTTGCGAAGCCCACGTCGGCATGCCAGTCCCACGGGTAGCGGCCGCGCCACTTGAGCCCTGCGGCTTCCACGTGGGGCTGCGTGATCTCCCACCAGCCGCCCACCTCGGTGCCGGGATAGACGTCCTGTGTCAGCAGTTGCCGGTAGCGGGGATTGATCAGCGCGTCGTATTGCAGCAGGAACGTGGCCGGGAGCCCGTATTCGGCGAGCTGTGCCGCCTGCCGTGCGACGGTTTCGTAGAGTACCGTTTCGGTGATCTCTTCGCTGCGCGGTTCGATATTGCGGATGAAGTTGACGATGTTGACGATGCGGGGTGCCTCGGAGCCGGCCTTGCCGGCTGCGGATGCGTCTCCGCATCCGCAGCAAAGTGCGAGCAGGAGTAGTTTGCAGGTTTTCATGATTATTTTGTTTCGGGTATACAAATATAATCGGCAGATGCGAACCGAGGCAACTTCGGTGTGCATTTTGCAGGGAAACGTACGTAATATGCCAAAATTCGTACCTATGGAAAACAAAGAGACGACCTGCACGCCCTGCGAGCAGAATTTCGAACGTAAAGTGAATGAGCTGGTCAAGGAGGGCGAAGCCCCCGATACCGAGCAGCGTGCAAAGAAGGAGGCCGAGGTCAAGGCCGCTTTCGACGAACACGGGAAGCCGGAAAAATAACCGTTCCCGATGAGGACTGGGGTGCCTGCACAACGATTGTGCGGGCACCCCTGCGTTCTGGGGCGACCGTACGGCGCGGAATCGGGCGGGCGGATTGCCGCTATTCCGGGGAAATGATTATCTTTACGCGGTTAATTAGGTCGATTTATGGTAAAAAAGAATATTTTGGGTACTATCGGGGGAACCCCGATGGTGCGGATCAACCGGCTTTGCCCCAACCCGAACGTCAATATCTATGCGAAACTCGAAGGTTTCAACCCCACGGGCAGCATCAAAGACCGCATTGCGCTCCGGATGATCGAGGAGGCCGAACAGGACGGGCGCCTCACGCCCGGCAAGACGATCATCGAACCGACGTCGGGCAATACGGGCATCGGCCTGGCCATCGTCGGCATCGTCAAGGGATATCCCGTGGAGATCGTGATGAGCAGCGCCGTGTCGGTCGAGCGGCGTAAAATAATTCGTTCCTATGGTGCGAAGGTGATCCTTACGCCCGCCGAGGAGGGAACCGACGGGGCGATCCGCCTGGCCCGCAGCAAGGTGGCCGGCGACCCCGACAAATATTTCATGCCCGACCAGTTTGCCAATGCGGGCAATTACCTGGCGCATTACCAGTCTACGGCACTGGAAATATGGCAGCAGACAGGCGGCAGGATCGACTACCTGGTCTGTGCGATCGGTACGTCGGGGACGCTGATGGGGCTTTCGCGGTTCCTGAAGGTGATGAAGCCCGACATCAGGGTCGTTTGCGCGCAACCCATACGGGGCCATTATATCCAGGGATTGAAGAATATGGAGGAGGCTATCGTCCCGGACATTTACGATCCTTCGCAGATCGACATGCAGGAGATGGTCGAGAGCGAAGAGGCGATCGCCATGGCGCGGGAGATCATCGCCAGGGAGGCGATCTTCGCCGGCATGAGCAGCGGCGCCGCGATGCTGGCGGCCGTACGCACCGCGCAGCGCATCGAACGGGGCAATATCGTGGTGGTTTTCCCCGACCGTGCCGAGAAATACCTGAGTACGACGATGTTCGACGAGTTCGCGGACTGATGTGCGGACGATGGATGTGAAAAAGCCTGCGACCGGAAAGTCGCAGGCTTTTTTGCTGTCGCAGTGCTTGGTTTTTTGCCGTCGCAGCCCTTATTTTTGGGCGTTGTAGGCTTCGACGCCGCTCTTGAGGAATCCCACGAAATTGTCGACGTTGAGGTCGTATCCGCGGGGCGGCACGAGTTGTTTCCCGTTCCGTCCCTGGAGCACGTAGTAAGGCTGGGCATTTACCCCGTAGGTTTTCAGGGCGTAATACGAGTTTATCTTGCCGAGGCTTTTAAGCACCTTTCCCGCGTCGGTCGTTACCCAGTCGCTTTCGGGAAGCACTTTTTTGTCGTCGGAGTAGAGCGCCACGATCACGTAGTCGTTGCGCAGGATGTCGAGCACTTGCGGGTCTGCCCATACGCGGGCTTCCATTTCGCGGCAGTTGACGCATCCGTGCCCCGTGAAGTCGATGAAGAGCGGTTTGCCGATCTTAGCGGCATAGGCCTCGGCTTCTTTCAGGTCGAAGAATCCTTCGAGGCCGTGGGGCAGGTGCAGGAAATCGCTGTGCTTGGGTTTCTGTCCCTCGACGGTCAGCAGCATGCGCGCTTCTGTGCCCGAAGGGGCCTGCGCTTCCTTCCCGATCACGAAATCCTGCGTATGCAGCGGCGGCAGGTAGCCCGAGAGGCCTTTGAGCGGGGCGCCCCACATGCCGGGGATCAGGTATACGACGAACGAGAAGGTGACGATGGCCAGTGCCAGGCGGCCTACGCCCAGATAGGGCGTATCGCTGTCATGCGCGAATTTGATTTTTCCCAGCAGATAGAGCCCCAGGAGCGAGAAGGTCACGATCCATACGGCGAGGTATATCTCGCGGTCGAGCAGCCCCCAGTGGTAGGTCTGGTCGGCGACCGAGAGGAACTTCATGCCGAGCGCCACCTCGATGAATCCCAGTACGACCTTCACCGAGTTGAGCCATCCGCCGCTTTTGGGCAGCTTCTTGAGCATCGACGGGAAGAAGGCGAAGACGGTGAAGGGAAGCGCGAAGGCGACGGAAAACGCCAGCATGGTGACGATCGGGCTCCAGAATTCGCCCGACGTCGATTTGATAAGCACCGAACCTACGATCGGGCCCGTGCAGGAGAAGGATACCAGCACGAGGGTCAGGGCCATGAAGAAGATGCCGGCCAGACCTTTCGAGTCGGCTTTGCTGTCGGTTTTGTTGACCATCCAGGAGGGCATGGTAATTTCGAACGCCCCGAAGAACGATGCGGCGAATACCATGAATACGAGGAAGAAAAGGATATTGGGCAGCCAGTGCGTCGCCAGCCAGTTGAAGATATCGGCCGTCACGGCATCGCCCCCGACGATGCGTGTGATGACGATGATCGCGGCTATCGGCAGCGTGTAGAGCGCGACGATGAAGAACCCGTACATGCCGGCGCGGAAACGTCCCATCGCGGGGCTGCCGGAGCTTTTCATGAAGAACGATACGGTCATCGGCACCATGGGGAATACGCAGGGGGTCAGCAAGGCTGCGAAACCCCACAGGATCGCCTCGATGATCAACGCCCACAGCGAGCCTCCGCCTGCGGCGTCTTTCTGCGCAGGTTCCGCTGCGGCCTGTGCCGAGCCTCCGCCGGCATTGTCCGGGGCTTCCGCAACGGCGGCCTTGTCCGCAGTCCCGGCTGGGGCCGTATCCTGCGGCGTGGCGGCCGATGCCGTCGCTGCGCCGGCCTGTGCCGTCAGGTCGATCGTCATTTCCGTATCCTCGGGCGGCATGCAGCTCGTGTCGTCGCAGATCATCCACTCCAGTTGGGCCGTGACGGCGGCCTTTTCGGCCGCGAGCTTCACCCGCTGGGCGAAGAGCGCCTTGCCGGCAAAGGTGCCGATCTCCATCTCGAAGGTCTTGTCGTAGTGGCGCTCGGGAGTGGAGAGTTGCTCTACGCCGCCCTCGAGCGTAGCCCCGGCACCCGCGGTGAAGGTGATCGTCGTGGCATTGGGCCCGCCTTCATAGGGCCCCATGTCATACATATGGTAAGGCGCGGGGATCGAGGCTTCGAGTACGATCCGGTACATGTCGCCGTCGAGGTGCTCCACGGTGCTTTTCCAGCTTACGTTTTGCGCCGAGACCGCCGTCACGGCAAACATGGCCGCTATGGGCAGCAAAAGGGTACGAAACAGATTGTGCATAGTCGTATCGCTTATAATTTGTGCAAATATAACGGTTTTTTACGGATAAATTGCTACATTCGCACGATGATCCGCCTCTCGCTCATAATCCCGACGCATAATCGTGCCGGGCAGCTTCTCGCGGCGCTCGAATCCGTCGTGCGGCAGGACATGCCCGCCGGGGAGTGGGAGTGCGTGGTGGTGAACAACAATTCGACGGACGATACGCCCGCCCGGTTCGCGGCCTTCGCGGCACGGTATCCGGCGCTCAACCTGCGCATGGTGACCGAGACCGGCCCGGGGGTTTCCTATGCCCGCAACCGGGGGATCGCGGAAACTTCGGCGCCTTACATGGCCTTCATCGACGACGACGAACGTATCAATGCGGGGTTTATCCGGGCGTATGTCGAATTCTTCGACGCACATCCCGATGCCGTCGTGGCCGGGGGGCGCATCATTGCCGAGTATGTCTCGGGACGTCCGGCGTGGATGTCGAAATATACCGAACTGCCTGTCGCCAACCCGATGGACTTCGGCCATGCCGTACGGCCTTTTCCTGCCGGACGTGTTCCCGGGGGAGGCAACATGGCTTTCCGCCGCTCCGCAACCGTCCGATACGGCGGGTTCGACCCCTCGCTGGGGCGTGTGGGACGGATGCTGATCGGTGGCGAGGAAAACGATTTCTTCGAACGCATGATGCGCGGCGGCGAGACATGCTGGTATGTCCCCGATGCCGTCATGTGGCATATTATCCCGCCCGGGAAACTCACCGAGGACTATTTCCGCCGCCTTTGCTACAACGTCGGCGTGAGCCAGCGCCTGCGGGCGGGCATCTACCGCCGTTATCCGAAAGCCGTTGTGCTGGAATGTATGAAATGGGCGGCTACGCTGTTGCTTTCGCTGACGATGTCCCCCCGTAAATCATTGTGGCTGATTCGTATGCGTTACGAGATCAGCCGGGGGCTTTTCTCCCGTGCCGGCCATTGAGCTGTGCTTTAATTGCGTACGGGGATTTCCTTGCCGAAATAGCGGCAAAGCATGATGTAGCACATGTAGAGCGCCAATGAGGGGTGCTCTTCTTCGCATCCGGGCGAGAGGTTGAGCGCCATGTCCGAAAACCGCCCGAAATCTTTTCCGTCCAATTCTCCCGTTTCCCCCAGTATCTGGTAGGTTTCGAAATCGTCCCGCTGTTCCTCGCAGTTGGGTTCCAGTTCGGCTATTTCGAACGAGCTGGCGTTTAGCCGGGTCAGGCAGCAGAACTCGGGTTTCCCGCCGCGCCCCAGGTCGCGGTAAAAGCCGATGACCTCCGTGTGTCCGATCTGGCCTGCCGGGAGGTTGGTTTCTTCGCGCAGCTCCCTCTCGGCTGCGGCTTTCAACGTCTCCCTGAAATCGGAGTCCGGACGCAAATCGCTGAAGTCGACCGATCCCGATCCCGAAGGTGTCAGGCGGTCTGTCGAAGTGAGGGCCTTGTCGTTCTGGTGGAGGATAATGACATATCCGTCGGTTGTGACGGCCAGTGTCGAAATGCCGATGTGGTCGCTCATGACCGATTTTTCGAGCCGGCGTACCGGGTAGTTGGCAATGTTTGCGGGAGGGGTCATGCCCCAACCGCTTTGGTGGGAGAGTTTTTTCGCATAGATTACGTTCGTCAGGTAGGAGTTGTAGTAACAGCCTTTGCATACCCGGACGTACCATTGGCCGCCGCTTTCCCCGAATTCGGATGCCATGCACAGTTTGCGCTCGTTGTAAAAACTGCCATTCCTGTTTTTCATTTCGTGCCATTTGCCATTGAGGAACGGCAGCAGGATGTCCCGGTAATTCTTTATGTATTTCAACACCCGCTTTTCCTTGTCGGTGCATAGTATCGCATGGATGGGACGGTCTCCCTGCAATAAGCGGTCTATGTTGTCGCCGTGCAGCAATACGGTGCCCGGAAAGGCGATCGGGGCGGCGGTATAAATATCGTCCAACTCGTCGGCTGCCTCCGGAGTCTTGTGCCGGTAGATGTCTTGGAGGTTGTAGTACGCCGTCTTATGCGTGTAGGCGTAGAAATCCTTTACGAAACAGACCGTCTGCCAGATAAGGGTCGTAAAGACCAGAAACAGGAAAAGGAACAGGTTGCCGGTTTGCATCAGCGTTTGGTAGTCGATGGCCGAATAGAGCAGAATGGCGAGGTCTATGACGATCGCGACGATATTGATGTAGCCGATTCGCTGGCCGTAACGGATAAAGTCCAGCCGGTTCCTGATTTTGACTTTGGCCGAAGTCCATATTTTGTCCATGCCGCCGGTGTTTTGTGTCGTAAAAATAACAATAAATTCCGATTTTATGGGTGTTGCAGGTTCGGTTCCTGCCTTTGGAATGAAGAAAGCGGCCCGTAAGGCCGCTTTCTTCATTCCGGTTTTACGGATCAGAACAGGTATTTCTCGTTCCTGACTTTGTTGACCAAGCGCGAGATGTCCTCCCATGCCTCTTCGCCGAAGGTAGTCCCGACGACTTCGATGACTTTGCCCGCCGTGATAGCGCCGATCGTGCCGCACTGGCGCAGCGAGAGGTTCTCGCAAAGCCCTGCGAGGAACCCCGCGGCGTAGAAATCCCCGGCGCCCGTCGTGTCGACGCGTTTTGCCGCAGCCAGAATGCCGACATGCACCACCTCGTCGCCGTGCTTGATCATGGCCCCCTTGATGCCGATTTTCACCACGGCCAGTTCGCACATTTCCGAGATGCATTGCAGGGCGTTCAGCGGCTCCGCCTCGCAGGCGAAAGTCTTGGCTTCGTCCTCATTGGCGAAAACGATGTCGACATAGTCCCTGACAAGGTTACGCAGGAATTCGAGGTTTTCGGCCACGATGTTGAAGCTGGCCAGGTCGATGGCGACCTTCAGCCCGCACTCCTTGGCCGTGCGGGCAGCCATGCGGATCAGGTCGTGGTCTTGGACGATGTAACCTTCGATATAGAGGCAGTCGTACCCGTCGAAGATCGCCGGGTCGATCTCCGCGGCGGTCAGTTCGAGCGCCGCGCCGAGGTAGGTGACCATCGTCCGCTCGCCGTCGGGCGAGATGAGCGATACGCACTTCCCCGAACGTTTCGAACCACGGAAGATTACGGGCTCCACGCCCAGGTTTTCGAGTGCCTGTACGAAGAAGTCGCCCGTCGTATCCTGTCCGACCTTGCCGATGAACCCGACCTGGCAGCCCAGTTTGGCCATGGCGCGGATGGTGTTGCCGGCCGAACCGCCGAGCGAGAGCGAGTAGGGCAGTCCTGCCACGGATTTCGAGATTTCGGTCTGCAGTTTGGTATCCACGAGGCTCATCGAGCCTTTGGCGAGTTTGAAGCGACCCAGCACGGAGTCTGATTCCAGGTTGACCAGCATGTCCGTCAGGGCATTGCCGATGCCGATAACACGTTTCATTCGGTAAGTTCGGGGTTGTCTGTTGTGAAATTATATGGAGAGTATCTTTACCAGGTCGAGCGAATTGCGGTCGATGCCCTTGTTGTGCATGGTCGCCTTGGCGAAGGGGACGTAGACGATCTTGCCGTTCTGGATGCCGATCATCACGTTGCGCTGTTCGTCGAGGAACGCCTCGATGGCGGCTTCGCCCATCCGCGAGGCGAGGATACGGTCTACGGCCGTCGGCGACCCGCCGCGCTGGATATGCCCCAGGATCGTGACGCGGGCGTCGTACTGCGGGAACTCCTTCTTGACACGTTCGGCCAGTGCCGTGGCGCCGCCCGTCTTGGGGTTTTCGGCCACGATGACGATCGCCGAGTTCTTGCTCTTGCGGAAGCCGTGGTTGATGAGTTCGGCCAGCTGGTCGACCTCGGTGTCCATTTCGGGGATGATAGCCGCTTCGGAACCCGTGGCGATGGCGCTGTTCAGCGCCAGGTAACCCGCCGTATGTCCCATCACCTCGACGAAGAAGAGGCGCTCGTGGCTCGATGCCGTATCGCGCAGTTTGTCGACCGCCTCCACGATCGTGTTCAGCGCCGTGTCGTAGCCGATCGTCGAGTCCGTACCCCCGAGGTCGTTGTCGATCGTCCCGGGAAGCCCTACGATGGGCACGTTGTACTCCTGCGCGAAAATCCCTGCGCCTGTCAGCGAGCCGTCGCCGCCGATGACCACCAGCGCGTTGATGCCGGCTGCGACCATGTTGTCGTAAGCCGCCTTACGTCCTTCGGCCGTGGTGAATTCCTGGCTGCGCGCCGTTTTGAGAATCGTGCCGCCCAGTTGGATGATATTGCTTACGCTCTGGGATTTGAACTCTACGATCTCGTTGTATACGAGACCTTTGTATCCGCGCATGATTCCCTTTACCGTAAAGCCGTTATAGATTGCGCTGCGGGTTACCGCACGTATTGCCGCATTCATGCCGGGGGCGTCGCCTCCCGATGTGAGAATGCCGATGCATTTGCTGCCAGCCATAGTTTTTCGTTTAAACACAAAATCCCTCAAAGGTAGTAATTATTTTAAATTTTTCAAAAAAACGAGGGCGCTACCCGTGGGTGCGCCCTGCGTTCCGAAAAAACTTTTTATTTTACCTAACGCCTGTGGCCTTATTCGGTCTGCTGCCCCTGCGCAGTAGTGTCTGCGTCCACCTCTGCGGCTGCCTGCGTGCTCTGGCCGGCCTTTTCTGAGGAAGCCTTGCGGCTTTTCCCCACCTTCACCCGATTGCCGTCGGCCTTCACTTCCAGCCCGGCCTTGTCTTTGTCGATCGTAATGTCGATCGATTTGTTCGGGATACTGATGTGCAGTGTCTTCTGGCCGTCTTCGATGACGTTCTGGCTTTCGTACTCCTTGAGCAGCTTTTGTACCGTCGTCGTGTCGTTGTCGATCACCACTTCGGTGTTGAGCACCTGTTCGATCACGTTACGCTTGGCGCGGAACCGGTCGCCCACATCCTCGCGGATGGCGATGCAGGCGCATGCGATGAAGCTCGCGAGCCACAGCAGGAAGATGATCAGTACGGCCGTGCCTCCGGGCTTGCGCGAAGCGATGAGGCACATCAGTACATAAATGAGCAGTATGACGGGAATCAGTACAATAAATATGCCGAGAATAGGTACCCACAGCGTCATGCCCAGCGGGAAGAAAGGCGAGAGGATGCCTCCGCCGCCCACGACCAGGGCGAACAGCCCGATAATCAGGGCGCAGGCTCCCATGATAAGCCCGAATACGAGCAGCCCCGCGAAGAGCTTGAGCAGGATCAGCACCACCTTGCCGAAGACCGAGACGGCCTCCGCCACGATCGGCTTGGCCCTGACGTCGGGATCGCAGCCTGCGGTGGCTTCGGTGGTCTCGCGGATCGACTGTGCGGTGATTTTTTCGCCGTTCATTTCGAGCTTCTGGCGTGCCGTGCGTGCCGCCGGTACGGCGAACCACATGATGACGTAGCAGATGACGAAGATACCGAACAGGTTGCCCATCATCGACCCCGTCCAGTCCATGAACGGAATCCAGTGCAGGAAGCTCAGCAGGATCGGCAGGAACATGCCCAGCCGGATCCATACGGGATCGACGTCGAAGTACTTGCCGATGCCGGCGCATACGCCGCCCAGCTTGGCATTCTCCGTGTCGCGGTACAGACGGCGCGGGATACGCGGCTCTTCGGGGGCTTTTTTGTCCGAACTCTCCTCGGAGATGTCCTCGACCGAGCCCATCTGGTGGATGATATTCAGGATCAGGGGTTTCTCGACCACGCGGGTGTTGTCCTGCGTGGTGAGGATCAGTTCGGCGATGCGGGCTTCGATGTCAGCGACGATCTCGGCCCCGTCGGGCGTATCCTTGTAGGTCTTTTTCAGGCTGTCGAGATATTTCTCCAGCTCCTGGTAGGCATCGGCGTCCATGGTGAACGCTACGCCCGATATGCTGCATTTTTTAACCTCTTTCATAGTTGTGCCGTTGGGGAATTATTTCCTGCTTACGCTGCCTCCGCTCGATTTGCTGATGCTGGTCTTGCAGTCGCCCGTGTAACGGATAGAACTGCCGCTCGAAGCGGCGGCGCGGAGTGTGCCCGTGCAGTTGACCGTAGCCTTGGCGGCGCTCGACGTGTCGACGCTGCAATCGGTGACCGCGAATTCGGCGGCCGAGAGTTTCGAGGCCGAGCTCATGTCGATGCTGCATTCGGCGGCGGAGCCCTTCAGGGTGATCTTCGATGCGCTCGATGCCTCTACCGTGCAGGTGCCGGTTTCGATGGCGGCGTCGATGTCCGAGGCACTCGATGCGGCCACTGCGCAGGTGGTCGATTTCACGGTCGCGTCGATCCTGGCGGCACTCGATGCGTCGATCGAGAATTTGTCGGCCGTCAGCGTGACGTCGCTCGTGATCCGTGCGGCGCTCGATGCGTCGAGTGCGCGGATGCGCCCGTTGGCCGGGACGGTGACGGTCACGTCGGCGTTCGATACGTTGTTGACCGACTTGTCGATGGTCGCCGTCAGGCGTCCGCCCTTGGCCTCCACCACTACGTATTCCATAATATTGTCGTCGGCTTGGATCGTGATTTTATCGGTCGCCTTGCCGGTGATGACGACCTTCACGGCGCGTGCCGCATCCACACGGTCGAAATCCGGGGCGTCGATGGTGCGCGTGACGATGTTGCCGCTGCCTTTGATGCCCTTGCCGAAGAGTACCGACGGGGCTGCGATGCAGACGAAATATGTGGTTGCGGTGATCATGGTGCCCAGCAGGACTGCGATCAAAAGTATTCTTTTCATGGTTGCAATTATTTAAGGGTTGATTTTTTATTTTCCGTGGCGAATGACCTGTATCTGCCCTACGAGTTCGTCCCATGCCTCGTCGAGCGTTTTGAGATAATCACGCCCCTTGTCGGTCAGCGTGTAGTATTTGCGGGGCGGCCCCTGCGGGGATTCTTCCCACCGGTAGGTCAGGAGCCCCGAATTTTTCTGCCGCGTGAGGATCGGGTACAGCGTACCCTCGACCACGATCATCTCGGCCTCTTTGAGTTCGGCGATGATCTTCGGAGCATACGAATCTTCGCGGGAAAGGATGGCGAGGATGCAATACTCCAGGATTCCCTTGCGCATCTGCGCTTTTACGTTGTCTTCAGCCATAATGCTTTATTCGGTTAATCGCTTCGGAGCCTTCGGTACGATCAGCCAGAGGATGATATATACCCAGAGCGAAAGCCCGCCGAAGAGTATGAGGATTAGAGTTGCGATACGTATGAGCGACGGGTCGAGCCCGAAGAAATCAGCCAGTCCGCCGCAGACGCCTGCGATGATGCCGTCGCGTACCCGGTACAGTTTTTTTGTTTTGTCCGTTGCCATGGTTTTATCGGTTTTTACGGTTAATATTGAATTTTCGGGCGGGTTCTTCGGGGATGATGATCCAGAGGATGATGTAGGCCCAGATCGAAAGCCCGCCGAAGATTATCAGAAACAGCATGATGAGCCGCATGACCGTCGCGTCGATGTGAAAAAAGTCTGCCAGCCCTCCGCAGATACCGGCGATCGAGCGGTCGGTGCGCGAGCGGTAGAGCTTGCGGGTTTCCGGCTCGGCCTCCTCTTCCTCCTGCGGGGCGGCGTTGCCGCGGCGCTCGCCGAAGTCCGAGGGTGCCCCCATTTGGTGCATCGCCGCGCGCACCGTGTCGAGGGTGATGACGCGCATGGGAGAGGAGACGATCTCGCGGAATATCTCGGCGATGCGTACCTCGATGTCGCCCATGGTTTCGGTGTCGTATTCGGGCAGGCGGCTGCGTATGTCGTCAAGATAACTCCTGAGTACACGGTAAGCATCTTCGTCGAGGGTGAAAGCCTGCGAGCCGATATTTACGTTTACTGTCTCTTTCATAGTCGTAGAGGTATTTTAGGGTTAATATTTCCGGTTTACTACTACTTTGGTATTGCAAATATAATACGTATTTTAGTATTATGCAATACAAAGTACTAAATTTTTTCAAAAAATATGCATTTTTTTGCCATACCTATATTATAAGAACTCCGGAACGGTGCCGGAAAGGCCGCCTTTGCGGGAAAAATTACGATCATTGCCGATCCGGTGTTGCGTTTTGCCCGCCTGCTTCGTCTTACAAATACAATGAAGGAATTCGAATTCATCGGTTACGTTGTGCCGCTCCGCAACCGTATGTTCCGCTATGCACAAAGCCTGCTGCTTTGCGCCGACGAGGCCGAGGATGTGACGCACGACCTGCTGGAGCGGTTGTGGACGAGGGGGGGCCGGATTGGCATGGCTTTCCCGGGCGGCCGTGCAGTCTGCGGGGGGCGTATAGACAAATTTATATAATGAATTGACAATCTTATATATTTTTTTGTGAGGGCGATTGCGATGAAAAGGATGAAAAAGAGTAGCTTTGTCCCATTTCAGAAGCGTATTTTGCAGTAACTTTAACCCTTTTTATCTAATTATGAACAAACTCTATGCTATTTTAGGAGTCCTGCTCCTGACTGTTTCCTCCGTGTCGGCGCAAAAATCCGGGACTGATAGCCGTCGCGCTTCGTCCGGGGAGAGCGTGGCTATCGAAACAATTACGCGCGACTCGCTGGGCATCGACACGCTGCGGCGTATCGACGCGGTCGACAACGGCCTGCTGACCCTGCGCAGCGGCGGTCGTGACGGTAGTATGATGCTTGAAGTGGCCGGATTCGGGCTCAGGCTGGGGCAGACCCCGATGCAGAAAATGGAAACGAAATTAGCTCCGTTCCAATTCAAGGCGATCACCGACATGGAATTGGGTTTCACGCAGTTGACCGGAGTCGATTATGCCGGTTATACCCCTCAGGAAGAGGGGTTCCTCGACCAGAAACTCGGATCGTCGTTCCATTTCAGCTTCTCGGTCGTGCAGATGCGTTTGCTGCTGAATCGTAGCCGTACGCTCAGCCTCGGCCTCGGACTGCAATATACGCTCGACAACATCCGCTTTGCCGATTCGGGCATCACGCTCGACAATGTTGGCAGGCGCCTTATGCCGGTGGTGCTGGATGAACCTGCCGACAAGTCGAAGGTCGTCACTTCGTTGCTCGGTATTCCCGTGCGGCTGATATACGAGCCTGTAAGGCACTTCCGTATTTCGGCTGTCGCCTATTCCGATTTCATGTTGGGGGCGGATGCCATCTATAAGAAGCCTAAGGAGAAGCACAGCCTGTCCGGATTCCGTACGTACCAGTTCGGCGTCGGCGTTTCGGTTTCTTACTATGGATTGGGTTTTTATACGCGTTACGGCATCACGCCGCTGTTTAAGAGCGGTGCTGGCCCCGATTGCCATGCTGTTTCGTTTGGAATCGTATGTTTATTATAAGAGTGTAACCAGAAAACCGAATAGTCATGAAACGAATATTGCTGATAATGACCCTCAGTCTGTTCCTGCCGAACCTCGTGTCGGCACAAAGCAGCTTTATGAACGATTTTTTCAAACGCTATGAGACTGCCGAAGGGTTTAGCAGCGTGTCGCTGGGGGCGAAGATGATGCAGACGATGAGCCGCCAGGCCGCAGAGCACGGGGATAAGGGGCTTGCCGTATTGCTGGAGGACATTCAGTATATCCGTATCGTCGCCCTCGCGGGCGGGGACGGCGAACAGCTGGTGCGCGATGCCGAAGCCGCAGTCGCTTCGGAGCGGAAATTCCGGGAAGCAGCCTCCACTACGGAGGACGGGCAGACCACGAAGTTCTATATCCGGGAAACTGCCTTGGCGGTCAAGTCCGAGCTGGTGATGATTACCTATGGTGCGAAGGAAACCGTCGTGGTGAACATCTATGGCGTGTTCGACCTCAAGCAGATAGCGCGGCTTTCGTCGATCCGCCCGCAATAAGGGCTGCCGGTTCTCAGGCTCCGCTTTATTCCCCGCCCGGATCGTTCCGGTACCCTTCTTCGTCATAGATCGGTCTGTCGCCCTCTTCGGTCTCCCGGACGGCACCCGGGATCCTGTCCGCCAGCGGGATCTCGGTTTCCACGAGGTTTTCGTCGATCAGGTTTTCGTCGCGTTCGTCGCCTGCGAACCCGTTGTTTTCGGTGGAGATGACGGTGCGGTCGGTCGGAAATTCTACAATTCTTTCCATGGCATTGCGGTTTTGTTTTTCATCCGTCGCCGCAAAAATGATACCGCCTGTTTCCCCGCGCCCTGCATTGGAGCGAGACGACGGCCGGGGATGGCCGGGGCGCATATTGAGAACCGGAAGCGGAGTTTGCATAACGATACAATAAAAAAGGGGAGGGACAATGCAGTCCCTCCCCTTTGTCTACCCGGCATTTCCGCATAGCGGGGAAAGCCGGGTGCATATGATCGCTTAGTCCTCGAATTTTGCCGAGAGGAATTCGCGGTTCAGACGTGCGATGTGCGCGATGGAGATCGACTTGGGGCACTCGGCCTGGCAGGCACCCGTGTTGGTACAGTTGCCGAAGCCCAGTTCGTCCATCTTGGCGACCATCGCCTTGGCGCGGCGTGCACCCTCCACGCGGCCCTGCGGCAGCTTGGCGAGCGACGATACGCGGGCAGCGACGAAGAGCATGGCCGAACCGTTCTTGCAGGTCGCGGCGCAGGCTCCGCAACCTACGCATGCTGCGGCGTCCATCGACTCGTCGGCATCGGGCTTCGGAATCGGAATGGCGTTGCCGTCGGGCACCGAGTTGGTGCGTACCGAAATGAAACCTCCCGCCTGCAGAATCTGGTCGTACGACGAACGGTTCACCACGAGGTCTTTGATGACGGGGAACGCCGCCGAGCGCCAGGGCTCGATGGTGATGGTCGCACCGTCCTTGAACTTGCGCATGTAGATCTGGCAGGTCGTGACCGCCTGGCTCGGGCCGTGGGCATGGCCGTCGATGTGCAGCGAGCACATGCCGCAGATCCCTTCGCGGCAGTCGTGGTCGAATGCCACGGGCTCCTTGCCCTCGTGGATCAGGTTGTTATTCAGGATGTCGAGCATCTCGAGGAACGAGGTGTCGGCCGAGATGTTTTCGACTTTGTAAGTTTCGAAACCACCCTTTGCTTTAGCGTCCTTTTGACGCCATATCTTTAATGTAAAATTCATAATTTCAATTTGTTATTAAAGTGTTACAACGTCAAACGGTTAGTCTTTGTAGTTGCGCTGTGCGGGGTGTACGAACTCGAAGTTCAGCGGTTCTTTCGTCAGCTCGGGGGCTGCGTCCTCGCCCTTGTACTCCCATACGGCGGCATATACGAAGTGCTCGTCGTCGCGCTTGGCCTCGCCTTCCTCGGTCTGGTGCTCCGTGCGGAAGTGACCGCCGCACGACTCCTCGCGGTTGAGTGCGTCGCGGGCCATCAGCTCGCCCAGTTCCAGGAAATCGGCCAGGCGGAGCGCCTTTTCCAACTCGACGTTGAAGTCGTTTTCCTTGCCTACGACCTTCACGTCCTTCCAGAACTCCTTGCGCAGTGCCTGGATCTCGGTGATCGCCTTTTCGAGCGACTCCTTGGTGCGGGCCATGCCGACGTTCTCCCACATGATGTGGCCGAGTTTCTTGTGAATATCGTCCACCGATTGCTTGCCGCCTATCGAGAGCAGTTTGGCGATCTTCTCCTTGACTTCCTTCTCAGCCTGGTCGAAGGCCTTGGTGTCGGTCTTCACCTTCGGAGCCTGGATCTTGTGCGAGAGGTAGTCGCCGATGGTGTAGGGCAGTACGAAATAACCGTCGGCCAGACCCTGCATCAGCGCCGAGGCGCCGAGGCGGTTGGCACCGTGGTCGGAGAAGTTGGCCTCGCCGATGGCGTACAGGCCGGGGATGGTGGTCATCAGGTTGTAGTCGACCCAGATGCCGCCCATGGTATAGTGCACGGCCGGGAAGATCTGCATCGGCTGCTCGTAGGGGCTCACGTCGGTGATCTCCTCGTACATGTCGAACAGGTTGCCGTAGCGCTGCTTGATGATGTCCTTGCCCAGACGCTCGATGGCGGTCTTGAAGTCGAGGAATACGGCCAGCCCCGTTTCGTTCACGCCGAAGCCTGCGTCGCAGCGCTCCTTGGCGGCACGCGAAGCCACGTCGCGCGGCACGAGGTTACCGAAGGCCGGGTAACGGCGCTCCAGGTAGTAGTCGCGGTCTTCTTCGGCGATGTCCGACGGTTTCTTGGCCCCCGAGCGGATGGCCTTCACGTCTTCGAGTTTCTTGGGAACCCAGATACGGCCGTCGTTACGCAGCGACTCCGACATGAGCGTCAGCTTCGACTGCTGATCGCCGTGTACGGGGATGCAGGTCGGGTGGATTTGCGTGAAGCAGGGGTTGGCGAAGCCAGCGCCCTTGCGGTAGCACTGGAAGGCGGCCGAACCGTTCGATGCCATGGCGTTGGTCGAAAGGAAAAATACGTTGCCGTATCCGCCCGTGGCGATCACCACGGCATGTGCACCGTGGCGCTCGATCTCACCGGTGACGAGGTTGCGGGCGATGATACCCTTTGCCTCGCCGTCCTCGATGACGATGTCGAGCATTTCATGGCGCGGATAGCTTTTCACCGTGCCGGCTGCGATCTCCTTGTTGAGTACCGAATAAGCGCCCAGCAGGAGCTGCTGGCCCGTCTGGCCGCGGGCATAGAACGTACGCGATACCTGTGCGCCGCCGAACGAGCGGTTGGCCAGCAGGCCGCCGTATTCGCGTGCGAAAGGTACGCCCTGGGCCACGCACTGGTCGATGATGAGGTTGGAAACCTCGGCCAGGCGGTATACGTTGGCTTCGCGTGCACGGTAGTCGCCGCCCTTGATCGTATCGTAGAACAGGCGGTATACCGAGTCGTTGTCGTTCTGGTAGTTCTTCGCAGCGTTGATACCGCCCTGTGCGGCGATCGAGTGCGCGCGGCGGGGCGAATCCTGGATGCAGAATACCTTTACGTTATATCCGAGTTCACCGAGCGAAGCGGCGGCGGAAGCACCGCCCAGACCGGTTCCGACGATGATGATGTCGAGCTTGCGCTTGTTTGCGGGGCTTACGACCTTGATAGCTGCCTTGTGGTTGCTCCATTTTTCTTCGAGGGCGCCGGCAGGGATTTTAGCATCTAATTTTAAAGCCATATCTGTTGTGTGTTTATTGTTCTGGATAATCGGTTAGCAGGCGCCTGCGCAGCAGGGGCAGATGCTCTTGATGAAGTAAACCACCACGACGGCGGCAAAGCCGAGGAAGATGATCGTCGCTACGATATTGGCGATGCATTTCAGGCGGGGATACCACGTGTCGTTGGCCCAGCCCACGGTCTGGAACATCGACCATACGCCGTGCGTGAGGTGGAACCAGAGGGCGAAGAACCACACGAGGTAGATCACCACGTAATACCACTGCGAGAAGGTGTAGGCGATCAGCGAAGCGCCGTCGGCAGCGCCGAAGCCCAGCGAGTTCTCGTGGCCGCCCATGATTTCGACGAGCTGCATTTTAGCCCAGAAGTTGAACAGGTGGAGGGCCAGGCCGCCCAGGATGATGAAGCCCAGCACGAGCATGTTTTTCGAAGCCCATTTCACACCCGGCTCCACGACCGTTACGGCGTAACGCTGCGAGCCGCGGGCTTTGCGGTTTTCGAGCGTCAGGATGACGGCGTAGATGAAGTGGATGACCACGCCTGCCGCCAGTACGAGGGTGCCTGCCAATGCATACCAGTTGGCACCCAGCAGCGCGCAGATCATGTTGTAAGCCTCGGGCGAGATGATCGCCACGATGTTCATGGACATGTGGAAGAGGAGAAAGAGCACGAGGAAGCACCCCGTCACGCTCATCACCAACTTCTTGCCGAGCGAGGAATTAGATAAAAAACAGCTCATAATGATTTAAATTTGTTTATATTTGTTAAGAATTTGTGTTCCGGACGCAAAGATAGCTATTGTTTGCGGAATAACAATGCAAACGGGCGGGAATTTTATGCCGAAAAGGAGGGTTTTATGACTAAAAAAGAGCTGCGTGCAGCGATGAAAAAACAGAACCTGTCCCTCTCCCCCGAAGAACGTGCGGCGGCTTCCGGGCGGATCTTCCGCCGGGTGGCGGAATCGGGGCCTTTCGGGACGGCGCGGTGCGTGGCGTTTTTCTGCGCCCTGCCCGACGAACCCGCGACGGAGGAGGCGCTCGTCCGGTGGGGTTCGGCCAAGCGGATCGTCGTCCCCCGGGTCGGGGGCGACGCGATGCGGTTCTTCGATTACGCACCCGGGGCACTCCGTGCGGGGGCATTCGGGATCGCCGAACCGGACGTGGACGCTGAGCCGTGCGAACCGTCCGAAATAGATTTGATCGTCGTCCCGGGGACGGCCTTTACGCAAGCCGGCGCCCGCATGGGCCGCGGCCGCGGGTATTACGACAAATACCTCTCGCAGCCCGGGTTCCGGGGCGTGAAAGTCGGGGTTTGCTATGCCCACCAGCTGGTCGGGGAACTGCCCGTCGAGCCGCACGACGTATTTATGGATTATGTAATTACAGACGGATGAATGCCATGCAGACAGGAGAATTTATCGCCGCTTTCCGCGAGGCTTTCGGCCCGGTGCCGGAGCTGCCCTTGCTGTTCCGCTATACGGACGAACCGCTGCGCCCCGTCGAAAAGGTCGGCGGGTGTTTTTTCAAGGTGTTGGCCCAGGCGCGGGGCGGGCAGCCTGTGGGGCTCAATGCCGCGAATATCGGTTGCGGGGGCGGCAAGTTCTATACGGGTTTCAGCCCCATGCCGGAATTCGTCCCGCAGTTCGTCTCGCTCAGGGAGCGCTATAAGCAGACGCCCGAGATGGTGCTGGAATTCATCGCTGCACTCGACCTGCGGCCGGCGCCGAAGGCGTGGATCGAGTTCGTACGTGTGGATGCGGCGGGGACGTTCGAAGGGGCGGAAGGCGTGCTATTCTTCGCTACGCCCGACGTGTTGGCGGGGCTCGTGACATGGGCCGGGTTCGACAACGACGCCCCGGATGCCGTTGCGGCGCCGTTCGGCTCGGGATGCAGTACCGTGGTGTCGCAGGCCGTGCGGGAAAACCGCAACGGCGGCCACAGATGTTTCCTGGGGCTGTTCGACCCTTCGGTGCGCCCGTGGGTCGGTGCGGACGAATTGTGTTTCGTCATCCCGATGTCGCGTTTTGCCGAGATGTGCGGCACGATGCGTGCAAGCTGCCTGTTCGGAACCCATGCGTGGGATAAAGTCCGCGAGCGGATTAACAACGTGAATTTATGAAAAAAAGAAGAGCTGCGCTGGTGCTTGCGGGCGGCGGCGCGCGTGGGGTTGCCCATATCGGGGCGATCGAGGAGCTGGAGAGTCAGGGATTCGAGGTGCATGCCGTGGCCGGCACTTCGATGGGGGCGTTGGTCGGGGGCATGTATGCTTCCGGGCATCTCGAAGCGTTCAAGGAGTGGATGTATACGCTCGACAAGTATAAGGTTTTCGGGCTGGTCGATTTTGCGCTGAGCACCGAGGGGCTCGTCAAGGGCGACCGCGTGATGCGGGCCATGAAGGAGCTGGTGCCCGACGTGAAGATCGAGAAGATGCCGCTGCCGTTCGCCGCGGTTGCCGCCGACCTGCTGACGGGGCGCGAAGTCGTACTCGACAGGGGAGGCTTGTACGATGCCATCCGGGCATCTATTTCCATCCCGTCGGTCTTCCGTCCCGTACGCCGGGGAAACCAGGTGCTGGTCGACGGCGGTACGGTCAATCCGCTGCCGCTGAACCGGGTGCGCCGTGAACCGGGCGACGTCCTGGTCGCCGTGGATGTGAGCGCGCCGTTCTCGGAGGAGATGGCCGTCCGCAGCAAGGCTTCGCTGAATTATTATAAGGTGATTACCGCCTCGTCGGAGATCATGCAGCAGCATATCGCGCGCCTGATGTGTAAGATTTACAAGCCTGACCTGCTGATAGAAATGCCTGCCGACCGTTTCGGGATTTTTGAATTCTACCGTGCCCGGGAAATTGTCGAGGCCGGGCGTTTGGCGACGCGTGCCGCACTGGAGCAAAGCCTCGTTGAAGCGGGATAGACCTTATCCGGCGAAAATCGGATGGGTTGTGGTATGGTTTTTGTCTGGTGATAAGATAAAAAGATTGCGACGGCCCGTGATTTTTGAAGAATTCAAAAGTAGTGACGCAACTTCACACAGATTTGAGGGGCCGTCGCAATATTTAAACGCAAAAACATCCGGGGCGGGAAATGATTTCGTCCCCTGTGAATGTTTTTTATTCTCTACATTGCAAAGATAAATAAAGTTTCCGATAAACCAACGCTGTTGCCCGATTATGGTATGGGTGCGCCCAAAATATAGAAAGGGCGGATGCGTTTGTAGTCGAGGGCTGTCTTTTTTGCGTACTGCAAGTGTCTTTATGCCCGGTTCGGCAGAATTTTCGGGCATCCTGACAAGAAAAACCCGGCCTTTTCAGGCCGGGTTTTTCCGTTCGTTCGTTTACCGCCGATCCTTGTCGTACACATAGGCCGCGATACGGTGGCTGCGCCTGCCGATCGGTACGCCGATGCCCAGTGTGACGTTCATGATGCTCTGCTTGATGGGGATGAACTGGGGCGTATGCTTGGCCGTGACGATGTCCGTGGCAAGGTAGAAATTGATCCAGCTGGGGTTCAGGTTCAGCGCCAGCCCCACGGCGCCGCCGCGGTTGTCGATCACCGAATAGCTGCCCGTGACGGTGAACCAGCGGATCGGGTGGAAATTGACCGACCCGGTGATGTTGTGCAGGGTCTTGTACTCCCACACGCGGGCCGTATACAACAGGCCGATGCCGATCTTATGGCGCCATACTTCGTATTCGAGGCCTGCGTTGATCGAGGCGCGCAGCATACGCGATACGCTCTTGGCCGCGCCTTTGTGGAACTCCAGTACGTCGATGTCGAAGTCGGGCGACTCGGTGCCGTCCTCGGTGACCGTCACGCCCGTGAAGGAGAGCTCCTTCGCCGAATAACCCGTTACGTTCTTGTTCTTGCTCCAGCTGATGAAGCCCAGGTCGTTCACCGCCAGCGATGCCTGCAGGTTGGGCAGGATGTCGTACGTAGCCCCGAGGTCGACCGCGAAGCCGTAACCGGCGGGCGAGGTGGGCTTGAGGTTGATGTCGTCCATCTTGTAGACCTCTTCGCCGTGCTCGTTGAGTTCGGTCGTCACGTCGAGTCCTGCGGCCGTGATGTCCAGCCCGCCGGCTGCGTTGATCAGCCAGCGTTCTTCGTTGTGCGACACGTTGAATTGCGAGAAGTACATCCGTGCACGTGCCACGCCCATCAGGAATTTTGCCCGCACACCGATGTATAATTTGTCGTCGAGCAGCGGGAAAGAGTAGTTGAACCCTGCTTCGAGATAGCTGTCGGCCGTGATGCCGATGTCGCTGATGTCACCGCTGTTGCCGCGCTTCAGGAAGTCGAAGAGCGAGTAGGGCAGGGTGGCGTCGGTCGTGACGCGGGCGTTGAGGTCGAACGACCAGAAATTTTTGTGGTTGCGGGTGAAGGCGCCGAACCCGATGAGGTTCACGCGCGTGTCGAAACCCAGGAGGTTGTCGGCTTTGAGTCCCGAAAGGGCGTCGGCCGTCGATACGGAGCTGTCGAGCAGCGTGACGAGTTTTCCGTTGCGCGGATAGAGTATTTTGTCGATCGAGAGGTTGCCGCTCACGTTGATGTCCAGTCCGCCCAGCCCGGGGATGTTGACATAGCCGCGTAAGGGGGCGAAGGCCGGGTTGAGCTGGCTGCGGAGGGTCGACCCCTCCATGAAATATGCCGTCGGGTTCTGTGCCGCGGCGCCTGATGCCAGCAGCAGCGTGAAGAGGAATGCGTATATTTTTTTCATGTTCTGTGCCGGATTAGAGGTTGAGCTTCAGGCCGCCGCGCTTGATCAGGCGCAGGGTGATGACGATTTGCTGGCCGGACGAGAAATCATAGCCCGGATAGTATTTCTCCAGCGAGACGGGGAGGATGATCTCGGCACCCTCGATGATCTGCCGCAGGTCGCTTTCGAAAAGTTGCGTCTCCCTGATCTCGTTCGTCCTGCCGGGTTCGACCGTTACGTCGAACCGGACGTTCGTAGGCGAGAAATAGGGCACTATCCGCAGGCTCACGGGCAGGGCGCTCGTGATGCTGCCGTAGAGGTGCAGCGTGTTCCTGGGGTTGGGGGTGCCTTCGCTGTCGAGGTTCTCGCAAAGCATGTCCACCACGTCGCTGCCGATGTCGATCTTACCGATGTCGTAGGTTACATCCTGGACTTTGAGGTCTGTCAGGTAGTTGCCGGCCAGGGATTTGACTTCGTTCGAAAGCCGGTCGTGCAGCATCGGCATATTGCGGAACGCCTCGATGAATACCGGTTTGAAATTTGCCGGATCCGTGTCCGGGGGGAGCAGGGGCAGGAAGGTCGAGAGGTATTTTTCCGCCAGCAGGTCGGCGACGGCGGCGATCTTGGCATCGTCGTCCATCATCTGGTCGATCAGTGCTTGGAGCAGCGGTGTGATTGTGTCCGGGATGTTTTGGAGTTCCCGGAGGTCGACGTATGCGGCGTTTCCGGGCAGGGGCGAGGGAAGCCAGATGTCCGCTTCGTCGAAGAGCGTTTTGATGTCCGCGCCTCCTTCCTTCAGTTCACTCATGCTTACGTATACCGTGGCCAGCGGCAACCGGTATTCCGAGTCCTCGTCGCCGATGGTGACATCGTCCGTGTTCACGTTCGACAGGTCGTAAGCGTTGTCGATACAGGACGATGCGAGTGCTGCGGCGAAGAGAAAAGGTAAAAATTTTCTCATAGGGTTTGGGTTTGTTTTCAATGCGTCGCAAATATATGCCGTTCCGACGAATAAAACAAAAAATCGGACGTTTTAGTTTATGCGTATGTCAAATGCGGCCATCCCAGCGTGCGCCGGAGGCATGCCGCAGGGGATGGCGCGTTTTGTGAAATAATTGCTACATTTGCATTGCGATTAACGCTATGGCGGGAACCGAAAAAAACAACCTCAGGGAGCAGGTGGCGATGCTGCCGCTGTCACCGGGCGTCTACCAGTTCGTAGACCGCTCGGGGACGATCATCTACGTTGGTAAGGCCAAGAGCCTGCGCAAGCGGGTTTCGTCCTATTTCGTGCAGAGCAAGGAGCACAGCCCCAAGGTGCGCGTGCTGGTGAAGCAGATCGCCGAGATCCGCCATATCGTCGTGGACAGCGAAACCGACGCCCTGTTGCTGGAAAACTCGCTCATCAAGACCCTCCAGCCGCGGTACAATATCCTGCTCAAAGACGATAAGACCTATCCGTGGATCGTGGTGCGCCGCGAGCATTTTCCGCGCGTGCAGTCGACGCGGCAACTGAACCGCGACGGGTCGCAGTACTTCGGCCCCTACGGATCGGTGATGATGCAGCACAGCGTGCTGGATTTCATCCGCGAGGTGGTTCCCTTGCGTACCTGCAAACTCAATCTCGCTCCCGAGCAGATCGCCAAGGGAAAATATACGGTCTGCCTGCAATACCACCTGGGCAACTGCAAAGGCCCCTGCATCGGGGCGCAGGGCGAAGAGGAATACGGCCGGCTCGTCGACATGGTCGTCGCGGTGCTCAAGGGCGACCTGCGCCCCGTGCGTAACTACCTCGAACAGGAGATGCAACGTGCTGCCGGGGGATTGAAATTCGAATTGGCGCAACGCTACAAGCAGCGCCTCGATGCGCTGGACAACTATGCGGGCAAGTCGGTGATCGTCAGTGCGAAGATCGTCGACGTGGATGTTTTTTCGCTGCTTCCGGACGACGATGTGGCCTATTGCAATTTCGTGCGTATCCGCCACGGGTCGGTCGTGGGTGTTTATACCGTGAAGCTCAAGACGGGTGTCGGGGGCGACGAACGCGACATGCTGACGCTGGCTATCCAGCATGTCGTCGAGCATATTGCCGGGACGCTGGCCCGGGAGGTCGTCGTGCCGTTCCTGCCCTCGACGACGCTGCTGTTCGACGGTGTGACCTTCACGGTGCCCAAGCGCGGCGAAAAACTCGAACTGCTCGAATTCTCGCAGAAGAGCGCCCGTATCTACCGCGCCGAGCAGCTCAAGAACCTGGAAATCAAGAATCCTGAACGATATACCGAGCGGTTGATGACTGCCCTGCAGAAGGAGCTGCGCCTCGACCGCCAGCCGCGGCACATCGAATGCTTCGACAACTCCAATCTGCAGGGGGCCCATCCGGTAGCCTCGTGCGTGGTGTTCCGCGACGGAAAACCCGCACGCAAGGAGTATCGTCATTTCAACATCAAGACCGTGGAGGGCCCCGACGATTACGCTTCGATGCGCGAGGTCGTCTTCCGGCGTTACAGCCGCCTGCAGGAGGAGGGGGCCGAGCTGCCCGATCTCATTATTGCCGACGGCGGGAAGGGGCAGATGGGCGTCATTCACGAGGTGCTGGAGTATCTCGGGCTGGACATACCTGTCGCCGGGCTGGCCAAGAATGACCGCCATCGCACCTCCGAGTTGCTCTGCGGATTCCCGCCTGTCCTGGTCGGCATCCGTCCCACTTCGCCCCTTTTCCACTTTCTGGCGCACATCCAGGAAGAGGTGCACCGTTTCGCCGTCTCATTCCACCGCCAGAAACGCAGCAAGGCCTTTATCCATAGCGAACTGGAACGGATCGAAGGCGTCGGGGACAAGACCGTCCGTACGCTGCTGCAACATTTCCGCACCGTGGCCAAGGTCAAGGCGGCACCGTTCGAGGAATTGACGGCGCTGGTCGGCCCCGCCAAGGCGAAAAAAATCAAGGCTTTCTTTGAAAAATAACCGGATTTTTTGAAAATTGCGAAGAATCGACTATCTTTGTCCTCCCGATTCTACGGAAGAGGCTTGCCCGGATGGCGGAATCGGTAGACGCGTTGGTCTCAAACACCAATGACAGCAATGTCGTGCCGGTTCGACCCCGGCTCCGGGTACGCTTATAAAGCCCCGCTGGTTTGATTGTCAAGCCAGTGGGGCTTTTGTTTCTTCTGGGGTGGCAGATACGGGGCACTTTCTGTCATGCCTTAAAATATATGCACCGATTTTTTTTGCGCCAGAAAATACCATATTGAATTTTATTTGTATATTTGCCGTCGCATAGGTTTCCAAATCACACCCGCCGGGCCGTGATGCGGAATGAAAAGGGAATGCAGTGAAAATCTGCAACAATACCCGTTGCTGTGAGTTCCTGCCCCGACGAGGGGCGCAAGACGTTTCACAATCTTTGCCACTGGCCGTAAGGCTGGGAAGGCGTGAAACCGGAACAAGTCAGAAGACCTGCCGATGCTTTTATTGGATTTGCTGCCTGCGGGATTACGGGTGAAAATCAAAACTGCGATTTCCCTGTTGCCGGCATTCGGTACGAAAAAAGCATTGGATGTTTTCGAAGGTGTAAATCCGTTTTGAATTTCTGTTGCGCCGTATCCCGAAAGGATACGGTTGATTTTTTATTGTCCAATCAAAATAAAGCAGAATGAAGAAACTATTTACCCTTTTGACAGTAATGCTGCTCGGCGTTTCGACGTGGAGCTGCTCGTATGACGACGATGACTTGTGGAATGAGATCGGGAATATCAAAACCGAACTGGCCCGGATCAACAAAGAGGTCGGAACGTTACAAACCCTTGTCGATGCGCTGAATCAGCAAAAAACGATCACCTCTGTCGAAGAAACGGCGACGGGGTACACGATTACCTTCAACGATGGCAAAACCGTCGAAATTAAAAACGGCACGAATGCACCGGAGGTCGGTATCGACCTGTTCGAAGGCGTCTACTACTGGACGATCGGCGGCAAAGGCAACTGGCTGACCGATGCGGACGGGAACAAAATCCCTGTCGCCGGCAAGGACGGCTCGAAACCCCAAATGGCCGTCGATGCCGACGGCTACTGGACTGTGGACGGGGTGCGTATTAAAGATGCCGCAGGCAACGATGTAAAAGCTGCGGGGAGCAACGGAAAAGACGGGGACTCGTTCTTCGAATCGGTGACGGACGGCGACGATGAGGTGACCTTCACGCTGACCGACGGCACGACGATCATCATTCCCAAAGCCTCGGCTGCCGGCTTCGCATTCGTATTTCCCACGCAGCTCCCTAAGGGTGGAACCGACGTGGACAACTACTACCTGTTTGCTTTCGGCGAAGAAAAGATACTCGCGTATACCGGAGATATAACGACCGCCGACTTGATGAGCATCCCGCAGGGATGGGCGGCACGGATCGACCCGGACAAGAAGACCGTCACCGTGACGGCCCCGGCGTTCGCGGGTTCATACTATACGGAGGGTATCCTTTCGCTCGTCGGCATCGACGGCAAAGGGAAAACCCAACTTGCATCCGCACGCATCTGCGCTGTGGATTATTCCGATCCCGAAGGCACGTTCGTACTCAACGAGGGCAACATGTCGTCGGATAACGGGTCGGTCATCTATATCACAGCCAACGGCCGTTTAATCAACTATGCCTACTGGCGGATGAACGGTTCCGAGTTGGGCAATGTGGGGCAGGATATGTTCATTGCCGACGGTAAGGCTTACATCATCAGCCAGAACGGCGGAAACGACGGCATCCTCGTTGAGGCCGATGCCAGGACACTCAAGCGCACTGGCAAGTTCGGCAAAAGCGACCTGCCCGGACTTTCCATGCCGTCGCATGTGGCCGTAATAGGCCGGACGGCTTATATCCGCGACAATGCAGGCGTATACAAACTCGATCTCGATACGAAAGCGCTCAGCTTCATCGAAGGTTCGCAAGGTGCATTGAAAAACCGCATGGCGGTCGTCGGCAACAAAGTGTTCGTTCCTGCGGGCAAATCTATCCTGGTCTTGGAAAACGGGGCCGTGGCCGAAACGATCGCGATGGATGGCACGGTGACCGGTGTCGTCAAATCCGATGAAGCCGGTTACCTGTGGATATCCTGTTCCGCCAGCCCCGCCCAAATCATCAAGTTGGCTGCCGGCGATTATACACAGGAAAAACATACGCTGACCGCCGGCGGTGTCGCCTCCGGCTGGGGTGCGACGCCGGGTATCACGGCCAAGGGCGATGAAATTTATTTCTGCAACAATTCCTCCACGATTTACCGCCATACTTTCTCCTCGAATACGACGGAAACGCTGGGCGATGTAAAGTCGAATATCGCCAATTGGGGAATGATCTACAACATGCCGGCCGTTCATCCTGTAACCGGCGAATACTACTACAATACGATTCTGGGATACGGATGGAGTTTCCTCACCAACGATATTTCGGTTTATGACCTGGGTTCGGGTACCCCCAAGATGGTTGCCGACTACCGGAATTATACGCATTTCCCGGCCGGGATATTCTTCACTGCCGGATTCTGAGGACACAGGAAGGGGATCGGGATTCCCGGTCTTCTTCCTGATCTTTAGTTGAATACCATAAAAACAAATACTTATGAAAAAGCTGTTTACCCTTTTGGCGATTGCGCTGCTCGGCGTTTCGGCGTGGAGTTGTTCGTATGACGACGATGATTTGTGGAAGGCGGTCGATGACCTCGATTCGCGCATGGAAGCCATGGAGCAGGCCATGAAGAGTGCCAACACCGATATCGACGCACTCCGGAAACTGGTCGATGCATTACAAAACAATGTAACCGTGACCTCCGTCGTCAAAAATAATGACGGATATACGATTACATTCTCCAATGGTGAAACCGCCACGATCACCGACGGAAAAAACGGAATCGACGCTCCCGCTGTCTCGGTGAAAAAAGATGACGACGGACTTTATTACTGGACGCTCGGCGGCGAATTCATACTGGTCGACGGCGAAAAGATCAAGGCGCAGGGTGAGGACGGCGCCCCCGGGGCGAGTGCCGTGGCTCCGAAGCTGCGCATCGATACCCAAACCAAGGAGTGGGAAATGTCGGTCGACGGCGGTAAAACGTGGACTAAGATGGGGGTCAAGGCCGAAGGCAAGGATGGCGATTCGATGTTCGAGTCGGTGGATACGGCCTCGAACCCCGGTTTTGCGGTCTTTACGCTTGCCGACGGCGGAAAAATCGAAATTCCCATGCAGGGTGCGTTGAGCATCGCGATTTCCGCAAAGAACGGCATATTCGTCTACGATGAGAAGCAGACATTTACGATCGAGAGCAAGGGTGTCGAACGGATGACCTGGACTAAACCTGACGGATGGAAAGTTTCGGTCGAAGGCAATGCACTGACGGTCGTGGCGCCTGCCAAAGCGAACAGCTATGCAGAAACGGAGGGTGTGATCGCCCTGATCGGAATGGCCGGAAATTTCTCGTGCATGGCGGAACTCCAAGTAAGTGCGGCGGATACGCATAGCTATACGGTTACCTTCGAGGGTAGCGACTGGGCCGAATGGGTCGCCTGCAACTATGACCCCGAAAAATATTCGACGACCCAATTGGGGAGTCCCGACGATTATGTCTGGGTCGATGAAACCACGCAGCTCACTACAGGCCGGCCTACGGGCTTCATCAACGGATGGGGATACCCCTGGTTCGTATGTTCCTATAATTCCAATTCGCTGGATCAGGGTAAATACGGCGGATATTTATACGATTTGTACGTGTATAATCCCGATGGAACGGAGGACAGCATGACAGGCGGAGGCTGCAATGGCTCGGATAATTTCCTGACGACATTCGGCTATCTGGATTTAGATTTTCCGTACGGTGACGGTCGCCCGATTCTCAAATTCGCCGATGGCAAGGCACGTACGGTCAAGAGCATCCATGTCAACTCGACCTGCTATTTTTACTCGGTCGCGATGTCCGGCAACGGCCTTTCGCCGGCATTGACCAAGGATGTAACCTACTACGCCACGGGTTACGATGCCGACGACAAAGAGATCAAGACTATTACGATGACCTTTGCTACTCCCGAAGCCGTCACCAAAGAGTGGACGAAGTGGGATCTTTCCGAACTCGGTGAGATCGTATCCCTGCGCCTGAATCAGGCTGGCGGCGCCGATAACGGTTACGGTTATTCGCTGCCTGCGTATTATGCGGTGGACGACATTACCGTCGAGTGGTAGCGCCGCTGCCGCAGTTATCCATTCGAAGCCTATCAGCATATTATCCTATTTTATATGAAACGACTTTATCAAATTGCAATAGCAGTCGCCTTCCTTTCGGCGGCGTGTTCGAAAGGGGAGAACCCCGATCCTCTTCCCGACCCGCCGGTCATCACGCTCGACAGCCCGACGGCCATCTATCCGGCCAAAGCCGGCCGCGAGATCGAAATCCGTCCGTCGTATGAGCATGCCGAGGATGCGACGTTCGCTTGGACACTCGACGGCGAACGGATCGGCAGCGAGCCCGCACTGCGGTTTTCGTCCGAGAAGCCCGGGCAGTATTTTATTACGCTGACCGTTACCAACAAAGGCGGTATGGATGAGGAGGAGTTGCGTGTCGATGTATTTGAGCTGACTCCGCCGACCATTTCGCTGCCGGGGGCGGACAAAGGCTTTACCCTGTTGTTGGGCTCGGAACTCGAACTGAAACCGGTCGTCGCTTCGTCGCTCGAAACCACTTACAGTTGGACGATCGACGGCAAAGAGGTGTCGACCGAACCTGCCTATACTTTCCTGGGCGATGCGCGCGGCGACTTCGCATTCGCCCTTACGACCCGTAACGAGGACGGTGAGGATGCCGTTTCGTTTATGGTCGGCGTCCGTTTGCCGGAGGAGGTGGATTTCTCATGGACGATCGAGCAGAGCACCTGCAATGTATCGCTGGGGCGCACGATCCTGCTGCGGGCCGTTGAGATTGAAAATGCGTTCGACGCCGTCTACACCTGGTCGGTCGACGGGCAGGAGGTGCAGCGGGGCGATAAGGCCGAATATGCGTTCACGGCATCGGAAGAGGGGGCGCACACCGTGAAACTCGAAATGCAGAACGAGTATATCCTGGTCTCCCACGACTTCACGGTAAACGTATGCCCGAAAGAGGGGACTTATTATCGGGCCAGGACGGCGGCGAGCAATGCGGCCTGCAATAAAGTTTACGAATTCCTGCCCGCGCCGGGACAGTTTGTCAACGAAAATTATACGGCCGTTACGATGGCCGAAGCGTGTGCTTATGCGGAAAACCGAATGGCGCAGACGGCCTATGTTTCGTTGGGCGGATTCGGGGGCTGCCTGGTCGTGGGGTTCGACCACAGCATCGACAACGACGGCGACTACAACATCGCCGTCACGGGCAATCCGTTCGACGGTTCGTCGGAACCGGGCATCGTCTGGGTGATGCAGGATGAGAACGGCGACGGGCTTCCCAACGACACATGGTACGAACTCAAAGGATCGGAGTACGGCAAAGAGGAGACCATCCGGGATTACGCCGTGACTTATTACCGTCCTTCGGCACCGAAGATGAATGTCGCATGGACGGACAACCGCGGCGGCAGCGGCGTCATCGAATATCTCGAAGCATTCCATCAGCAGGACTATTACTATCCGGCGTGGGTCGAAGCGGACAGCTACACGCTACGGGGCCCCTGCCTCAAATCGCGCAGCTACGACGCTTCGGGCAACGGTACTTACTGGGTGAATCCTGCATTCGACTGGGGATATGCCGATAATTTCAGTCCGATAGACCGCCTGACGGACGACGACAACTACAATGCGGCACCGGCCGACAACCACTTCAAAATCTCGAATGCTGTGACCTTCGACGGCAAGGATGCGAATCTCAAGTATGTGGATTTCGTTAAAATACAGGTGGCGCTCAACACTCAGTGCGGCTGGATCGGCGAGGTTTCGACCGAAGTATTCGGCGTGAAGGATTTTAACATGACAAAATAGTACAGTGGATACGGGTAAAAAACGAATTCGGAGATTGGTATTTACCGTAGTGTTGTGTCCGGCCCTCTGCCTGGGGCCAGGCGCAACCGCTGTCTCTGCGCAAAAGGATTCCTCCCGGCTCTCCCAAATACAGCGGATTGATTCGGTGGTCGTCCTCGGCAGCCGCCGTCCCGAAAAAATCATCCCGGCGCAGGTGCTCGACGGCGCGGAGTTGCAACGGTTGAGCGTCCATTCCGTAGCCGATGCCATTCGTTATTTTTCCGGTGTGCAGATCAAGGATTACGGCGGTATCGGGGGGCTGAAGACGATCAATGTGCGTAGTATGGGCACACAGCATGTAGGCGTGTTCTACGACGGGGTGCAGCTGGGCAATGCCCAGAACGGACAAGTCGATCTGGGTAAGTATTCGCTCGACAACATGGCTGCCGTGACGCTTTACAACGGGCAGAAGAGTTCCGGAGTGCAGTCGGCGAAAGACTACGCTTCGGCGAGCGCCGTCTACCTGCAAACCCGTACCCCGGAGTTCCGGGCGGGCAGGCGGCATAACCTCAAACTCACGCTCAAGGGCGGTTCGTTCGGCACCGTGAATCCGTCGGTTCTCTACGAACAGCGGCTCGGCGAACGGATATCCAACTCCCTGAACGCGGAATTCCTCTATACGACGGGCCGTTACAAGTTTTCTTACGTCAAGGCGGACGGTTATGATACCACTGCCGTGCGGCGTAACGGCGATGTGCGGGCCCTGCGTATCGAGAACGGACTTTTTGGCCGGATCAAGGATGGGAGCTGGCGGGCGAAAGTCTATTTCTACAACTCCGAACGGGGCTACCCGGGGGCTTTCGTGCGCGAGGAACCCGGTAAGTTCAAACACGAAGACCGCCAATGGGATACGAATTTTTTCCTGCAGGGCGCGTTCAGCAAGGCGTTCGCGCCGTGGTATCGCCTCTCGGTTCATGCAAAATACGCCTACGACTACCTGCATTACCTTTCCGATCCCCGTCTGGACGTGACCACGATGTATGTCGACAACCATTATTACCAGCAGGAGGCATATGTTTCGGCGGCACAGGAATTCACGCTGTTCAGTTGGTGGGATGTCAACCTGGCGGCCGATTTCCAGTATAACACGCTCGAAGCCGACCTGGTGAATTTCGTCTATCCGTCGCGGTTCACTTCGCTCACGGCATTGGCCACATCGTTGCGTTTCGGCAAGATCGACGTGCAGGGCAGCTTGCTCTACACGTTCGTCGATGATTTCGCGCGGGAAGCGGGTGCGGCCGCCGAAAGCAAGCATGTCCTTACGCCGACCGCCGTGGCGCAGTACACCCCGTTCAACGACATCGACCTCTCGCTCCGGGCATTTTACAAGCGGGTTTTCCGCATGCCCACGCTCAATGACCTCTATTACACGTTTATCGGCAACAAATACCTCAAACCGGAATACACGACCCAGTACAACGTCGGCCTGGCTTACTCCAAGGAGTGGCCGTCGTCGCATTTCCGCCGTCTCGATGCGAGTGTGGACGCCTATTACAACCAGGTCGAAGACAAGATTATCGCCATGCCCACCTCCAATCAGTTTCAGTGGACGATGGTCAATCTGGGGTATGTCGAAATCCGCGGAGTGGATGCGACCGTGAGCGGCGC